>Ga0315907_10003351_pt1 | contig 19016 bp, 13 predicted proteins | sample LakEriMetagenome_3_FD_203525 | JGI IMG/M metagenome (GOLD analysis project Ga0315907, IMG submission 203525) | Freshwater fungal communities from buoy surface, Lake Erie, Ohio, United States - Buoy 12 MA123 | ecosystem: Environmental > Aquatic > Freshwater > Lake > Lake biofilm | place: USA... | reverse complement strand
CGTTTTGACGCTAATGCTTATATCACCTTAAGTAGGGCGATGGATCGTCATGATGTCACCCGGACGGGAAAAAGTTACGAATCGGTTTTACAGTCGATTCAACAACCGACGGCGATCGTGGCGATCAATTCGGATCTTCTTTATCCTCCCGTAGAACAAGAGGAGTTGGCGAAATATATCCCCAATTCTGAATTATTCTGGTTGCGATCGCCGCACGGTCACGATGCGTTTTTAATGGATGGTGATATGGATGCGTTGAATGATCTTCTCGTCACTTTCGGGAATGGCTGGGAAATGGGAAATGGTCGCGGGTTGGGGATGGCGGGGTAGAGAGAGCAGCTCTATGCAAAAAATTATCATTAAACCTTTCTGCTTGTACTCGACAGAGTTGCTATCCATTTAATGAACGACTAGGCTTCGCCAGGAGATCAGCCCAACGGCAAGGATGCGTATGTTACCCGATTTTCACGGCAAGTTTAATAGTCTTAGGTTTTTGAGGTCTAATAGGTTCCAGTAACCTTCTAGATTGTACTATACATAAGACTACTAATTACAATAGTGCCACTTCCGTCGCCATTCCCTTCTCTGGTATTTCTTTTAGCTTAGAATTTTGGTTTAATGCACCCTCTTTATCCTCAAGTTCGATAGAATTACTATCAGTTAGTGACCTGGTGAGTATAAGTCTCACCAATACAGAGTTATCTTTCAATCTCGATGGAAATATCTTAAACTCCGATGGTTTTACTCCTAGCGCTAACCAATGGTATCGCCTGCATTAAACAATACGGCAGGATTGGGATCACCCTGATTAGTGCTAGTATTTTCTAACGCACCTACCTGATTAAATTTTACTGAACCACTTGAACCACTATAAGTACCATTACCGCCAGCCCCGTAAATACCTTCATTGACAAGGGTTGTACCACTGGTTTCCGCTAGACGATAGTAAAGTAGAGGAGATTCTTCTTGGGTTAATTGACTATAGGATGTAGCCTGAGTTTCTGTCCACAAAACTGTTGGCTTACCGTTAATGGTGACAATACTTAACTCTGTTGAGGGATCAGGATTTGCGTCAGTGTAGAGAATTTCAGGACTACTCCAAGTAGCCACCCCACTATTATAAGTAAGGCTTGACCAGTAAATATTTGACTTACCATTATTATAGTTAATCCATGCGGCCATCAATTCGTTATTCGGTCCAGAGCCGATGACGATTTTGCCTTCCGAGCCTTCTTGTTGTGCTATGGCAGCGGCTACCGTCCAACTACCTCCACTATAGATAGAGTAATAAATGTCAGATTGATTGAAACTTTCATTAATTAAGGTAGTTTGATTGTCGGTATAAAATTCGCCAGGTACAAGGTTCGTATTTATATCACTAGCATTGGCATTAGACCAGACTAACACGGTAATATCATTAGTGGAGTCATAGGCCCCTACGGGATTAAAGTTAAAACCGCCTGTCCCCGGAATACTGCTAATATTGCTAACCAGGTTAGTATCAGTAGAATTGAGGACAGCGTATTTAATAACAGTAGTTGGAGTGCTAGGGGATGTAATAACGGGTTGATTGCTAAAATTAGCCACACTACCGTTAGTACCAGATAAAGAATTACCCGTATAACTTACTGTAACGATGTCTCCATTACCGATGAGATTTACACCCTCTGGGGGTTGAACCGTTAAAATAACTGTATTGCCAGTAGTATTTACGTTCCCAAGTATCGTAAATACCTGTCCATTACTTTCTACAGTAAAGTCGCTATTGGTAACACCATTATCGGTTAAAGTTTGATCGAAAACGAGGGTAATTTGATTACTGGTATTATTTTCAAAGATCGCACCCGCCCCCAATATAACGGGGGGATTGCTACTATTAGTGGTGTTAGTCAGGGCAAAATTACTAAATTCATTAACCCAAAGGGTGGTATTAGTAAAGGAATTATCAATGTAAAGATTAGTATTATTGCTGGTGGGAGTTGAAAGATTGTAACTAATGCTTAATTCTGTATCCCCACTCACCGCAGTATCAAGAGTTAAAGTCAGACTATTATCATTAACTTTGACATTGCCCACAGTATAGCTATTATTATTACTATCGGTGACGATAAATTGATTAGCAGTAGGAACATCAGTGCCATTGCCTAGATCATCGATAAAATTCAGGGTGACAAGTTCCCCGTTAACAAAACCGGAGATCGGTTCTAGAGGCGGAACCTCCGCAACCCATGCCAATAAAGGAGATGAACCACCAGAAATAATGAAGGGCGCACTATCTTGTCCTAAATCCGCTTCAATATTTGCCATGAGGGAGGAAGTTGTAACAGAGGGCGGGGTAATCCCTGTTACTAAGGAGCTAATATTTTGACTGTTGTAAGTTATACTAACAATTTGATCGGTAGATACACTCTGATTGAGACTCAAAAAGACATTATTCCCTGTGAGGGAAACAGAAACACTCTGTACCTGGACATCATTCACCGTTGTCCCATCAGAGTTGGTAACGGTGACGGTATAATCTGCAACAGTGTCGGAGAATGTCAGATTAGAATTGTTGTTTGAAATGAAGACAGATGACTGAGAGACTTGGGCAGATACGCCATTTTGAATGGTAAAAGATTCGATCGAATCTCCGTTACTATCTTCTAAGGGGTTACTACCTAAAGAACTACTATTGTTATAACTAATGGTGACATTTTGTAGAGACTGATTCGTCACCGATGAGGCAAATGTTAATAACACACCATTATTAGTTACCGTCGCATCGGTAATGGATAAGGAGGTGTTATTGTTGGTGACGGTAAATCGAGCAAGATCAGGACTAACCGTCGTATCTAAGGGAGTGTTAAAAGCGAGAAGGAGGGTGAGATTAATATAGTTTTGACTGTTACCACTGGTGGGATTGTATTGATAAGCAAGGGAGTTAGGAGTATTATTAGTAACGCCTAAATCAGAGATATTTTCGATCGTATTGCCATTAGTATCCGTGATCCCCTCATTATTAACAAAATTGAGAGAGACATTATTGCTAGTGGGTGTAGGATTATCAGAACTGGTGTAATCGAGATTTTCTGAGGTAGGAATGGCATTTTCTAACTGTAAAATAACGAGATTAGAACTCGCACCTGCTACCACACCAAAAACAGGAACATTAGTAATATTGCCATTAATATCCGTCACGCTGACAGTAAAGTCACTCGCGGAGGGAAGTGCAGCTAAATTTGTATTTTTGCCGAAGTCCACTGTAATCAAAGAACCAGCTAAACTGGCGCTAGTGGTAGAAGCCATTAACGCCAAAGAAGCCGAACTTGCTACTGAGGAGGCGTCACTGTCACTACTAGAGTTTTTATTGCCGTCAAAAACATTCCAAGACCAACCCGGATTGAAATTAAAACCTAATCCTAAAGGACCTATCTTCACCTCTAAACCAACGGGAAAAGTTAGGGAGATAGTATTATCTGTATTTCCAATACCCCAGTTAAAAGCAGTTTCGACACCACCGTTTATATCTGCACTCAGAATTGGTACATGGGGAATTTGAGCCTTACCGGATACCCCTGTAGTCAACACAGGAAAACTAATCGAGCCTTGGTTATCTAATCCTTGGGTCGTGCCATTAATAAAAGCGGCGAAGGTTTCCCCTACAGCAATCGCTATATCGGCGGCCAGAATTCCAGCACCGCTACCCTCAGTTGTTCCCTCTTTCCCTAGATTCATCAGTAGTATATAGGCGTCGGCACCAGCACCTGAACCTATCGCTTTTCCCAAATCACCTAGTCCTGCCAACAAAGTTTGAGGCGAATAGGTTTGTCCAGAAATAGGTTTCCCCAAAAGGTTAAAATTAATACCGACACTACCCGTGGCATCTAAGGTAAAAAATCCTGCGGTTTCCTCTGCTGGTATAATCGGAAACTTTACGGAAGCGGTTATGCCTAAAACGTTATCTATATCAAGCAAATCATAGGGTGAATTGTTAGAAAAGCTATACTTAGAATCTAGGTCAAATCCAAAAGTAATAGGACTTTCACCCCGTATTTTTTTTGTTCCGACTACATTAGCACTATCATCAGCGAATAAATTACCAAATAAATCACTATTTTGATAATCAACGGTGGGATCAGGTACGGTTTTATTTTTCCAAGGGCTTTTTAACTCTTTGGGGGATTCCCATTCTAGCTGTGCATTTGTTTGTAAAAAAATTGATGGTTCTCCACCAAAAGTTGTCCCCCCTGACAATGTACCCACAAGCTCCCAATTTTTCATAAAGGGAGTGATAATTGATCGAAGAAAGCCACTGCTAGGAACACTGTGCATCAATTTCCAATCTTTTAACAAACTACTAGCAAAGTATAATTGGGCATTCCATGAGCCGAAAGGTTGTTGTGCTTGTTCTTCTTCTGTTTCGTCGCTACTAATACTTAAACTATTGGCTTTTGTGGCTGATTGTCCCGCTGGAGTTGTGCTTTGAGCATTGCTTAAAACCCCCAGATTAACGACACCATTATTCGTTAATTGAGGGGAATAAGGGGCAGTAGGTATTACATTACTGGTACTTGTAGAGAATTGACTACTGCTAACGCTAAAGGTTTGAGTGTAAAAGTCGGTATCTTCTTTGATGCTGAGATTCGCCACGTTATCAAAGTTAACCTTTGAACCGATAACGATTACTTTGCCGCTATCATTAACTGTAACGGTAGGTTCTAAATCCCCTACTTGATCTGAGGTTAGGGATTGAGGAGTATCTAACCATTGTAAATTTGCATTATTATCGTATTGGGCGGCGGTATAGAAAAAATCGCTATCATTCAGATTTCCCTGTTGCCATACCACTGCCAACCCCGGACTGCTACCATCAATCAGCTGACCACTAGCGACGAGATTAAGACTGGTGACAGGTTCAGTACCCGTAAAAGCAATAGCTTCGGCATTTTTCCAAGTTTCCGAATTATTGTCATAGACTGCGTGCCAAATATTGCCATTATCAGCCCAAACGATATGAGTAACCCCTGTGGTAGAGTCAGTGGTGACAGCGGAAAGACTGGAAGCGAGATTGATAGACATGACTAAAAACTTTGAAGAAGGGTTAAGGTCAATTAAGTTTGAAGTCCACTAGCGTGGTTAGGTTGAACAGTAGACTTGTCGGGAAGTAGCGATCAAAATTGCTGAAGCTTCTGTACAGACAAACTTGCAGCGATTTTGCTCCGAGATTCCTGAGTAGATAGAGCGTTGGGGTTGACCATAGGGACTTAGAGGGTGAAGTCACTTTCCGTTGACCACTTTCGTCATTAATCTTCACTATAAGTTGACTTGCCTTGAAGGATCTCTGTAAAATTGTCATTTTTGTCACGACCTTAATTGTCATTTTTGTCATGACATTAAACTTCTTCAAAGTGTTAGGACTACAAATGCCTCTAGTACTAACCGGATTGAGAGTAAAAATCAGGTATTGCTGGGTGTTCCCAACTCTGGAAGCGGTTATTTTGAGAAACGCTATAGCGTTAAGCTACTTTGCCTTTAAATTGGATATTGTTACAATTTAGAAAAACAAGCAAAAAGCATCCCCTGTTCCCTCGCCTCAACGACCCCTATAAATGTTCTACAGCTTAATCCAAAATCTAAAATCCCAATGCAGTTCAATCCCCTCACCTCTGAAATCATCATCGAATTTCTCCAAAAAAAGCTCTATTTAAGTGAATATCGTACCTTAAGTCTTCAAGAAGAAATGATTATTAAAGGAATCATTGATCAGTATAGTTATGAAAAAATCGCCAATCAAATTTATCTTAGTTCTGGGACCACCCGTAATATTGCCTCTCAGCTTTTCCGTCACTTATCAACATTGTTTAAAACTAAAATAACCAAGAAAAATTTTGTCGTATTTATCGAGAAAATGATAACCAATAAGGAAGATTTCATCGATGAACTAGAAAATTATACGCCAACCTGTTTAGAGACAAATTCAGCCGTTATTTTATTGATCGACGATCAACTAGAAAACCTGTTACTTCTCAAACAAATTCTCTCTCAAAATAATTACATGGTTCGTACCATTAAGAATGGCCGGACAGCCCTAGAGCTAATTGATAAAATCAATCCCAACTTAATTCTTTTAGATATTTTAATGCCTGAGATAGATGGCTATGGAGTTTGTAAAACACTAAAAGAAAATCCACAATATAAGGAAATTCCTATTATCTTTCTCAGTGCTATTAGTGATTTAACTGACAAAGTAAAAGCCTTTAGTTTGGGGGCTAGTGATTATATTACCAAACCTTTTGAGCCGGTTGAAGTTTTAGCGAGAGTCTCCTATCAAATTGAACTTCAATCTCAACGCCGAGCCTTGAAGACAGAAATTGAATCTCATCAAAAAACTATCGAATCCTTGACCCAATCTCGATCAATTTTAGCTAGTCTTCTCAATTATGCTCCCTATGGAATTGCCGCTTTATCCGCTATTCGTAGTCCAGAAACTGGAGAAGTTATTGATTTTGAGTTTATTCTCGTTAATCCAATTTTTATCAAACTTTTTCCCGCTGACTCTGAGCTAATTAAAAGTGGTTCAAGTTGTGTCTCATTTTTGCAAAAAAAACAACTGGATTGGCTGCCAAAATTAATTAACCTAGTAACAGCGGGCCAACCCTTCTCAGAGATTATCAATCTCGCCAGCCAAATTATTGAAGTTCAGGGAACTAAATTAGGCGATGGTGTTAGTATAACCTTACATCCTATAGTTAATCATTTTTAATTATCTTCAGTAGGCAAAAGTGAAAAAATATCTATCAATCGGTCAATTTCAACCGCCTTAACTAATTTGCCTAAATCTTGAGTTAATTGGGGATGATCAGGCTCAAGTTCTGCAAGTAATCCCAGCATTGTTAATTCATCTAGTGCAGTTAGAGCCTCATAGAAAGCGCGACACCATTGAGGTGATATACCTTCAATAATTTTCGGAGTTAATGACATAAATTTACTGATTTTTACCTTGTCTTTTGCTACCAAATTAGTTTGCTCAGTCTGAATTTCTGCTTGTAAAATTTGGACTGGTAAACAAAAATAAATCCGAGTTCCTTGAAGCACTTCGCTTTCTAAGCTAATACTACCGCCTAAAAGTTTAATATACTCTTGAGTTAGCATCAACCCCAAACCCGTGCCTTCAATTAAAGGATCAGGATTTTGACCTCGATAAAAAGCGTTAAATAGCAGTTCTTGTTCCGACTGGCTAATCCCGACTCCTGTATCTTCTATCCAAAAATTAAGTTGAGCATTTTCTTGATCTAATTTTTGCAAGGAGACTGTTAAAGAAATGCTTCCCACAGATGTAAACTTAAAGGCATTACTGAGCAAATTAAACAAGATTTGTCGTAACTTAGTTGCATCAACTCGAATTAGGCGAGGACAAGCGGTGAGAAAACTAACCTGAAAATCTAAGTTTTTTATCTCGCTACTAAGCTGAAAAATTGCTTCAATATCTCGAATAAAGTCTAAAAAGTTAAGAGATTGAGGCTGTATTGATAATTTTCCAGCTTCAATTTTAGCTAAGTCTAAAATATTGGTAATTAATAAAAATAAATTTCTGCTATTTTTTCGCACAATATTGAGGGATTGAGTTAAGTGTTTTGGCAACGCCGGATCATTGACAACTATGTCAGTAAACCCTAAAACTGCATGAAGGGGTGTTTTTAGCTCATGACTCATATTGGTTAGCAAAATGCTTTTAGCCTGATTGGCGATTTCTGCTTTTTCTTTAGCATCAGCCAGTTCTTGAGTCTGTTTCTCCACTTCTTGTGTTAAGATTTTGTTATAATCTTTCAGAAGTATTTCCGCTTGTTTTCTGTCGGTAATATCTTCAATAATAATCAGAGCAAAGATAATCTCATTGGCTTCGTCAAAAATCGGCTTTCCCAATATCTTAACTACAATACTTTGGTGATTGACTTTAATAGTTATATCATCTAGAGTAAATGATTCTCCTATTAAAATTTTCTGCATATTTTTCTCAAAAAATTCTAGGCTTGCAGCCAATAAAATATTGCCTTCTTTGTTGATAAAAATTTGCTGTTTTTCCAAATTATAAACTGTAATACCAATCGGTATTGCTTCCAAAAACTGTCTTAATTGTTGTTCTTGAGACTGAATTTTTTTTACATATTCCTTTAGTTGATACGCCATTTTTTTAAAGGCTTGAACTAAGTTTTGCAGTTCAGTAATCGAACTTGCTTTAAGTTTTTTTTGCCAATCTCCTTCGGACAAGGCTAAGGTTGCTTGACTTAAGCGGGTAATCGGTTGAGTAATGTAATAAGCAGAAATTAAACCAATAATAATAGCCATCAATAAAGCTAAGACAGATAGCAGAAAAGTGAGACGTTGATTTTGCCAAATTTTCCCTAAAATATCAGCCTGTGGAATTACAATAATTGCTAACCATTGCAGTCCATTTTGTTGCTGGAGTGGAAGTGCTAAGACAAAATACTTTTGAGAGTTGATAACTAATGAAGAAAAATACTGTTTTTCAAATTTTTTTACTGGTAGATTGAGTAATGTTTGTGATATATTTTTGGTGATAAGATTAGGACTTTTAGTTGCCAACAAAGGAACTGCCTTGCCATTAACAACTTCTAACTGAATTTGACCATTAGAAGTAGCAATTAAATAACCATTTTTATCAATAATAAAGACGCTACCCGTGCGCCCAATTTTCAGGGATTGCAAAAATTTATTTAGATAGGACAAATCTACCTGAATAGATGTTACTCCTAATAATTGAGAACGCTTCCCATTGTAGAGGGGACGAGAGAAGTTTATTACTAAATGTTTTTGAAAAACTTTATGGGCAAATAAAGGAGTCCATTGCATTTTGCCCGTTTTTATCACCTGGGTGTACCAGGGTCTGTTAGTCGCTTTATATCGATTAGCGAGGATTTTGGGATTGCGTTTCTTTTGATAATTTTCTAGAAAAGAATAGCCATAGTAATTATATTGCGTTTTTCTTCCTACTTCCGCTAACCCTTGAAGGATTTGACCTTGTTTGTTATAAGTGTGACCGGCTGCACGAAATTCATTGGCTTGATTACTCACCATAAAAGCGGTAAGAAAATCATGGCGATGGTTTAGATACTGTTTGTATAAATAAGAGCCCCAAGGTTCTAAGTCGTTGAGATTTAAGATTCCTAAATCAATTAAATCTTGATGTTCTTGAGTGAGAGCAATCGGTTTTTCTAAAAAATTGTCAATTTCCCCTTGCAAGCGCTCGCCAATATCTTCTAGCAAGGAAAGTGTTAACAGATTAATCGCTTGCCAAGTGCTGTAGTAAGCCAGCCAACTTATACCGCCGATCACAATCATCAACTGCACAACAAAAGGAACCGTCAGAAGGATTTTCAGGGAAAGCCAGCGAGATAGATCAAATTTCATTACCGTCATCGAGAAACTCGCGAAATACAACTCTCGGTTCGGGAATCACTATAGGTAGTGTTTCAATGACTGATCAAACCTACCTGTAGTGGTATTAGTTCAACTTATGCCACTACAGGCAGTGGATAGCTTAATCCAAAAACATTATATGTGGAAAATGAGCGAACCGTCAGATACAAGGTATGATAGCTTCTTTTAGATGCGGATGTGGTATTTATTGATCATGAAGTGCGGAATGTGGAACATAAGACTAATAATCATTCTACTTTCCTCATTTTTGCCAGCCACTCAATTAAACTCTGTAACTGCTTCTAAGGACTATCAAATCCTGGAGTGTCTCGTAGGGAGTGATGATCGATCGAAGAAAACCACTGGTAGGCACACTGTGCATCAATTCCCAATCTTCTAATAAACTACTAGCAAAGTATAATTGGGTATTCCATGAGCCGAAAGGTTCTTGTTCGGGTTGATCTTCTGTTTCACTTGGAGTTGTGCTTTGAGCATTGCTTAAAACCCCCAGATTAACGACACCATTATTCGTTAATTGAGGGGAATAGGGGGCAGTAGGTATTACATTACTGGTACTTGGGAAATAGTCGCGGGTTGGGGATGGTCGGGTAGAGAGCGATCGGCGTTGCTGCGCCGTAGGCGATCGGGATGTTTGAGAGGAAATCTTGTTAAAATTAGAGAAAGGAAGTTTGCTTTAATCGTTCGTATTAACTCCCCGAACTCGTTCAATGGAATTTAAAAGTATCAAAGAGTTTCGTGAATATCTCCGTCGTTATAACTCTAACTCGTTTGTAGAAGTTGGTACAAGTGTATGTTGGCAAGAATGGCAAAATGGGGGACCTCGAATATCGCGTCTAGGACAGGTAAAAAAAAATTCCAGACGAAATTATGCTTTACGCTTGATCTTGCTTGCGAGTGCAGGAAATCCTTACGGTAATCAAGCGATTACTTTTCAAGAATTTGAAAGTCTCATTGATGTCTTGTTCAATTTTGCTAATCATACCATTTCAGATAAAACCCTCCTAGATACGGAAGCAGAATATACCTTTAATTATTTACATACTTGGGAGCAAGATAATTACAAAACTGTTCGTAACTGGAAATTGCTTCTAAGTGATATTTTCACCAAAGAACTAATACGCAAAAATGGAGGCGATCTTTTCTCAACGCGTCAGGCAGTTTTTCAAAATTCTGGATTTTGGACCCCCCTTGCTCTTGTACAACTTGCTCGTGTACAACGAACTATGAAGGTTTTTGAAATTCTAAATTCTATAGACTTAAATACTATAAATTTTTTTGAATCCTCCACTAAATTAAATCATGAATTTTATTTTGTTCAGTTTATGTCTAGCATCGGATGTTTTTTGAAAACGAGATTTCGAGGTGTACTAGATTTTAAAAAAAGTATACATTTTGATGACGAACTGAAATCTAAAGGTTATACCGAAGAAAATCTAAGGATTTTTGTTCGTTTAAATAGTCGAGTTTTTAGTTCGAGTGATCGTGACTCATTCTGTAATATAGTTACAGAAAGGTTAAATAATACAAGTGAAGTCTATCATCCTTTCTTTTATAATTCTTTTCTCGATTATCCTTTTATTGATCTGGGTCAAGATAAATATTGTTTGCCAGACGCGTGTTCATTAATGGAATCTTCTTGGAATATAACATGTAAGCATCTTCCATCTAATAAGATTTTGGATCAAGCTTTTGAACAATATCTCGCTAACGTTTTATTACCTATAATCGCACCTAACTGTTTTGAAAAGATTAGAGAGGTTGAAAATCCACAAAGCTCTGACGACAAAAGGGCTGATTTTCTAATTACTCTACCTAATGTTTATATTATTATTGAATGCAAAAATTCTTTAATGTCTTCCGATACAAGCGTATGTTTTAATCCCAAAGGATTGGCGAGTTTGTGGGTAAGAATTCATGGTGCTACAGAACAAATATCATCAAATATTAAAGCTCTTAAACTAAAAGATAAACCTGTGATACCACTAATTCTTACATTTTATGATGCACTACTAGCATCTAATGTCTTTGAATCGATAGTTAAATCTACAGATTATTGCGATCATTTGAATCTTTCTATGCCTCCTATTGTTCGATCTTTACATGAGTTCGAGCATTGTATATATAATAGAAGCCTAGAAAATTGGGCGGAATCAATGTTACCTAAACAAAGTAATTCTTCAATTAAGCCTGATAATCAAGGACATAATTATAGACATTTAAAGGACTTTTATTAATAGGCTTTTATGCTTTGAATTTATATTTTCTGTTGTTTATTGCGACGATTTTTGGTCACGAGATCGGGAAAATGACTTAAATCCTCGATCGAATGCGGTGCGGGATAAATTTCTCCCGGTTCGGCCGTCACCCGATCGAGATAAATTTGAAAGGCCCTCTCGTCCTCTCTATGTTCGAGAATATAACTCCGTAGTTCCTCGCGACTCATCGATTCAAACTCGCGTTTTATCATACATACCTCCAATCGCCATTTTTAAAAATAATAATTTCTTGCTCTTCCCCAGCGAGAAAAAATATATTTCCCGTTCTTTCGTCAATCCGAACAATATTAACGGGCAAATACATCTTCGTTGCCCAATAACTTAAAATAAAACAGGTTAGCTGTTGCGCGGCAGTAGGAATGGGCTTGTACTCCTCTGGTCTTCCGTTATCCAGTGTAGCGCAAGACCGACGGGGCGATCGATCGCTTGCCCGTTTATATCTGATAATCCATGACGAAAACCACCTTACCACCCCGTGCGTTGGCACTTAAGGCCGCGGTCATCTTCTTGGGATAGGGGAGATTGAGATTATTCATCAACTCCACAAAATCCTCACGATTGCGGCCGGCGAAACGGGGATTCCAGCGCTTTTCCTCACCGATCGAGGAGACCGTTCTTCCCAGATAATCATGACAGGGATAAACAAGCGTATCGTCGGGGAGGGTGAATAACTTCTCCGTTACCGTCCTGTATAGTACTTCCGGCGAACCGTTCTGAAAATCGGTACGACCGCAACCGCGAATTAAGAGTGCATCCCCCGTTAATAGGCGTTTTTCATCGATGAGATAGGCTATATGACTATCGGTGTGGCCTGGAGTGGCGATCGCTTTTAGCTGCTGACCTGCCACGGTCCAGAGGTCGCCATCGCGCACATAACCATCGATATCGCTCACTTCCGCGTTTTCGGGAACGAGGATCGAACAGTTGGTTAACTCGCGTAAGCGGTGCGCTCCAGTGATATGGTCGGCGTGGACATGGGTTTCCATCGTGTAGCCTAGAGTTAACCCCAACTGCCAAAGAATCTGCCGATCGCGATCAACCTGTTCGAGGACCGGATCGATTAAAATCGCCTCCCCCGTAGCCGAATCAGCGATCAGATAGGTGTAGGTACTCGATTCCCTATCAAAAAGCTGACGGAAAATCGGCGCTGCCGGCCGGAATGCGATCGAGTAGGCCGTGGGGAGAGAAATTCTCTCTTTCAGCGATCGCAACAAATCCCGGGCCAGTTCGGCCGCCTGTAAACGCAGTTCGGGGATGGCGGTAGTTTCCCAGAGATCGCCTTTGCGGGGATTTCCCAAAGTGTAGAGGGTTGGCGATGCCGTACCGTCCGGCCCGAGAATCGCCCCGTTGTCGGCGGTTTCGATGCCACAATTCAAAGGATGGGGACGGATTAACCCCCGTTGGCGAAGATGAACGACGAGGGGATCGGTGATCGTCCGGTAATCGTTACTCGCGGCGGTACAGTTAATAATTCGATCGACGGTTAGGTTTAAGAGGTTTCCCGTTCCCCGTTGACGGATAGTAACCTCTACACAGCCGTTTTTATCCTCGGCAGTTTCAATTCTTCCCCCATGATAGGTTAATTGTCCCGATTCTACAGCCTCATCGAGGATACTGGCGATCTCGTCGGCGAGGCGATGGCGAAGAACCTCCCAATAGGCTTTCAGGTGGCGTAGAAATCTGGCGCGTTCCGCTATCGGCAGACAATGCCATAGACCTTGAGATATTGGGCGTAAGGCGTTTAAAACAGCCCGCCAGTCGTGACCTTGACTCTCGGCGCTTTTTACCTCCGCGCGAATTCGCCGTAGGAGTCCCCGCGTGGTCTGGGGTGCGGTTTCGAGGGTGAGGAACGGGGGATAGGGATCGGTGGGGCGGTGCGATCGAGGGATCAGGCCATGACGGGAAACCGCGTGGATTTTGCCCGTGAATCCCCTTTGTCGCAGGGAAACCACCATATCCACCATCGTTAACCCCGTCCCAACGATCAGGATCTTCCCGTCGGGTTTTAGATCGGCGAGTGTGTCTGTCTCCCAAGCGTCGCGGAGATAGGGGTAATTCAGAGACGCGAGGGGTTGGGGAACCGTTGCGGGAAAATTGCCCAGCGCCAGAACTACTTTTGCGGCGCTGATTTTCTTGCCTCCTTTGAGGGTAATCGTCGCCTTTTCCCCGTCGAGTGCCAGATTGATCGCCGCATCGGTAAACGTTTCCAGACGGTGATCGGCAATGGCGTTGTCCCGCGCTTCTTCTAGGATCGATCGGATGTATTTGCCGTACACTAGACGCGGGACGAAGCTGGCCGGATCGATCGATCGATAGCCGTTATCTGCTAACCAGTGGAGGAAATGTTCGGGATCGTCCTCGAAGGCGCTCATTTTGCCCGCAGGAATATTGAGCAGGTGGCCGCTGTCTCGCGTTCCGTAGGCGATCCCCGTACCGAGGGGTTTTCGGCGCTCGATCAGGGCGATCGATAATGGAGTCCCTGTGTCGCGCAACAGGTTCGCTGTCACCAGGGAACCACTAAATCCTCCCCCGATAATGGCGATGTCGAAAGTTGCAGAAAATTGATTCCGGTCAATGTAGCTCATAGATAACTATCGGGGAGGGAATTAGGGGTATGGTAAGGGTTAAAGAGTTAGTATTACTTGGTCTAAGTAAGTAGTTATAATTAAATTGAAGATAGATTTTGCCTCTGATCCCCCCTGCCCCCCTTGATAAGGGGGGTGTCTGACAACTTTTAACACCTACCTACTTAGCTGAAAGATAATTTTTAGGCATTCTTGGTTAATAGGTTAAAAATAAACGATATAATTGGCTATCAATTAAGATATAAATACCGAGAGCAATATAGATAAAAGGACTAATTTTATGTCCGTAGTTTGTAACCACTTTAGCTATCCTGGGATGGGTAATCAAAAAATAGGCTAGGGCGCACCAAATACCCATCATGAGATAAAAAACTATCATGATAATTAAGACGTGCATCGGGGAATTATTGGCAAAAAGAGAGGTATAGATACCAATATTATCACCGCCATTAGCCACGGTCACGGCAGCAACGTAATAGGTTTGGGAGGGAAAACGAGGAATAAAGGAGCGATTTTTAGAATAATTAACATCTTCTCTTACTTCTTGAATATAATCCTCATTTTCCCTTGACAAAAGTTGTTTAATGCCGATAATTAGAGGGATAAATCCTAATAGACCAATCCATTCTTTAGAAACCAGTAACCCAAATAGTAAACCGAGGGAACTAGCTAGGAGAATCAGGGTAAAACCGAGGTATTGACCAACAATCAGGTGTCGAGGTCGAAAATTAGCATTAAGTCGCGAGAAAAACAACATTAGCACCATCAGATCATCAAGATTTGTGGCCACAAAACTCGTCACGCTAGTAATTAAAAGGGTTACTAACCAATTCATAGATTGAAAAAAGAGATAATCCTTCCCATTCTAAATCTCGTAGTGCCAGATGTCCTCCTCTCGTAAAAGAAGACGATGGACGGGGAGACGTTCCACGGCCCCCTGTTGTTCTAGACTATTAAGTGCGCGGGTAATTGTGACTCTAGTGGTTCCTAATAAGTCAGCGATATCCTGATGAGTTAGACGCACATCAATTAATTGTCCGGTACCGGTTTGTTTACCAAATTGATTGCCTAACCATGACAGTAATTTCACAACCATAACATCAGTACGTTTGTAGCTACGAATAATACTTAGTTCTTGTGCTTGCTGAAGATGAGACAGCAGAATTTCTGCCATTTGATAACTCTCAAGTGCGGAAAAGGAAACTGCTTGCACAGGAGTGATGCACTCAACTTGATAGGGATTGACTCTCTCTAGGGTTTTGCCAACAAAATTGCCAGGTCCCCACAATCCCAAGACGATCAGGGTTCCATCTTCTAACCAGGTGGAGGTTTTTACGACTCCACTCTCGATTTTCCAGAAATTAGGATTTCTGAGGGGCAAAATTGCCCGATTATCAAAGTGCCAGCGATGGGGGGTTGGTGGTTGATAGGTAAGCGTCATGATTGGTAAGTAGTCGTGCAAAATTAATTTCCTAGTCGAGACTCCGAGACAGGAGACAGGAGACGGGATACAGCTATTAGGGATCGGATTTGATAATTTTGGGGTAAAAACGATAATTACCCCAAAAAAGACTGATTTTATGCCCTTGCAAGCCCTATTTATTTCGGGGTGCTAGTCTTTTCCAGTTCCGTGGTGGCCGAGGAGATCAGTTCTTGCCAAGCTCGATCGCTTTCCTGTAGAGTCTGTTTAACCGCGTCGATGGTCTTTTCCACGCGAGTTTTCAGGAAAGGGGAAGCATTATCTTTGAGTCGTTCGGTGTCGTCGGCTAAGATATCGATCGTCTCGGAGGTATTAACAAGGCTCTTTTCTAGGGTAATAAGGTTGTTTTGTAGGGTTTCACTGAGTTTAGCCCCAGATTTGGTCAATTTTTTCGTCAATTTACTCACTTTTTCCCCTAGATCGTCAATATTATCCGCTAAGTCCTCTAGGTTGTCCTGTTGAGCTTCGATAATCTTCTTGTCGAGAGAAGGAGCGGCTAGTTGAGCATTTAGGTCATCGATAGCCGATTTTGTGGCTTGGATGGCTTTTTCATAGGCAATTTGGGCATCTTCCAGAATTTTTGGGCTAGAAACCTCATTTTTTTTCTTGACTGGTTCCACCACAGTGCCACCCGTTGCTGTTGCACGGTCGATGACGGCCAACTGTTCGGGGAGTAGCGGCAAGGCGATCGCATTTCCCCTTCCCCCTAGGAGCAAAGTGACAGTTAAGAGGAAAATCAGCAGCCGGAAAACTTGATTTTTGAGGCTTTGAAAGCTCTTATTTCGGTTGATCATGATTTGATTTTCTCCTGTTTAGAAAAAATAGTTACTCTTTCTAAATGTTATCATATAAAATATTTGTATGTTGTTTATATATAGACAATTTTATAAAAAATTTATTATGTTTTTTAATCAATAAATTGCAGACAAAATATAAGCTTTTTGAGCCAAAAGTCATTATAGAAAAGCTTTTGCTCTCTTAATAAAAAATTAATTTTTATTGCTTTTTTTATTAATGAGACGCTGAATTATCCGATGAGTCTATTTCTTGATTGATCCGAGATATTTTCTTCCGACCCTTAATATATTTGGCTAAAGGTTGTTTTTTCTTCAGTCGTTTAATGCCACTGAGGGTGCAGAGAGTAAAAAAAGTTCCCACGAGAACCATCTGCCATAAACCGCAACCAGAAGCCGCGCCCAATCCTGCGGCTAACCAGATAGTCGCCGCCGAAGTCAAGCCTTTTACTTGTATCTTATTTAGTTCCCGATGGGATTGTTGTAGGATGATTCCCGCCCCCAAAAAACCGACACCAGAAGCGACCCCTTGAATAGTGCGACTGAGGGCATTAGAAGACGCATAACCCACATCTCCTTCCGCTTGTAGGGGAATCATCACGAACATGGCAGCTCCGAGACTAACGATGATAAAAGTTCTCAATCCAGCTGGACGACCGCCTCGCTGTCGGTTATAACCAATCAGACAGCCGACCGCCATAGCCATAGTCAGCCGAAAAATAATCGTTTGCCAATCTTCCGAGTCAAAAAACATTGCTTAACCCATCAAATGAGATAAAAACTTCGCCTAACCAATCAAAGCCCTTTCCATATCCCGCTTTAAATCGTTTCTATTCTCGATCCCGATCGATAATCCTAGTAAAGCTGGTGTTATAGGTGGAAGTGGAATAAATGGGAACCGTTACCGCCCCATGGCTAGAGTCTGGTTCTTGCCCCCCATGAATCGCCCTCGTTGCAAATTCCATCAATTTACTGTCCTATTAGTCGATATCTTCGAGGTCTTTAAACAGGGCCGTGCTGAGGTAACGTTCCCCAAAACTAGGCTGAATCATGACGATTAATTTATCTTCGTTTTCGGGTCTTTTGCCCACCTGAATCGCCGCCCATAAAGCAGCCCCGGCCGAGATGCCCGATAGTAGTCCCTCCTGACGAGCTAACCGTCGCGCGTAGGCGAAAGCCTCTGTATCATCGACGATAATCACCTCATCGATTAATTCCGGTCGGAAAATGGCTGGGATAAAACCGGCGCCGATGCCTTGGATTTTGTGCGGTCCGGGTGGTCCTCCCGATAAGACGGGACTATTAGAGGGTTCAACTGCGATCGCTTGAAATTGGGGACGACGGGGTTTAATGGTTTCGGCAATACCGGTAATGGTTCCCCCGGTTCCCACGCCACCGATAACGATATCTACCAGACCATCGGTATCGGCCCAGATTTCCTCGGCAGTGGTTTCTCGGTGAATTTTCGGGTTAGCCGGGTTGCGGAACTGTTGCAAACTATAGGCGTTGGGGATGTTTTCGACTATTTCCTCGGCCCGGGCGATCGCTCCTTTCATGCCTTGGCTACCCGGGGTTAATTCTAATTGCGCCCCGTAAGCTTTTAACATCGCCCGTCGTTCTAAACTCATGGTTTCGGGCATAGTCAGGACTAAGCGATAGCCTTTGGCCGCCGCTACCATGGCCAGGGCGATGCCGGTATTGCCGGAAGTGGGTTCCACCAGAATTGTTTTATCGGGGTGAATTAGTCCGGCAGCTTCCGCGTCCTCCACCATACTGACCCCGATGCGATCTTTAACCGAGGCGGCGGGGTTCATACTTTCCAGTTTGACGACGATGCGGGCTTTTACTCCCTCTGCTACTGGGATTCGATTCAGTTGGACTAGGGGAGTCCGTCCTACCAATTGGGTGATGTCTCTTGCGATCGGCATAATCCCACTTGCTTTGTATTTGTTGGCTATTTTTAATTATATATGTATTTAAGATGTTTTACAATACTTTTTAAGTCGGAGTACACTGCAAAATGCTGGTGTTGGCACCTCTGATCACAACGTCGGCGGGGATTATCCCTGTCGATTTTTTTGCCTTGCCACTTTTTTTGTATATCGAAGCACAATCGGCAAAGTTGTCTTGGGAAATTTCTCTTAATTTAGTTAATTATTATTAGTATATAAAAGCACATTTGTTTAAACAACTTAAAGGAATTATTAGAGAGATGAAAAGAGCGATACTTTTTCTTAGTATAGGGTTACACATTTAAGAAAGTTTTCTGAGATTTATCCTAAAAAATTATTTTTTTGCTGCTTTTTTAGGAAATAATTTTTAATAAATAAAGGTGTAAATATGGTCTATAAAATAATTCATGGCAAAAACGAAGTATGTCTGGAAGCGCCTATCAACGCTAAATTCAATTAACAAGAATTGTTCCTCGATATACAAAAAA
>Ga0315907_10003347_pt1 | contig 19036 bp, 15 predicted proteins | sample LakEriMetagenome_3_FD_203525 | JGI IMG/M metagenome (GOLD analysis project Ga0315907, IMG submission 203525) | Freshwater fungal communities from buoy surface, Lake Erie, Ohio, United States - Buoy 12 MA123 | ecosystem: Environmental > Aquatic > Freshwater > Lake > Lake biofilm | place: USA... | reverse complement strand
CGCGGCCAGTCGAAGGTCTTTCTGGGCGGCCCGCCGCTGGTCAAGATGGCCACCGGCGAAGACGCCGACGAAGAGAGCCTGGGTGGCGCGCAGATGCACTGCACGATCTCCGGGCTGGGTGACTACCTCGCGGAGGACGAGACCGACGGCATTCGCATGTGCCGCGAGGTCGTGTCGCATCTGAACTGGCGCAAGCAGGGCCCGGGCCCCACGCATGCCGCTGATGAGCCGCTCTACAGCGCTGAAGACCTCCTGGGCGTGGTGTCGCGCGATCTGCGGCAACCCTTCGACATGCGCGAGGTGATCGCGCGCATCGTGGATGGCTCGCGCTTCGAGGAATTCAAGCCGCTCTATGGCCCTACGCTGGTCACCGGCTGGGCGTCCATCCATGGCTACCCGATCGGCATTCTGGGCAACAACGGCGCGCTCTTTCCTGAGTCGGCCGAAAAGGCTGCGCAATTCATTCAGCTGTGCAACCAGATCGATGTGCCGCTCCTTTTTCTGCACAACATCACTGGCTTCCTGGTGGGCACGGACTTTGAGCAGAACGGCATCACCAAGAACGGCTCGAAGATGATCAATGCGGTGTCCAACTCCACCGTGCCGCATATCACTGTGATCGTGGGCGCCTCCTATGGCGCAGGTAATTACGGCATGAGCGGGCGCGCCTTCGGCCCGCGATTCACCTTCATCTGGCCGACCGCAAAAATTGCGGTCATGGGCCCCAAACAGATGGCCGGGGTCATGACCATCGTGCAGCGTTCGGCCACGGAGCGACGCGGTGAGGTGTTTGACGAAGCGGCCAATGACAAGCGCGTGGCGGTGGTCGAGCACTGGGCCGAGGAGCGCTCCAAGGGCTTGTATGCCACCTCACGCATTTCGGACGACGGCATGATCGATCCGCGTGACACCCGCGATGTGATCGGCATTGCGCTGTCCGCCTGTCACAACAAGGCCATTGCAGGCACCAAGGAGTACGGCACATGGCGGATGTGACCCTCAAACCCATCCGTCGCCTGCTGGTGGCGAACCGCGGCGAGATTGCCCGGCGCATCATGCGCACGGCGCATCACATGGGCATTGATACCGTGGCCATCTATGCCGATGGCGATGTGTCGGCGCCTTTCGTGCGTGAAGCGGATGTGGCCTTTGCGTTGAACGGACGCACGTCGGCGCAAACCTACCTGGACGTGGGCAAGGTGCTGGACGCCTGCAAGCGCGCTGGTGCCGACGCGGTGCATCCGGGCTATGGCTTTCTGTCAGAGAACGCCGGGTTTGCTCAAGCCGTGATCGATGCAGGCCTGACCTGGGTGGGTCCCTCGCCCGCGGCCATCCGTGGCATTGGCGACAAGCTCGCAGCCAAGCAACTCATGCAGAAGGTGGGCGTACCCACGCTCGATGCCCACGAACTGGTGGAAGGGGCGGATGCCGCTGCCGCAGCCCAGCGCATCGGCTATCCGGTGCTGATCAAGGCAGCGGGGGGCGGTGGCGGGCGCGGCATGCGCATCGTCGAGTCGCCTGCAGGCCTGGAGTCGGCGATCGCCGGCGCGCGACGCGAAGCGCTCTCGGCGTTCGGCAATGGCACGGTCTTTCTGGAGCGCTGGCTCACCGCGTCACGGCACGTGGAAATCCAGGTGCTGGGCGACCGGCACGGCAACCTGGTGCATCTCTTCGAGCGCGAGTGCTCCATTCAGCGTCGTCATCAGAAGATCATCGAGGAAGCGCCTTCCCCCGCGTTGAACCCCGAATTGCGCGAGCGCATGGGGCAAGCCGCGCTTGCCGCCGTGCGAGCCATCGACTATCACTCGGCAGGCACTGTCGAATTCTTGCTCGCCGGCAGTGAGTTTTTCTTCCTGGAGGTGAACACCCGCCTGCAGGTGGAGCATCCGGTTACGGAAGCCATCACCGGGCTGGACCTGGTGCGCGAGCAGATTCGCATCGCCGAAGGCGAGCATCTGGGCTACGCGCAAAAGGATCTGGGCATCACCGGCCATGCCATCGAGGCGCGGCTGTGCGCAGAAAATCCGGCCAAGCAATTCTTGCCCACGCCGGGTCGGATCGATGTGTGGGAGCCGGCGCAAGGTGACGGCGCGCGGTTCGATTCAGGCATCGAGTCGGGCAGCGAGATCGCCATCGAGTTCGATCCCATGATTGCCAAGGTGATTGTGCATGCGCCCACGCGTCGTGAAGCAGCCTCCAGGCTGGCGCGCGTGCTGGAGTCGACCCGCCTGCAGGGCATCACGCACAACCGCGATTTTCTGGTGTCCACGCTGCGTTCGCCCGAGTTCCTCGCCGGCGACACCACCACCGACTTCATTGCCCGGGTGGCGCCCGCACCGGTGCGCACGCATTCAAGCGATGAGCACGTGATGGCTGCGGTCGCCGCGGCGCTGCATGCCAGCGGCCTCAGACATACCCATGCCAAGGTGCTGCGCAGCGTGCAGCCGGGTTGGCGCAACTCCAAGATGCCGCCTCAGCGCGTGGCCTATCAGCTGCCCGGACGCGATCCCAAAGCCAGGCTCGAGGTGGCGTATCGGCAGCAGCGCGACGCGAGCGTGTCGGTGCAGGTGAACGGACAGGACCATCTTGCGCGGGTGCATCGGTTCGATGCTCGCAGCATCGAGCTTGAGGTCGATGGTCGACGCAGCACGGTTCAGATCACCCGTTCAGGCGATCGCTGCCTGCTGCATGGGCCGTTCGGCGATCTGGAGCTGCGCGAGTTGCCCCGCTTTGCTCGGGCTGACCGCGCGCAGTTCAGTGGCGGTCTGCAGGCGCCCATGCCCGGCAGGGTGCTGTCGATTGCAGCCAAGGCGGGTCAGAGCGTGGAGCGCGGCCAGCTCCTGTTGATCCTTGAAGCCATGAAGATGGAGCACCGCATCACTGCACCTGCCGATGGTCTGGTGAAAGCCATTCGCGTGGCCGAGGGCGATCAGGTGGCTAATGGTGCCGTGCTGGTCATGCTCGAAGAAAAGAAGGACTGAGGAGAACGCAGCGATGGCAGGTACTGAAGCGACCCTGTACAAGGTGGAAAATGGCGCGGCCTGGATCACGCTCAACCGGCCCGAAAACCGCAATGCCTTGTCTGCGGTGCTGGTCAACGAGCTGGCCGCGCATTTCGACGCAGCCCAGGCTGATCCGGCGGCACGATGCATCGTCATCACCGGCAATGGCCCGGCGTTTTGTGCTGGCGCCGACCTCAAGAACCCGCCCGGTTCGGCCACAGAAGGACGCCCTTCGGTGTCGCTGCCCCAGATTCTCAAGCGCATGCAGGACAGCCCCAAGCCTGTGATCGTGGCGGTCAATGGCGCAGCCTTTGCCGGTGGCCTGGGCCTCGTAGGTGCCGCCGATATCGTCATCACGGCAGACGACGTGCCTTACAGTTTTTCTGAGGTGCGCATCGGTGTGATTCCCGCGGTGATTGCGGTGGTCTGCGTGCCCAAGCTCGGCACCCATCATGCGATGAAGCTCTTTCTTTCCGGCGAGCGCTTCACGGGCACCCAGGCGGTTGCCATGGGCTTTGCCCACCGCGCCGTGCCGCTGGCGCAATTGCGTGCTGCCGTGCAAGAAGAGATCGACATGATTCGTCTCGGGGGTCCGATTGCAGTGGCTGAGTGCAAGAAGCTCGTGCGGCGCGTGCAGCAGCTCAACGTGGACGAGGGTTTTGCGGAAATGGCGGTCTGGAGCCGCAGCATGTTCGTGTCGCCCGAGGGGCAAGAAGGCATGGCGGCCTTTCGCGAGAAGCGCAAACCGTCCTGGATCCAGGAGAACTGAGATGTCCAGTGTGATGCAAGACCCTCAATCCGTTGCGGCCAAAGGCGCTGTATCGCATGCGCCGTGGCCCACCGACCCTGAATCGCTCGATGCGTTTCGCGCACAGGTGGCGGCCTGGTTTGCGGCCAATCGCCCGCCCGAGCCCGACTTTCTGCTGCCCGAATCCTTCATGGAGGTGGGCACCGACGAGCAGTTCGTCTATCTGCGCAACTGGCAGCGCAAGGTGTACGACGCAGGCTATCTGGGCATGGCCTGGCCGTCGCAGTACGGCGGTGGTGGACGGCCCCAGGTGTATCAGGACATCGTCAACGCCGAGATGGCCCGAGCGAAGGTGCCCTTCGTGCCCAACACCATCGGGCTGAACTGGGCGGGTCCATTGATTCTCTCGATCGGGACCGAGGAAGAAAAGCGCCGCTACATTCCGGGCATCCTGAATGCCGACGAGATCTGGTGCCAGGGCTTCTCTGAGCCCGATCAGGGCTCCGATCTGGCCAACAGCCAGACCCGCGCGGTGCGCGATGGCGACGACTACATCGTCAATGGCTCCAAGATCTGGACCAGCCTGGGCAGCCATGCGAAGTACATGATCCTGCTGGCCCGCACCAACCCCGAGCAGCCGCGCTATTCGGGGCTGTCGTTCTTCCTGGTGCCGATGCAGGCGCCGGGGATCGAGACCCGTCCGATCCGCAAACTCACTGGCGAGTTCGGTTTCAACCAGACCTTCTTCACCGATGCGCGCATTCCGGTGAGTTGCCGCATGGGCAAGGAAGGTGAGGGCTGGAAGATCGCCATGCTCACGCTCACTTTCGAGCGCGGAGCAACCGGCGGGCAGGCAGGCGGCCTGGCGCGCATGGCGCTGGGCGTGGGCGATGTGATGGAGCTCGCGCGTCGTTCGCGTCGCGACGGGCGCCCCGCACTGGATGACCCGTTCGTGCGCGACCAGATGGTGCGCTTCATGATCGAAGACCAGGGCGACAAGCTGTGCGCGGCACGTGCAGCCGTGCCCGCGCTGTGCAGCGAGCGCCCGCAGGCAATTCCGCTGTCGTCCAAATTGCGCCGCTCGGAGCACATGCGCCGCATGCTGCAGTTCGCCCTCTCGCTGCAAGGGGCCAACGCCGTGCGCTGGATGGGCGATGCCCAGGCCGTCGAGGGCGGCAAGTGGCAACGCTCGTACTTCAACTCCTTTGCCTCCACCATTGGCGGTGGCACCAGCCAGATCCAGGCGAATATCGTCGGAGAGCGCGTGCTGGGACTGCCCAAGGACTGATGCCATGACTGCTGTTGCTGCGCCTGCTGCGGGCGCTCCAGTTCGACTCTCCCAGGCGCTCAGTTTTGGCGAAGAGCAGGCCATGCTGCTTGAGGCAGCCACCGCGTTCTGTCGTGACCAGTCGCCTGTATCGGCCGTGCGTGCCCGCATGGGCACCGAGCATGGGTTCGACCGTGCCGTCTGGGACGCCATGGTGGCGTTGGGCTGGTCCGGTCTGGCGGTGCCCGAATCGCTGGGCGGCAGCGGCCTCACACTCGCCGAAGCGGCCACGATCAGCGAGCCCATGGGCCGGCACCTGCTGGCCACGCCGTTTGCGGCCACGCAACTCTTTGTGCAGGGCGTGCTGGCCGGCGCAAGCGCGGTGCAGCAGGCTGCCTGGTTGCCGCCGGTGTGTGGCGGGGCGATCGGCACGGTGGCGCTCTTTGAGCGTGATGGCGACTGGACGCTTGAGGACATCGAGGCGCGCGCAGTACGTGCGGGTGCATCGGTCAAGCTCGAAGGCATGAAGATGCTGGTGCCCGATGCCGCAGTCGCCGACGCACTGCTGGTGTCGGTGATGCTGGATGGCGCGCCTGCTCTCGCACGGGTTCAGCGCGACCAGCTCGGCGCGCAGGCGCTGCAGCGCGAGACGGTCATCGACGAGACCCGTCGCAGCTATCAGCTCGATCTCACGGGCATTGAAGTGCCTGCTGCAGCAATGATCGAGGGCGCAGCCGCTCTGAACGCACTCGCGGCCATTCGGCGTGCTGCCTGGCTGCTGGCCAGTGCCGAGGCGGCAGGTGGCATGGCGGGCGTGCTGGATGTGGTGGTGGACTACCTCAATACCCGCACCACCTTCGGGCGCAAGATCGGCAGCTACCAGTCGCTCAAGCACACCTGCGCAGACATGCTTGTGAGCATGGAGCGTTCGCGTTCGCATGTGTATCACTGCGCCACGTTGATCACCGAGGGCGTGCAGCCTCAGGCACTGGAAGTAGCGCTGCGCATGGCCAAGGTGGAATCAGGCGATGGCTTCGTGTTCGCGGGCGACCGTGCGGTGCAGTTCCACGGGGGCTTTGGCTTCACCTGGGATTGCGATGCACAGCTCTTCTTGCGCCGTGCGCTGTGGTTGCAGCACAGCTTTGGCGATGCCGCCCACCATCGGCGCAGGCTGGCCGATCTGCTGTTGCCTCATTAGGACCCAGGCCGCCTGCAAGGCTCGCGCAGAGCCGATGGTGGCCGCAGGCCGTGATGCAGGATGGATGACCTCAGTGGGCTGCCGTGGCCCTCTGCTTCAGGAGTACACCGATGGATTTGAGTGATGGGCCGGTTTACGAGGCGTTTCGCGCCGAAGTGCGCGCATTCATTGCTGCCAACCGGCATCTGGCACCGGTGGCGGGCGGTCCGCGCGACGAAAGAGCGCGTGCCTGGCAGCGGCTTCTGATCAGTCAGGGCTACACGGCGCGCACCATCCCGAAGGCTTATGGCGGCGCGGGCGAGGCGCCCGATCTGCTGAAGTCCCGCATCCTGGCCGATGAGTTTGCTGCCGCCCGCGTGAGCCCGGGTCTGGGTGGGCAGGGCATCAACATGCTGGTGCCGACCCTGCTCGCCATGGGCACCGAGGAGCAGAAGCGCCAGTTCATTGCGCCCACCCTCAGTGGCGAGATGATCTGGTGTCAGGGCTATTCAGAACCGGGCGCAGGCAGCGACCTCGCCAACCTGCGCACCGCAGGCGTGTTGCAGGGCGACCATTGGGTGGTCAACGGCCAGAAGATCTGGACCAGCACGGCGCATCTGGCCGACTGGTGTTTTTGCCTGGTGCGCACCGAGCCCGATGCACCCAAGCACAAGGGCATCAGCTTTTTGCTGTTTCGCATGGATACCCCAGGCATTGAAATTCGCCCGCTGGTCGACATGACCATGCAGGCCAATTTCAACGAGGTGTTCTTCACCGATGTGAAGGTGCCTGCGCACCAGATCGTCGGGCGCCGCGGCGAAGGCTGGATGGTCGCCAACGTCATTCTCAAGAACGAGCGCAATTCGCTCGCCGACCCGAATATTGCGCAGGCGCGCCTGAACGGGATCGCTGAGCTCATGAAGTCGGAAACGGTGGATGGTGTGCGCCTCATTGATCAGCCCCAGTATCTGGACCGGCTGATGCGGCTGCAGGCGCGAGTCATGGCCATGCAGTACAACGACCTGCGGCTGGTTTCGGCCGAGCTCAACGGCACCGGCGGCACCGAGCTCGCGGGCATGATCGTCAAGATGCAGGGTACCGAGCTGCGCCACGAGATCGAGGCCCTGGGGATTGACGTGATGGGCGAGCGCGGATTGGGTTTCGGCGCGCACCCGTATTTGCAGGATGCGGGCGCCTGGCAGGTGCATTACATGTATTACCTGGGCCTGATCATTGGCGGCGGCACCAACCAGATCCAGAAGAACATCATCAGCGAGCGTGGTCTGGGCATGCCCAAAGAGCCGCGCGCAGCAGGAGCCGCATGATGGAATTCGGACTGTCATCGGATCAGAACCTGCTGCGAGAAACCTTCGAGGTGTACCTGCGCGAGCAGTCCACGCTCACGCGGGTACGCGCCTTTGCTGACGGTAATCAGGCGCGTGCGGCTGACCTGTGGGCCGGCCTGGGCGAGATCGGCTTGAACGGCCTGCTGATTCCCGAGGCCCATGGTGGCCTGGGCATGGGCCCGCTGGAGGCTTGCCTGGCGGCAGAAGCGCTGGGCAATCGGGTGACACCCGTGCCCTTTGTGGCGCATGCGGGCATGGTGCCCACAGCCCTGATGCTGGCCGGCAGCCCCGTACAGCAGGCCAACTGGCTGCCGCGGATCGCAGCCGGCCGCACAGTGGTCGGGGCCGCGCTGGCCGAGCGCAGCGGCGCACGGGCCGGTGCAGGCGTCACCACGCACAACGGGCGTCTGGACGGGCGCGCCTTGCATGTCCTCGACTTCGAAGCCGATGCCTACCTGGTCGCCGATACCGCGGGCGGGTTGCATCTGGTGGCCGCTGATGCGCCCGGGCTCACGCGCCGCCGACTGGAGACGATCGATCGCACCCGCCCCATCGGCGAGCTGATCCTCTCGGGGGTGCAGGGTGATCGGTTGCCTGGCGCCAATGCCGAGGTCTGTCAGCGTGTGCTGGACATCGGGCGCGCCCTGCTGGCCGCCGATTCGCTTGGCGCAGCGCAAAACATGATCGACCAGGCCGTCGCCTATGCCGGTCAGCGGGTGCAGTTCGGACGCGTCATCGGATCGTTCCAGGCGGTCAAGCACCTGTGCGCAACCATGGCCGCCGACCTGGAGCCTACCCGTGCCTTTGTCTGGTACGCCGGACATGCGCTGAGCGCCGACCCGCAGGACGCCTCGCGGGTGGTGTGTCACCTGAAAGCCCATCTGAGCGACGTGGCCACCTCGGTTGCCAAGACCGCCACCGAAGTGCACGGCGGCATGGGATTCACCGATCTGGTCGGTCTGCATTACTGGTTCAAGCGGATCGGTTTCAACCGTCAGATGCTCGGTTCGCCCGAGCGGCTGCGCGCGCAGGCAGCCCGCCTTCAGGGATGGCAGTGATCTGAGCTATCCTTCACCCACCCGGTTCCCGCAAACGGCACCGTCTACAAACAACAGGGAGACTTCGATGAATATGCAGTCCCATCCGGCCGCATCCGCCTTCGGCCTGAACCCCACCGACGATCTGCACGATCTGCGCATGTCCGAAAAGGCCATGCCGCTGTACGAGCACGTCAAGCGTTTCGTGAAAGACGTGGTCGAACCCATGTCGGTCAAGTTCCACAAGCTCGGCGAAGGCCGCGCTGACCGCTGGAGCTATGCCCCGGGCCAGCTCGAGACCCTCGAAGTCGCCAAGAACCAGGCCAAGAAAGAAGGCCTGTGGAATTTCTTCCTGCCCGATGCCGAAACCGGCGAAGGCCTGTCGAATCTGGATTACGCCTACATCGCGGCCGAGCTGGGCAAGAACCGCCTGGCTTCGCAGTCGATGAACTGCTCGGCCCCTGACACCGGCAACATGGAAGTGCTCGAGCGCGTTGGCACCCCCGAGCAAAAAGAAAAGTGGCTCAAGCCCCTGCTCGCCGGCGAAATCCGTTCGGCCTACGCCATGACCGAACCCGACCGTGCTTCGTCCGATGCCAAGAACATCGGCATGCGTGCCGTGAAAGACGGCAACGACTGGGTGATCAACGGCGAGAAGTACTACATCTCGGGTGCCGGCGACCCGCGCTGCAAGATCATGATCACCATGGTCAAGACCAGCCCCGACGCCCCGCCCCACAAGCAGCAGTCGCAGATCCTGGTGCCGATCGACCAGCCCGGCGTCAAGATCCTCGGCCCGATGCACGTGTTCGGCCATGACGACGCCCCTCACGGCCACATGCACATCAAGTTCGACAATGTGCGCGTGCCCGATTCCAACATGCTGCTGGGCGAAGGCCGTGGCTTCGAGATCTCGCAGGTGCGCCTCGGCCCGGGCCGTATCCACCACTGCATGCGCTCGATCGGTGCTGCTGAAAAAGCACTTGACCTGATGATCCAGCGCGGCCTGTCGCGCGAAGCCTTCGGCAAGAAGATCGCGCATCTGGGCGGCAACGTCGAGATCATCTCGCGTGCCCGCATCGAGATCGAATCGATGCGCCTGATGGTGCTCAAGGCCGCCAAGGCGATGGACGTGCTGGGCAACCGTGAAGCCCGCATTTGGGTGCACATGGTCAAGGCCCTGGTGCCCGAGCGTGCCTGCAAGATCATCGATGACGCGATCCAGATGCACGGCGCCACCGGCGTGTCGCAGTGGAGCCCGCTGTCGGAGATGTATACCCAGCAGCGCACCCTGCGGATCGCCGACGGTCCGGATGCGGTGCACCACCTGGTCGTTGGCCGCAACGAACTGCGTCGTTACGAGTCTTCTGACGAGGACATCACTTCGGCCGCCGTCTGGCGCAACTGAAGCCGACTGAGCGCCACACCGACCCGTCCACTGCGGACGGGTCGCGTTCGCGCAGTCCTAGAGAACGGGCCCTGATCGAGGGCCCCATCTCCCGCACCCTGGCACGCTTTGCGCTGCCACTGCTGCTCACCAACATCCTGCATTCGCTGGCCGGCACCTGGAACGCCATCTGGGTGAGTCGTGTGCTGGGCGAACACGCCCTCACGGCGGTGGTGAACTCGAACATCTTCATGTTCATGATGATGGGCGTGGTGATGGGCATCGGCATGGCGGCCGGTGTGGGCATCGGTCAGTCGATCGGCGCAGACGATCGCAGCGGCATCCGCAAGGTGGTGGGAACAGCCATTGCATCGGTGCTTGCCTTCGCGCTGCTGGTGGCGGTTGCGGGATGGTGGATGGCACCCATTGCCTTGGACCGCATGCATGTGCCGGATGAGGCGCATGACGCCGCAGTGACCTACCTGCGGCTGGTGTGTCTGTCGATGCCCTCGACCTTTCTCTTTGTGCTGATGATGATGCTGTTGCGCGGCACGGGGGATGCACGCACGCCGTTTCGATTCAGCCTGCTCTGGATCGGCCTGGGGCTGGTGCTGTCGCCAGTGCTGCTGACGGGAGCTTTTGGCTTGCCGCGCCTGGGCATTGCGGGCGTGGCGCTGGGCGGCCTGTTGGCCAATGGCATCGCACTGTTGTCACTGGTTGCCTATCTGTATCGGCGGCGCGTGCTGATCACGCTGCGCGGCGCTGATCTGCGGTATCTGCGCCCGGACCTGCGCATCGTGAAGATGCTCACCACGCGCGGTTCACCCATGGCGCTGGAGTCCTTCGTGGTGCAGGGCTCCTACTTCGTGCTGCTGGCCATGGTGAATGACTATGGCGCCAAGACCGCTGCGGCCTACAGCGCCGCGGCCCAGTTGTGGAACTACGTGCAGATGCCGTCGATTGCGGTGGCCTCCGCGATGAGCGCCATGAGTGCCATGAACATTGGCGCGCAGCGCTGGGATCGGGTGGAGCGCATCGCACGTCGGGGGTGCCTGTTGGCGGTCACGCTCACGGGCGCGACCTGTCTGCTGCTGCAACTTCTGGGCGACTGGCCGCTGCAGTTGTTCCTGCCGCAAGGTGGCGAGACGCTGGTCAAGGCGCGTGGCATCAACGACATCGTGTTGTGGGGCTGGGTGGTGCAGGCGATCACGGGCGGCCTGTGCGCGATCATGCGCTCCAATGCCGCCATGCTGGCGCCCACGCTGATCTATGGCATCACGATGTGGGTGGTGCGTGTGCCGTTTGCCAAGGCGCTGGAGCCCGCGCTGGGCGAGGCGGCCATCTGGTGGAGTTTTCCGATGGGCACCGCCAACTCAGCGCTACTGGCCTGGGCCTATTACCGCTGGGGCGGCTGGCGCAACAAGCGGCTGGTGGGCAAACCGGGCGGGTGAGGGAGAGGGGCTCCAACGATTGCTGACTCAGCGCAGGCGGGTCTCGTGGCCAGTCTTCGTCGACGGACCTCGCTGACTCGGCTGTGCAGTCCAGGATCTGCATCACCCAGCGCGACGCATGCCGCGCGCCTCTTTAGACTGAGCTGAACCTGACCTGAACCAGGGCCTGTGCTTGATGCCCGGCCTGAGCCCCCACGACACCCATTCCTCGAGGAGCACCGAGATGAGCAATCCACATGACACCCCCGGCTATGACGCCACCCGCTTCGATGGCCGCGTGGCGCTGGTCACCGGCGGTGGTTCGCAAACGGATGGCATTGGCAATGGCCGTGCGGCCGCGGTGCTGCTGGCGCGCCGTGGCGCCAAGGTGCTGGTGATCGATCGGGCGATCAAGGCTGCGCAGGACACGGTCGCGATGATCACGAAAGAGGGCGGCACAGCGCAGGCCTTCGAGGCCGATGTCTCGCGCGAGGCCGACTGCAAGGCCGCAGTGGCTGCCGCAGTGGCCGCCTGGGGCCGCGTGGATGTGCTGGTGAACAACGTGGGCATCGGTGGCCCGTCGGGCAGCGCGGTGGATCTGGATCTGGCCGCCTGGGATACCGGCATGGCCATCAACGTGACGTCGATGGTGCTGATGGCGCGCCATGCCATTCCCGAAATGGTGCGTCAGGGCAAAGGTGCCATCGTGAACCTGTCATCGGTGGCGGGCTTGCTCGGCAGCCAGCAAACCGGCCTGCTGTATCAGACCTCCAAGGGCGCGATTGTCAACATGACGCGCGCCATGGCGACTCAGCATGCGGCGCAGGGCATTCGCGCCAACTGCGTGGCGCCGGGCATGGTCTATACGCCGATGGTCTATGCAGGTGGCATGTCGCCCGAGCTGCGCGAGTCGCGTCGCAAGCGCTCGCTGCTGCAGGTGGAGGGCAGCGGCTGGGACGTGGGCGAGGCGGTGACGTTTCTGCTCAGCGATGCCGCGCGCTGGATCACCGGTGCGGTGCTGCCGGTGGATGCGGGGACGACGGCCACCTCAGGGCGGGTGCAGGGCTAAGGGCGCTCGATCGGGCGTTGCAGGTGTGGGCCCGGTGAGCTTCGCAGGTCATTCGGAACGGCGTGAAGGGCTCTTTGGCATAGTATGCCAACTTAAATTGATGCTCGAGATACCCCCATGCCAACCCGCAATGTCGTCCTCACCGATCACCAGGCACGCCTCGTCGAAAAGCTCGTGTCAACTGGGCGCTACCAAAACGCGAGCGAAGTGCTGCGCGAAGGGCTGCGTCTGATCGAGGATCGCGAAGCGCAAGACAACGCCCGACTCCGCGCACTGCGCCAGGCCGCCCGTGTCGGGATTGCCGACATCGATGCCGGCCGCTTTCGCAGTTTCGACTCGCCCGCCGCACTCAGCCGTCATTTGACCGACATTGCCGACAAGGCAATTGGCCGAAAGCCGGCCACGCGCTCGAAGTGAGCGAAGGAGCGCGCAGGTGGAGGGTGCGCCTGACGGCGGCCGCCGAGGTCGACTTTGAGGACATCCTGCTCTGGACAATCGACCAATTCGGCGACGTGCAAGCCCATGTTTACGCCGAAACGATTGTTGCAGCGCTGAATGCCCTGGCCACCGGCCCGACTGCGTCGGGCGCAAGAAAGCGGGACGATATTCTCAAGGGGATCTTTACCCTTCACGTCGCCCGCACGGGCCGCAAAGGGCGTCATGTCGTCATGTTTCGCGTCGGGCGCGAGTCGGACGGTGACGTGATCGATGTGTTGCGCCTCCTTCATGACGCCATGGATCTGCCGCGACATCTACCCCCAATCGATGAAAGTACTTAGTGTCCCCGCCAGCATGGTGTCGAAGCCTCACCACGCTGCAATTCGCTCGATCAGCCAGAAGCTCGCCACGCTGCCTATGAGATAGGGCGGCACTTTCCAGGCCCATACCGGTACACGCAGGCCAGCGCGCCGGGCCAGGGCGCGGACGGCAGCGATGAGTGCGAGCACGGCGCCAATGAACAGCAGTTGGCCGATCTCTACCCCCAGGTTAAAGCACAGTAGTGCCGTGGGAATGGAGGTCTGCGGCAGACCCACTTCGGCTAGCGCACCGGCAAAGCCCAATCCGTGTAACAGGCCGAATGCAAAGGCCACCAGCCAGGGCCGTTGTGCGGTCAGGCTGGCGCGGCCTTGGCGCACATGGATGATCTCGACAGCCAGAAAGACGATCGACAGCGCGATGGTCGCTTCCACGGGTGGCCCGGGGATGCGCAGCCAGCCCAGGGTAGCTGCCACCAGCGTGAGGCTGTGCGCCAGCGTGAACGCGGTGACGGTGGCAATCAGCCGGCGCGTGTCGGTCACCAGGATCAGCAGCGCGAGTACGAAGAGCAGGTGATCGACTCCGATCAGGATATGTTCGATACCCAGAACCGTATACGTGCGAACAACCTCGAAGGTCCCAGGGCTCTCGCTGATCTCGATCGCCAGTTCCGTGGGCAACAGGCGATCGAGTTGTTCGCTGCCGTCGCTGCGAACCACCCGCACCAGCACGTCGATGCGTTGGACGGCCAGGCCGGGAAACTGGATCGACCGACCTGCGAGCCCGCCTGGTACGCGGACGCGCCAGCGCTGCACTGCCGTACCTAGTGCGTAGGTACTGCGGATTTGCTCAACGAGTGTGGTGTCCGCAGGAAACACCGGGCTGAGCTTGAGCACCGTGGACTCATCGATCGCAGGCACTTTCCACAGCACATCCCAAGACTCGGCATCGATTTGCACGAGCTGCAGATAAGCCGGGCGGAATTCATCGGCACGGGCCGGCAGGGCTGCGGCGAGCGTGGCCAGAAGCGTCAGCACGAGTGCGCCGAGAAGACCTGCCCGCCGCAGGACACCCGCTGCAGACCCACTTAGTGGCTGAGGACGACTCATACGGGCCCACGCCAGAACGCTCAGCGTGTTGATCACCGACTGCGACCTGGCTCTGTGGGGGGCGCAGGGACCGAAGCCGGCCCGGCAGCTCGGTTTGGCGCCGAAGCCGTCGCTGCTGGTAACGTAGGCTCGATCACCACCTGATAGCGCTCACGCATCTGTGCGTAGCTGCGAGCGGCCGCCGTGATGCGACGCTCGTTTTCCCATTCGCGGGTCACGGCCGTGCGCACCGCGTCCAGATTGGGTACGCTGGCAGGCGTGCGTTGCGTGATGCGCACCAGATGTGCCCCATAGCTCGAGGCGATCGGCCCCTGCCATTCACCGGGCGTCAGCTCGGCCAAGCGCTCGGCAAAAGCCTTGCCGAAATCGCGCCCAATGAGGTCGAGGGGCGCGTCGTTCACACGCCGCGCCAGCATCGTGGACGTACCCAGCGTGGCCGCATCGGCGCCGCGTGTCAGGGCCCGCCGTGCCTGAGCCACGGCCTGCTCCACCTCATCCACCGGGGCCATGCCGTCGAAGTAGATCTGCTCGAAACTCACGCGCATCGGCACCCGAAACCGATCGGCCTGGCGCGCCAGATATTCATTGAGCTGCGCGTCGGTCGGGGCATCGCCTGCCAGACGTTCCTCAGACATCACCTCGAGTTTTTGCCGAACGCGGCGCTTGATGACCGGGTCGTCGCGATCCAGCCCGAGTGAGAGACCTTCGCGGTAAAACACCTCATCGCGCACCCAGCTCTCGATCAGGCCGGCCAGCTCTTGTTCAGTGGGCGGGCGCGCCCAGCGCGCGGCGAACTGCCGGGCCAGTTCATCAGCACCGGCCTGCGTGACGACGATGCGCTCTCCAACCGGATCCGCCGGCGCAAGCCAGCTGTAGGTCGCAAAGAGTGCAGCCCCGATCAGCAGAAAATGACCCAGCGGCTCGCGCAGCCAGCGGCGCCACCCGGCGCCACGCGGGTCGACGCTCATGCGGCTGGCGCCTCCTCAGCACCAAGCCGTGTGCGACGACCGACAATCACGAGGGCGAATACCAGATCGGCGAGGTGTAGGCCCGTTCGCGCACCGTCATCGGCACTTCAGGCCCCATCTTGATACCGAAGCGCAGGCTGTCGAAGAGCGTCCAGCGCGGTGTGGGAATCTCGATGACGCGCGCATAGTAAAAGGCGCGCTGGTTGGGATCGAAGCTGGGGTCTTTCCATACGGTCATGAGCTCGGGCTCGCCGATGGTGTTGCGCCAGGTACCGGTCTTCATGTCCACCGTGTTGCCCACCGGCGGCAGTCGGCCATCCTTGCCGGGCTTGCGCGTCGCGGCCTGCGACCACACCACGTCATAGACCTTCTCATGCGTCTTGCCCTGCGCATCGAGCCAGCCTTTGACGATCTGGATGCGATCGAGGTTGCCCGACAGTGGGTCCTTGAGCGCGCCCACCAGGAAGGTCGGACGCTTGCCCAACGGCCCGCGACTCAGGTCGCCGCCCATGGGCACACCCTTGCGATAGCCGACTGCGGCGGGCTCACGGGTATTGGCATCTTGTGGCTCGAAATCAAAGCCGCCGAACAGGCGCACGGTCATGCGCGGCCCGGTGGTGCCATACACCTCCTTGCGCTTCATGGCATCCCACAAGGCCTCGCGCGTGTTGTCGGTGGCCCAGACACCGGTATAGCCCGATGCGCCCAGCTCCCAGCCCTTGATCGTGCGGCCTTCGAAGTCGAAGGCGTTTTCATTCCAGCGCTTGGGGCTGGGCTCGGACGACGGAAACTTGCCGTAGAAGTTGTTTTCCTCGGCAGTCGTCAGACCGGTGTGGTTGTCGGTGCCGCCAGCCAGGCCGAATTTGAACGGGTTGGCACCCAGCCGGGCCTCGATCGCCAGGCCGTTCTTGTAGGCCTCGCGCGCATATTCAAACTGGATCATGCCGGGCTTTTTGGGCACGACGTTCAGGTTGCCCTTGTCCCAGATTTCAAAGCGTGCGAACTCGTCATTGGGCGCCAGCGACGGGTGCTGCTCGCTTGTGCCCTTGCCCTGTGTCACCTCCACCAGCGGCTCATAGTTGGCGCGGGCCTGGGCCCATGCCTTCGTCAGCGGATCGCCCTTGAAGGTGGTGGTGGCAAACATCAGTCCGTTGGACAGATTGCCGTTGTGCGGGATGGCCAGCACACGCCCGCCGGTGCGGTCCTCGTACGACTTCATCCAGGACCACAGGTCTTCGGGGTTCTCGGACACAAACGTGGTGAGCGGCGGGACCTGATCGGCCCGCGCCTTGCCATCACGGTAGATGACATTGCGATGCAGGTTATTGCCGCCGCCGTAGTTGGAGGTCCACTCGTAGGCGATGAACGCAGTAAAGCGACCCGGGTCGTTGTACTGTTCCATGATCGAGGTCATCTTGCGCCACATGTCCTGCGCCACGGCCGGGTCCTGCATTGGCGCAGGCAGCTTGCCCTGGCTTTGCAGTGCGATGCCCTCGAAGACCACCTTCATGGATTCTTCAGCACTGGCGTTCATCTGCTGGTTCCATCGCTTGAGTGTGGGGTCGGTCATCAGCTGTGGGTTGCCTGCCCGCACTTCACTCATGATGCCCATGGCATCGGAGTGGTCCGATACCGCCAGCCAATCAAGCGGACGCGACAGCTTCACCGGCAAGCCTGTGCTGGAGACCACTTCTTCACCGCGCGCAAACCGCAGCGCTTCCTCGGGTGTCACCCGTGTGCCGCTCGCCAGCGCATCGGGCGACCACGAGGTGTGCAAATGCTGATCGCCCCAATAGACACGCGTGGGGTAGCTGCGTGTGGCATAGGGCGAATAACCGGGTTTGTCGGAGCGCACGGCCGCTTTGGCGGGCTCGGACGCGCTGGTCGTCCCGGTGGCCTCGCTGCGAGGGGCTGCACCCTGGCTCTGTGCGTCAGCGCTGGGCCACAGGACCGTGGCGACACCGATCGGTACCGCCACCGCTGCGGCGGCGATAGCAATGAGTCGGCGCGGGGAGGGCATCGGGATGGGTCGTTTCATCGGATGACTCACTGGGTGACGGTTGAAGCCAAGTGTATCGGTGCCGGGATGGCACACCTGTACGCAGGGGTGCGGGTCCTCAGGAGGTTCGCCGTTTGGCGGCGACCGCGGGGGTTGGGGTGGGGCGCCAGGTCTCGATGGCCGCGCTGACGGCGCTGGCCGCAGCGTTTGGGCCGTAGATGCGCACCACGCCGAGCTCGACCGCTTGCGCAAGCCGCATGCGGCCTGTTGCCAGGGCTGCGAGCACCGGCTCGTCGGTGATCAGCACGACGTCCCCGGAGACTGGACCATCTGCGTGAACCTGCAGCGCCATCGCATCGCCATTCAGCTCAAAGCGCGACCACATCATCGGCCCCATGAGCAGCACGGTAAAGGTCGGTGTCGGTTGCTGGGGGCGCTGGGTGCTCAGATGATCGCGCAACTGTGTGAGCTGACCCGAGACCTCGCGATATCGTTGCGCCAGGGCCAGGCGTTCGGCAATCGGGTTGGCAGGCGGGGTGGCATTGGCGCGGGCAAGCAGGCCATCGAGCTGGGCCTGCCACACGGCGGTACGTACCCACAGGGCGTTTGGGTATGCCACGTTGAGTGCGCCTACCGCCGCGTTGCCGTGATAGCCACAGGCCGCGACAGGAAACGCTATGGCAAGCAGGGCAGCCATGACCGCCACGCGTGCAGAGGCGGTCATGGTGTACAGAGACGCAGACTGGCTTATTTGATCTCCACCAGATCCGGCAGCGCCCAGGTCTTGTTGAAGTAAGGCTCGGTCGGGCCGTACAGACGGAAGTAGGTGAACCAGCCCTTGCCGGCTACGGTCTGCACGAAGTTGTCGCCCGCACCGGCAGGTTTGGTAGGCCCGAAGTAGAGGTCAACCGAGCCGTCGCTGTTTTGCACCAGCCCGGGCTTGCGCGACGAAATATCGGCGGCGCCCTGTGGCGTTTGCAGCGGCGCGCGGGTGATGTTCTCGTACAGCGTGAACGACCAGAACTGTTTGACCGGCGCGTTGGGCGGCACACGCAGCTTGTAGGTCTTGCCGCCATCGAGCCAGGCGCCGGCCTGGTCCTTGGCGGTCTCGAGGTACACCTGACCGAAGCCCAGGGTGCGACCCTGCATGCCGAGCGTGTTGCCGATGGCCTCATAGAACCACGAGGCGCGCTCATCGAGCTGCGAGTAGCCCTTGGCCTGCTGGTCGAGTTCGACCATGTTCGAGTATTCCCACTGCGTGCCCTTGAACACCGTGGAGCCCGGGAAGCGCTTTTCAAACGCATTGGCGCGGGCCATCAGTTCGCCCATCTGGGCGCCTTCTCCCAGGATCTTCTTCTGACGGTCATTGGGCGCGAAAGGCTTGCCTTTCTCAATACCCAGAGAGCGCAGCATGGCGTAGAAGTAGCCGTCGCGCACCTCGGGTGTCTCGGGCTCAAGGATGTCGCGCAGCTGCTGGAAATAGCTGATGTCATTCGGCTGCCAGGACGCCCAGTCGCGCCCGCCTACCGGGATGTAGTTGGTGGTGCCCGGCTTGGCGCGGTCAGCCCATCGATAGAGGCGATGCTTGCGCAGCGTCGCTTCGGCTTCCTTGATATCGGGCGACAGACCGCGCGAGCCCCACCAGACCTGATTGGTCGGCGACTTGATCACGGTGTAACCCGGAGCCTGCACCGGCGCGCTGCCCGGGGGCAGGATCAGGTACTTGCCGCCTTTGCCCTTG
>Ga0315907_10003343_pt1 | contig 19058 bp, 19 predicted proteins | sample LakEriMetagenome_3_FD_203525 | JGI IMG/M metagenome (GOLD analysis project Ga0315907, IMG submission 203525) | Freshwater fungal communities from buoy surface, Lake Erie, Ohio, United States - Buoy 12 MA123 | ecosystem: Environmental > Aquatic > Freshwater > Lake > Lake biofilm | place: USA... | reverse complement strand
CAGGCTGAGGCCATCCAGTATCTCGTGGCGCTCGCTGTCTCGGGCCTGAAGCCGGAAGACGTCGCCGTCATCGACCCCAGCAAGGGCATCCTTGCCGGACCAAAGGCAGACAAGATGGCCGAAGCACGTCTTGGCGCGGAAGACCAGGCGGCGGCGCTGGAGATGAAGATCGCCAGCCTCCTTGAGCCTCGCGTGGGCGCGGGCAATGCCCGCGTTTCCGTCTCGGTTGACGTGAGCCGTGAGCGTCAACGGATATCCTCTGTGTCTTTCGATCCGCAGTCGCGCGTCGTCCGTAACCGGACGGTCAATGATGTCAGCGAAACGGGTAGCGGCGGCGCCGGCGCATTGACGGTTGCCAGCAACCTCCCCCAGGACGACGGCGCCGGGGCAGGGGCCGGGGCAAGCTCCAATTCGATGAAGAACTCGTCGGAAAGCGTTGTCTACGAGATCAACGAGACGCGTACCGAAGTGGAAACGCTTCCGGGTCAGATTGAACGCATCTCGATTGCTGTGCTGCTCAACGAGCAGGCGCTGGGCATAGATCCGGCTGCAGCAGATGCGGCAACTATCCGTGAGCAGATGATTGCCGACATCCAGGCCCTTGTGGCATCTGGCGCCGGCCTCAATTTGGAGCGGGGCGACTCGATCTCGGTTGAGATGATGCCGTTCCAGCAGATTGCCGCCGAAGACATGGTCCCAGCCCCCGGGATGGTCCAGCAACTTGTCGAGCGCTATTTCTGGTCAGGCTTGCAGGCGCTGCTTCTGGGGCTGGTCGTGATTGTTCTGGCCTTCGGTGTTGTCCGTCCGTTGCTCATACCTAAAACAAAGGCGGAAGATGCTGAAGGCGCGGCCGCCCAAGCTGGCGACGCGGGCGTCGCCGGGGCAGCCGCTGCGGCTGGCGCCTCGCCGGAAGCCGATCCGTTCAATTATCTCAAGGATTATGCAAAGGAACGGCAGGACGAGACAGCCGCGCTTCTTCAGCAATGGCTGAACGAAGACCATAAGGTCGCCGTCAATGAGTGATGCCGTTTACGCAGGCCTTCCCCGCTTCGATGCTGGAACCGCAGCCGGTGCGCCGCGCACGCCAGGCAGCTGGATGAAGCCGCTTGACGTTGCTGTTTCGGGGCATCGTCCGCCCAAGGAAATCTTGGCGGCCGACGTGATTGCCGAGCCCCCGCCTCAACCGCTTGATTTCAAGAAGATCGAAGCTGCCCTTGCAGCGCTCGGCCCCCGGCTCGACAAGATCGAGCGCGACGCGCAAGCGCACGCCCTCGAAGCGGTACAGTCGCTCGCAGCTCGGCTTTTTCCAGAACTCTCGAAGCGGTTTCTCGCCGACGAGATTGGCCACCACCTTCCTTCGGTCATTCCTGCGTCCGCAGCTGTTGTCGAAATCCGCGCTTCTGAGCCGATAGCCGACAAGCTGCGCGAACTCGTCGAGCGCTCACCCTCGCTGGCGCAGCGCTGCACGATCACACCGCTCGACGCCGATGGGCAGGGCAGGGTGGACGTCTCCTGGCAGACCGGCGGCGTCTCGTTCGATTTTGATGGGCTGCTTGCGGCGAGCCTGTCGCACATGAATTCACATCCATCAGTCACCAAGGAGTAGAGGCATGGCCATTCCAGAGAAGGCACCTGGCGAGGCTCCGGCCGAAGAGCGCCGGGATTCGTCGAACCGGAACTCGTTCCGCCGGTCCATCTACAGCGTGCCGGTCACGGTCACGGTCTCCATCGGCCAGAAACGTCTCAGCGTTTCGGAAATCCTTGAACTGCAGCCGGAATCGATCGTGCCGCTCTCCTCGCGTATCGATGACCCTGTGGACTTGTCGATCGACAACAAGGTCATCGCCAAAGGCGAGTTGGTAGAGACCGCTGACGGGCAGATCGCCGTCAAGATCATCGAAATCATTGAACGAGCGCCGGAAGATTATGCCTAACATCGGCGCCATCCTGCGGATCTTGTTGCTGGTCACGTTGATGGCCTTGCTGGCCGGCAATGCGGCGGCGCAGGAAGCTGTGCCGGGACAGATTCCGGCCCTCGAGGGTCTGATCAACCCGGCCGGGGATGGCCGTCTCAGCAGCTCGGTAATCCAGCTGCTCCTGATTGTTTCGGTGCTGAGCCTCGTGCCCGGCATTGCGATGATGGTGACCTGCCTCCCATTCATGGTCATCGTCTTCTCGTTCATGCGGCAGGCGATCGGCGTTCAGCAGGCGCCGCCGAACATGATGATCATGGCGCTCGCCATGTTCCTCACCTTCTTCGTCATGGAGCCCGTCTTCATGACAGCCTGGGAGACAGGCATCTCGCCATACATGAACGGCGCTCTGACAGAAGCGGAGGCCTGGACAGCGACAACCGAACCTTTTCGTGAATTCATGATGCGGCGCACCGATCCGGAAGCGCTCATTACATTGGGCGAGGCTGTAAATCGTCCGGTCGTCGAAGGTCAGCCGCCATCTTTCTCCTTGCTCGCGACGGCTTTCATGCTCAGCGAAATCAAGCATGCTTTCCAGATTGGCTTCGTCATCTTCCTGCCCTTCATGGTGATCGACCTCGTGGTCGCTTCCGTGCTTATGGCCGTCGGCATGATGATGGTGCCGCCAACAGTCGTTTCACTCCCTTTCAAGCTCGGCTTCTTCGTTCTGGCCGATGGCTGGCTGAAGATCACTGAAGCTGTCCTCAGAGGCTATTCCGGATGAATACCACGACGAAACGCGACACGCCGGCTTCGCGCTCGCCGGCCCGCAATGCCCGAAATGCAGGCGGCATCACGCCGTCGCAGCGCGCCGCGGTGATCATTGCTCTGCTCGGCGAAGACGCTGCCAAGCCGATTGTTGAGAAGCTTGATGATGCCGCCCTTGCAAAGGTCGTGTCGGCGCTTGAGCACATCTCGGTTCTGGCGCGCGAGGAACTCGTCGAGATCGTCATCGATTTCCTGACCCAGCTTCGCCAGAACGCTGGCTCGATGCGCGGCGGTCGGGAGCGTGCGCGCGAAGTCCTCTCGGGCGTCGTTGACCAGAATCGTTTGAACCTTCTGTTCGGTGGGCCGGCTCCGGATGCGGGGCAGGGCGGGGCAGATCAAGGCGGAGATGTCTGGTCGCGCCTCCGGCAGCGCGAGCCACGTCAGATCGCCGAATACCTAGGGCGCCTGTCGCCCAACATCATTGCGCTAATCCTGCGCCGCCTCGATGCCGGCGTGTCTTCCAATGTCCTGTGCATGCTGCCGGACGAGAAGGTCAGCCCGACGCTCGGCCATATGGTCGAATCGGCAAAGATCGATCCTGGTGTTGATTCCGTCATTGAGCGGATGATCGAGATGGAATTCCTGAACAATCAGGATGTGGCGGTTCAATCAGACGATTCTCACCTCGAGACGATCGGCGAAGTCCTGAGCCTGATCCCGGACCAGAAGCGCGACAATCTTGTCAGCTTCCTGCGGGCGCAGCATGAGACGAAGCTGCCGATCATCCAGAAGGGCCTCTTCACGATCGAGTCGCTGCCGGAGATACTGCCGCGCAATGCCGTCCCGGTCGTCATGCGCGAAGTCGATAACGCTGTTATCATCAAGCTCATCAAGAGCCTCGGCGAGGGTTCGTCGGCCGTATCCGAGTATCTTCTAAGCAATATTTCCTCGCGCCTCGCCGAACAGATGCGCGAAGAGGTGAAGGCGGCGCCGGCTCTGTCACAAGAGCAGGCGGAGGCCGTCCAGCGTGAGTTCCTCACTCTGTTGATGGACATGAAGCGGCGCGGCCTGATCACGATCGTCCGCCCGGCCGACAAGCCGGAATAGAGCCTTGAGGCGGCGCTGTAAGGCGCACGCCCCTCGCTCTTGTTCCTTGTTAGCGAATAACCAGGTCTGCGTGGATGGCGCCCGCAGTCTTCATGGCCCGGATGATATCTGCCATCTCCTGCGGCGACACACCCAGCGCATTCAGGCCTGCGATCAACTGAGACAGCGAGACGTTCGGCTCAAGCATAGCGATATTGCGGCTGCCGGTTTCCGTGATCTGGATATCCGATCGCGGCAGCACGATCGTTTCGCCGTCTGCAAATGGATTCGGCTGTGACGCAAATGGATACTCTGTCACCTTGATCGAGATGTTTCCTTGCGCAATCGCTACCTTCGAGATCGTCACATCTTCGCCGAGGACGATCGTGCCGGACTTCTCGTCGATCACGATCCGCGCAGGCGTAGCTACCTGGACCGGAAGATTCTCGATGCTTGCCAGCAAGCGCGACGGCGACTCCGAAACGCCACGCAGGTCGAGTTCAATCGTCCCGGAGTCGCGCATCAGGGCCACCGGAAACTTCAAGGCGGCATTGATCGTATCTTCGATCCTCGCTGCGGTGGTGAAGTCCGGGTTGCGCAGGGCAAGCTTGAGGCTGCTGCGTTGGTTGAAGTCATAGTTGATCTCGCGCTCGATAAGAGCGCCGTTCGGAACCGATCCGCCCGTGGGTGTTCCACGCGTTTCGCGGGAGGCTTCGGCCTTCACGTCGATCCCGCTGACAATGATGCTGCCCTGAGCAACGGCGTAGACTTCGTTGTCTGCGCCTTTCATCGGCGTCAGTATAAGTGTGCCGCCTTCGAGGCTGCTTGCGTCCCCGATGGAAGACACGGACACGTCGATGCTGGATCCGTTGCGGGCGAATGCCGGAAGGGAAGCGGTGACAAGAACGGCCGCAACGTTTTTCGGCTTGATCTCCTCGCCCTGCACGTTGACGCCGAGACGCTCAAGCATGTGCGTCAGCGAATCTTCCGTGAACGGCGAGTTTCGGACCGAGTCGCCCGTGCCGTTGAGGCCGACGACAATACCGTAGCCCACGAGGTCGTTCGAGCGCACGCCTTCGACATCGACGATGTCGCGGATGCGGGTTTGTGCCTCGGCAAGCGGGCAGAGCAGCGGCGTGAGCGAGAGAGCGGCAACCAGCCAGTAGGAAAACTTCATCGGTTACCTCATGAAATTCAGCAAGGACAACGACGCGAGCCGCGTGGTCAGAAGGTACGACGCCTCCAGCGTCGCTTCGAGTTGTTTGAGGGCCGAAGCGGCCTCGTATTGGTCACGGGCGGTAAGGGCGCCGAGCGCGTTCGTGAAGATCGTCTCTTCAACGTCGAGCGTCTCTTTCAGGGTCGCGATCTGTTCCTGGAACACGCCCTTCTCGGCTCGAAGATTGGTCAGCAAGTCGGTTGCCGTCGATAGCCGCTGCGCCCCGGACAGCACGATGTCCGGGTTCTGACCGATCAGCGCAGGGCTGTCCGCAGGGTCCGAAATCGCGAGAACTGCGAGCCCTGTAATCAACTGGATGATTGCAGGGTCATTTGCCGTGCTGGCTTCAGGGTCTGAGGAGGTGGGTGTCCCGAGATAGATCGATTGTGCCCAGCCACCTGCAGGATCATTGAAGTAAGTCGAGAGCGCCGTCTGGAAATCCGCCGGGCTGGCAGCTGAGGCTGCGAGTTGCCGGACATCATCGATCAGCGCCGCCGAATCGGGAAGGGGGGTGCTGGCCGTTGCATCGCCCGCAAACAGGAAGCGTTCCCCGAACCGGACGTTGAGCGCACCAAAAACATCGTTCAGAGCGGCCTGGGCATCGCGTGCGACGAGGCCTTGAGATCTGAGGTCGTTCACTCCGAGCGCGGCGCGCATCTCGGTATCCAGCCCTTGTACCCGGTCGTGAATCGCAGAGAGGCTTCTCTGCATCACGTCGAGACGTCCCTCGCGCAAGCTGATCTGCTCGCGTTGCAGAGCTATGTCAGTGAGCGCTTTCTGGCTAATCATCGCGGTACCGACACGTCCGGAAAGGTGCGCGGCGAGGTCGGCGATCTGGCCGGTGACCGCTTCTTCGGATGTGCTCGCAATACTTTTGCGCAGATCAGCGATGTTTTGCGTGAACTGGGCCGAGATCAGGCTGGTGGGGGGGGCGATGCGCATGTCCTCAGAGCTCCATCAGCAGTCTGATCATTTGGCCCGCGACTTCGATTACCCGGGCATTCGCCGCATAAGCCTGTTCGACCAGCAGAAGGTCCTGCAACTGAACGTCGACATCTACTCCGGTCTCGGTCTGCTCGGCTTGCAGCATGATGCTGTGCTGGGTCTGAGTCGACGACATGACCGCTTCGTGACCGATGCGCTTCTGCCCGGCCAGCGACGAAAGATGCGCCACCAAATCCGTAGAGGAGAAGGTGCCCTGGAGACCGTTGGAGTTGATCGAACTGATGGCCGAGAATGCGTCAAACAGGCCTTGCAGGATTGTCCTGTTGCCGGGAGGACCCACCGCTGCGGCGCCGAGCCCGTCGCGAAGCCGCGTCACGGTTCCGCCCTGTTCAGGATCAATGGCGGCATTCAGTGAAATCCGCCCTGCGATGCCTGCGCCAACCGAGGTATCGGGGTCCACGAAGATGCCTTGGGCACCTGCTGTCTTGGTCGGATCGATGCTGTCGTCCGAAAGACGGGTGATGAGATTGCTTGCGATCGTGTCCAGCTGCGCACTCAATGCGGGCAGGTCCTGGTCGCGCAGCGTGAACAGGGCTCCGAACAAGCCGCCTGAAACGGCCGCGTAAGATTGCGCGCCCGGCGTCAGATCGAGCCCATCTACCGTCAGCCCCGACAAGTCACCATCGGCTAGCGTCTGATCAGGACCGAATGCAGCAGAGGGGGTGAACTCTATCTGGCGTGCCCGCCCTGCAAGGAGGTACACGCCTTCCGCCGTCAGCACGTCAATTCCGCCGGCGTCACGTTCGACCGTCTGGATCGGCATATACTCGGCGATGGTGTCCAGCACGCGCTGGCGCTCGTCGATGATTGATGCAGCTTCACCCGTTGTGCGGTTCATGCCGGCCAGGCGGGTGTTGAGGTCCTCGACCTGCTTCAGTGCGGCGTTGACGATCTTGACGCCATCCGTGATCTCGCGGTCGGCCTCGCCGCGCTGGATCACGACCATGTCGGACAGGTTGTTGAGTTCCTGCGTGATGTTGCGTGCCGCTTGTAGAAGCGCCGCAGCGTTGGCGGTCGATTCCGGCGAGGTGATTGAGCGCGACAAGGCGGATTCGAAATCCGAGAATGTCTTGAACAAGCCGGTGCCGGCGGCTGTGTCGCCTATTTGTGCGGAGATTGACTTCCAGGTCGAGGACAACACGCTCGCCTGAGCGAGGTCGCTGGTCAGCTCCCGCCTTTGGGCCTTGATTGCAGTATCGTTGACTCGAGAGATGCCATCCGCGCGGACACCCGCGGAGTTCCCTCCAACGATTGTTTCGCTGAGGTTTGCCGAACGGCGCACATATCCGGGTGTCGACGCATTGGCGACGTTGGTTGCGACGATCTCGGCCCTCAGGCTGCTCACCTGAAGGCCGGATCGTGCGGAGTAGATTGCGCTAGAGAGGCTCACTCAGAAGTCCGCCTTACCGTTCTGGGGGCTATCGCTTCAGATTTGTCGTTTCCTGAAGCATCTCATCGACCGTCTGGACGATCTTCGCATTCGACGAATAAGCCCGTTGGGTCTCGATCAGGTCGGTGAGTTCGGCTGCGATATCCGTGGTCGATTCCATCAGGGCGTAGCCCGAGATGCCGCCCACTGGCCCGGTATTGGCATCCCACAAATAGAGATTTCCGCTGGTTGCGGAGATTGAATAGGCTTGGGAATCCAGCGCCCTCAAACCGTTCATGTTGGGCACATCGCCCACAGGAATTTGATAGAGCGTCCGGCGGAAGCCGGAGTCGTAGATGGCCTGCAGGAAGCCCTGTTCGTCGATCTCGATAGATTGAAGATCGCCGATCGGTGCGCCGTCCTTGGTGACCGAAGTGGGTGCGAAGGGCGCGGCAAGCTGGGTGATGCCGGCGCTGTCGCTGGGGCGTCCGATGAAGGTCTGAACAGGCCCGTGCGGCAGGGTGAGAGAGACCACGCCGGTTGCCGGATCAAACGTCGCACCGTTCGATGCCGTGACAGACGCGATGCGGCCGCCCGACGTCGAGTTGTCGGTGAACGCAATGTTCAGATCGCCGATCGACGCGCCCGTGCCGCCGGCGCTGTCCAGGATCTGGACGTTCCAGCTGTTGCTGGCGCCGGTGCCCGGCACGACGGGTGTAAACTGGTAGGTAAGCGTCTGGGCGCGGCCCAGATTGTCGAAATACTCGACCGGCAAGGAGTACGGCTGACCAGTGGCGCCCGCGCGGGTTGCGTCAGCGGGCAGGTTGATGCCGAGGTCGATTCGCGATGTCGGCGTTGCCGTGAATTGCGAAGTGGCGATGTTCACCGGCTCAAGGTTTATGCCGCTGTTGCGGCTCACATTGCCGATGTCGCCGGCAGAGTCTGCCGGCCAGCCGAGCAGGAAGAGGCCGCTCTGGGTACGCAGGTTGCCGTTCTGATCAGCATAGAAAGAGCCGGTCGGCGTGAGCATCAGGTTGCGGTCAGAGGCGAGCGCGCCAACGCCGGAATTGTCCGTCACCGGAAAGAGACCCCGGCCGGACACAGCGATGTCCGTGGCGCTGCCCGTGGAAATCAGCGACCCGGTCGCCGAGATGTCCTTGAAGGTGTTTACCTGAACACCGCCGGCAGCGTAGGCGGACGTTCTTTGCTGCAGCACCATGCTCGAAAAGTCGACCAGGCTGCGCTTGTAGCCGTACGTTCCGGAGTTTGCGATGTTGTCAGAGATGGTGGCGAGACGTGTTCCGTTTACACTCAGCCCCATGACCCCTGCATTGAGGGATGATGAAATGCTCATATCTGGTTGCTCCTGCGTCAGATAGTGACGCAAGATGGGCACAAGTCGTAAACAAGCCGATAACTAAAGTTCATACTGATTCACCCGGAAGTGTCAGTACGCGGTAATATTCGCCGATGGCCTAGTTTGTCAGGATGGTGATCGAGATACGACGGTTCTGGGCGGCGGACGGATCTTCCTTGATCAGAGGATCCGTATCGGCCTTGCCTGAAACTTCCCGGATACGGTCGCGTGACACGCCGGAGCGAACCAGCAGGCGGCGCGCCGTGTTCGCCCGGTCTGCCGACAGGTTCCAGTTGTCGTACATCGCGTCGTTGCGATAGCGGCGATTGTCGGTGTGGCCGACGATCTTGATATCGTTCTCGAAGGTTCCAAACGTTTCGGAAACCGTATCAAGGAGCTCAACGAGCAGGTCTGAAGGCTGGCTGCGGCCAACCGGGAAGAGGGGAGTGCTTTCGGAATCGACCAGTTCCAGCACGATTCCTTCGGGCGACATCTTGATCATCAAGTGCTCGGAAAGCTGATGGCTTTTTTCGCCAAGCGACTCCTTCAGGGACTGAAGGTTTTCAGCGATGGCCTTCTCTTCAGCCGCTTTTTCTTCGGCTTCCTTGGCGGTCGCCGGCGATTCCACGCTTCGCTCGTGAGAAGCGCCCGTGCCCATCCGGGCGAGCGTTTCTTCCGTGAAGATTGATGAGCCGTTGAGTGCGTCCGAGCCACCGCCAGAGATACGGCTGATCGGAATGGTCGGGTTGAAATAGTCGGCGAGACCCTTGCGCTGCTCTTCCGTCGTTGCGTTAAGAAGCCACATCAGCAGGAAGAACGCCATCATGGCGGTCACGAAGTCGGCATACGCGACTTTCCACGCACCGCCATGGTGTCCGGCCGCCTTAACGACCTTTCTCCGCTTGATGATTATCGGCTGCAGGGCAGCTGATGGCTCGGATTTCATAACGCACCTGATTGGGTCAGGCCGTCCAAGTATCAGAACAGACTCAATTAACCGCGTACAAATCAAACGGGGTTCCAGGGACCGCGATAACCATTCTTCAACTAATTGGCGACAATTAACGAGAGGGTTAACGCGGCGGCCCTCGAAAGTTACACATGACGTCTGTTTTGCGCAAAAAGATCGAAGCTGGCGCCGGAATCCCTCCGAAAATCCTGCAGTGCACTGAGTTCTGGGATGCACTTCAGGTCAAAGTATCCGCTTGGGCATTCGACACATTTGCCGCCGAGTTTCGTGCGATACCGGACGCGCGCCGCGTCGTCGCCGGAAACGTCGCAATCGGACAGCTCGATGGACTTTTGTCCTTTGTCTTCAACGCGAAGTTTTCTCCCGGCATCTGCGCGGTTGCAATCGACCAGATGGGTGCCGGCATCAATGCGGCGCTGCGTCTGCAGCAGGCAACGGATGATCTCGACGGCATCACCCCCTTGTTTCGCAAGCTTCTGTTCGAGACTCCGGCGATTGCTCTCTGGCGGACACTTGCAGCAGGGCTTACGGATCACCTTGTCATCGGCTCCCAAGCTCCGTTCTCTGAATATGCTCAAGCCGCCGGAGGCTTTGACCCGGCCGAGCGCTACCTGATGGTCGGCTATACATGTTCTGTCAGTGAGCAGCGCTGCCGTTTCTGGGTTGTTTACCATCTCGACCACGTTCAGCGCCGCGCCGCCGAGTTCGAACATCTCGCCGCTCAAAGCCGCGGTTCGGGAGACGCAAAAGACCGGGATGCCCTGCGTGCCAGCGTCAAATCGTCCACGATCCTGATCGACGGAGTTCTAGACGAAATATCAATGACCATAGGGCAGTGTTCGCGGCTCGAAGTCGGGCAGGTTATCGCCCTGCCAGACGTCGACACCGCGAGTGTCTCGCTGCGGGCCGAGACGGTGAATGGAGCCGTCGACATCGGAAAATGTGAGATGGGCGTCTGGAAACAACAGCGCGCCCTGAAACTCAAGACGCCGATTCTCGAGCCCTTCACCCGGGAGTTGGCCAGGCTTTAGCGATGCTTTCCGGGCAAACGCCCCGGGGTACGGAGACTACAAGTGAATGCTGCAATTGGACTGGTAATCACGGTTGTCATGGTGTTCGGCGGCTACATGATGGCGGGCGGCAAGCTCGACATCATCCTCCACTCCCTGCCTTTCGAGATGATGATGATCGGCGGAGCTGCCACCGGCGCCTTTGTGGCGTCCAATGACTTCAACACCATCAAGCATACGGCTGGCGATGTGGTTACCGCCTTCAAAGGCCCGAAGTGGAAAAAGTCGGACTATCAGGACTTGCTCTGCCTGATGCACGAGTTGCTAAACGTGCTCAAGAAAAACCCGGTCGATATCGAAGCGCACATTGAAGCGCCGAACGACTCTTCGATTTTCACCAAGTATCCGCGTATCCTGAAAGACCATGATGCGATCGATATGATCTGCGACACGATCCGGTCCATGATCATGAACTATGACAATGTTCATCAGGTCGAGGAGCTGCTTCAGAAACACCTCGAAAGCCTGCAGGAAGAGAAGCTGCATGGCTCGCACGCCCTGCAGAACATGGCCGATGCTCTGCCTGCGCTCGGAATCGTGGCCGCCGTTCTCGGTGTGATCAAGACGATGGCATCGATCGACAAGCCGCCGGAAGTGCTCGGAGGGATGATCGGCGGCGCACTCGTCGGAACTTTCCTTGGCGTGTTCCTGGCTTACGGCGTGGTGGGTCCGTTTGCCGCCAAAGTGAAACACACCCGGATGGAAGAGCACACCTTCTACGCGATGATTGGCGAAGTTCTCGTTTCCAGCCTCCACAAGAACCCCGTGAACATGTGCGTTGAAGTGGCGCGCCGGCATGCGCCTTCGCGTGTGCGTCCGTCGTTCAACGAAATTGAACAGGCGCTCAAGGAGCTCAAGCAGGCGGCATGAAGCCATTCGTCTGGATCCTGCTTGCGGGCGTGATCCTGGCTCAGCCAGGGTTGGCGCTCAAGCAAACGCCGGCCAGCGAAACGCCGGCGGCACAGAGCACCGAACTCTCTGATGAGCTCGGTGCTTTCGTGCGGCAGGCCGTAAAGGAAGGTCTTCTCAGCCCATCCGGCAGCGGTACGCCCTTCGCCGAAACACCTGCGGGCCCCAAGTCCATCGTGGCTGCGCCGGTGCCCCTGGAGGCCGGTACTCTCGATTGCAGCCAGCCTTATCCTCTCGACTTCACGCAATTCGGTGCGCTTAAGGCGTACACGGATATTTATGCCTATCGTGAAGATTCGCCCGACGTTTCTCGAGAATCGGCAGGGCAGCAGGGGCATCCCGGCATCACCCTCGCCAAAGCCTATCTCGCTTTGGACCTCGCTTCAGAAGCCCTGATGACAGTCAAGTCGGCACGCGATCAGGAATCTGTCGCCCTGCAACATCTCGCTGTCTTGCTTGAAGGCTATGCACAGCCTCCTGTTGCCTATTTCGCGGGGCTGGCCTCCTGCTATCCCGAAGCTGAGCTGTGGCACGCTTTCGCCCTGATCGCGGCTCACGACAAAGCCGGCGCGCAGCTGCTTGAATCGAACCTCTCCGGGTTCCGGCAACTGCCGCTGCAGTTGCGTGACCGCGCAACCATGATTGCAGTTCCGCGCCTCGATGGTCTCGGTCAGGGCAAGATTGCCCAGTTCTTGATGGCATCCTTCTCGCCAGAAGAACTGGCCCACTCCGCCCAGCTGCGCTTCGCGGAAGCGATCCTGAATCTCGAGACCGGCGATCCGGCGGCAGAACAGGTGATCGGCAAGTTTCTCCTGCAGTCCCGCTTCCAGGAGACGGCACTTTCGGCGCTGATCCGTCATCAGCGTCCGGTCAGCAATGCCGTCCGCGAAATCCTCCTCGACGAGATGGTCACCCGGATCGAACTCGCCCAGACTGATGCCAATGTTCGCGACGATCTCGATTTCGTGCTCGATGAACTCAGCACCAACTCGATGTACCTGCCGATGATGAAACTGGCAGAACTGCCCAGCATGCAGAACGAAACGGCGCAGCTGGAACTCAAACGCCAACTGGTTGCCGGATTGAGACGTGATCTCGAGAGCGACGAGTCGCTTCGAAACCTTGCGGCCATCGAAGCGCTAATCCAGGATCCAGGGTTGCTGGACGGCCTGCCCGAGCGCGCCGGCCTATACGACACCGCCACCGAGGTCGCCGTGCGTCTCGGCTTCGGCGCACTCGGCGATGCGCTATCCAACAAGGCCGAAGGCGGGGAAGGGCTGGCCGCGCAGCGCGCCGTTCTTGCCTACCGGCAGAGGAATACTGAGGAGCTGAACGCTCTTGCGGCACGCTACCCCGGCAACCAGAAAATCACGCTGATCGCTGCCAGAAGCGCCATCGATGCTCGCGATACGGCCAAACTCGCTGTGTTCGAATCGCGCCTTACGCTGGAGCCGGAGACCGTCCTTGCCCTGATCGAGCAGGACGCCGCCGCAGGAAACTGGATCGTCTCGCAGCGCGTCTATACGGCTGCCGCCGCACTGACCGACGAGGCGCAGCGCCGCCGCGTGGAGCGTGTCATGCGCCTGAAGCAGGCACCGGAGACCGTGCCTGCGTCCGGCCGCGTACCGATGTCCACCATCCAGGCAAAGCTCGACCGTTCACGCGATTCGCTCAGGCAGCTTGCCGGGGAGGCGCCCTGATGTCCAACGCAATTTATGCCTCGCTCGCCCGTCAGCAGGGTCTGATGCAAGAGATGCAGGTTGTCGCCAACAACCTCGCCAACTCGAGCACGACGGGCTACAAGACCGACCGTGCCATCTTTGCCGAATTTCTCGTCGGCACGGGGCCCTCACAGGACTCATTGTCGATGGGCGGCCTTGCCGGCCATGCCTTCAAGTTTGAACAGGGCGCGCTCAATCTGACGGGCGGTCAGTTCGATTTGGCGGTTCAGGGTGAAGGCTTCTTCGTGCTGCAGACTGCCGAGGGTCCGCGTCTGACGCGCGCTGGTCATTTCCAGCTCTCGCCCGAAAGCACGCTCGTCGATGGCGCTGGGAACAGCGTCCTCGGAGCAGGGGGCAATCCGATCACGCTGCCGGAAGATGCTACCCAGATCATGATCGGCAATGACGGCTCAATCTCCGCCAACGGACAATTGATCGACCGGGTCGGCATCGTGATTCCCCAAGGCGATCTGCTGCGCGATTCGAACACGCTGTTCTCGGCGCCGGGCGGCTATGCCCAGTTCGAGGAAGCGACCGTCGTGCAGGGCGCGCTCGAACAGTCGAACGTATCGCCGGTTCTCGAAGTCGCCCGCATGATCGAAGTTCAGCGCGCCTATGAAGCGGGCCAAGCCATGCTGGAACGCGAAGACGACCGTATCAATCAACTCATCACTGCAGTGCGCGAGCGCTGAATTCGCAATTGAACCGAGGATAGAGCCATGAAATCATTGCAGATTGCCGCGTCCGGCATGGCCGCCCAGCAAACGCGGGTGACCGTGATCTCGAACAACATCGCGAACATGAGTACCGCGGCCTATCGCCCGCGCGTCGCCGAGTTTTCGGATCTCATGTACCAGCAGTACATGACGCCCGGCACGATCACGTCGCAGGTCGGAACGGTGGTTCCCGCCGGCATCCAGATCGGCACCGGCGTGCGCTCTTCGACGGTGTCGATGGAGGTGACGCAAGGCGCCTTGCGCCAGACAGATGCCGAACTCGACCTCGCTATCGACGGTGCCGGCTTCCTCGAGATCACGCTGCCCTCGGGCGAGCCCGCTTACACGCGGGACGGCAAGCTGAGCCGCAGCGCCAATGGCGAAGTGGTCACCATGGACGGCTTCCCGCTGGCTGACGGGATCGTGATTCCCGAGGATGCACGCCGCATCTCGATCAGCCGTGATGGCGAGGTCGTGGCCTACTTTGGTGACGCAGCGAATGGCCAACCGATCGGCACGATCTCGCTTGTCCGCTTCATCAACGAGAAGGGCCTCGAGGCCGTGGGCGACAACATGTTCCGCGAGACAGAAGCGTCAGGCCCGGCCAACCGGCTTATTCCGGGCACGGAAGGTGTCGGATTCATTCGCCAGGGCTTTCTCGAAGATTCTGCTGTCGATGTGGTCAAGGAAATCGCCGACCTGATCGAAGCCCAGCGCGGCTATGAACTGAACTCCAAGGTCATCACCGCCTCCGACGAGATGATGGCCGCCACAACCAGAATGAGGTAACCTGATGTCTGTTCTCACAGCTCTCAGCCTCGGCGCAATTCTGACCCTTTCGGGCGCGTCCTCGCTCGTTGCGGCAGATGTGATCCGCGCCGGCGACCCGGTCACCGTCGCCAATGCCGAGCTTCCCGAAGGCGAGGAGCCGAGTCTCTATGACCTCTTCGCCGGCCGCGAAGTGAAGCGTACGGTCTATGCCGGCCAGCCAATCACCCTCGACAATACAAGGCCCGTGCGTCTTGTCACCCGCAACCAGGTGGTCACCATCAAGTATATCAGCGGCCCTCTCGAAATCTCGACGACGGGCCGCGCGATGGGCGAAGCCGCCGTCAATGAAACCGTTTCTGTCCTGAACCTGCAGTCCCGTCAGCTGGTTCAAGGCATCGTCCAGGCTGACGGATGGGTCCTCGCACAATGAAACGTCTCAGCTCTCTCTCTCTCGCCGCGTTCGCTGTCACCGCCTGCGCCAGCACGCCCCATGAGCAGCTTGAACTCGCGCCCGCTCAGTTCGAAACCTATCAGGGCCCCTGGTCTTCGCACGAAGCCGAAGTGCCGAAAGCCGAGAATGCCTCGCTCTGGGCAACCTCTTCGGATTCTCTGCTCAGCATGCGCCGGGCCAAGGACGTGGGAGACCTGCTCACCGTCCTCGTGGAGATGAACGATCAGGCAAGTCTGCAGAGTTCGCTGACCCGGACACGCGACTCGAGCGAGAACATGAATGTCGATTCGTTCCTCGGCCTGCCGGAATGGGCAAACGGAGTCCTGCCGGGCGGTGCCTCGCTGTCCCCGGCCTATGACTATAATCGTGCCTCGGACCTGAACGGTGCCGGCGCCGTAAACCGCGCGGAAAAAATCACCTTCACACTTGCCGCCCGCGTGGTGGGTGTGGAACCGAACGGCAACCTGATCATTCGCGGCTACCAGCAGACGCAGGTCAGCAATGAAGTCCGCTATCTGACGGTATCGGGCGTCATCCGCGCGCAGGATATCACACGAACCAACACTGTCTCGTACGAGAAGATTGCAGATGCCCAGCTTGCTTATGTGAGCAGCGGCGAAGCGACCGCCAATACCGAGATGAAGACGATCCCGAAACTGCTCGACCGCTACAACCCCTTCTAGGCTGCCGCTCCATGAAGAACATCATCACCGCCATCATCGCCATCGCCTGCATCGTCGCCGGCGGGGTAGGGGGTCATTTCCTGCGCTCGATGTCGAGCGATGCGCCCGCAGCAGAGAAATCTGAGAAGGCGGACGATGGCCATGGCGAAAAGAAGGACGATCACGGCGAGAAGAAAGACGACCACGCCAAGAAGCCGGAAAAGAAAGACAGTCACGCGAAAGATAGCCACGGCAAAGACAGTCATGGCGGCGAAGCCGCCAGTTCGTCGGGTGTAATCTATTACAAGTTCAGCCGCGAATTCGTGGTCCCGATCATCCGCGACAGCCGCGTCACCAGTCTGGTCATAATGAACCTGAATCTCGAGGCGGATGCCAGCATCTCGCAGAAACTTTTCGAGATGGAGCCCAAGCTGCGCGACAACATCATGACGACGCTGATCACGCTCAGCAATGACGGTACCACGCTGGAATCGATGACGAGCGTCGAGAACTATGAATCGATTCGCAGCATGATCATGATGAACCTTCAAAGCGTCATGGCAACCGGCATCCACAACGTCCTGATCGTTGATCTTGCCAAGCAGGAAATCTGATCAACCGCTAGCCTGAAGTCTCCGGATCCCGTCGGGCAACTGGAGCGTCGTTAGATCTTCTTCACATTGCCAAGCGCACTGGTCAGCTGCGCGGCCGTGTTCACAGTGAGCACGCCCTCTTCACTGCTGATCGCCGTGACCGTCGTGATCACGTTGGGCAGCTTTGTGCCGGTGTGCACGTTGGCGGCGTCATAGGTGTCGATACTGAACGTATAGGCCTCGCCGGTCGTTGCCATGGCGCCCGATTGCAGCTGGCCGTCCCAGGTATGCGTTCTGGAGGCGGGATCAAGCGTCTCCGTCCAGACCGTCTGGCCTGCCGAGTCCTTGATCGTCAGCACGCTGCTGGCCGTGCTCTTGGGCACATCGACATTGAACTCGATGGTATTGCCCGTGTACGGAACCTTCGCAGTCTGGATCGAGACCGACTGGCCCAGCCATTGGCCGGCAAGCAGTCCGGTCATGTCGTTCATCATCGTCGCGATGGACGACAGGCTGGAGTTCGAGCGAACCTGCTGCTCAAGCGCGGAGAACGTTGCGAGCTGTTCGACGAACTGCGTCGAATCAAGCGGGGCGAGGGGGTCCTGGTTGCGCATCTGGGCGGTCAGCAGCTTGATGAAGCTGTTGAACTCTTCCCCGATGGCGGGCTGGGATGCGGCCGAAGCCGCTGCAGCGGCCGCGGCGGCCGACTGGGTTGTGCTGTAGCTTGTGTTGACCGTGGTCATGGCGGTTTTCCTACAATCTTATGTCGAGGCGCCCACCGGGAAGGGTGCGGGCAGTTTGCCGGAGATCGGCGGCAGCGATGGCAGCAGTTGCCTCATCATCGGAGGGGCCCGCAAAGGCCGCCGAGCGGGCGAAAGGATTGGGCAGGGGCGCCTGTTGCGCGCTTTGCTGCTGGTGCTCGAACGTCATGTTCTGTCCGGCAATGCCCTGGCGTTCGAGCGCCTGCACGAGGTCGGCATGCATCATGCGCAGCTGCCGCATGGCTTCCGGCGTCTCGCTCGTGATGGTCACGTGCTGCAGGCCCTGGGCATCGAACTTGAAGTCGATGGAGACCCGTCCGAGCTCCGGAGGATCAAGCTGCACGACGATTCGGTCGGATTGTCCGTCCTCGGCAGCCTGTGAAACGATGTCCACCACGGCGGCAGGGGAGGCGATGACCATCGCATGTGTCGGTGCCATGGGTACGGCCACGGGGCTGGTGGTGATCGCGGGTGCGGCCGCCGAGGGAGCTGCGGCGAGACCGAGGCTGGTGCCAGCCGTGCCGGACGAACTGCCGGTGTCCGAGGTCAGCGCTGAAACCATTGTGGGGTCGGCAGGCGCGGTTGCGGAGGCATTGATGAGGTCCGGCGAAGCGGCGTCGATCGCAGCCTGCGCGTCAGCAGATAGAGGCGTAGACCCTTCCATGCCCGGCTTGGCGAGCGGACGTCCCGGCGCGGCGCCGGCCTGGGCAATGTTCGGTGTACGTCCGGCTTGATCTCCGGTCTTGGCGGCGCCCGGCGCTGCAACCACGGCCGCGGCGGCTGCCTGAACAGGTTGCTCGGTCGTCACGGGCGAAACCGCAGACGCTGTGTCGGAAGACTTGGAAGAAGCCGGGGCGGGGGTAGCGTCAGCCGGTGTCGCCGCGACCTGAACCGGCTGAGCGTCCGCCATCGGCGCGCTTGAGATAGTCATGCCGGTCGACGGCGCAGCTGGGTCGACAGGGATCACGGCCTGAACGGCGGCCGGCACCACCGCAGGTGCCGCAACCGCCGCGGTGCCTGCTGCGGCCAGCGTCGCATCGGGTTCGAGTTCGGTGCTGACCTCGGTCGTCGGCAGGGGCGCGGATCCAGTGACCGGGTGAATGGTTGCGCTGTCCTCGGCAATCGCGGCCGGAATCACCGGGGGAAGGGAAGGCGGCGCCGGAACAAGGCTGGCTTCCGCGCTTACGGACTCTGAAGAGGCGAGTTCGGCCTCGCGTGCACGCTGGAGGTTCTTGGCAAACTCTTCGCCGCCCGATCCGCCTTCCGGCGTCCGCCGCAAGCCATTTTCCGGACCCGCTGCAGAAAGGGCCGTCCGGAAATCAGTATCAAGCGCAAGTGCCATTCGGGGTCCGTAAGAAAGCCGTTAACCTGACTACAACCCCGCGCCGTAAAATATGCGTTAACCGAAAGCGCTGTTCTAGTAACTTCGTATGCGGATTAATGTCCGGAGAGCGGTATGACCCCTTTGATTTCACAGGCGCTGGACGCCGCCGGCGCGAAGCCCGCAAACGCGGGCACCGCCAAGGCGCCCGAAGATGCGGCTGCAACCGAGATCAAGAAGCGATTCGAGCAGATGCTATGGGCTGAAATGCTCAGTCATGCCGGTCTGGAAAAGGCCTTCACGCAAGGCGGGGGAGAGGCGGCATCCGCCTTCTCCCGCTATGTGGTGGAAGAAATTGCCAAGGATCTCGCCGAGCAGCACCCGATGGGGATTGCGGAG
>Ga0315907_10003342_pt1 | contig 19062 bp, 17 predicted proteins | sample LakEriMetagenome_3_FD_203525 | JGI IMG/M metagenome (GOLD analysis project Ga0315907, IMG submission 203525) | Freshwater fungal communities from buoy surface, Lake Erie, Ohio, United States - Buoy 12 MA123 | ecosystem: Environmental > Aquatic > Freshwater > Lake > Lake biofilm | place: USA... | reverse complement strand
AAATGAAAACGAACTCTTCAATTAAAATACAACATGAGGCGAAGAATTAGTCGCCCGCAGCGGAGTGCCAACAAAATTAAAAGGTGCGTTTCTGACGCTTATACTGATTTGTGCGCCAATCTACTAATGCCAAGTTCTGACTTAAAAAGGATTAAGCCACTAGCCCAATTAGCCAGATGGTTGTCAATAAGCCCAATAGAATCGGCAGTCTTAGTTTTTGTAATAACCGAGAGGGGTAAAATCCAAATGTCCAAACTTAAGGAGTTGGTAAGAGCGCATTTGGGTCCTGATGAGCTTGCCAACGTCCTGTTTCGTCTTAGGAGCATGCTCTTTTTGCGCAGTTACGAGCAAATGAGGTATGGCGAAATTGTTCAGTTGCATTCTGAATTCATGAAGGCATTGGATGCTGGTGACTTAGGGCGTATACTCGAGCTTAGGCCTAGCGGAAGCGAGGGCATAATGGCTTACGTTGCTCGTGTTGCTAGACAAGCACCTTTCGACCCCAGCGAGTGGGAGCACTTCTTGAATTACTTATGGACTGCTCAAGACACTGATCATGAGTTTTTAGCTTACATCGATGATCTTGAACTTTTCGAATCTCTTCAAGAGTCACTCATGCTGCTGATAGCGATGAGGCACTACTATTACGATGAAGCAACAAGTTTGAGAATGTTAAAAGATGTGGTGCGTTACTCCGAAAGCGATATTCGCGAATTAAGCATTGAGATTGTTCGGGGGGAATGGCGACCAATATCACAAGGTTTTGTCGAAGTAGTAGATGCAGGGGGGGTGTTGTTCAGTGCTCCGGGTCTTAAGCTCACCAGTCTTGGTATTGAGACATTTTTCCCAGACCTTGATTTTGACACTTTGGAAGGTGAGGTAGGAACAACGCCATTTCGGCCATTTGTTGGGGCATTCAAGGACTTGCGGTTCAGTAAAGAATTGACTTCACAACTATCGCCGATTGAGGAATTGTTCACTCCTGGTGTTTACGAACGTTATGTTCAAGAATCAACACTGCACCATAAAGGACTTCTAGTATTGCTCCATGGTTGCCCGGGAAGTGGTAAAACTGCATTTTGCGAGAACCTGCTAGCTCGATCAAAGCGCCCAATGCTAGCCATTCAAAGTACAATCATGTCGAAGTGGGTAGGGGAGTCAGCTCAGCAGATAAGCAAGGTTTTCGAGCGCTATCATGCCTTTGTTCGGCAACATAAGAGCTATCCAGTAATTCTGCTCAATGAAGCCGATTCAGTTTTAGGAAAGCGAACGGATATCTCTTCTAGCGCAGATACAGAGTTTAATTCAATCAATGGGCGACTGCTCGAAGAACTCGAGGCTCTGCTAAACCGTGGTGGCCTTGTCCTCGCCACGACGAACACCCTTTCGCACTTAGATGAGGCATTCTATCGACGTTTTACGGACATTATCGAATTCAAGGGTTTGAGCTCTGAGGAGCAAGTCGGACTTTGGAAGGGGTTGTTGCCAGAGTTGTCGATGAATGAAGCCGAATTCCTTTTTGAGCAACTTGGACCAATTCAGCCGGGAAACATACAGAATATTGTTGCACAGATATGCCGGGCTCGTTTTCTTGAGCCAAATAAAGGCACAACATTGGCCATCGCATTAGAACTCGGTTTGCGATATAGGAATCAGCACGCAGCCTAAATTGATTATAGCACATGAAATCACTGAACATAGTGGTCAACAATTTCAAATTGCCAAGCTTGGTTGTGTTGGTTTTACTTGTAGCGGCACATGCCTGCACAACAGAACCGCCTAAGGTTGCTAGATATTATGCCGTTCAAGTACCTGATGAACCCGGTAGAATTACCGATACAATCGTGATTAATACTTCTGGTGATAGCGTTTGGTTAGAGGAAACCTTGATGTTTGGTTACATTGACGGAGGAAAGATTCATTTGCCAAACCAGTGGCAAGTAGGCGTCTACGGTCGCCATCCTATCAATGGAGAGATTGATTTTGAATCACATTCGTGGAAAAGAGGAAGATTTAACTTGTCAGTACTGGATTCCATTACCATGTTGCCAAGGGCAAAGGTTCAATTTGACTTGACCCGAGTGGATTGATTCACCACTTGAATCTCACAAATCGATTGCAATAGCCGAGTTGGTGTAAAATGTAACCGTGTGCGTCACGCTGATAGTTGTTCGCCAAGGATTTAGCTAGGGTTTCCCATGGGTGTGAAGCGTAATCAAAATGTTGATTTATCCGGTCGTATTCCCAATTCTTATTCTTTGTTTGGAACATTTGCCAATGCTGGAACTCGTGAATCACACTATTTATAAGACTTGCATTTCGCCGATTGCGAGATCGATAAATGACGATTTCGCAGTTATTGACATTAAATACAGCGGCGAAGTTCTCCGGCTCTAAATCGCTAAAGACAATTTTCGGTCGTTTTGTCCCGGTCTCTCCTAAAAACTCAAAGCAGTACATTAAGGTATAATGGGCGTGAAGCTCCTGTTCTTTATCGGAAAGTCTCCTTTGCCAGTGGTACAAAAGAAACAATTGGAAGAGGGGGCTCCATCGAGAATCTTGCGAGCACAAAATAAGAAACCCGCCTGCCCCAATTAGCGCGACGATTATTCGCCATTCACCCTCGCCAATTGCCAGATATTGCATACAACATTTTTTTCTAGAAGGGTAAATCATGATCGGGTGAAAGCCATTCTTGATAGGCATTCCATGCCGCAATCAAATCCTCATGCTCAGTTTTGATACCCTCAAAGTACCTGATTGCGTGCGGTTGTTCTTTTACTATGCTCAATGCGAAGTCAATGTCCATCTTAAGCTCGTTAGGGGCTTGGGAAAAGATGTCGACGTAAGTTTTCGCTGCCAACTTATACATTTCGCAAGACTTTAAATGCTCCGGCATACTCTCAAGTAAGCGTCCATTCAATCGAATAATATCATGCCACTGGTTATCTGAACACGTATCAAAGAAGATCTCGGACCTTAGGTTTAACTGCATCCCCGATTCTGCAAATGCCAATAGAACATTAAAGGTTATGGGGGGTGGGAATACATCTAGTTCGAGTTTTCCTCTTCGAACGAACTCAACGAGCTCTGTTTGATTAAAAATGGCTTCTAACCTAATCATTGAGTACACACGAAGCCAAGGTGATAACGTGTCTTGTAAACTATTTCGAGCGATTAAACCATCTAATAGTGCCCGCTGAACCTTCTGATTACTTTTTGTTTCCGAGCTCAGTTGGCTAAATGCTTCAGGCCGTGACCAAACGATATCAATGGCCTTTTCAGGATTGTTGATATACTCCAAGCTATTTTGAATACTCATGGGGTTAAAGATGTTCTCAACTACTCGACCATCATCAATTAATACCATCTGGTCTCGCAGGCCAACTGAGGGTAGGTCATAGAGATCAATATCAAAACCTGCTCTGTCTTGCAATATCAACTTTGGTAACTCTAATCTGTATCGGCTATACCAACCTGTCTGCGAGTTACATGGCCTTACGGTGATTGATCCATCTATGTGAAAATCCACGTCATGCATCAGTTCGTCAAAAAGTGGTGAGCCCAAAAAGGTACACACGTGAAAGGCCTGAGAGCAACTGTGCTCCAAGGCAAATAGACCACCGTGGTCAAAGGAAACACACTGTATGTTGGTGAAGAATTTCGGGATGTCTGCTATTTCATGTTCGGTTAAATCCTGATGACTGAAGTAAAAGAGGATGCCGCTGTCCTTAATGTGTTCGTTGATATAAGGTATTGCACCGTCGAGTCCTTCTTCATAAGCTTGTTCAAATAATGAGTTCAAAACATGCTCCTTAATTTGGGGAGAATAGTTCCTTATGTCAAACCAACGCAAGTGGCATTTTGGAAACCCCCCATTTAACATGGGGTTGAGCACTTTTTTGATTTCTTCTTGGTTCTTCATTTCGGTACTTAAGCAATTCCATGTTCCGTAAAAGTCTTTAGCAAGGGCGCTAATTGCAACTTTTGGTTCGCCCTTTAAAGCAGGATCGAGTGAACTATAAAAGTCCGGAACATCTAGCGCTGGAAGGGTTGATATTAGGTGAATTACGAAGTTTAAGTCTCGCTTCAATCGACTACTAGCAAATGCGAATGAGCCATCGCAAAATGCAGTAGCGGTTTCGACAAGGCATGAGTCGTCGCGCAACCGTTCACTAAAATGTTCGATGAGCAGAGGGTCAACCTTTTCTATTAAGTAATGCGCTACATCTAAGTTGTCTAAACCCTGAATGAGCTCCGTTAAAAGATCGAGTTCTATGTCATTGAAAAACTGGAAACCCGCATTTATGTAGCACTCTAACTTAAAGGCATTATCAAGACGTGATTCTATCACTTCACTTTCGTGAACGTCGTAAAAGGTTATCCAGTTACGTCCATTCCGGTCTTCATGACGTTCCATTATTAAATCAGTTTCCAAGAAGGAGTAAAGGATTTCTGAGCGATACCAATGGTCGTTCCAGTAGTCGCACAGTACTGCACTATTTTCAATATTAATGACCCGTTCTTCCCTGTAGAACCTACTTGTGATTGCTAAGTTGTTTTGAAATTCCGAGTATTCGACCCTGTCGTACAATATTGGGTAATCGGTCCATGGTTTTCCGGGTTCAAAGTCTTTAGAAGTTGCAGGATATAGACAAAATAGCTCATCTCCGAGGTGGTTATAATTGTCCTCTGAGTACCAGGAATAGAACTGGTCCTGATACTCAACAAACTGATAAAGGTCATCCGAGTTACCAATGGATGAAAAATTGTAGTCTGGCAAAAACTCGGGAAAGGACTCGTTTAGTTTAGCATAGTTTATTCGCACACCAAAAGGTTCTTGGTCAGCTGTTTCAAAGCCTTTTGCCAATTCAAAAAGTTGCACCAGTCGCAATTTTTGAATGTGTTCAGTAATCGTAATCATAATTTCTGAATGGAGAGATTTACTAGCTAGTTGCTTTCTATATGCTTGTCTAACTCATTGATTGTGGACTCAAGTTCACTTTCAAGACGTTCGTCTAGCTTGGGATACCAATCGAGATGAGGGGACCATTTTCCGCAGCCAACATCGCTATGGCATTGAGTAAATTCCCATTGATGGCGGCATTTTGGGCACCTTCCTGCAGTATCAAAGGTGTTCCAATGTGTTCCACAAGAGCAGAACCAGATGTCGTCGCTTTTTGGCTCCCAAGAGCACCAAGGGCAGGAAATGGTATTCATAATTAAGTATTTAGTGGTTGATTTTATTTTTTGGGATTGGGAAGTTGTGTGAGGGTGATGACACTTGTTAGGTGGCCTCTTATGCTCCATTTATAAAGTTTGACTGATGAATGATGTTCCAATAGGTGTTTGTACCTCTCCATGAAACAATGTTTGTTTCTTCGAATCGCAAATTTTGATTAGGTGAAGGGAATCGAAAGTACTTAACAGCAAACTCATCAGCCTCACGCCAGTTGGTTCGATCTAAATACCATGATGTCGGTTTATCTGAAATTAGACACTCAGTGCCGAGTTCACTTATAATGTTGAATAACCATGCGCCAGAAGCAGCACTGCCGCCAAATGCCTCTCCGTAACAAACACGAACGAGGTGACTTACTTGTGCGTGAATATCGATTAGATACCTGGCCAAAGCCGTGTTTTCACAAAATGCGTAATAGATTGTTGCCTGTGATGGACTAAATTTTTTACTTTCTATGAGAACATTAAGTCGATAAACGTGATTTCTACGTCCTCCTGCATCAATCGAGTGAATTAATTCCCGACGTGCAGGTAACGTCAATATATCAATCAGTTCAACTGAAGTAGCTGTCAACTTTGTCCTTGAATCTTCATACAGAACCTTATTTCCCGATACCCACTTATCACTCACTGTTTCGTTAATGTCAGAAAATAGAAAGACATCCGGAATTGAGACTGAGCGTTCATCTTGCGAAGCGGGGTTGAGGTATAGTAATGGTCGAAAATCAGCGTAAGAAGAAGGATACCAGGCAATCCGATTATTGTGGAGTTTAGAGGCGAAGGACATTGTTGTTGCTTTAGGACGATACTAAGATAGTGTAAAAACTATGATTTACAACTGTTAAACTTTTTCTCAACAGTATAAAATTTGATAACTTATTGTAATATAATGATTTAAATTCTGTCATTTTGACCAAGCTCAACCGTGTATTGTCAATATATTTGATTTTTAAGCTCATTATTAAAACGTGATTTCACAAGGAGCCAGAGCGTTTTCATAAAAGCTTGACGAAGACCGCACAAGATTTGCCGGGGCACGATGAACGCAAATTTGAGTGCGCATATTGAAACGCCGTGACGAGTCCCCGCCGCTCATCGGGCTCCTTCAATCACACCCTGTAGATCTCGTTTCGAGGGTAGTATCGGCAAGAAGCCACGTAAGGTGACTAATCCAAATTCAACAACGCCCTCCCCCAAAAAAAGAAGACTACTTAAAGGTGTTTGTGGTCACTTTGTAGAATCACTAGATACCACATTACGGCTTCGGATCTATGGTCATCATTATAGCCATGATTATCGGGGCCTACGTAATAGCACCAATAAACAGAGGTTCTAGTTTTTCAAAGTGCTGCATAGGTAGCGGATAAGTGCTTAGGTTATTTTTCTTAAATTCGAAATGGACTATCTCGAATCTGATCTTTATGTAGTTTCATAAGTCTGCATTAACGCATTTACACTTTTCAAGAATTGGTATTATGTATAGATTTCTGAACTCTTTGTTTTTCGTAGTACAATTACGCGATATTAAGTATTTTTTGATCATAACGATCTGTCTTTTTCTGATGTACAGAATATTCCGCTCCATTCGAGACCAAGAAAAGAGAGAGGAGCGTGAACAGGAAAGAAGAAGAGCGACTAGCACAAAAAAAACATGCGAATATTGTCAAAAATCATTTACAATACAAAGTGTGGAAAACTCTTGGTGCGACTACAGCCGTCAGAGTTTTTACTATTGGCACCTCCTTCCAGATGTTCGATTTTGTTGTGAGTTACATTATAAAGAGAATAAAGAGTATATGACAAGTGAAGAAGCATTTGCTGCGTTAAAAAGACATGCAGCTAAACAAAAATGGACAAAAGAGCATACATTTACTTGCGAGTGGTGCAAAGAAAAATTTATTTCCGATTATAAAAGCAGTTATTGTAATAACCCAAGATGTGTCAGCGAAAGGCGTTATTACGAAAAACACCTTAAATGAAACCAGTGAATGATAATTATTTTAGTCGATTGAATTGACCGATTATTGCTAAGTTCCTTTTTGTGTTACGTGTGGGTTCAGCCATTATTAATTAGGTATTTTAATAACTGATTTAATTCAAGTCATAAAGTGTAATTCTTCAAACATGTTGTGTTTTTAATACTTAGTCGATTACTTGTTTTGTGGCACTTCATTATGTGGGATTGAGAGACTCAACCGGTTCACACGTCATTATGTATATTTTGTAATGACAATTGAGAGCCAACGAGGAAATTGAAGCCTTGGATTCGCATTAGGTGGTGCTAATTGTGCTCAATGCACTCCTTACGTTGAGGGCGTAGCTAAGATTCAAGGTAGTGCTAGCGGCGGCGGCGAGTTCCAACTGGGTAACCGGTCCGCACTCGAACGCCCCAAGTCACGCAAAGATTGTGACGGAGAGGGCGTGGTCGTCGTTAAAGTGTATGTTGGCCGCAATGGGGTCTTTACGTCCGTCAACGGCCAGGGTCAGAGAGGGTCTTAGTTATTGAGGGTTTGATACGGCGCGCCGAAGAAGCAGCCCTTACGACTCGTTGGCAAATTGATTACTCAGGTCTTGAGCTTCTAGTGGGGGCGATTAGATATTGTTTTTTGAGAACTTAGCGTATTGATTAATAATAACCTCAGTGCGTTGTTCCGGCTTACTTGTAGTAAACGAACCCAACTGACTTCAGGTGAGGCATCGTTATATGCGTTATCGTAATTTGGCTAAACAATTAATACTATAAGTAAATGGATGACGAATCTCTATTTTTTTTGGTCGCAATTTTAGGGATCATTTTGTTTGGCGTTCTTGGATTCCTAAATGAAATAAAAGAAAAAAAGGAACTTGCCCGTCGAAAGGAGTATGAAGAGTATCGAGAGAGAATCTATCATTGTTTTACCAATTGCAAGTGGTGCGGCAGAGAATACCAAATCAAAAAAGGAAGCGAGGATTTTTGTAGTCCTAAATGCGAGCACGAGCGAGATAAAGCCCGTAAAAATTAAAAGTATAGACGCTACCTAGGTCGTTTGATGAATCAAAGGTAGTAAGCTGTTGGTTCTTTTTCCTTTCAAGCTGAAGCTTAACAACATTGGTTGCATCGCCGATGTTCTCAATTTCGCTCCTCAACAGAAATTCCAACGCGGGACCAAATGCGTCGCCGAGTGCGCATCTCTGAGTAGCATTGATTGGTGAATAGAAATAGTTGCGTACAAAGAAACTCTAAAGTTAATTGACTGTTTTATAGGAACTTTGAGGATGATATAAAACAAAACCCAAAGGCAAAATGCCTTTGGGTCTCGACTTGTAGAGGTGATGGAGAGAAGGTCTAACTCATGCTTCTATCCAATCGATGGCGACCCATCAAGTTTAAAGAACACAGAAAATCCCTTGCCGAGAGGCCTCCCAGTAAGGGATATAAGGCTGTGACATCAAAAGGAGAAATTCCCTAACTTGGTGTTACTACAACTGGGGGAAATACATTTTGATAATTGTTAAAACTATGCTAATACCTGTTCTTTATTTGTGCTTACTTGCTATTGGTAATATCCTATATAATTTAAAAAATTCTGAATTAAATATTCGGATATTTAGAAAAAGAGCTCGATTTCCGAATCTCCCATATCCAGACTTGATTTTTAATAGCGCGTATTTATGGCTTATTTATGTTTTTGCACATCAATCATTTACCGTACTTATTGTTTCAATAGTCCATAGTGGTCTTTCAATTTTATACTTACTAAGACCAATACAAGTATGGTTTCGAAAAAAATCTGTTGACTTCAACGCATTTTCATCAACAATATTTTTCTATGTTTCATACCTATATGCTCAAAATACATTTTATAAATATTTGGCCTTATCTGTAGTACTACTCTTTACCAGAAATGCAATAGTTAGTTTGATTAAAAGAGAAAGTTTGCTGGAATTTGATAAGAGATTAAAATACTTTGGTGGATATTTCCTTGCTCTACAAGTGTTCGCTCCTAATTCAAATAGTATATTGGTTTTAAGCGTTGTGTATTTTATTATTGATATATTTGGTAAACTTGATACAAGTATCACTCAATATTCAAAACGAATATTTGGAACAAATAAAGTTGTATCAAATCGATATGATGATTTTGAAAAACACCTTTTATTCTTAGTTTGTATTGCGCTTTTAATTCAAAATGAGAGTTTTTCCAGATTTATATCATCCGGTGTGAATGTGCTTGCCGCACTACTGCCTTTGCTTATTCTTTATGAAAATGTCTTCACAGGACTTAATATATCATCAGATGCACGAAGGTTCATTGTTGTTGTTAATGGTGTCAATTATAAGAGTGTTTCGGCCATTGATAATATTAAAATAAGCAAGGGTTTAGGTAAGGCATCATATTCAACATACTATTTAGATCATAAATTCTATATAAATTTTTATTTTGGTTTATGGCCCGTTAGAATTTCAATATTGAACTACTTTATTGCCTTAACTAACAGAGATTTTATTCACATAAATATGTTAGGAGCTAATCTAGACTATTCGAGCAGTGATTTCAAAGAGTTTAAAGAACAATTTGTTGTACAAAAATTTATTGCTCGCAAACGCAATGAAATAAAAACAGCAATTCATATTTCAGAAGATTTGGATGATAAATACAATTATCAATCTACAATTGAGGATTACATAGCAAAGAATCATCTTGTTTCAGCTGCAAAGCTCTCGAATATAGTAAAAAAACATATTGTAGATTGTAATTTATACATTGAGGATTTATATAATAGAGGAATTTTTGATTTAAATATTATGCACAAAAGAAATTCGTCCATCGGTGATGTTTCTCTTCGGCTAATGGCTAATTTAAATTTTATTGAGATTTCTACAAGATTTTTAGTTATATTAACTCACCTTGAAAAAGGTAAGGAATTGGATTTGGGTAGTCAAATAAGTTTTGGTCTTATGGTTTCAAAACTCAGAGATATGGGTGTTGCAGATGAATCTAAACATGACACTTCTACGTATCTTGGGATAATTAAATGTGCGTTGTCGGACTTAAAGTACAAGGGTAAAGTGCCGAAAAAACAAAGTTTAATTAATTTACTTGATATAGCAACTTATATAAGAAATAAAACTCAAGGTCATGGAAGTGCTTTACACATTAGTGACGAGATTTGGCTAACATCAGAAATAATCTCTTATCATATTTTGTTATTTATTTACAATTATTTTGGAAGCGTTTATTTCTATAAAAAGATCGGAGATACATTATTTGAATCAAGGCATGGGCTTCATTTACGTCTTGATTTAAAAATAATGTGTGATGAAGATTTCTTTATAAGGTTTAAGCATCAATTTTTCAAAAGCAATTTTATAATTCCATTTGAAGACTATTGGTACATCATTGATTCTGTAAGATCTGATGGTAATGAATATATTTGTTTTATAAATGGTGATCGTGTTAGACCGGACATCATTCAAGCTGATCGGATATAGAATTGTATGATTTTATTTGTATATTATATTATTTCATTTATTGCATTTGTAGTCATAATTTCGAAACGTCAATAGTGATAAACTAAATTTTTGATTTTAGTTTAAATAGAATGATAGTTTAACATTTGAACTTACTTAAGTCCATATTGTAGATTTATATTTGACATTATGGATTTTGTATCCCGTCTGCCAATTAAGCTCTTAATCCCGAGGAGAGCCGCAGTCTTCTTGTTAAACGTCATTATCGCAACAGGGCGTGTTCATTCCGGTGTTAAATCTAGATACAAGGTTGTTTTCTACCGTAACAATTCGACCAATAAACCTAGAAACGTTTTAAAAGTAGGCCCTAGTGAACAGTATGTAGCTCCTCCTCGAGAGGGAAGTTCATTTGCACTTCGCTTTACCTTTTGGCCTTTAGGGTTAAAAATCGAAAAATTAATTTTTCCTCCATTTCAATCACCTGTTCGGCCAGTTGGATTCAGAATAACAAGATTTAGTTCCCAATATACAATACCGAACAGCCCTCGTTTCAGTGGTGTCTCTGTGAATTTGTCTATTCCGATTATTTCTGCTTCGCAAATTGAAATTAAGCGCAACGCATCAGATTTTAAGCGAGTGGCGCCTATCGTAAATCTCGATTCGAGTCACGAAAGTATCTTTAAACCAAATCCCCTAAACGCTAAGCTTCTCAAAGATTATGAGTCAAACTGAGTATTTTAATTACGACCCTAAGTCGGTCAGTCGCTTTACGCGATTCTTGTGGTGGTGTGCTGGAGCTGACCAATATTTCTTACTGAGGTCACCCAAGCAAGACAGAGTTAAGTACGCTGGCATCGGCGGCATCGTTCTAGCTACAGGTTTGTTGGCAATGGCTTCTGGCGGGTTTGCCTTTACTACGGCTTTTGGCCCTAAAGGAATGGCGGGTACTGACCTTGTGTCGTCAATTGGATTTAAAGTGGCTACAATTGCCTTTGCCATTTTTTGGGGATTAATGATTTTTAATCTCGATCGGTTCATCGTCTCAAGCACGGGCAAGGGTGATGGTACTGACAGTATCACATTGAGAGAATTTGGTCAGGCAATTCCTCGAATCATTATCGCGCTCATCTTGGGTTTGACAATTTCCAAACCTCTTGAGATTAAGATTCTCGAAACAGAAATTAATGTTGAGCTCAGAAAGAAGCAGCAAGAGAAATTGGCCGAATTTAACGAGTCAACCAAAAAACGCTTTCAATACGATATAGACCGCATTGATGCTGATTTATTGAAAATTGAAACGGACCGAAATGTTCTTGTTGAGCGTCAAAAGGCAGCTGAGCAGGAATACATTGACCAGATGCAGGGCCGTTCGGGAATGGCGGGTTACGGTCCAAGAGCCAAGCAACTGGAGTCACTGAAGGATGAGAAGACCAAACAAGTGGCTGAATTTGACGAACGGACTAAGACTCAAGTTGAAAACCTGCGTAAGCAGCGACAAAAGAAGTTGGAGGAATTAGATCATGAGTTGAATGTTACAAACTTGGAGCAGGCTCATAATCTAGATGGGCTCTTGGCTAGAATGGAAACTAGTCATGATTTGAGTCCGCTGATGGGGTTCATTCTGACATTGGTATTTCTTTCCATCGAGATGGGTCCAATCTTCTTTAAGATGATGATGACTAAGGGTGCTTATGATTACATTGTGGAGAATTTCAACCTGCGTCAGAACATCGAAAATGGTATTATTCGAGAAGAACATCTCTATGAAGGAAAGAACGGAGCGCTTCTGATGGAGAAGTACCGATACCTACAGGTTGAGGCTATTCAAAAAGAAAAAGAAGAAGCTTTAGAGGCTCAGAAAGCCCTGACTACCGAAATTGTCGGGTCCTGGAAAAATGCCCAACTCAAGGAACTACAAAACAACCCGAACGATTTTCATCAAACAACGAAGTCATAGGGAATGAACTTTGGCGTCTTTGTTTTGGGACTTGAGTTGTCTGAACTTGAGAAGTGTGCTGCGTTAGAGCGTTCCTTATACCATTTTGTAGGATTGGGATTTTGGACTTTTCTCTTGCTGGCATCCATTTCAGGAGCAGTCAATCTCTACTACATTGACGACCGATGGATTACCATAGTAGTCGGGGCTGTGATTTTCCCAGTTTTGCTCGGATTTTTATATCGAGTCCTATTGCTCAGCATAAAAAGGCCACCACGATTTGCCCAAAAGAGATGGATTGTCAAATGGCTACCTGACGTTGGTTCGTTTGTTCGCATAGCAATCGTCTTGGTTCTCACCTTGCTGGTTGCGATGCCCATTTCTGGAATGATGCAGTACGAGCGAGTTGAAAAAATCGCAGAGGAAAAAAGGGACGAATTAAGGCGCCTTACACAAAGTGATAATTCAACTATAAGTTTTGCGGCCAGCATTCAGTCTGACATGGAAGCAAGCGAGCATACGCATTATCCAGTTGCGGTTTATTCTGATTTACTGCAAACTAGCTTAACGAGATTTTTGATTTTGTTGATTGGCTCGATAATCTTCTTACCTGTCGCACTATTGTTGGCTCTTAAGTTTTTACCAAAATTCACATATCAAGACAATCTAAACGAACGCCTTGAGATAGTTGCACGCCAAGAATTCCAAAGGTTAGAGACCTTAATGGCTGGTGAGTTTGCTAAATATGGAGCAGTTGCCGAGTTTCCGCACAATAGTGCTTATTTGGATTATCCTATTAACTCGGTTAAACGACCCGAATTAGCAGCTCGAGTAAAAAATGACGCTGAACTTTTGAAGTTGTTATGGCCAAGCAAATAAAGTATAGCTACTACCGGGGTCAGTTTAGGTCTCAGTTCTCTTTGGGGGACTATACTGATTATAGCAATGGACGTCGTAAACTTCATGAGGTTGTTTTAGAATCTAAGTTTCAGCTCTTTAATGCTACGGCTATCTCTGTTGACGAGTTTGAAAGGCAAATTAGGTGCAACACGGTTGTCTCAAAGTGTGAGTGTTACTTGCATTCAATCAAGGATTTTCATGTTGTAAGGGTTTTTGAACGAGATTTTATAGAAGTATATCCTGGCGCAGAGACAAAGGGGGGTAAGTACCTGCATTTTGATTCATTTGCTGCGTTTTACACATACGACGGTTTGCGGACCAACAGTGGCATTGGAGGATTTTATGCCAAAGAAGGAAAGTCAGGCAAGTTTACTGGAGAGGGCTTCATTCGAGTTATTGAAAATGAGGAGTTAATCAAAGAGGCCATTGTTCAAAAGGTCAAAGCTGATACACTCATTAATAAAGTGGTGGCTACAAAAATTGTAGAGCCATCAAAAGGCTGCTTTAATCGTAAAGCAAATTCGATAGGTGGGTCAGTTGTTACTCCCCAGTATTCGAATGGTTGCTTTAATAGACGATTACCTTTTGGCGGGGCAGCGGGGATTGGAGGCCCTTCTACAGCGGTTGGATGCTTCAACGCTGCGCAACAGCCAGGTGGTTGCTTTTCAATGGGATGGCTCGGTCGAATTCTTGGACTTCTAGGCCTTCTTGCTTTGCTGTTGTACCTGTTGTCTATGCTCCGAAACTGTGAGCGAACTTCGGGTGATCAAGTAGTGTACATCCACGATACTATAGTTGTCGAGGTGGTCAAAGAACGCGTTGATACGCTAGAGGTGGTACGAATAGATACCGCTAAATTTTTGCAAACGAATAAAGTTGAGACTACCGACATGGTCTCACTTCCGAATGTGCAGTTTGAAACGGATAAGGATATCTTGGTTCCTGGTTCATTACCTGACATTCAGAAGCTTGCCGAGTTCTTGAACAAGAAAGAGCACATTAAAGCTGTGATTATGGGTCACACTGACAATGTCGGTGATTCTATCCGAAATGTGGATTTATCAAAAAGAAGAGCCCGTGCCGTAAAAGACATGCTCGTACGATTAGGAGTTGAGTCATCAAGGATCCAAACTGAAGGATTCGGGCCTTCGAAACCAAAGGCGTCAAATTCAACCCAAGAGGGTAGGTTGATGAATCGAAGAGTTGAGGTTAAGCTGACTAACACTGTTCTTGAAACAGAGGAAACCGTTGAACTGAAGAAGAATGACTAAGTACTTCAAAGCAAAGTTCTTCGGTATCGTTAGGCGTAAGAGTCATCAAGTCGCGGCAGGAGGGAAGGTGCAATTCTTCAAGCCCGAGTTTGAGTTTGTAGAATTGACTGAGTGGCAAGAGGTATCTATTCCCCGACTCAATGAGGTTAAAGTCGGGCCCTATTGGGAGTATAAATCGACAGGCTTCTTTGGCTCCGGCCTAAACATCTACTTCAAGCAAGATGAGCAACGATTTGAAAATCAGAAACTCATAAAGGAAGTGGTTCTTGTGCCGAGCTTCCGGGATCATGACCTCTCCCTGCGTCACGTCCATGACTTCGTGGATGGGAAGCAGATTAATGCCGATTATACGCGAATTAACGGAGAAGCATACTTTCAGATCACGCTTCCAAAGGAAGCCCCACAGGCTAACATCGAACTAAATACTAGGACGGGCACGATTGAAGTAGGGGGCGGTTCGTATACGGTCGGCAGTAGCAGTTCAGTTATCGATGAGCGCGAAACCAATTTTACTGAATTCAATACTAAAGTCAACGAGCGCGTCGTGCCTCGCTGGAACCGCTGGCTGAATTGGATATTGTTGCTTATCGGTCTTGGCTTTATTTCAACCTTCCCGTGGTTAGGTATGGGGTTGATGTATTATCCGTTGCATCAATGGAGTAGGTCGAATCAAGGAGAATCAGGCCCAAGGATTTCATTCTTTTGGTTGCTTTTGGCGATGTTGGTTCTTGGGGTTGCAGCAAGCTTAGGCTCGCCTTATTTATGGCCATTAGCAATTGCTTACCTTCTCTTAGTTGTAGTACGAAATGGAGCAAAACGGGGGTGGGTAATTGGTGCTCTGGTGGCGTTTTTGCTACTCGCCGTTTTGGCTTTATTGCCCTTATTGACCACGCGATTAACTCAAAACGACGAGGATTCGGAGTCCTCTAACGTGAAAACCAAGCGTGAAAAGAAGGAGGGGAGCGATGAGGTCATTGCTCGTCATTCAATCGAATGGGCATATCCAGAACGCAATGATTCCAATTTGGCACAATATGCGACCTCTGATCAGGAGTTTACAACTTCATTAGCCAATCACGCAGAGGTCTCTCAAATTCAGGCATCTGACGAAATGAAGTTTTGGAACGCAGCCTACAAGAAATTGCTTCGCCACGACCAAGAGAAGGTCGACTCCGTCGCTGATATTGTAAAAACTGCTGCTGTTCAGCGCAACTTCACACCGCTTCAAACAGCTGAGTATCTCGTTACGATGATTCAAGAGGTTCCATATGTTTTGGTTCATGATGAATCATGCAAGGATGCGGTAATGAAGTACAAAGGCTTTATTGCTCAATACCATATGCAGGGCAAGCCATGCTTACCTAATGTGATTGCTGGGGTACAATCACCCTACGAGTTTATGCACACCCTTAAAGGTGATTGCGACACCCGTACCTTGTTTGCCCATGCCGTACTTAACCGTTTGGGTATTTCCTCATCCGTGTGGGTGAGCAGCGTATACGGACACTCTATTCTAGGAGTAGGTGTCCCTGGAAGCTCGGGAAATCGCAAGGTAATCAAAGGGATTCCGCACTATGCCGTCGAGCTCACTGCAAAGAATTTTAGAATTGGAATGGTTGCACCCGACCAAAGCCAAATGTCTAATTGGAACGTAGCTATTTATTCGAATTTTTAACTTCACCTACATGAACGTCCTCATCCTCATTCAAGCGCTCTTGGCCTTTACAATTGGAATGGCAAGCCTTTTCACCATCTACAAAGTCATGGATTCCTATTTGAAGCGTCAATTTCAAGTAACGGAGCTCAACATGGCCCTATCCGTATTCCAAACAGGAATACTCCTTTCAACTGCAAATCTGTTGTCTTCGGTAGTGTCTCCTGCCATGAACGCCATTCGCTTTCTGACCCAAGAGACCATTGACATGACTTCGGTGGCAACGAGTGCGATTTACATCATTTCGTTTCTACTTATTGGCCTCATAGCTTCGCTTCTAGTCACTTGGGGCGGAGTGACGATCTTCTTTCAAATCACTAAGGTCGATGAAATGGAAGAGCTCAAAAAGAATAACGCCGCTACCGCTTTAGTAACAGCAGCCTTTGTACTCGGAATTTCAATCGTGCTTCGTGATTACGTTGGACACCTTTGTGAGTCTATGGTTCCGTATCCAGAAGTTTTGAATATTAAATAGTCAATAAAGTCAATATGGCATCAAAAAAAGTACTCGTAAACATTGAATTTGACGGTCAAGCCTTCTTGCCAAACACAGCCACGATTGAAAAGTCTTCGATATTATCAAGTTTCTTAGCTGGAGATGTTCCAACTGTCAGGAAATGGAGTGGAGCGGATTTATTTACAGGTACAGATGCAGCCTTGTCTTATTTGGCATGGGTTAATCTTGAACTTATCCCAAATTCGACGTACCAATTTGTTAGCCCATTGTCGCGTAACGCAACCTTTACCCCCACATTTGAGAATTTTACCGATTTTGATTCCCTTTCATTTAAGTTAGAATCCGACAAAATTGTGGTTAATGGAAAGTTGGCCATGAAATTTTCTGTAAAAGAAGTTCTGTATCAAGATTTACTTAATTCAAAGTTGTTGTCATTCAATTCATTTGGTTTCCGACCTAAAGGAAGTTCAGACATTCTTGTGTTTACTAAATATGGAGCTGATTGGGCCAAAGAACGTGAGGATCTATCGCGATTTATGGAGGGCACGGACAAAGTGTTCTTGGAAAACGCGCCGATGGTGAAGGTGTCGAAAGGGTAGGCGGAGTTACTTTTTGTAGAATGATAATCTCCTTGGAGATTTATAATTTATTTCAGAAATCCTCTTAATAGGCCGTATTACAAAAGGTGTTAAAGTTCTGTCCACTGTACAACAGCACTGTAAAACGTCTTGTGCTTATCACGATTTTAGTATATATTTAAATAAATTGTAAATTATGATCTCTGTAAAATTCTTTGGTTATTCCTCTGATGTCGATTACATCGACGGTGTTAAAATGGAAGTAGAAGATGCGTTTGGAATGACCTACCCCAATGTGATTTGTCAGGTGACTGTTGATACGGAAGCGGAGGAATTTGAGTTTTCCTTCACAGATAGTTGGTCTGGGCCCGACGCGATTGATGAGGGTGTTCTAAAAGATATATGCAACAACCACGAGTTGTATTGCTCCGTGTTCGTTGGAGAGGAGAAGAACAAAAGTTACTTCTACGACGAGGAAGACGAATTTGTTTACGAGTAAGTCCCTATGAAAGAGGTTATAACGATTGGATTTATTCCAGTCGATTGTAAATCTCAAGAGATATCATGTGGTGATTGCCTTTCTTCGGGTACCGCAGAGCAAAGCTATCAAATAGGCGAGGGATGCATTACAGGAATAGACAGCGATCTACGTATTGCATTTGCTGCCGACCCTGTAGTGCCTAACTCACCTGTTTTAATGCTGTTATCAGATCATCTTGGGCAGTTTTCTTTGAATCTGACGGCCAATGCGCTTTACAATGCGTTGACCATGTTGCGGTCAGGTAAAGAGCGGTTCTCTTCCAAGTTCCGTATTGTGGAATCCGAGGGAGGAGCGTTCAGTAATGAACGTCATGTATTCAATGGACACTATTATATCCGCCGGTATGAGGAATATGCGGATACCAGCATTGCGAATGAGTTAATCTGTATAAAGGTTTTCTAAATATTCGTTTAACATCTTGTTTTGCGCCAAAGCGTCAAATCGAACCTTTATGAGTTTGACTTTTATCTGCGAAAATCCCAATTGCTCCGCTCCTGAGGTAAAAAGGGGCAAGGAGTACCCCGTGGCGATGGATTGTCCTTTCTGTGATATTCCCTTGTCCCAACAAAGCTCCTTTTCGGATTTTGAAGAGCGCCTCATCAAGTCGTTGCCCTATTTGATCGCCTACCCTTTGAAGCGCACACTCCTTGAGTCGCATCCTTGGTCGAAATTGAATTTATTTAAGGACACGTTTCTTAATTACTTAAAATACTTGGGGTTGTTAACGGCCTCGGAGTTTTTTGCGAGTGAACTAAAAAACAAGAACATGGTGTCCTTGTTTCAAAACACTTTGGCGGAACCCTCCTTTGGAACGTGGAATACCTACATCCGTGAGACTTTAAAGTTCTTGAAAGAGAACAATCACAGGTTCTTTATACCGGAATTGGCAGAATATTACGAGCAGGTGGAGTCGGGCAAGAAAAGAAAGCTGTATACGGGTAATATTGAGGTCCAAAATCTGCACGGCGAGAC
>Ga0315907_10003341_pt1 | contig 19074 bp, 15 predicted proteins | sample LakEriMetagenome_3_FD_203525 | JGI IMG/M metagenome (GOLD analysis project Ga0315907, IMG submission 203525) | Freshwater fungal communities from buoy surface, Lake Erie, Ohio, United States - Buoy 12 MA123 | ecosystem: Environmental > Aquatic > Freshwater > Lake > Lake biofilm | place: USA... | reverse complement strand
GCTGGCCCGCGCCGAAGAGTTGGCCCACGATGGGGCTGATGGCCATCACCACGCCCATGAAGCCGATGAACACGGTGAGGTAGGCCGAGGCACCGATGGCCAGCGCCGCCAGATCCACCGCGGCGTAGCGGGCCACCAGCAGCGTGTCGATGGTGCTGAAGGCCAGCACCGACAGCTGGCCGATCAGCACCGGCCAGGCGAGGTGAGCGATGCGCCGTGCGCTGTCGGCCAGTGAGCCCTGGTCCCGGGCCGTGACCGGGCTTTGATCAGGGGTGGGGTTCACCCCTTCGCTCAAGCCTTCTCCGACGCGGCCTGGGGCTCCAGCGTCTGTGGCGCCGGGTGGTCGATGCCGGTGGCTTTCTGGGCGCGCTCGGCATAACGGTTGAAGCGCCAGGCGCGGTTCTCCTGGACGATGCGGCGCCACACGGTGCGCTTCTGTCCGGGGCTGTAGGCCGTCCAGTGCTGCACCTCGTCAAACGTGCGCCCGCAGCCCTTGCATTCCGCGTCGCCCTGGCTGGTGGAGCAGATCGCGATGCAGGGGGCGTCGGGCGTGGTGGCGTACCACTGCAGCCAGGCCTGGCGGGCCTTGGCCGGCATGGTGGCCTCGTCGCACTCGGTCTCGCGGTAGTACACCAGCAGGGCATACACCTCGGCCAGGGCGCGCACCTCGGCGCAAGCCGTCACCCCGTCGGCTGAGGGCGAGCGTTCGCGCCAATGGTTGATGGCGCTTTCGATGTCGGTGATGTGGATGCTGGCCATGGCGGTGGGGGGCGCGAGCATAACGTCAGCCTGCTCCTCCTGTCGGCTTTCAGTCGGCTGTGTTGCTGTCCGGGTACTGTAATAAAAAACAGTATCCTCAGGCATCGGACCACCGTCTGCTCCCATGCCCGCCGCCTACGCCGAGCTGCACTGCCGCAGCAACTTCAGCTTCCTCACCGGGGCCTCGCACCCGGAGGAACTGGTGCAGCGCGCCCACGCGCTGGGCTATGCCGCTCTGGCCCTGACCGACGAATGTTCACTGGCCGGTGTGGTGCGCGCCCATGCCGAGGCCCGGCGTGTCGGCCTGCACCTGATCGTGGGGGCGCAGATGCAGCTCTCACCCCCGTCGGGCCCACAGACGCCTTCGCCCCAGGACGAGGGGCTGCACGCCGCCGGCTGCGGCCAAGCCCTGGACCCCTGCCACACGTTGCCGCGCCTCGTGCTGCTGGCGCAGTCGCGCCGCGGCTACGGCAACCTGTCGCACTGGATCACGCTGGCGCGCCGGCGGGCCGGCAAGGGCGCTTACCGGGCCTTTGCGGCCGACGTGGAAGGCAAGTCGCCCCGCGCGCCCATGCTGGCCGGCCTGCCGGGCTGCGCGGCGCTGCTGGTGCCGCATCCGCTGCAGCCCTTCGAGACCGTGTTCGCCCACGCCATGTGGCTCAAGACCTGGTTCGGCACGGAGCGCGCCTTCATCGCCCTGGAGCGCCTGCTGGGTCCGCACGACGATCTGCTGCAGGACACGGTGGCCCAGGTGGTGCAGGCCAGCGGGCTGACCGTGGTGGCCTCGGGCGACGTGCTCATGCACGCCCGCTCGCGCAAGCCGCTGCAGGACGTGCTGACGGCCACGCGCCTGAAGCGCCCCCTGGCCGCCTGCGGCTACGGCCTGGCTCCCAATGCCGAGGCTCACCTGCGCTCGCGCGCCCGCCTCACCGCCCTGTACCCGCCCGAGGCCCTGGCCGCCACGGTGGCGCTGGCGGGGCAGTGCGCCTTCTCGCTGGACGAGCTGCGCTACGAGTACCCGCAGGAGATCGTGCCTGACGGCCACACCCCCACGAGCTGGCTGCGGGTGCTGACCGAGGAGGGGGCGCTCAAGCGTTTTCCCGGTGGCGTACCGCCGACGGTGCGCGCCACCATCGAGCACGAACTGGCCCTCATCGCGCAGCTGAAGTACGAGCCTTACTTCCTCACCGTGGCCGACATCGCCACCTGGGCGCGGGGGCAGGGCATCTTGTGCCAGGGCCGGGGCAGCGCGGCCAACTCGGCCGTGTGCTACTGCCTGCACGTCACCGAGGTGGACCCGGCGCGCATGAGCGTGCTGTTCGAGCGCTTCATCAGCGCCGAGCGCAACGAGCCGCCGGACATCGACATCGACTTCGAGCACCAGCGCCGCGAAGAGGTCATCCAGTACCTCTACCGCAAGTACGGCCGCCACCGCGCCGCGCTCACGGCCGTGGTCATCAGCTACCGCCCGCGCTCGGCCCTGCGCGACGTGGGCCGCGCCCTGGGGCTGGATCCGGACCGCATCGACGCGGTGGCCAAGTCCATGTCCTGGATCGTCGACCGCGGCACGCCGGCCGGCCGCCGCCTGGACCCCGAGCGCCTGCGCGAGAACGGCTTCGACCCCGATACGCCGCTGTGCCGCCTGTGGCTGGAGCTGACCGAGGCGCTGATCGGCTTTCCGCGCCACCTGAGCCAGCACCCGGGCGGCTTTGTCATCGCGCGCGACGACCTGTCGCAACTCGTGCCGGTGGAGAACGCGGCCATGGAAGGCCGCAGCGTCATCCAGTGGGACAAGGACGACCTGGACGCCCTGGGCCTGATCAAGGTAGACATCCTGGCGCTGGGCATGCTGAGTGCCCTGCGCCGCGCGCTGACGCTGGTGGCTTTCAAGCAGGGCGCAGGGGTGCCGCCGCTGTCGCTCCTCGGAGCCCAGCCCGCCGCCCCTGCGCTGCCCGCCTTCCGCCTGCAGGACATCCCGCCCGAGGACGCCGCTACCTACGCCATGCTTTCGCGCGGCGACAGCGTGGGTGTGTTCCAGGTGGAGAGCCGCGCCCAGATGAGCATGCTGCCGCGCCTGAAGCCGCAGACTTTCTACGACCTGGTGATCGAGGTGGCCATCGTGCGGCCCGGGCCCATCCAGGGCGGCATGGTCCACCCCTACTTGCGGCGGCGCAATGGTGAGGAGCCCGTCACCTACCCCAGCGACGAGGTGCGCCAGGCCCTGGAGCGCACCCTGGGCGTGCCCATCTTTCAGGAGCAGGTGATGCAACTGGCCATCCTGGCGGCTGACTTCACGCCCGGCGAGGCCGACCAACTGCGCCGCGCCATGGCCGCCTGGAAGCGCAAGGGCGGGCTCGGTCCCTTCCACGAGCGCCTGGTGGGCCGCATGGTCGCCAAGGGCTACTCGCAGGACTACGCCGAGGCCATCTTCCGGCAGATTGAGGGCTTCGGCGAGTACGGCTTTCCGGAGAGCCACGCCGCCAGCTTCGCGCTGCTGGTCTACGCCAGCGCCTGGATCAAGTGCCACCACCCGGACGCCTTCCTCGCCGCACTGCTCAACAGCCAGCCCATGGGTTTTTATGCCCCCGCCCAACTGGTGCGCGACGCCCAGGCGCATGGGGTGGAGGTGCGCCCGGTGGATGTTCACTGCAGCGCGTGGGAGACAGGTTTGGAGAGGCGCCCTGAGGACCCGAGCCACGCCGGGCTGGAGGGGGGTGACCAGGGCAGGGGTGACGGTGCACAGGCCTCTTCTGGCCTGCACCCGGTGCGCCTGGGTCTGAGCCGCCTGCTGGGGCTGCCCGAGGCCGCAGCCTGGCGCATCGAGCAGGCGCGTGGTGGACGGCCCGGTGAGCCGGGCTTTCGTCCGTTCGACAGCCCGGAAGACCTGGCGCGCCGCGCGGCCCTGGACGCGCGCGAACTGCAGTTGCTGGCGCAGGGTGATGCGCTGGCGGGCCTGAGCGGCCACCGACACCAGGCCGCCTGGGCCGTGGCGGGCGTGGACACCCGGGCCACGGCGCTCTTGCAGAGCACCCGCACGCACGAGGCCCCGGCCTCGCTGGACACACCCGAGCTGCGCCTGGACACGCTGGCCGACTACCGGGCCACCGGCCTGTCGCTCAAGGCGCACCCCGTGGGCCTGCTGCGGCCCACGCTCAGCGGCTTCAAGGTGCAGCCAGCGGCCGTGCTGCGCGGCTATCCCCACGGCCGGCTGGCGCGCGCCAGCGGCCTGGTCACCCACCGCCAGCGGCCGGAGACCGCCAAGGGCGTGGTCTTCGTCACGCTGGAGGACGAAACCGGCCACGTCAACGTCATCGTCTGGCCCGCAGTGGCCCAGGCCCAGCGCCAGCCTTTGCTGGCCAGCCGCCTGCTCACCGTCTATGGCGTGTGGCAGTGCGAGGGCGAGGTGCGCCACCTGGTGGCCCGGCGTCTGGAAGACCACTCCGCCTTGCTGGCCGGCCTGGCCACCCGCAGCCGGGATTTCCGCTGAGGCCTCGTCACCACAGGGGGTCCGCCGCGCGCCACAATCTGTGCGTCCTCCGCCCAGGCCTGAGCCGCACCACCCCGACTGCCACCATGCTGTTCCTGTTGTCCCCCGCCAAGACCCTGGATTACGACACCCCGGTGCGCTCAGCCATCGGGAAGAAGGCCACCGATCCGCTGTTCACCCAACGGGCGGCCGAGTTGATCGACCTGCTGCGGCACAAGACGCCAGCGCAGGTGGCTTCGCTCATGGAGCTGTCCGATGCGCTGGCCACCTTGAACGTGGGCCGCTACGCCGCCTGGCAGCCGCAGGCCACGCCTGACAACAGCAAGCCCGCGGTGCTGGCCTTCAACGGGGATGTCTACGAAGGTTTGGACGCCAACACCCTGAGCACAGCCGATCTGGCCTGGGCCCAGGAACACGTGGTCATCCTGTCCGGCCTGTACGGCGCCCTGCGCCCGCTGGACCGTCTGCAGCCTTACCGTCTGGAGATGGGCACGGGCCTGGCCAACGCCCGTGGCAAGGACCTGTACGCCTTCTGGGGCGACACCGTGGCCGCGTACCTCAATGAGCGCCTGGCGCAGGACAAGTCGCCCACCGTCATCAACCTGGCCTCGCAGGAATATGCCAAGGTGGCGCTGCGCCCGGCCCTGCAGGCCCGTGTCGTGGACTGCCAGTTCGAGGACTGGAAGGGCGGCCAGTACAAGACCATCAGCTTCTTCGCCAAGCGTGCTCGCGGCCTCATGTGTCGCTGGGCCATCGAGCACAAGGCGCGCAGCCCCCAGGCGCTGCGCGCCTTTGACGCCGAAGGCTATGCGCTGGACGCCGGCCTCAGCACCGACGATCGTCTGGTCTTCCGGCGCCGCCTGGCGGATTGAGCCGCGCAGCCAGAGGCCTTGCCCCAGGAGTCGACATGTCCACCTCCACCTCCACCCATATACAGCAGGTGACGCCCGAACTGCGTCGCTGGATCATCGCGCAGGCTGAAGCCGGCTGCGTGCCCGAAGACGTGGTCAAGGCCATGGTGGCCAGCGGCTGGGACGAGGAGGTGGCCCTTGACGCGCTGGAGCAGACGCTGCGGGGCCACCTGGCCAGCCTGCGCGAGCCGGTGCCGGGCGGCTCCAGCGTGCCGGAGCCGCGTCTGCAGGAGGGTGCCAACGTCATCGTGGTCGACGGGCACCCGGTGGAGGTGGTGATGTCGCTGCGCCTGCCGCGCGTGGTGATCTTCGGCCACCTGCTCACCGACCAGGAGTGCGAGGAGTTGATGGCGCAGGCCGCGCCGCGCCTGGCCCGCTCCGAGACCGTGGACACGGCCACCGGCGGCAGCGAGGTGCACGCCGCACGCACGAGCGATGGCATGTTCTTCGAACGCGGCGAGACACCGCTCATCGACCGCATCGAGCGCCGTATCGCCCAGCTGCTGAACTGGCCGCTGGACCGGGGCGAGGGCCTGCAGATCCTGCGCTACCGGCCTGGGGCCCAGTACAAGCCGCACAACGATTACTTCGACCCGGCCCAGCCGGGCACGCCCAAGATCCTGGAACGCGGCGGCCAGCGTGTGGGCACCCTGGTGATGTACCTGAACACCCCAGAGCGCGGCGGTGCCACCGTGTTTCCGGATGCCGGGCTGGACGTGGCACCGGTGCGTGGCAGCGCCGTCTTCTTCAGCTACGACCGACCCCATGCCATCACCAAGACACTGCATGGCGGAGCGCCCGTGTTGGCCGGGGAGAAATGGGTGGCCACCAAGTGGATGCGCCAGGGCGTCTTTGTGTAAGTTCGGTGTCGCCGAGTTCGGGGACACTACTCAACGTCAACGATGCTTGTGGTGGCGCGTTGAAAGCACACACGGTCCTGTGTTGGGGCTGTCCACATCGGAAGGGTTCCCCATGAAGTCCATCATCGTCTTGTTCGCCGCCGCTGCCTTCAGCGCGGGTGCTTTCGCCCAGGCCGCCGCGCCAGCAGCGCCCGCCCCGGCACCTGCTGCGGCACCTGCACCGGCTGCGGCAGAAAAGAAAGCCGAAAAGAAGGCCGAGAAGAAGGCAGACAAGAAGTCCGAAAAGAAGGCGGTCAAGAAGAACACCAAGAAGGTCGCCAAGAAGCCGGCCAAGAAGGTCGCTGAGAAGCCGGCGGCCTGATCGCTGCTCACGGCATCTTCCTGCGTTCGCTCTGCAAGGCCGGCACCATGCCGGCCTTGTCGCTTCAATCCATCAAGGCCGGCACCATGCCGGCCTTGTCGTCTCAGGCCTGCACGGTGGCCCCGTGGGAGGCCACGTGCACCGACCAGCCCAGTTCCTCCTGGATGCGCAGGCGCAGCGCATCGCTGGCTTCGGGGTCGCCGTGCACCACATAGGTCTGGCGCGGAGGCTTTCGAAAGCCGCGCAGCCAGCCCATGAGTTCTTCGCTGTCGGCGTGCCCAGAGAACCCTTCCAGGTGCGACACCGTGGCGCGCACGGGCACGTACTCGCCGTGGATCTTCACCTCGGTTTCGCCGCCCACCAGGCGGGCCCCCCGGCTGCCCGCCACCTGAAAGCCCGCGAACACGATGTGGTGCCGGGCCTGCGGTGCCATCGCCTTCAGATGGTGCAGCACGCGCCCGCCGGTGGCCATGCCGCTGGCCGAGACGATCACGCAGGGGTAGCGCAGGTTGGAAAGGCGCATGGAGGCCTGGGCGGTGGCGGTCACGCGCACGCCCTGCAGCAGGTTGCGGGCTTCGCTGGCGCTGATGCGCATGAGGCTGCGGTGGCGCAGGTACAACTCGGTGGCCTGCGTGGCCATGGGGCTGTCCAGAAACACCGGCAGGTCGCGCGGAATCGCGCCTGCCGTCTTCAGGCGCTGCAGCACCAGCAGCAGGGCCTGTGCGCGGCCCACGGCAAAGCTGGGCAGCAGCACCGAGCCTCCGCGCGCCACGGTGTCGCGGATCACGGCGGCAAGTCGGGCCGCAGAGTCTTCCGTCGGGTGTCGGCGGTTGCCGTAGGTCGACTCCACCAGCAGCACGTCCGCCCGGGTGAGCTTGTGCGGCGCAGGCATCAGCAGGTCGTGCTGGCGCCCGATGTCGCCCGAATACACCAGCCGCTCCTTGCCGTGCGCCAGGGTGACGGCGCAGGCGCCCAGCAGGTGACCGATGGGGCTCAGTCCGACTTCCACCTCACCTAGGCGAACACCCTGCCCGGGCTCGAGCGTGTCGATGCGCCCGATGGCCTTCAGTGCGTCGGCCCGGGTGTACAGCGGCAGCGCCTTCTCGTGGCGCGAATAGCCGTAGCGGTTGGCGCGCCGGGCGTCTTCTTCCTGCAGGTGGGCACTGTCCAGCAACAGCACCTCGGCCAGGTCGCGCGTGGCGGGCGAGGCGATCACCCGGCCCCGCCAGCCGGCCTTCACCAGCACCGGCAACCAGCCGCAGTGGTCCAGATGGGCATGGCTGAGCACCACGGCGTCGGCTGCCAGCAGCTGGTTCGAGGGCGGCTGCCAGTTGCGTTCACGGAACACCTTGAAGCCCTGGTACAGCCCGCAGTCCAGCAGCACGCGCTGCCCGCCCAGTTCCACCAAATGGCGTGAGCCGGTGACGGTGTCGGCCGCGCCGAGGAAGCTCAGTTGCATAGGGGGCTCAGCGATGAGGGAGTGGAGGCCGGCGCGGCGGCGCCGGGCGCAGGGTGCTCGTGCTCAGAATATCCCAAGCCTGCAGCGTTTCAGCTCGCGCCGGGCCGTCCATCCTGATGAGCGCGTACCAAGCGCTCCAGCATGCCCATGAAGGAACGCCGCTGCGCCTGCGGCAGGGGATCCAGGATGCGTTGTTGCGCGGTGAGCATGCCAGGGGTCACGGCACTGAGCATGTGCGCGCCCTCGGCCGTGAGATTGATCAGCCTCACACGTCGGTCGTCCGGCGATGTATTGCGCTGGATGAGGCCGCGACTTTCCAGCCGGTCGATCACGCCGCCCGTGGTGGAGGTGTCGAACCCGATCGTGGCCGCCAGGGTGCGTTGGTCCATGCCGGGCTGGCGCTGCGCAGCCGCCAAGGCGGCGAACTGCACCGGCGTCAGGTCCAGGCCCTGCGTCTCTTCCATGAACAGGGCCACCGCAAATTGCTGCAACCTGCGGATCAAATGCCCGGGCTGTGCTTCGATGTCGGGGACTGCGGGGTCGCGTGCATCAGCCATGTCAGGGATTGCCCTAGCCGAAAAATTGCAGAATATCATTATTCTGATCGTCAGAATACTTACTAAAAGCCGCCTTCCTGCTGGCTCTCCTCCCCTTCATCGTTCGCGCCATGCACCAGCCCACAGCCGAGCCCAGGCCGTCGATCTACTACGCCTACCGGGTGCATGCGCCTGCGCCGGCCGTGGCGGACCCGGGCCTGCAGGTGCTGGTGGTGGGGGCCGGCCCCATCGGCCTCGTCACGGCCCTGGGTCTGGCCCGGCAGGGCGTGTGCGTGGCGGTGCTGGAAAGCGAATTGCAGGTCAGCGAAGGCAGCCGGGCCATCGTCTTCACCCGCCGCTCGATGGAGATCCTGCAGCAGGCCGGCGTGGCCGAGCGCATCACGGCCAAGGGCCTGCCCTGGCGCTTCGGCAACTCGTTCTACCGGGGGCAACGCGTGTTTCGCATGGAGGCGCCGCACCGCGACGACGACCGCTTCTTCCCCATGACCAACCTGCAGCAGCCCTACGTCGAGGAGTACCTGCTGGACGCGCTGGCGGCGTTTCCGCACGCGCAGGTGCGGTGGGGGCACAAGGTGACGCGTCTGCTGGCCCACGACCCGGGGTCCGGTGATGCGGACGCGGCTGCGGGCGTGACGCTGGAGATCGACACGCCCACCGGGGCCTATGTGCAGCGCGCGCCCTGGGTGGTGGCCGCCGACGGCGCCCGCTCGGTGCTGCGCGCGGCCTGCGACCTGAAGCTGGAAGGGGCGGCCTACGAGGGCCGCTTCGTCATCGCCGACATCCGTATTGACCTGCCGCTGCCCACCGAGCGCCTGGCTTTCTTCGATCCGCCGTGGAACCCGGGCAACACCGTGCTGATGCACCGGCAGCCCGATGCGATGTGGCGTATCGATTACCAGCTGCCGCCTGACGAGACGCCCGAGCAGGCGCTTGAGCCGGCCTCGCTGAAGGCGCGCATCGACGCCCAACTGGCCATGATCGGGCACGCCGGCGTGCCGTGGGAGATGGACTGGAGCTCGGTGTATTCCGCCCGCGCGCTCACCCTGCCGCAATACGTGCATGGCCGTATCGCCTTTGCCGGTGACGCGGCGCACCTGCTGCCCATCTTCGGCGTGCGGGGTGCCAACACCGGGCTGCAGGATGCACAGAACCTGGCCTGGAAGCTGGCCGCCACGGTGCAGGGCCGCGCGGGCCCCGCGCTCATGCCCAGCTACAGCCACGAGCGTGTGGCCGCCGCCCGCGAGATCGTGCAGGAGGCTGGCAAGAGCACGCGCTTCATGACGCCGCCCACGCGCGGCTTTCGGCTGCTGCGCGACGCGGTGCTGTCGCTGTCGCTCACACAGGATTTCGTGCGGCCGCTGTACCACTGGCGCACCTCGCGCCCGCACGACTACCTGGACACGCCCCTGAACGCTGGCGATGACGACCGTGCGGGCTTTGCCGCCGGACCGGTCAACGGTGCACCGCTGCCCAACCTCCGCTGGGGCGAGGGCTTCCTGCTCGATCGGCTGTGCGGCGATGCCGCGGGGCGCTTCTCGCTGATCGTCGATGACGCGGCCACGCTCGCGCCCTGGCCTGACGGGCCGGACCCGGCCGCAGTCCAGGTGCTCGTGGTGCCAGAGTCTTTGGGACAGGTGCTGGGGTTGCGGGGCACGGGCTCGGCCTTGCTGGTGCGGCCCGACCAACACGTGTGCGCGCGCTGGCTGGCGCTCACGCCGCCGCGGCTGGAGGCGGCACTACGCAGGGCGCTCGGCCATGCGACATGAACCGACTGCGCAGACCCTGGTATCCCTGTTCCGCCCGTGCGGACGGGGCCCCGACGGTCGTTTACCCACCGTCCAAGGATTGCCATGCCCGGCCTGACCCTGTCCGACCTTGAAAGCGTCTACGACCTGCTGGCCGAGGCCATCGACCAGGCCCCGCCCGGCCGGTCGGAGCTGATGCTCACCAAGCTGGCCCTGCTGCTGGCCCAGGAACTGGGCGATCGGCCGCGTGTGGAGGCGCTGGTGGCCTGCGCGCTGGCGGACCTGTGAAGCTGCGCTTCATGACCACCGTAGTTGCCACGATGGCGCCGGCCCGCCGCTCACCTTAGAGTGAGCGGATGTCCTGCACAGCCCGCCCGCTTTTTCCTGGCGCAAAGCCGCGATGAGCACCTTCGCGTCCCGATGCGGCCTGGCGGACCCGCCGAGCCCTGGCGAGCCGGGCCGTGAGGCCGCCGTGCAGGAGGTGCTGCGCGCCGTGCGCACGCGCGGCCTGCAGCGCGTGCGCATCGGCTGGTGCGACACCCATGGGGTCATGCGCGGCAAGACCTTGATGCCACTGGCGCTGCAGGACGCGCTGGACAACGGCGTGGGCCTGGTGGGCACCATGCTGCTGAAGGACACCTCCGACCGTACGGCCTGGCCGGTGTTCGACGCCGCGGTGAAGGACCAGTTGCCGGGCTTCGAGTTCGCCGGCAACCTGATGCTGCTGCCTGACCCGGCCAGCTTTCACACCTTGCCCTGGGCCCCGAACACGGGCGCCCTGCTGGCGCAGGCCTGGTTCGCGGACGGCCGCCCGGTGCCCTTTGACACCCGGCGGGTGCTGCAGCGTGCGCTGCAGGCGCTGGGCGAGGCCGGCTACGGGCTGCGTTGCGGGCTGGAGGTGGAGTTCCACATCTACCGCATCACCGACCCCCGGCTTGACCCCGCAGAAGCCGCCTGGCCGCATGAGCCCCCGCAGGTGCAGATGCTGCACCCGGGCTACCACCTGCTGAGCGAGGAGTGGGGCGACCAGGCCGAGGAGGCCCTGCGCATCGTGCAGGCCACGGCCCAGGGCCTGGAACTGCCGTTGCGCTCTCTGGAAATCGAGCTCGGCCCCAGCCAGTTCGAGGCCGTGTTCGATGTGATGGACGCGCTGGCCGCGGCGGACGCGATGGTGCTGTTTCGCAACGGCGTGCGCCAGGCCCTGCGCCGTGCCGGCTACCACGCCAGCTTCGTGTGCCGTCCGCCTTTCCCGAACATCATGTCCAGCGGCTGGCACCTGCATCACAGCCTGGTGGAGCAGGCCACGGGCCGCAACGCCTTCGTCCGGGACGAGCCTGCGCCCGCCAGCACGGCATTGGATGCGGAGCACACCCTGTCAGCCGTGGGGGCGCAGTGGCTGGCCGGCCTGCTGGCCCACGCGCCGGCCTTGGCAGCCCTGTGCGTGCCCACGGTCAACGCCTACGGCCGCTTCCGGCCGAATGCGCTGGCGCCGCAGTCGGTGCTGTGGGGGCGCGACAACCGTGGCGCCCTGTTGCGCGTGGTGGGCGGCGCGGGCGACGGCGCCACCCGGATCGAGAACCGCCTGGGCGAACCTTCGGCCAATCCTTACCTCACCATGGCCGGGCACGTGTACGCCGGGCTCGATGGCCTGCAGCGCGCCTTGCAGCCCCCGCCGGCCACCGAGGCCCCGTATGGCGCGCAGGCGCAGGCCCTGCCCCGGACCCTGGCCGAGGCCCTGAACGCCCTGGACGCGGACAGCGCCCTCCGCTGCGGTCTGGGCGGGGACGTCGTCGACTGGTACAGGCGCCTGAAGTCCAGCGAGGTCTCGCGCCACGAGGCCGCCGCCGACAAGGTCGAGTGGGACCGGCGCGAGTACTTCGGCCGCCTCTGACCGGGTGGCCGGTCTGACTACACCAACAGGAGATGCCCTCTTGAAGATCCTCGAAACCCTGGCCAAGACCTGCGCGGTGCTGGCCGGCGTGCTGCTCACGGGCATCACGCTCATGACCTGCGTGAGCTTGATCGGCCGCAACACCACCGGGTGGACCATCGTGGGTGACTTCGAGCTTTCCGGCTCTGCGGCGGGTGCGGCCATCGCCTTGTTCATGCCCTGGTGTCAGGTGCGGCGCGCCAACATCATCGTGGACTTCTTCACCGCCAAGGCCTCGGAGCGCACCACGCAGTTCCTGGATCGGCTGGGGGCGCTGGTGCTGGCGGTGTGCATGGGCTTGCTCGCCTGGCGCTCGGGCATCGGGGGCATCAGTGCCTGGAAGAGCGGCTCGGGCTCGATGATGCTGGGCTTTCCCGAGTGGATCGTCTACGCCTTCATGGTGCCCCCGCTGGCACTCACGGCCGTGATCGGCCTGGCGCAGGCCTTCCGCGGCTTTGGCCAGGAGCACGCAGCATGAGTCCCATCGCCCTGACCGTGACCATCTTCGGCATCATGCTGGTGCTGATGGCGGTGCGCACCCCCATCTCGATTGCCATGTTCGCCGCCGGTGCGGTGGGCTACGTGGCGCAGGCCGGGTGGCTGCCGCTGTCCAACTTCCTCAACACCCAGGCCTTCGCGCGCTTTGCCAGCTACGACCTGAGCGTCATCCCGCTGTTCATCCTGATGGGCAACTTCGCCACCCAGGGCGGCATCAGCAAGGCGCTGTTCGAGTTCGCGGCGGCCGTGATGGGGCGGTTCCGCGGGGGTCTGGCCATGGCCGGCGTGCTGGCCTGCGCGGCGTTTGGTGCGATCTGCGGCTCTTCGGTGGCCACGGCGGCCACCATTACCTCGGTGGCCCTGCCCGAGATGCGCCGCCACGGTTACTCCGGGCGCTTGGCCACCGGCACCCTGGCCGCCGGCGGCACCTTGGGCATCCTGATCCCACCCAGCGTGCCCCTGGTCATCTACGCCATCCTGGCCGAGCAGAACATCGCCAAGCTGTTTGCTGCCGCGATGATCCCCGGCATCATCGCCATGCTGGGCTACATGGTGGCCATCGCCATCTACGTGCGACTGGTACCCGGTCAGGCGCCCGAGAAGGACGAAGCGCCTCGCCTGACCCTCTCGGCGCTGTGGGGGATCGGCCCGATCGCCATCGTCTTCCTCATCGTGTTCGGCGGTATCTACACGGGCAAGTTCACGCCCACCGAAGGCGCGGCGGTGGGTGCGGCGGCCACCTTCATCGCGGCACTCCTCAAGCGCGAGATCACCTGGGCCAAGTTCAAGCACTGCTTCTACGCCACGGCCGAGGCCTCGGCCATGATCTTCATGATCTTCCTGGGCGCGGACCTGATGAACTCTGCGCTGGCGCTCACCCAGGTGCCTGGGCAGTTAGCGGCCGTGGTACAAGGCTGGGGCCTGGCGCCGCTGGCGGTGGTGGGTGCGATCCTGCTGTTCTACGTGGTGCTGGGTGCGGTGATGGACGAGTTGTCCATGCTCTTGTTGACCATCCCCATCTTCTTCCCCATGGTGATCGGACTGGACTTCGGCATGCCCAAGGAGAGCGTGGCCATCTGGTTCGGCATCATGGTGCTGATGACGGTCGGCTTCGGCATGCTCGCTCCGCCCGTGGGTCTGAACGTCTACGTGGTCAATTCCCTCGCCAAGGACGTACCCATTGCCGAGAGCTACCGCGGCGTGATGCCGTTCCTGATCAGCGACACCCTGCGCACCCTGCTGCTGCTGTTCTTCCCGCCCATTTCCCTTTTCCTGGTGAAGTACATCAGTTGAGTGCCCGTGCCTTGATCAGGGAAACTCGTCTTGTTCCCGCGCCGTGCAGTCCTTACAGTGCGCGGTTCCTCCGGCTTGTTCTTCACAAGGAGACTTTTTCATGAAGCGTCGTCAATTCGTCCAGGGCACCGCGGCAGCGGCCGTGCTGGGTGCCCCCCACCTGTCGGGCCTGGCCCAGCAGACCGTGACCCTGAAGTTCCACACCTTCATGGCGCCGATGTCCAACGTCTGGCTCACCATGCACAAGCCCTGGATGGAGAAGGTGGAGAAGGATTCGGGCGGCCGAATCAAGTTTGAGGGCTACCCCGCCATGCAGCTGGGCGGCACCCCGGTGCAGCTGTACGACCAGGCCCGTGACGGCGTGGTGGACATCGTCTGGACGCTGCCGGGCAACACCGCCGGTCGCTTCCCGCGCGTGGAGGCCTTCGAGCTGCCGTTCATGATGAACAACGCTGAGGCCACGTCCAAGGCCTACTGGGAGTACGTCCAGACCCAGGCGCCCGACGAGTTCAAGGAGACCCATGTCATCGCACTGCACGTGCACGGCCCGGGCATGTTCCATTCGGCCACCAAGCAGATCAGGAGCGTGGCCGACCTGCGCGGCATGAAGGTGCGCGGCCCCACGCGGCAGATCACCAAGATGCTGGGCTCCGTGGGCGCCACGCCCGTGGGCATGCCACTGCCGGCCATCACCGACGCCTTGTCCAAGGGCACCATCGATGCCTGTGTCATTCCCTGGGAGGTGGTGCCGTCGATCAAGGTGCACGAGCTCACCAAGTTCCACAGCGAGTTCGACAACACGGGCGGTGCGCTCTACACCACCACCTTCGTGATGGCGATGAACCAGGCCAAGTACAACTCGCTGGCGCCTGACCTGAAGAAGGTGATCGACGCCAATTCCGGCATGGCGGCCTCCGCCTGGCTGGGCAAGACCCAGCAGAGCAACGACCCGGCCGGACGCAAGACCGCGGTGGACCGCGGCAACACCATCTACCAGTTCACCGCCGCGCAGCGCGATGAGTTCGTCAAGTTGTCCAGCCAGATCGACGACGAGTGGGTGGCCGACATGGACAAGCGCGGCTTCAAGGGTGCTCAACTCTTGTCCACCGCCAAGGCACTGATCGCCAAGCACGGCAGGGGCTGAAGCGCGCCCTTGCCCCGCCTGCTCTACCTCTTCGGCCTCGTCAACCTGGTCATCGGCACCGCGGCGTTCATGAACGCCGGGCTGCTGGTGCCCATGGCGCAATCCTTCGGAGTGGGCGTGGGGGCGGTGGGGCAGGCCACCACCGTCTATTCCCTGGCCACGGCGCTGCTGGCGCCGGCCTTTCTTGTGGCCACCGCCGGCCTGGCACCCAGGGTGGCGCTGGCCATCGCGCTGAGTTTGTTCGCCGCGGGCAACGTGGCCACCGCCCTGGCGCTGGATCTGACCACGCTGCTGGGCGCACGGGTGCTCATGGGGTCTGGCTCGGCGGCCACGGCCATGATGGCCGGTCTGGCTGTGGCCATTGCTCCAGTGGAGCGCAGGGCGCAGGCCCTGTCCATCGTCTTCGTGGGCATGAGCCTGAGTTATGTGACGGGCATTCCGCTGGCCACCTGGGTGGGCCTGGGCTGGGGCTGGCGGATGCCGGTGTGGGCCGCCGTTGTGCTCACCTTGCTGGCGGCCTTGGCCTTGTGGAAGGCGCTGCCCGCTGCTCGACAAGGGGTGACCGGGCCGTCGCTGCGGGGGGCCGCCAAGCTGCTTCGCCAGCGCGCCGTTCTGGCAGTCTTCTCGCTGACGCTCGTCTACTTCATTGCTATCTTCTCGGTCTTTTCCTACATGGGCCCGGTGCTGAAGTCGCTCAAGCCGCTGGAGCCCGGCGCCTTGTCCGCCATCATCTCGGTCTTCGGCGTGGCGGGGGTGGTGGGTACGCTCAGCGGGGGCCGGGCGGCTGACCGCCTGGGCGCGCGCCGCAGCCTGACGCTGAGCCTGTCAGGCCTGAGCCTGTGCCTGCTGCTGCTGCCCTTGACCGAGGGCCACCTGTGGGCCATGGTGGCGGTGTTGATGGTGTGGGGTGTGTGCGGCTTCAGCATGATGGCCCCGCAGCAGGTGCGCCTGGCGCAACTGGCCGGCCCCGACACCCCGCTGGCGCTGTCCCTCAACAACTCGATGCTCTACCTGGGCATCGCCCTGGGCGCCGCCGTGGGGGGCGCGGCCCTGTCCCACCTCGAGCCCCGCTACCTGCCCTGGGTGGGCGCGCCCTTCGCCATGGTGGCCCTGATCTGGCTGCGCTGGAGCACACGCCCCCTCTGAGGCTCCCCGGCGCTAAGGTTTGCCAGCGCTGAAGCCCCGTGCTTTCGCCTACACTTCACAGTGTCAGGTCTTCCAGTCGACCCGACGACGCCGCATCCGGCGATCTCAAAACCCTCGCGCCTTCGGACTGGTGGGCCCTCGGTGCCCCGGCACCGTATCCAGGCCCCAGCAGGCAGCGAACCACGGCCCTCCACGGGCCTCTTCCTGAATGAACTTCACCGACCTCGGCCTGGCCGAGCCGCTCCTGCGCGCCGTGCGCGACCAGGGCTACGACATCCCCACCCCCATCCAGGCCCAAGCCATCCCCGCAGTGCTCAAGGGCGGCGACCTCATGGCCGGCGCCCAGACCGGCACCGGCAAGACGGCCGGCTTCACCCTGCCGATGCTGCACCGGCTGGCCGCCCAGGGCACCAAGCGCGACGCGCGGGGCCGGATTGCCATCCGCGCCCTCATCCTCACACCCACCCGCGAACTGGCGGCCCAGGTGGAAGAGAGCGTACGCACCTACGGCAAGTACCTGCCCATCACCAGCATGGTGATGTTCGGCGGCGTGGGCATGCAGCCGCAGATCGATCGCCTGCGCAAGGGAGTGGACATCCTCGTGGCCACGCCCGGCCGCTTGCTCGACCACCACCAGCAGGGCACGCTGGACCTGAAGCACGTGGAGATCTTCGTGCTCGACGAGGCCGACCGCATGCTGGACATGGGCTTCATCCACGACATCAAGAAGGTGCTGGCCGTGCTGCCGCAGAAGAAGCAGAGCCTGCTGTTCTCCGCCACCTTCAGCGACGAGATCAAGGCCCTGGCCGACCGGCTGCTGAACGAGCCGGCCTTGATCGAGGTGGCGCGGCGCAATGCCACGGCCGAGAACATCGCGCAGAAGGTGCACCCCGTAGGCCGCGAGCGCAAGAAGGAACTGCTCAGCCACCTGATCAAGCAGGGCGATTGGCACCAGGTGCTGGTGTTCACGCGCATGAAGCATGGCGCCAACCGGCTGACCGACTACCTGAACGACGTGGGCATCAGCGCCATGGCCATCCACGGCAACAAGAGCCAGGGCGCGCGTACCAAGGCGCTGGCTGACTTCAAGAGCGGCGACCTGCAAGTGCTGGTGGCCACCGACATCGCCGCACGCGGCATCGACATCGACCAACTCCCGCACGTCGTGAACTTCGAGCTGCCCAACATCCCCGAGGACTACGTGCACCGCATCGGCCGCACCGGTCGCGCCGGGGCCACGGGCGAGGCGGTGTCGCTGGTGTGCCTGGACGAGGAGATCTTCCTGCGCGACATCGAGAAGCTGATCAAGCGCGCCATCCCGCGCGAGACGGTGCCTGGTTTCGAGCCCCCGGCGGGCGAGAAGGCCGAGCCCATCGTGCTGGGCCGCATGACCATCGGGGTCGGTGGCACGCGCCGCGGCGGTGGTGGCGGTGGCGGTGGTCGGGGTGGGCGTCCTCAAGGCGGGGGTGGCCGGCCGTCCGGTTCCTCGGGCTCTGGTGGGCGATCGCCTTCGTCCACCGGCTACCGGCCGCCTTCGGGCAGGCGCTGAGTACCGGGCCACCCGTCACGAACAGAACGGACACGGCCGCTCCTCAAAAGCGACAATTTGTCCGGTTGATAGACCAACCTACCTGAAGTCATCATGGCCCAGTATGTGTTTACGATGAACCGCGTCGGCAAGATCGTGCCGCCGAAGCGGCAGATCCTGAAGGACATCTCCCTGTCCTTCTTCCCGGGCGCGAAGATCGGTGTGCTGGGCCTGAACGGCTCGGGCAAGTCCACGCTGCTGAAGATCATGGCGGGCCTGGACAAGGACATCGAGGGCGAGGCGGTGCCGATGGCCGGCCTGAACATCGGCTACCTGCCGCAGGAGCCGCAGATGGATGCGGCGCTGACGGTGCGCGAGGCGGTGGAGCAGGGCATTGGCGGCGTGCTGGCGGCCAAGAAGCGCCTGGACGAGGTGTACGCCGAGTACGCCGAGCCCGATGCCGACTTCGACAAGCTGGCGGCCGAGCAGGCCGAGCTCGAAGCCATCATTGCCGCGGCGGGCAGCGAGAACACCGATCTGCAGCTCGAGATGGCCGCCGATGCGTTGCGCCTGCCGCCCTGGGAGGCCACCATCGGCCACCTGTCTGGCGGTGAGAAGCGCCGTGTGGCGCTTTGCCGCCTGCTGCTGTCCCGGCCCGACATGCTGCTGCTGGACGAGCCCACCAACCACCTGGATGCCGAGAGCGTGGAGTGGCTGGAGCACTTCCTGCAACGCTTCCCGGGCACGGTGGTGGCCATCACCCACGACCGCTACTTCCTCGACAACGCGGCCGAGTGGATCCTGGAACTCGACCGCGGCGCCGGCATTCCCTGGAAGGGCAACTATTCCGACTGGCTGGACCAGAAGGAGAAGCGCCTGGAAGGTGAACAGAAGAAGGAAGACGCCCGCATGCGGGCCATGAAGGAAGAGCTCAAGTGGGTGCGCTCCAACGCCAAGGGCCGCCAGACCAAGAGCAAGGCCCGTCTGGCCCGCTTCGAGGAGTTGTCCGACGTCGACTACCAGCGCCGCAACGAGACCAACGAGATCTTCATTCCCGTGGCCGAGCGTCTGGGCAACGAGGTGATCGAGTTCAAGGGCGTGAGCAAGAGCTTCGGCGGGCGCATGCTGCTGGACAACGTGAACTTCAAGGTGCCGGCGGGGGCTATCGTGGGCATCATCGGCCCGAACGGCGCCGGCAAGTCCACGCTGTTCCGCATGATCCAGGGCGTGGAGCAACCCGACAGCGGCGAGGTGCTGATCGGCAAGACAGCCAAGCTGGCGTTTGTGGACCAGAGCCGCGAGAACCTGGCCAACGACAAGACGGTCTGGGAAGACATCTCCGGCGGCCTGGACAACATCGTGGTGGGTCAGTTCGTGATGCCCAGCCGCGCCTACA
>Ga0315907_10003339_pt1 | contig 19087 bp, 16 predicted proteins | sample LakEriMetagenome_3_FD_203525 | JGI IMG/M metagenome (GOLD analysis project Ga0315907, IMG submission 203525) | Freshwater fungal communities from buoy surface, Lake Erie, Ohio, United States - Buoy 12 MA123 | ecosystem: Environmental > Aquatic > Freshwater > Lake > Lake biofilm | place: USA... | reverse complement strand
TAGTATATAAAGGAGATAGAAAAGCAGTTGAATTTATTAATGAATTTTCCCAAGTATATCGCTACGCTCTGTCCAACGATAAAACGGAATTGGTTTCTTTAAATGACGAAATCACTTTTTTAAACCACTATATTTATCTTTTATCCATTCGTTTTGAAACAGGAATTAATTTTGAGATTTCAATTGAAAACAAACATAAAGAATTATTTATTCTTCCAATGTGTTTGCAAATGCTTGTTGAAAATGTCATTCAACACAATGAAATTTCAATCCAAAAACCTTTAACCGTTTTCATCTTTTCTTCGGAAAATTCGCTTATCATAGAAAATAAGATTCAACTCAGAAGACAAAAAGAGGAAAGTTCACAAATTGGCTTGGAAAATATTAAACGACGTTTTGCTCATTTCACTGAAGAAAAAGTACATATTTCAACGGAAGGAAATAGTTTTAAAGTAATTTTACCTTTAATTTCTAAAAGATGAATGTTGTAATCATAGAAGATGAAAAAGTTTCTGCAGATCACTTAAAGTTACTTTTAGAAGAAATAAATCCATCGATTAAGGTAGTATTAAATTTACATTCCGTTCAAGAAAGCATTGATGCTTTATCCAATGGAATTGAAGCCGATCTTTTATTTGTTGATATTCATTTATCCGACGGAAATAGCTTTGAAATTTTCGCATCAATAGAAAATACTATTCCAATCATTTTCACAACGGCTTTTGACAATTATGCTATTCAAGCGTTTAAACAAAATAGCATCGATTATTTATTAAAACCGATACAATTCAATGATTTAAAAGCAGCACTTGAAAAATTTAATCGGTTGAATAAAACAGAAAACTTAATTCCAATCATTGAAACAATCGCTAAAAACTATCAAAACCAACCAACTCAATTTAAAAGTAGATTTTTAGTGAAAAAAGGTCAATTAATGGATTCAATTGAAGTTGGAGCAATTCATCATTTTGAAATTAAAGATTCATTGTCCTTTTTAGTGAATACTAAATCCATTCGCTACACTTTAGACTATACCTTAGATGAACTTGAGAATTTATTAGATCCTAAATTGTTCTTTCGAATTAATCGCAAAACCATCATTCATTTTCAATCCATTCAAAAAATTGCGACCTATTTCAATGGAAGATTAGTGATTACCTCAGATTATATTGAGACAGATAATTGTATCGTTAGTCGTGAAAGAGTAGCTGAGTTTAAAAAATGGTTGGATCAATAATTTTATAAAATTTATTTACCAAAATGTAAATAATTAAAATTTAGATGTATATTTGTTAGTGAACACTCACTAACATTAAATTTATGTCAACTGATATTTCAAAACGTCAATTAGAAATTATTGAGGCTGCTGGAAAAATTCTTACAGAAAAAGGAATCAATGGTTTGACTACTAAAAAATTAGCACAGGAAATGAATTTTTCGGAAAGTGCACTCTATCGCCATTTTAGTAGTAAAGAAGAAATAATTGTAAGTATGCTAAATTATTTAGCGTTGAATATGGATCAACATGCTTCTGAATTAGAAAATAAAAATCCGACGGAACAATTGAAAAATTTCTTTCAAAATCAATTTCGCTTTTTTGAAAGTCAACCCTATTTTGTAATCGCAGTATTTTCAGAAGGTCTATTGGAAGAAAGTGAAAAAATTAATCACGCGATTAAAAGCTTAATGAATAAAAGAATGCAGCTTTTAAAACAAATTATTCAAGTTGGACAAGAAAAAGGAATAATAACAAACGACTTAGAATCAGACGAATTGATACATATCGTAATGGGTTCTGTTCGATTGTTTATGTTAAAATGGAGAATGTCAAAATTTGAATTTGATATTCAATCAGAAGGCGATAAAATGCTGACAAGTATTTTAAAATTAATTCAAACTAAATAATATGCGATCTAAACTATTTTTATACGTTTTTTCAATTCTTTTCATCACTTCTTTGTATGCACAGGAAAAGAAATCGTTTGCAAACATCCAAGAAGTCTTTGAGTTTACAAAAAGTAACAATTTAACATTTCAAAATGCTGCATTGCAAGTTGAATTAGCTAAATTGACAAAAAAAACAGCAGTTATTAATACCATCAATCCTAAAATTCCAACTTCTTATCAGGCAATTGATAATCAAAATCAACAAGTGAGTTTCTTACCTGGACAAGCTTTCGGACTTCCAGCTGGAACGTTTAAACAAGTTACAATTGGTCAACAATATGTCGCTACATTTTCAATTCAACCGCAGTTCGATATTTTAAATCTAGCAACGATAGCACAAATAAAATCAGCCAAATTAAACGAACAACTAATTGAAAATCAAAATAAAATCAATCAACAGAATTTATTCGAAAAAATAAATGGTGTATACTTTAATATTTTAGCTTTAAATGCACAAAAAGAAATCGTTGCTTCAAACATTGAAATTGCGACTAAAATTTTGACGATAACAACAAATAAATTCAATGAAGGTTTAGCTAGAAAGCAAGAAGTAAATGAAGCGGAAGTCAATTTGATTAACTTGAAAGACAAGATGCAACAAATTGAATATACTTTACAAATTCAACATCAAACATTGGGATTGTTTTTTGAAAATAAAATCCTACCCAGCCTTTCTCAATCCATAACAGACTTCGAAAAAAGCACTAAAAATTCAACGATTAAGAATGAATTATTGGTAGAAAATACTTCCATTCTATATCAAATTGCTAAACAAGATTTAAAATCAATTCGTCTGCAACAACTGCCGGTTGTATCTTTCATTAGTTCTTACAATTGGCAAAATTTGAGCAATGATAATTTTTACGCAACCAATTCGAATCGAGTAAATTTTAATTATGTCGGCTTGAAAGTGAATTATGATTTACCCACAAATGTTCAGAAGCACACAGCGGTTCACAGTAAAAGTATTCAATTAAAAATAGCTGAATTTAATACTGAACATAGTAAAAAGGAAAATGAAAACAGAAATAATCAACTTTTAATTGAAACTGAAAAAGCAATCGCTCAATTAGAAAATTTGAAAAAAATTGTAGAACTGAAAGAAGATTCCTATCAGAAAAACAACAATCAATACATCGAAAATATATTGCCACTTGATAAATTATTAATCTCTCAAAATGATTTAATAATGAGCCAATTAAATGTCATTTCTGCTTTGGCAACAATAGGATTTAATCAAACGAAAATAGAAATATACAATGGAAACTAAAATGAAATACATCGGATTATTTACATTAACAATGATGCTTTTCGCTTGTGGAAGCAAAGAAGAGATTCAACCTAAAAATCAAGATATCAAAGAATTGGTTTTTGCTTCTGGTGAATTAGAATGGGATAATGCTTACAATCTTACTGCCCAAACAGATGGAATTCTTACTAATTTATCAATCGAAATTGGTTCTCAAGTTGTAAAAGGGAAAATAGTTGCAACAATTGATAATAAAAACAATCAAATTAATACTTTAACGGCAAAAGAACAATTAAATATCTCAAATGAGAATATGACTTCAACTGCACCTGCTGTTCAACAATTGCAACAAACAATTCAAATTGCTGAAAATAAATACAACCAAGATAAAATTCAAGCAGAAAGATACAAGCGATTACTTGATAGTCAAAGCATTGCAAAAGTAGAATATGAAAATATGGAATTGAATGCAAAGAATTCGTTAGCAAATTTAAATGCATTAAAAAAACAATTACTTCAAATTGAACAACAAGCAAAGCAACAACAAATTGCTTCTAAAGGTCAAGCTGAAAATTATGAAATCATTCAGAATTACAATGAAGTAATCACAACTGAACCTGGAACCGTTATCAAAAAATTCAAATCAAATGGAGATTATGTAAAGAAAGGAGACATCATCGCTACGATCGCCAATGAAAAGCAAGTAGAAGCGGTATTAAATGTCGATGAAAACAATATTGGGAAAGTTAAAATGGGACAATTGGTATTTATCCGATTGAACTCGAACAAAAACAAAGTTTACAACGGTAAAATATCAGAAATCCTTTCCGCTTTTGATGAACAAACTCAATCGTTTATCTGCAAAGTAACTTTCAATCAAAAGTTAAATTCATCATTGTACGGAACTCAATTAGAGGCTAATATATTAGTCGGAGAGAAGAAAAATGCATTGTTAATTCCTCGAGCTTATTTAGGTTTTGGGAATAAAGTAACTATAAAAGGAAAGAAAGAACCGGTCGTTATTCAAACAGGAATTATTTCTACTGATTATGTTGAAGTAGTATCAGGAATTACAAAATCAACTGTTTTAGTTCCATTAAAACCATAAACAGATGAGTTCAGATATCAATACTCGAATTGCGAAAAAATACATTTTTTCAAACAAAAAACTGACGACTGTTGCAGTAATGGGTGTTTTGTTAGGAATGTCGGTGTATATTTTTATGAATAGCTTATTAGTTGGATTTGATCGTAGTTCAAACACTTCTATTTTCAGAAGCACTTCACATATAAGAGTTTACAAAGACGATGAAATAAGCAAAGTACTTGTTAATGACCCAAAAGATCATTACATCATCGTGAACCCAAAAGTTGTTCCGAATAATAATACCATCATTAATCCGGATAAGATTCAATCTATTATTTTAGCTCAAAAAGATGTAGTAGTTGTTACCCCTCAAGTGAATTCAAATGTTTTCTACAACAATGGGAAATCTCAAATTTCGGGTCTTTCTGTTGGCATCAAACCAGATGAAGCTAATTTGATGTATGATATCAAATCTTTTATGGTTGAAGGGAATTTTGATTTGTTGAAATCGAAACCAAATGGAATCGTAATTGGAAGCGGAATTTCGGAAAAAATGAATCTTTCGGTGAATGATAATATCAATTTAACTTCATCAAAAGGAATCAATCGAACATTTAAAATAGTTGGGATTTTCAAAACAAATAATTCAGTTACGGATAAAAGTAAATCGTATATCAACATAGCTGCATCACAACAATTATTGAAACAAGGAAATTCATACATAACAGACATTAATGTCAACATTAAAAATCCTGAAAAAGCAGAAGAAATTGCAAAAAAAATCAGCGATTTAACAGGGTATAAAGCGGAAGGTTGGAAACAAGCGAATGAAACATTAATGGCAACAAATAAGATGAGAAAAATGATTATCACCTTTGTCTCATTGACCATTTTACTTGTAGCTGGTTTTGGAATTTACAACATTTTGAATATGACTGTCTCTCAAAAGATTAACGACATTGCGATCTTAAAAGCAATGGGTTTTAAAGGAAAAGATGTTATTCGAATATTCGTTACCCAAGCTGTTACAATTGGTTTAATGGGTGTGATTGCCGGAGTAATAATGGCGACTATATTAATTACCTTACTCAAGCGGGTTTATTTGGGAGGAGACATTGGCTATTTCCCTGTTGATTATGAACCTACAAAATTTGTACAAGGCGTAGTGATTGGTTTAATAATCACCTTTTTTGCAGGATACATTCCAGCTAAAAAAGCCGCTAAAATTGACCCTGTTGATATATTCAGAAAATAAGAAGAAAAGTAAAGATGGAAACGATTTTAAAAACAGAACAAATCAATAAATTCTTCTACGATCCAGTTGAATTTCAAGTCCTAAAACAAATTGAATTTGAAGTAAAAAAAGGAGAGTTTTTGTCGATGATTGGAAAATCAGGAAGTGGTAAATCTACCCTACTCTATATTCTTTCTACAATGGACACTGATTATACAGGGAAATTATTTATTGACAATCAATTAACTACAGGATTAACCAAAGATCAATTAGCTGAAATTAGAAACGAGAAAATTGGATTCGTTTTTCAATTTCATTACTTACTAGCCGAATTCAGTTGTTTAGAAAACGTGATGATTCCTGCTATAAAATTGGGAAAATTAAGCGAACAAGAAATCGAAGCAAGAGCCTACGAAAAACTAAAAATGCTTGGTTTACAGGATCAAGCTCTTAAACCCGCAAGTAAATTGTCAGGTGGTCAACAACAACGTGTTGCAATTGCTCGAGCACTAATTAACGACCCTTTAATCATAATGGGCGATGAACCAACAGGAAATTTAGACAGTAAAAACACGGATATTGTTTTCGATATTTTCCAAGAATTGACTCGATCGTATGGACAAACGATCATCGCAGTAACCCACGACGATGAATTTGCACACAAAAGTGATCGTATAATTGAAATGAAAGATGGGGAAATTCTCCGTTAAAGTTGATTTAAATTTTACTTCAAGGATTTAAACTTTTCATTACCTTTAAGAAATAAATTTTGAGCAAAATGAAAACAGCATTAATTACAGGAGCATCTAGTGGAATTGGTTATGAATTAGCAAAAATTCACGCTGAAAAAGGTGGAAATTTAGTGTTAGTTGCTCGAAATAAAGCAAAATTAGATGAATTAAAAGTTGAGTTGGAAAAACAATTCAATGTTTCAGTTTATACGATTGGAAAAGATTTATCTGTTGTAGATGCTGCTTTAGAAGTATTTAATGAAACTACTGAAAAAGGAATTCAAGTTGATTACTTAATCAACAATGCTGGTTTTGGAGAATACGGAATGTTTTCTGAAACAAGTTGGGAAAAAGAGCACCAAATGATTAATTTAAATATCACAGCGTTGACTCAATTTACAAAATTGTATTTAAAAGACATGTTGAAACGCAAAAGTGGTAAGATTATGAACGTTGCTTCCACTGCAGCATTTGTTCCTGGCCCAACGATGGCTGTTTATTGTGCTACTAAACCTTATGTTTTGAGTTTTTCAGAAGCTTTAGATAATGAAGTCAGAGAATTCGGTGTGACTGTAACAGCGCTTTGTCCTGGAGCTACTGAAAGTGGTTTTATGGCTGCAGCATCAGCTGAAAACAGTTCGTTATTCAAAGGAAAAAAATTACCAAGTTCAAAAGAAGTAGCTGAATATGGTTACAAAGCAATGATAAATGGGAAACCAGTTGCAATTCATGGCTTTATTAATCAAGCTTTAGCTTTCTTTGTTAGATTAATGCCAAGAAAATTAGTGGTAAAAGTGAGTAGAAAGGTAATACAATAGATTAATCTTTAAATTCAACGATTTTCGTTGTAATCCTCTTTTATTCTCAAGGGAAAAGATGTAAAATCAAATACTTTAGAAAAACGCTCTCACCTCCATTCCGCCAGAATGTATGGTTCTGTTTCCGATAGATTTACGTCCGTTATATTGAAAAGAGATTTGTAATTTTTGAGATACAGAACGTTGGTAACTCAGATTCCAAGTGTAATTGACACCTGGACGAAGTGCTTCTAACATTTCAAATCCTAAAGCTGAATTTTGATTTCCTGAATATTTGATATTAATCATACTAAAGGTTCCTTGAAAACTCCCTTTTTCAGCTTGATTGAATTTAAATGAAGTTCCCAATTCATGAACGATAGAGGTATCTCCACCGTATTCTTTTGCGTTTAATTTGTTGGAATATCGACCATCAATTGAGATCCTGAAAGTAGTCGTTGGTTGAAAAATAATGCTTGGTTTTATGAAGTAATAATTCAAATAAAAATCTCTTCCTGAAGTGTAATCAACTTTTGAAACTTTTATCCCTTTTTGAGCTGTAGCTTCTAATGTTATTACTTTTTTAATATTTGCTCTTAATGCAACTTCTTCGTATGTATTTTGCTTAGAATCAAATCCACTTGCTAGTAAATTTTTACTTCTTGTATCTTGATTGGTGAATTCACCTCCGAAAATACTGGAATTCCGATTGAAGAATAAAGTGTTTCGAATATTTGAAGTTGTCGCTAATAAGTTGACATCTTGAATGGTAGATGAAAATGGATTAAAAGCTTCTGCTCCTTGAAAAAGATTCGTTTTCCGATTAATTCTGATTTTAGCTTGATTTGAAAATTTCGTAATTACTCTGAAAAAAATAGATTTCTTTGATGACCAAATTCGTTCCGGTTTCAAAAATAAACCTTGATTCAACTCATTAGAATAAGTTTTAGTGTATTGATTACTAGGAGAAAAAATACGAATATAACTCGCCTGATCAATGTATTGTGCAATTTCAAATTCATTCAAATCTTTTACGCCATCACTGTTATAATCAATCCAAGTATAAATTCCTTGTCCATCATTTACTTTGATGTAAACGATTTCTCTTTTCAATTCCAAGCCTGAACCTATTTCGTAAAAATTATTCCAAGTAACAGCGCCTTTCCAAGCTTTCAATTCATAATCAATTCTTCCTAAAAGTGTATTTTCAGGTGTTTGATTTAATAGATAAGAATTCAATACTTTTAATTCACGGTAACTTGTAACAATGTTTAAGGATTGATTTTTTAGTTTCATGATTTTTATTTCACCTCCTGCTGTTCTTGCTTTTGCTACTGGAGTTAAGCGTGAACTATCTGAACGTTGATCGAATCGTTCTCTATAAAAGATTGTGAAATTATTATTGGTAGAATCTCCACTAGCTAAATAAAATTGATAATCATAAAATTGATAACTCGTCAATTGTAACAACTGAGGAGATTTATAATTATTCAACTCATGATCATCTTTAAATCCAATTCGTAAAGCATTAAATGACTTTGAAACATCTACTTTATGTCGAACGAATTCATTTTTATCAATCGCTTGACTTACTAAATAACTACCATCCCAAGTCGACGAAAATCCATTTTGATTCCATTTACCAGACGTTTTTCCTCTAAAACCATTGTAATTCGTTCCAATCAAAAATTGTTGACCTTCTATGTTAATATTTCCGTACGATCTATTTTTGAAATTAGTACCTAACGTCGTTGCTAATTGATTCCCTAAATAACCTTTATCACGAGTATTCCAATCACGGTCAAATTCAACTGCTCGATATTGTTCGATTGGACTGAAATTTTTATCCAACGACTCGATTTCTACTTTAGATTCTAATTCCCATTTTGAAGTTTCTTTATTTCCGAGCGGAACAGTTCCGATTAGTCTTGATCGAACTGCTACTCCAGCATCATCTTTTCCGTCTAACGTAGAAAAAGTATTCAAATCATTTTTAGAATAGGCAACTTCGGTATCAAACTTTAACTTTTTGGTTAATTGATAGGAAACTCCAGATGCATACAATTGTTTTTGTTTTGGAGTATAAATTAACTTGAAAGGCGCATAATCGCCTTGAGAAACACCACCGATTGGCGCAACCCATTTATAGACTTTTCCAAAAGGCCCAAAATAGCTAAACTTATAATCCCCTTTTCCTTGACCTACAAATTGAAAAGTTGCCTTGTATAAAGAAGAATCTTTATTCGCAGTGAAAACCAATACAGAATCGTATCCCAATGAATCTCTCAAAGCATACAAGATTTGATTGTCCAAATAACCAACTGAGTCAATACTCAATGTTCTTGCGGCTAATAAATCATCTCCAATACCAGCTAACAATTGCTTTTGACTCAGTGAAAGTTGTTGTTGTAAAGGTTGATTTTTAGCATCTTGCTCTGAATATAAATTCAACCAGAAATTCAATTTTTCTGATGAGTAAGTGGTCGAACTTTGAAATAACGAACGTGCGTAATTTTGAGCTGTATATTGAAACTCAACAACAATACGAGAATCTTTTGTAATCTGATTTCTTGAAGTGAAAATCAATTCAGAAGTATTGTAATTGATCGTATAATCAAACTCTTGTCCACGTTTTAATAATCGCCCGTCGATAAATACATTTTCTGTTCCTGACAAAACAATAATATACGGCTCATTTTCAACACCTGTTAATCGATAAGGACCTTGATTCCCTTCTATTCCTTGTATAATTTGTCGGTTAAATTTCCCTTTAGATAATGCCCCACTTACTTGAGTTTTCCATCTATGCAAAGAATCTTCTCCCCATTGATATTCAGTTGTTAAACCTTGAGCTCTTTTTCGATAAGTCATAAAATAACCTGTAGGTTTTTTCAACCAAAAATCTCCAGCAATTAACTTAAAACGATCATTATATACTTGAATAAAAACCTGATCAAATTCTTGTAATTTATTGGTATTTCCATCTGCTTGTATTGGTAAATTATCATCCGAAACAGAAGCTAGAATTTTCAAATTAGGAGCTAGATCACCCGATAATTCTAAGTTTAATGAAGAATTTACCGATAAATTTTGATTGTTACCAAAGGAAACACCTCTTGAAATACTTCCTGTTTTGGTGATTCCGGTATTTCCAAAAATATCAGTTGACGAATATTTATCTTCAATCAAAAACTTTTCTCTATCGCCTTTTTGAGGATTGTAAATTTGATTGGTATCTCTATTTCCATATACTTTTCGAAGATTCATTGGCAAAACACGGTATGAAATCTTCACAGAATCACCACATTTTGAAAAAAGGATGAGTTTGTTTTTTGTTAAATCTAAATCATAATCCGATCGTGTTAATTGAACCATCGAACCTCCTAAACAAATAACTTTTAGCGAATTGGGATAAATGGTTAAACTATCTAAGGTAATTGTGTCAACCTTTTGTGAATAAACCTGTTCTCGATAACTTGTTTCTTGAGAAATTGCTGCAAACGATGTCAACCATAGGGTAAAAACAAACCCTAAAGTAGCAGCAAAAATATCCAATAAACGAAATTTTCGAGTCATTATCACGAAAGTACAACGTTAATTGGAGAAAATTCTTGTTTAGAAGAGAAAATTTAATCTAAATCTTCTACCAAACATTGATATGCTCGGTAATCTAAAGCCTTTAATAATTCTGCAGTTGGATGATGAATATCAAAAAAAGTGGCCGCTCCAAAATCTCCAAAAAATGCATGACCTTCTTCGTTGAACAAGGTATTGTGTGCATACAAATCTCCATGTAAAATTCCTTTCGAATGCAAATGATCCATCGCTGATTTTACACCTGAAAGGATTCGTTCTTTTTGCAATTGAGTTAAAGTAATTCCTTCTGGAAAAACATCTCGAGTACAACTTTCAAAAGAAGGTGGATTTCCCAAAACTTTATAAGTTGGAGGAATTAATTCTAAAACAATCCCTTCTTTTCCTTCTGAATGATTGACAATTTTTCCTTTCAAAGAAACTAAATTCGGATGGCGACCAACTGCTAAACAAGTGGCCAATTCATCTTCCGGATAACCGTCACTTGTCACTTCGCCTTTGAAAATTTTAATAGCAACTTCTTCTTCAATTTCATCTTTCAAAATAGCCTTTGAAATGATCCCAGAAGCACCTTGACCTAAGATTTCTTTTTGTTCAATTTTAGCCCAATCAATGACTTCAATTTCATTTGAAAAATCGGGTTTATATGTACATGGATTTCCCGAAAAAGCAAACCAAGTTAGACGAGGTAATTCTATTAACCAAAGTGGCAATTCTTTTAATTCATTTGCGGAAATTCGAAGTAATTCCAAGTTTTTACAATTCGCCATGGAATTTGGAAGTTCCTTTATTTTATTACCAGCCAAGGCAACTTTTTGAAGTTTTTCGCAATTTCCAATTGAATTAGGCAGTAATTGAATCTTATTGTTGGTTAAGATTAGCCATTGAAGTTGTTTCGGCAATGATTGTTCCGAAACATTTTGAATCAAATTCGACTTAAAACCAATCATTGTCAAATTCGGACATTTACCTAAAACTTCAGGTAATTCTGTAAATAAGTTATCCGAAAAAAAAGCAATTTTCAACTTTTTAAAACGATCAAAATCTGAAGGCAATTCACTCAATTGATTATTGGATAAATCCAATAATTCTAAAGTGTCTTCTAACTCAAATAATTCTCTAGGAAATTCGGTTAAATTTCCAGCATATTTGAAAGAAGTTGATTTTTTTGAAAATTCAATTTTCATGTCTTGATTATAAAAAAGAATGCTACCCAAATGGATAGCATTCTAATATAAATATATTTTAAAACTATTATTAGGGTTTGATTTTAACTATTTTGTTATCTTTCAAAACTACAATGTAAGAATTATTCTTCTTTTTTGATTCAATCAATTTTTTATAAGACAAATCTAATCCTTCAAGTATTTTTTTTCGAGTTTCTTGAAAATCTTCTTTACTTTTCATTATACAAACTTTTAATTAAATTATACTTTTCGAAATTAATGACTTCTATTTCATTATACAATCCCTTTTCTGCAACCAATTCATAATTTCCCTCTGAATTGTCAAAAATCATTACATCATCAACTAAAGGTATGTAAATATCGAATAAATTTTTGACACCTCCAAAATATCTTCTTTCTATAATCGTATCATCAATATTATGCCCTCCTTCTTCAACTCTAATCGCAACACGCTGTTTAGCTAATGAGACATTTTGAAGCCAAAAAAACAACAACACAACCTTGTATCCTTTAGATTGAGCTAATTTAATTTTGTTTTTATAACTTTTAGTTGACAGTGTAGTTTCAAATGCAAAACTCTTATTTTGATCTAACAAATCATTTATACGTTGTAACATAATTCTACCTGCCTCAATAGAAACTGCTTCAGGCTGAAAAGGCGATAAACCTTTTGCAATTTCATCTGCATTTACGAATTCTTTACACTCTAATATTTCGGGTAAAACATTATAAGAAGCAGTTGTTTTTCCAGCTCCATTGCACCCAGAAATAATATATAATTTGTTTTGATTCATTAAGATTATTAAACCGTTACTCTTTGCTCAGGAAATAAAGAAAGTAATCCTTCTTCAGAAGCATCACATACACCTCTTTCTGTAATGATTTTTGTCACCAATTTTGCTGGAGTAACATCAAAACCATAATTACTTGCTTGAGTCGTTTCTGGGCAAATTAAAACAGATTCAATTTTTCCACTTTCTCCTTTACCAATCATGTAACGAACCTCATCTTGGTTTCTTTCTTCGATTGGAATTTCTTTCAATCCATCGTTGATTGTCCAATCCAAAGTTGTTGAAGGTAAAGCAACGTAAAATGGTACGTTGTTATCTTTTGCTGCCAATGCTTTTAAATAAGTTCCTATTTTATTTGCCACATCACCTTGACGAGTTGTTCTATCTGTTCCAACAATCACCATATCTACAAAACCATGTTGCATCAAATGTCCGCCCGCATTATCAACTATTAAAGTATGTGGAACGCCGTGTTTCGTTAATTCGTAACACGTCAAATTTGAACCTTGATTTCTTGGTCTTGTTTCGTCTACCCAAACATGAACTTTGATTCCTTTTTCAAGCGCTTGATAAATTGGCGAAGTGATTGTTCCCCATTCTACACAGCCTAACATTCCTGCATTGCAATGTGTCAAAATGTTTACAACTTCACCATTTTTACGATTTGAAATCTCTTCAATAATAGGTAATCCATGAACTCCAATCATACGACAAGTTTCTACATCTTCCTCAACAATCGCTTGCGCCATTTCCCAACTTGTTTGTAAGAAATCTCCTTCGCAATTATCTAAAGCATCTAACATTTTGTCTAACGCCCAGAACAAATTAACAGCCGTTGGTCTTGAAGCACGTAAATCAGAAAATGCTTGATCTAAAAATGAACCATCCAATTCTTTTTCAACCATTTCACGCACTGCTAAGTAAATACCGTAAGCAGCAGTAGCTCCAATGAGAGGAGCACCTCTAACAGTCATATCTTTGATTGCAATTTCTGCGTCTTTGTATGTTTCCAATTTTACCACAACAAATTCATGCGGTAATTTACGTTGGTCAATCACTTCTACAAACCTATCTTCAGTAGGCCAAATTGTTCTGAATTTACTCATTTCATATTAGTTTTTAGTCAATAGGCATTAGTCAATAGTCGCTTCTATTTTCTAAATTGCTATTGTCTAATTTAAATGTCAATCTTTAATTTATTATCACAATTTCGCTAAAATCAGCGACTGTTTTTTCCCATTTTGAATCCGTTCCTGGACGAACCAATTGAACAGTTTGATATCCTACTTCATTTGCTGCTTCTAATTCTTCAACGATATCCGATAGGAAAAGAATTTGACTTGGCTCTAGATCTAATTTTGTAGCAATTTTAGAATATGTTTCTATTTCTCTTTTCCCTCCAGTTGTTGTGTCAAAATAAGCTGAAAAATAAGGAGTTAAATCGCCTGCAACACTGTAACCAAAAATCAATTTTTGAGCAGCAATTGAACCAGAAGAAAAAACACCCATTTGAATGTTATTTTGTTTCCAAATCAATAATTGATCTGCAACCTCATCATAAACATGCCCTTTAATTTCACCTGATTGATATCCTTCGTTCCATAAAATCCCTTGTAAGGTTTTCAATGGAGTGATTTTTTTATCTTCCAAACTCCACTTTAAAAGTTGAGCAATTATTTCATCGTCATTCGATAAAGTAATTCCTTCTGCTTTTGAGATTTCAATTGTTTGTTGAAATGCATCTTTCACCTCATCCAACGAAGTTAAGTCCTTTAATTTATGAATGTTATTTCGAAAATATGGAAACAAGACTTCGTATACAAAAGAAACTGATGTTGTTGTTCCTTCGATATCGGTTAAAACAAATTGTACGTTGCTGAAATTCATTCTACAAAGATAAACGTTCTAATGAAATAATATTTTCAAAATGGAATAGTTTTTGAAGTCAATTTATAACTTTATCAAAAAAATTACGATGAAAACACTTCTTGTACTATTAACTCTAATCATTTCATTGAAAAGCATTTCTCAAAAATCACAATTTGCATTTTATCTTCCGATTGATGTTCCTGTAAAAACAGTCATGCCGAATATGAATACAGCAGTTGGATTTGGTTTTTCCTTTGGATACAGACCTGTATTTGGTTTTCCAATGATTGCTGAATTTAAGTCAAGTTTTGGAACTTTTGCCTCAGAATATCAATCAGCGCAAGTTCAGTTGTATGACTATAATCCAACGACAAATGTTCATTCAGAATTTAAAAGCCGATTTAATAAATATTTAATTGGAACAAAATGGTTAATTGGTTATGACATCAAAACCATTCGTGCTTTTGTAACTCCACAAATTGGATTGGCAAACTTTAGAACAATTTCCTCTTATAATTTTAATGATCCAAACAGTCAAAATCAGACAGGTCGAAAACTTGCTCAGCGAAATCTTAATCCTGTTTATGGTATAGAAATAGGAACTGAAATCGTTTTAAACAACATTTTCAAGAAAAAAATTACAGGAAAAACAATACATCGTTTATTACTAAGTGCTAGTTTTTTACAAGGTTTTGGGGATTTTAAATATTGTAATGTAAATAATATGTTTGATGCGAATGCATTGGATCACAATGGTGTCGTTATTAAAGAAGATGCCCTTTATACAGCACTTCCAAATAAATACATTTATGAAAATTATTACACCGAAGTCTATACATCGAAACTCAAAATGTGGGGATTGAATATTGGCTATGTGATTAATTTTGAACCGAAGGATGAATAAGATATTTTACATTAAAATAATCTTAGTATAAATTCTTCGATTAACTTTGCATTATGGAACAAAGAGAAGATAAATTAAAGGAGGTAATCTCCCACGCAAAGGAATATGGATTTGTATTTCCATCTTCAGAAATATATGATGGTTTAGCAGCTACTTATGACTATGGTCAATTGGGTTCTGAATTGAAAAACAACATCAAAACATATTGGTGGAAAGCAATGGTGCAAATGCATGAAAACATTGTCGGTATTGATGCTTCTATTTTCATGCACCCAACTACTTGGAAAGCTTCAGGTCACGTTGATGCTTTCAATGATCCATTGATTGATAATAAAGATTCTAAAAAAAGATATAGAGCAGACGTTTTATTAGAAGAGCACATCGAAAAAATTCGTCAAAAAATTGAGAAAGAAGTTGAAAAAGGATTGAAACGATTCGGTGATGCTTTTGATGCAGATCAATTTAGAGCGACAAACCCAAATGTACTTCGTAACGCTGAGAAAATTACATACATCGAAGATAAAATGCGTGTAACTTTGGAAAACAATGATTTGGAAGGATTAAAAAACTTAATCGAAGAATTAGAAATTGTTTGTCCAATCAGTGGATCTAAAAACTGGACAGATGTTCGTCAATTCAATTTGATGTTCTCTACAGAAATGGGATCAGTTGCAGGAGATGCTTCTACAATTTACTTACGTCCTGAAACTGCTCAAGGTATTTTCGTAAACTTCTTGAACGTTCAAAAATCAGGAAGAATGAAAATTCCATTTGGTATTGCTCAAATTGGTAAAGCTTTCCGTAATGAAATTATTGCTCGTCAGTTCATCTTCCGTATGCGTGAATTCGAACAAATGGAAATGCAATTTTTCGTTCGCCCTGGTGAAGAAATGAAATGGTATGAATACTGGAAAAATACGCGTATCCAATGGCACAAAGCATTAGGATTAGGTGAACAACATTACCGTTTCCATGATCATATCAAATTAGCGCATTACGCTAATGCTGCTGCAGATATTGAATTCAATTTCCCTATGGGATTCAAAGAATTAGAAGGAATTCACTCAAGAACTGATTTCGATTTAAAACAACACGAACAATTCTCAGGTAAAAAATTACAATATTTTGATCCAGAACTAAACCAAAACTATGTTCCTTATGTAATTGAAACTTCAGTTGGTTTAGATAGAATGTTCTTAGCTGTATTAAGTGCTTCTCATAAAAACGAAGTATTAGAGGATGGTTCAGAAAGAGTTGTCTTGAATTTACCACCTGCTTTAGCGCCTTACAAAGTTGCTGTTATGCCATTGACGAAGAAAGATGGTTTACCTGAAAAAGCAAGAGAAATCATCGACGGATTGAAATTTGACTTCTTATGTACTTACGATGAGAAAGATTCAATCGGAAAACGTTACCGTCGTCAAGACGCAATTGGAACTCCATTCTCTGTAACTGTTGATCACCAAACATTGGAAGACAACACAGTAACAATTCGTGATAGAGATACAATGCAACAAGAACGTATCGCTATTGCAGATTTACATAGATTGATTGATCAAAAAGTAAATTTGAGAACATTATTGACTGTGAACACGATGAGTGAAGTGAATAATTAAAATAAAGTATACAAAACAAAAAAGCCAGAGTAATTACTCTGGCTTTTTTAGTATATAAAATTCTTATCCGTGAATCGATTCCTCTTTTCCGTAGTTCTGAATCACTCCAGCTTCGAATTCCAACCATTCTTTCCAACGTTTGTCAACATCGATGCCTTCTCCGTATTTTTTTGCAAATCCTAAGAACGTAGTGTAATGTCCAGCTTCACTTGCCATTAAATCGTAATAGAATTTTGCTAATTCTTCATCTTGTACATTGTCAGAAAGAACCTTAAAACGCTCGCAACTTCTTGCTTCAATCATCGCAGAAAATAACAAACGATCAACCAACGCTTTTTCACGACTCTCGCCTTTTTTCATGAACTTCGCTAACTCATTTACATAGTTATCTCTTCGTTCACGACCAAAAGTCAAACCTCTTTCCAAAATAATATCGTGCACCATTTTGAAATGCTCTACTTCTTCTTTAGCAATATCCAATAAAGCCGAAACTAATTCAGGTTTTTCAGAATTGTTGATGATAATCGTAATACAGTTCGTTGCTGCTTTTTGTTCGCACCAAGCATGATCCGTTAAAACTTCTTCAATATTTGATTCAACTATTTTCGCCCAATATGGGTCAGTTGGCAATTTTAATCCTAACATATACGTTCAATTTTATCGTCGATAGAAATGGTTTTGCAAAGCTACGATATTCTATTGATTAAACCATTTATGGGGTGTAAGAATTTGTTGATGAGCTTTGTGTTTGATAATTTGAACCATATAAGTCATTTAAGGTCATATAAGGAAGCTGTATTGATGAATATTTATTTCCCTCCTTGAGGAGGGATTAAAGGGAGGTGAAATTTAAGATTATTTTTCTGAATTATTTTATTGAAAAAGATAACCGAACTCACCTCCCTTGATCCCTCCTTTCGAATTACTCAAGACGAGCCTCAAGGAGGGAAAATTATTATATATTCTCGTCTTTATTATTCTCTTTTGGTTTGATGATTTCTTTTGTTTTTGGATCCATCATTTCCATTAGTTTTAATCCTAATAAACCATCAAGCGCTGTTCCGCTGTTTCCGTTTTGTCCTCCACCGATTAATACGTCTGGAATTAATTTAATATTTCCTTTCGCTAATTCTTCTGTGATTTTATAACGTGTAAAGTTTTCATTACCTAAGGCTTTTACACTTAATTCATAAGATTCAGCTGTTGATTTACCAATTGCTAAGATCTTCTCAGCTTCTGCATTACCAGTTAATGAAATCTGTTCTGCTTCGGCTGCAGCTCTTAATTTAATTGATAATGAATCTGCTTCTGCTTTCGCTTTTGTCGCTTCTGCTTGTGCATGCGCTCTCAATTTTGTCGCTTCGGCTTCAGCACTCACTGCTAATTTCACACTCGCTGCCTCACCTTCTGATTTTTTCACTGCTGCATTTGCTGTTTTTTCAGCAATTTCAACACTTTGTTGCGCAGACACAATTTCTTTTTGCATATCAGCAATGGCAGTTTCCTTTTCCATTCCTTGACGTGTTTCTTGGGCTTTTTTCTGTGTTTCGTAAGTTACTTTTTGTTCTTCCGCAATTTTACGATCTGTCAATGTTTTCATCAATGATTCTGGAGGCGTAATATCTCCAATCAACGTGTCTACTGCGTTCACATTGTATTCATCCAATACTTTCTTGATGTGAAATTTCGCTGAATCTTGACGTTCTTTACGAGTACTTAAGAAAGCAATTACATCACTGTCTTGAGCCGAGTTACGGAAATAGTTACCAATTGTCGGTTCCAATACTTGAGAAACCAGATTAATCATGTTACCGAAACGAGCAATCACTTTCGGTGCTTCTGTTGTTGGTACGTGAATAATTTGAGAAACATCTAAATTAAATGGGAAACCATCTTTTGAACGTACAGTAATTGTCGATAAATTTTTATCCAAATTATGTGCTTCGCTTCTTGCACTTGCCCAATTTAATACCAAATTCGTTGTTGGAACTAATTCCACTTTCATCGTGTATTTATTGATTGGATATTTACCAGGACCTAGCGGCTCCAACCAAACACCTTTTTGACCTTTTTGAACAATG
>Ga0315907_10003335_pt1 | contig 19097 bp, 18 predicted proteins | sample LakEriMetagenome_3_FD_203525 | JGI IMG/M metagenome (GOLD analysis project Ga0315907, IMG submission 203525) | Freshwater fungal communities from buoy surface, Lake Erie, Ohio, United States - Buoy 12 MA123 | ecosystem: Environmental > Aquatic > Freshwater > Lake > Lake biofilm | place: USA... | reverse complement strand
AGGTTTTCTGGTTCGTTGACATCCAGCGGGTCGGGCCTGCCGTGCCCCACATCGCAAAACGGGCAGCGGCGTGTGCACTTGTCGCCCATGATCATGAAGGTGGCAGTCCCCTTGCCAAAGCATTCGCCAATGTTGGGGCAGCTGGCTTCTTCGCACACGGTGTGCAGCTTGTGCTCGCGCAGGATCTCTTTGATCTCGTAAAAGCGCGTGGTGGGTGAGCCTGCCTTGACGCGGATCCAATCCGGTTTTTTCAGCACTTCGGCTTGTTCCACCTTGATGGGAATGCGCGATAACTTGGCAGCGGCCTTCTGCTTGGCCAGTGGGTTGTAGTTCTCGGCAGATTGCGCTTCGCGCACAACGTCTTTGGTGCTCATGGCGGGTAGTTGGAGTCAGGGGGCCAGTCGCGTAGCCAGTTGCTCGGCCAGCAGGCGGGCCACTTCGTCCCAAGTGGTTTGTATACCGATTGTAGAAAGGTCTACGGTTTTCAATCCTGCGTAGCCACAAGGGTTGATGCGGTCAAAGGGCGACAAATCCATGTCCACGTTCAGCGCAACACCGTGGTAGGTACAGTGGCGGCTGACCTTGATGCCCAGCGCAGCGATTTTGCCCAGGCCAGAAAAGTCAGGTGTGGGCGCCGTTTGCCCAGTGGTTTTTTGCGGGCGCTGGGGCAGCAATGCGTGGCTGTGCGGATCATCTAGCAGCACATAAATGCCAGGCGCTGCAGCCACGCGGTGGCCCGTAACACTAAAGTGGGCCAGGGTGCGAATCACAGCCTCTTCCGTACGGTACACAAACTCTTTGACGTAATAGCCCGCACGCTGCAAATCCACCATGGGGTAGGCCACCACCTGGCCTGGGCCGTGGTAAGTCACTTGCCCGCCCCGGTTGGTAGCCACCACGGGTATATCGCCAGGCACCAGCACGTGCTCTGCCTTACCTGCCAGGCCCTGCGTAAACACAGGGTCGTGCTCACACATCCATAGCAAGTCGGCGCTGTCAGCGTTGCGTTGGGCTGTGTATTCCTGCATGGCCGCCACTGTGCAGCTGTAGTCCACACGGCCACTCAAAGTGGTTTGTAACGCCATGCCCTACAACACCACTTCAACCAGGGGGTGGGACGACAGCGCACGGTACAGGTTGTCCAGCTGCTCTCGGCTGGTGGCCTGCACGGTCATGGTGACTGAAAGATATTTGCCGGTGCGGCTCTCCCGCAGCTCCAGCATGTGTTTGTCGATGTAGGGGTCAAACTGTTGCGCCACTTCTAAAAGTGTTTCAACCAAACCGGGTACTTGCTTGCCCATGACCTTGATAGGAAAAGCACAGGGGTACTCAATCAAAGAGTCTTTGCGCGCGTCTTGCGGGCTGTTGTCGGGTGGGGTGGGGGGCAAAGCAGACATGGATCGGGTGGGAAAGAAAGCAATCTAAAGAGAGATGAGAAATATGCAATGTTTGCATCAGTAACTGCATTGTGGGCAATGGCCAGTCACGTCCGACAGAGCGAAACTACGTTGGCAGCTTGCCACACCGCAGTCATCTTATGGGGCAATACTGCCAAGCCGTAACCACTTGCTGGTGTGGTCACGGGTTTTTACTTATAATCAGAGGCTTTGCAAAAATTGCAGTTTGCTGACGGGCCACAGTAACAACATGAAAAACAGCCCCCAGCCAACTGAAATGGAGTCGCAAGAGCCAGAGTTCAAGCCCCTGACAGCCCAAGAAGCTGACCAGTGGCGAAAACGCAATCCGCCCACATCCATGTGGCGCCTTTTGGGTGCGCAGTGTGCGGTAGGGGCTTTGGCAGCACTGTTTGCTTGGCTTGTTACGGGGCAGTCTGCGGTAGTGCGGTCTGCGGCGTACGGTGCTTTAGCGGTAGTGGTGCCTGCGACGGTGTTTGTGCTGGGTATGTCCCGGCGCAATTCCCGTGGTCATGTGCGGGCTGGCATGTTCAGCTTTGCGGTGTGGGAGTTGGTCAAGATTTTGTTGTCTGTTGGGATGCTGCTTGCAGCGCCCCGCCTGTTGGTAGATGTCAACTGGCTAGCTTTGGTGGCTGCGATGGTGGTCACATTGAAAACTTACTGGGTTGCACTTTTGGTGCGATCTGGTGCCCGAAAAACCGATTAATTGAGAGAAGAGTTGCACGATGGCCGCAGAAGCTCCGACCGCAAGTGAATACATCGTTCACCACTTGCAACATTTGCAGAACATTCCTCAAAAGGCGATTGTTGACTTCTCGGTGGTCAACATCGACTCTCTGGTCATTGCCTTTGTTGTGGGTTTTTTGGGCTTGTTTGTTTTGTGGTTGGGTGCCCGTAAAGCCACTTCGGGTGTGCCCACACGCTTTCAGGCTGCGGTTGAAATCTTGGTCGAAATGGTGGACACGCAAACCAAGGCCAACATCAAAAACGCCAACAGCCGTAAATTCATTGGCCCCATGGCTCTGACGGTGTTCGTTTGGATCTTCATGATGAACGCCATGGACATGCTGCCCGTGGACTTGTTGCCTGTTGCGTGGGCCAAGATCTATGAGCTGGCAGGTCACGACCCACATCACGCTTATCTGCGTGTAGTGCCCACTGCAGACCTCTCTACTACTTTGGGCTTGGCAGTGTCTGTTTTGCTTTTGTGCTTGTACTACAGCGTCAAAATCAAAGGCCTGGGCGGCTGGACGCACGAACTGGTCAGTGCCCCCTTTGGCACCAGCAAAAACCCCATTTTTGCGCTCATCTTGGGTGTGATTAATGTGGTGATGCAAATCATTGAATACTTTGCCAAGGCGGTGTCGCACGGCATGCGATTGTTCGGCAACATGTATGCTGGCGAATTGGTCTTTATGCTGATTGCCCTCATGGGTGGTGCAGCTGCTATGTCCCTGTCGGGCGTGCTCATGCCTTTGGGTCATGTCATAGCCGGTTCGCTGTGGGCCATCTTCCACATCTTGGTGATCACGCTGCAGGCATTCATCTTCATGATGTTGGCGCTGATTTACTTGGGCCAAGCCCACGAAGCCCACTGATTTCACAAGTTTCCCCTCGTTTTTTCCTTCAACCTTTCTTTTTCTACTCAGGAGTTATCATGGAAAACATTCTCGGTTACGTTGCTCTGGCTTGCGGTCTGATTGTGAGCCTCGGCGCTATCGGCGCTTCTATCGGTATCGCCCTGATGGGTGGCAAGTTCCTCGAGTCTTCTGCTCGCCAACCTGAGCTGATCAACGAACTGCAAACCAAGATGTTCATCTTGGCCGGTCTGATTGACGCTGCGTTCCTGATCGGTGTTGCTATCGCTCTGCTGTTCGCGTTTGCAAACCCCTTCGCAGCAACATTCTTGGCTAGCGTTCCTAAGTAATTCCAAACAACACCATCTTAGAAAGGTGTTGCCGTGAATATCAACGCGACCCTGTTCTTTCAGATCGTTGTCTTTTTCGTGTTGGTCTGGTTCACGATGAAATTCGTGTGGCCACCCATCACAAAAGCACTGGATGAAAGAATTCAAAAAGTCTCCGATGGTCTTTCTGCTGCCGAACGGGCCAAATCCGAGCTGGCCGCTGCCGATCAATTGGTGAAAAAGGAATTGGCTCAGGCCAGTACCGAAACTGCAGCACGTTTGGCAGATGCCGAACGTCGTGCGCAGGCCATCATTGAAGAGGCCAAGGCGCGCGCATCTGAAGAGGCTGCAAAGATCGTTGCTGCTGCCCAGGCTGACGCCGAGCAGCAAGCTGTGCGTGCCCGTGAAGCCCTGCGTGAGCAAGTGGCTGCGCTGGCTGTTAAGGGTGCAGAGCAGATTCTCCGCAAGGAAGTCAATCCTGCAGTCCACGCCGATCTTCTCAGTCGCCTGAAAACAGAGCTGTAAGGAACAACCATGGCTGAACTCGCCACCATTGCTCGTCCTTACGCTGAAGCTCTGTTCAAGGCTGCCACCGCTCAGTCCGGTGTCGACTTGGGCGCTACGGCTGCTTGGGTTGAAGAGCTGGCGGCGATTGCCGCAGCGCCCGAGTTGCGCCAAGTGGCCGATAACCCTTTGATCACCGCTGACCAACTGGTCGGCGTGTTCACAGGTGTTGCCCGTGCAGCGCTCCCCGACATGGCCAAGAACCTGTTGCAAACCATGATCGAGAACGGTCGTTTGGCTGTATTGCCCGAAGTGGCTGTGCAGTTTCGCGCCCTGATCAATCGCCGCAATGGGTCTTCAGATGCTGTGGTGTACAGCGCTTTTCCAATGGATACTGCCGCTTTGTCTGAAGTGCGTACATCACTGGAAAAACGGTTTGGCCGACAACTCAATCTCACTGCGCAGACGGATGACACCCTCATCGGTGGTATTCGCGTGGTGGTGGGCGATGAGGTCCTGGACACTTCCGTCAAGGCCCGTCTTGAACAAATGAAAGCGGCCCTCGTAGCGTAAGCGCCACGAGGACTTAGCGAACCAAAGAAAGAAGGAAAGAGTCATGCAACTCAATCCCGCAGAAATTTCTGAACTCCTCAAGACCCGAATCCAAGGGCTTGCCGCCAGCAGCGACATCCGTAACCAAGGCACTGTTGTGTCTGTGTCAGACGGTATCGTGCGCGTTCACGGCCTGTCGGACGTGATGCAAGGTGAAATGTTGGAGTTTCCAGCCAGCAAAGATGGTCAGCCCTCTTTTGGCTTGGCTCTGAACCTTGAGCGCGACTCTGTTGGCGCTGTGATTTTGGGTGAGTACGAACACATCTCCGAAGGCGACACTGTCAAGTGCACAGGCCGTATTCTGGAAGTGCCCGTGGGTCCCGAACTGGTTGGCCGTGTTGTCAATGCTTTGGGTCAACCTATCGACGGTAAAGGCCCCATCAATGCCAAGTTGACCGATGTGATCGAGAAGGTTGCTCCTGGCGTTATTGCACGTAAGTCTGTGGATCAACCTTTGCAAACGGGTTTGAAGTCCATCGACTCCATGGTCCCAGTTGGCCGTGGCCAGCGTGAGCTGATCATCGGCGACCGTCAAACCGGTAAAACCGCTGTAGCCATTGATGCGATCATTTCGCAAAAAGGCCAGGGCGTTACTTGTATTTACGTTGCAATCGGTCAGAAAGCATCTTCCATCAAGAACGTTGTGCGTGCTTTGGAGCAAGCTGGCGCGATGGAATACACCATTGTGGTGGCAGCTTCTGCATCTGAATCTGCTGCGATGCAATACGTGTCGGCCTACTCAGGTTGCACCATGGGCGAGTACTTCCGCGACCGTGGTCAAGACGCATTGATCGTTTACGACGACCTGTCTAAGCAAGCGGTGGCTTATCGCCAAGTTTCTTTGCTGTTGCGCCGCCCACCAGGCCGTGAAGCCTACCCTGGCGACGTGTTTTATCTCCACAGCCGCCTGCTCGAGCGCGCAGCCCGTGTGAACGCTGATTACGTCGAAGCCTTCACCAAAGGTGAAGTCAAAGGCAAAACAGGTTCTCTGACAGCGTTGCCCATCATTGAAACCCAAGCGGGTGACGTGTCGGCTTTCGTGCCTACCAACGTGATCTCGATCACCGACGGCCAGATCTTCTTGGAAACCAGCTTGTTCAACGCTGGTATTCGTCCCGCGATCAACGCTGGTATTTCTGTGTCCCGCGTTGGTGGTGCAGCCCAAACCAAGTTGATCAAGAGCTTGTCCGGCGGTATCCGTACCGACTTGGCCCAGTACCGTGAACTGGCAGCGTTTGCGCAGTTCGCCTCTGACCTCGACGAGGCCACACGCAAGCAACTGGACCGTGGTGCACGCGTTACTGAGCTACTCAAGCAAGCTCAATACAGCCCCTTGTCAATCTCCTTGATGGGTGCCACTTTGTTTGCCGTGAATAAAGGCTTCATGGACGACATCGACGTCAAGAAGGTTCTTGCTTTTGAACATGGCTTGCACCAGTTCCTCAAAACCAGCCATAGCGCATTGCTGGCTAAGCTGGAAAAGGACAAGGCCATGGACAAGGATGCTGAGGCCGAATTGAATGCCGCGATTGCAGCGTTCAAGAAGTCGTTCGCTTAAATCAGCGAGTGACCAAATGAGCGTAGCGCACAACCGCTTCAAGCAAGCACCGACCCCCGCGTGGGGCGGTGCAGCCGCCTTTGCGGCAAACGTGGGGGTTTAAGCATGGCAGCAGGCAAGGAAATACGCGGCAAGATCAAATCGGTGGAAAACACCAAGAAGATCACCAAAGCCATGGAAATGGTGGCCGCATCCAAAATGCGCAAGGCGCAAGACCGGATGCGTGCAGCACGCCCTTACAGCGAAAAGATCCGTAACATCGCAGCCAACCTTGGTCGCGCAAATCCCGAGTATGTTCACCCATTCATGGTGGTGAACGATGCACCAAAAGCTGGCGTCATTGTGGTGACCACAGACAAAGGCTTGTGCGGTGGTATGAATACCAACGTATTGCGTGCAGTGACCAACCACTTGCGCGACTTGCAGGGCAAGGGTGTATCTGTTGATGCGGTGGCCATTGGTAACAAAGGCTTCGGTTTTCTCAACCGTATCGGTGCCAAGGTGGTCTCGCATGTTGTGGGTTTGGGTGATACCCCTCACCTCGACAAACTCATTGGTCCTATCAAGGTGCTGCTCGATGCATACGCAGAAGGCAAGATCAATGCGGTGTACTTGAGTTACACCAAGTTCATCAACACCATGAAGCAAGAGTCGGTCGTAGAGCGCTTATTGCCTTTGTCGTCCGAAGACATGCAGGCTGAAAGCAGTGGTCACGCTTGGGAATACATCTACGAACCCGATGCCCAGACCGTGATCGACGAATTGTTGGTGCGCTACGTTGAGTCTTTGATCTACCAAGCTGTAGCTGAAAACATGGCATCCGAGCAGTCTGCTCGCATGGTGGCTATGAAAGCTGCGACCGACAACGCAGGTAGCGTGATTGGCGAGTTGAAGTTGGTCTACAACAAGACACGTCAAGCAGCGATCACCAAAGAACTTTCCGAAATCGTGGCCGGCGCCGCAGCTGTGTAAGCAGCTCAACAAACATCAATATTGGAGCAAAACAAATGGCTCAAGTGAATTCCCCAACGAACGCAAGCGTTCAGGGCAAGATTGTTCAGTGTATTGGCGCTGTGGTGGACGTCGAGTTTCCTCGCGATCACATGCCCAAGATTTATGACGCACTGAAGCTCGAAGGCTCAGCGCTGACACTGGAAGTTCAGCAGCAACTGGGCGATGGCGTTGTACGTACCATTGCTTTGGGCTCATCCGACGGCCTGCGCCGTGGTCTGATGGTGACCAACACAGCAAACCCCATCACCGTACCCGTGGGTAAAGCCACTTTGGGTCGCATCATGGACGTATTGGGTTCCCCCATCGACGAACGTGGTCCTGTAGGCCAGGAGCTCACAGCTTCTATTCACCGCAAGGCACCTGCATACGACGAACTGTCTCCCTCGCAAGAGCTGCTCGAAACGGGCATCAAGGTGATTGACTTGGTTTGCCCCTTCGCTAAGGGCGGTAAAGTGGGTCTGTTCGGTGGTGCCGGTGTGGGCAAGACCGTGAACATGATGGAACTCATCAACAACATCGCCAAGGCCCACTCTGGTCTGTCGGTGTTTGCTGGTGTGGGTGAGCGTACCCGTGAAGGGAACGACTTCTACCATGAGATGGCTGACTCTGGCGTGGTGAACCTCGAGAAGCTCGAGGATTCCAAGGTTGCCATGGTGTACGGTCAAATGAACGAGCCACCAGGCAACCGTTTGCGCGTCGCTTTGACTGGTTTGACGATTGCTGAGTCTTTCCGTGACGAAGGCCGTGATGTGCTGTTCTTCGTGGACAACATCTACCGCTACACACTGGCCGGTACCGAAGTGTCCGCTCTCCTGGGTCGTATGCCTTCAGCTGTGGGTTACCAGCCTACATTGGCCGAAGAAATGGGTCGTCTGCAAGAGCGTATTACTTCTACCAAGGTAGGTTCCATCACTTCTATCCAGGCCGTATACGTGCCAGCGGACGACTTGACCGACCCATCGCCTGCGACTACCTTTGCTCACTTGGACTCCACAGTGGTGTTGTCTCGCGATATCGCATCGCTGGGTATCTATCCTGCCGTTGACCCATTGGACTCCACTAGCCGCCAGTTGGACCCCAACGTGGTTGGTGACGACCACTACTCGGTTGCCCGTGCAGTGCAAGGTACTTTGCAACGCTACAAGGAGCTGCGCGACATCATCGCGATCTTGGGCATGGACGAATTGGCACCAGAAGATAAATTGGCTGTTGCCCGTGCGCGTAAGATTCAGCGCTTCTTGTCACAGCCTTTCCACGTTGCTGAAGTGTTCACTGGTTCACCAGGCAAATACGTTCCATTGTCGGAAACCATTCGTGGTTTCAAGATGATTGTGAACGGCGAGTGCGATCACTTGCCCGAGCAAGCGTTCTACATGGTGGGTACTATCGACGAAGCCTTTGAAAAGGCTAAGAAGCTCGCCTGATTGGTGCTGCGTTAGGCGATCACTGACTTCACGTTGTAGTCGCCAACGTTGCCCATCACCTATTGCCAGGAGTAATCATGAACACCATCCACGTTGATGTGGTCAGTGCCGAAGAGTCTATCTTCTCAGGCGAGGCGCGTTTTGTGGCCCTGCCCGGTGAAAGCGGCGAGCTGGGTATTTATCCACGGCACACACCACTGATCACACGTATCAAGCCTGGCTCAGTGCGTATCGAGATGCCCAATGGCGACGAAGAGTTTGTGTTCGTTGCTGGTGGCATTCTTGAAGTGCAGCCCAACTGCGTAACCGTCTTGTCTGATACTGCTATTCGCGGTAAAGACTTGGATGACGAGAAAGCAAATGCTGCCAAGGCTGCTGCTGAAGAAGCACTTAAAAACGCCAAAAGCGATATTGATCTGGCCAAGGCACAGTCTGAACTGGCTGTGATGGCTGCACAGATTGCTGCGTTGCGCAAGTTTAGACAGAAAAAATAAATCTATCCGTTGCAAATAAAAGCCCGGCTGAGCCGGGCTTTTTTATTGCTGATGAAACACGCGAGTTAGACATCTATCAGCCCGTGTGCTTCGTATCTAGCAAGTGGATGTTTGGCAAACTTGTCAGCAAAGCTGCTGTAAAAATTAAGCACCTAACAGTTCATGAGCCAATGACTCAGCAGCAAATTTAATCTTCACTAACGTATGAATGACGAGCATAGATTGCTATGCAATACATAGCTCCACAATGGCTGCCAGGGGGGCAGCTGCAAACCATTTGGCCTGCTTTGTTCGCACGCCACAACAATACTAGGACACCTGCCTACGTGCGTAGTCGATGGACAACCCCAGACGGTGACTTCATCGACGTAGACGAGGCTGCGATTTTCCAGTCAGGGCAAAAGACCCCGCTTCTTGTCATGTTCCACGGTTTGGAGGGCTCATCGCAGAGCCACTACGCTCGAGCGATGGCAACGTATGCAAGTGAACAGGGGTGGAGTTTTGCGGTACCACATTTCAGAGGCTGTAGTGGCGAGCTCAATTACGCGCCACGTGCATACCACTCAGGAGATTTTGCCGAAATCGACTGGATATTGAAGCGTTTCAAGTTACAGCACGCTGGCCCCCTTATCGTTGTGGGCATATCGATGGGCGGAAATGCTCTCTTACGCTGGGCTGCTGAAACTCAGTCAGAAGCAAAAAAACTTGTGGCAGCTGTGGCAGCAGTGTGTTCACCGCTTGATTTGGCCGCTAGCGGGCATGCTATCGGAAGAGGTTTTAACCGACTGGTTTACACACGCATGTTTATGCGAACCATGGTTCCCAAAGCACTCGCAAAATTACAGCAATACCCTGGTTTGTTTGATCGGCAGTCTTTGCTCTTGGCTAAAGATTTGTACGATTTCGATAATGTGTTTACAGGCCCACTTCATGGTTTTGATGGGACGGAAGACTACTGGCAACGTGCTTCCGCAAAACCTATCTTGCAAGATATCAAGGTGCCAGCGTTGGTTATGAATGCCTTAAACGATCCATTCGTGCCGGCGAACAGTCTCCCAGAGTCCACAAAAGTGTCAAAAAATGTGACCTTACATTACACAGACAGAGGTGGGCATGTGGGATACACCCAAGGTTTACCACCTGGGAACGTGCATGCAATGCCTCAGCTAGTGGGCGCTTGGTTGAGGCAATATCTCACGTGAGATGCATTTCAAAGTCAGTTGACTGGGTGTGAAGGGGGTGGTTGTCGATGGACGCTACTGTTTTACAAGCTATGAGCAAATGGCCAAATGTTCCAGCGTGCCACGGTTGGCTGGGCCTCGATAGCCGTGGGCAATGGTATATGCGTGATGTGGTTGCACAAAGTCGTGGAGCGTTTCCAAAGAGCAAAGGCGAAAGGTTGGAGCATTCAGGATTGATTCAATTTATCAATCGTAACTACGGTTCAGATGAAAAAGGCTGCTGGTACTTTCAGAACGGCCCGCAAAGGGTTTATGTAGAGCTAGAAGCCACACCATTCATTTGGCGAATTACGGACGATTTTTCGGTCACGAGCCAAACAGGGCAAGTTGGTAACCCGGTGGAGTGTTTTTTAGACCAAGAAGGCAAGGTATATCTGAATACAGATATCGGCTTTGGTCTTGTTCATACACTGGATGTGGTGCAGGTTGCATCTGCACTGGACAATGGCACATGGATGGTGAAACAGCTGCAGGCATCCAAGCTTGAATCTCAGTTTGGCTTTGTACGTAGTCCACAAAAAGTGGCAAGGCAACAGCAAGCGTCACGCTAAAGAAAATAAACAAAGTAAAAAGCCGACCCAGAGTCGGCTTTTGTGGGAGGCAGCGAAAAGTAGAGATGAACTATTTAACTGCAGCAGCCATGTACTCAACTGCAGCACGCAAATCTGCATCAGACGCTTGCGCAGCACCACCACGCGGTGGCATGGCGCCCTTGCCTTTAACAACACTGGCATGAAGCGCATCGATACCGGAAGACATGCGCGTAGACCATGCAGCTTTGTCACCAAATTTGGGAGCGCCTGCAACGCCTGCAGCATGACAGACTTGACAAGCCTGCTGGTAAAGTGCTTCACCGTTTACTGTTGCAACTGAAGCTGCAACGGGGGAAGCTGGGGGGATTTCAATTGGAGCAACAGATGAGGTGCTGGCTTGAGACGGCTCCGCGGATGGTGCAGATGGTTCGGCAAACTTAGCACCGCCTGCATTGGTCAAGTGCACTACCGCCCGGGCAATTTCGATATCGTTGAACTCACCGCCACTTTGAGCTGACATGGCGCCTTTGCCTTTCAGCGCTGAAACTACTAAAACGTCAAGTCCGGACTTGAGTCGTGAGGACCATGCCACAGTATCACCAAACTTAGGCGCACCAGCAGCGCCTACATCATGGCAAGCAGCGCATTGGGCCTTGTAGACTTCAGCGCCGGCCTTCAATGGACGATTTGCGTCGCGGATATCCACAGCGCCTACCTTTTGTATGCGTTGAGCAACACCCATTTCGGGGTTAACTGCACCAGCAGCAGGCTTGTTGGCAGAGGTTACGTAAAGAACCAGGCCAATGATGGCAAAAATTGGAATCACAAACGAGAAAAGTACCGCGATCAGCAACTGTTTAGGGTTTTTGATCGGGCCGGTATGGGCTTCTTCGTGATGGTTGTCGCTCATGACGTCCTCGGGTGTTCAGGGCTACGGAAAAAACAACCTTTGATTATATCTGCCGAGGCCTCTGCACATAGTCCAAGTGAAGCCCAATGAGATTGGTTTATTTTGCTAGCAAGTGTGGGGTCGAAGATGCGCCTGATATCCATGAACCTCCGCCAAGTGCTTGGTAGAGAAGAATGCGATTTTGGAGTTGGGCAAGACGCACTTGCGTAGCACTTTGCTCACTAGCAAAGACAGAGCGCTGAGCATCCAAAACCTCCAAAAAGCTAGATACACCGTTTTCGTAACGTAGTTGGGCCAAGTCCAAGCGCTGCGACTCGACCTCAACTTGCCGATGCAGCGCCTTACTTTGATCTTGAAGTGAGAATTCGGCAGCAAGAGCGTCCGCCACCTCTTTAAAAGCAACTTGAATGGTCTTCTCATATTGCGCTAAAGCAATGTCGCGGTTGATAACAGCACTATCAAGATTGGCTTGATTTCTACCGGCATCAAAAATTGGCAGCAAAAGAGAAGGCGCAACGCTGAATCCCCAGCTACCACTCTTGAACAAATCAGATAGTTCATTGCTGGTAGTTCCTGCCTGCGCTGTAAGACTGATTCGAGGAAAAAAAGCTGCGCGTGCTGCACCTATATTGGCGTTGGCTGCGATCAGAGTTTGCTCCGCTTGTCGAATGTCTGGACGTTGTTCAAGCAAACGTGACGGCAACGCAGCAGGTACAGGTGCAAAGATGCTGTTGCTTGCGAAAGTGTCGATCCCAATAGAGTCAGAAAAGGGTTGTTGACCCAAAAGTAAAGCCAATGCATTTGTGTTGCCAGACACTTGTCGCTTCAACTGCGCTACCGCCGCTTTGGCTGCAAGAGCAGAGGATTCAGCTTGTCTTAATTCGAGTGCCGAACTGACACCAGCGTTCACACGAGAGCGAACCAAGCGCAATGTGTTTTCGCGTGAACTGACATTTTTCTGCGCTATTGAAAGTAGGTCATGGTCAACCATAACTGCCAGCCAAGTATTAGCAACTGTGGCCATAAGACTGGCTTGTGCAGCCATGCGGCCTTCTTCTGTTGCAAGGTATTGGGCAAGTGCTTGGTCTTTAAGGCTGGCAATACGTCCAAAAAAATCAATTTCCCAGGTGGACAATGCAGCACCTAGGCCAAAGGTGTTTTTCAGGTCGCCGTTTTCGGCAGAGGGTGCCCGTGTAGCATTGGCCGCCAACCCTAGTTCTGGATACTGATCTGCAGTGCGAATTTGCAGTTGCGCTCGGGCTTGATCAACGCGCAGCATCGCTACACGCAAATCACGGTTGTTTGCAAGTGCAATTCGGATCAACGATTGGAGGCGATCATCTGTATAAAAGCCTTCCCATGCAGGCAGTGTTGAATTGCTAGAAGAATGAACCGTCAAAGCCTCGCTGTAACGTTCTGGCACGGGTAGGGAAGGTCGCTGGTATTTAGGCGCCAAACTGCTGCAACCCGCAAGCGCAACAACTGAGCACCAAGTCAAAGCACGCGCGGTGTGCGAAAACTTATTCATGATTGCTCAACCCGACAGCTTGTGCATGCGTTCGTGCGATTTCTTGTTGTCGTGCACTGCCTTTGAATAAGCTACGCACAACTACAAAAAATAGGGGTACAAAAAATACAGCCAGCACAGTTCCAGTGATCATTCCGCCTAATACGCCTGTTCCAATCGCACGTTGGCTTGCAGAGCCAGCGCCAGAGGCGATGACAAGTGGAACAACACCCAGACCAAATGCCATAGACGTCATCACGATAGGCCTAAAGCGCAGATGAGCTGCCTCTAAAGCAGCTTCAACTAAACCTTTGCCTTGAGCCTGGAGGTCTTTGGCAAACTCAATAATCAAGATCGCATTCTTGGCAGACAGACCAATGATGGTGATAAGGCCCACCTGAAAGTACACATCATTTGCGTAGTTTCTTAGCAAGGTAGCAAGCAAGACACCTATCACTCCCAAAGGAACTACCAAAATCACTGACAGTGGTATAGACCAGCTCTCATATAAAGCTGCCAAGCAAAGAAAAACCGCCAAAATCGCAAAACTGTAAAGAATGATGGATTGCGCGCCGGCTAATTTTTCTTCGCGTGAGAGGCCTGTCCATTCATACCCAAAACCAGACGGTAACTGCTTTGCTAAGCGCTCCATTTCTGCCATTGCGTCACCGGTACTCATGCCTGAGGCCGGCGCACCAGAAATTCGCATAGCTGGGTAGCCGTTGTAACGTACGGTTTGTTGAGCGCCTTTGACCCATTGCGTCGTAGCAAAAGCAGAGAGTGGAACGGATTTTCCCTCTCTGTTGTTCACGTTAATTTTGAGAAGGTCGTCCGGCTGCATGCGTGCGGGGGCATCCGCCTGGACAACCACTCTTTGCAGACGACCTTGGTTTGGGAAGTCATTGACGTAGGCCGAACCAAGGGCAGTTGACAATGCTGCATTCACCATATCGAACGTGATGCCCATTGCACTGGCTTTGTTACGGTCAATGTCCAGTTGAAGCTGTGGTGCGTCTTCAAGGCCGTCTGGCCGAACTTGTGCCAAAACTTTGCTTTGTGACGCCAAGCCAAGTAGCTGGTTGCGTGCATTGATCAAAGCTTCATGCCCTGCGCCCGCACGGTCTTGCAATCGGAAGGTAAACCCACTTGCATTACCAAGTTCAGGAATAGGGGGAGGGCTTAACGGGAAAATAAAGGCATCTCTGATGCCCATCAAAGCACCAAAAGCGCGACCCGCCAAGGCTTGGGCTGATTGTGATGGGTCAGCGCGTTGTGTCCAGTCTTTTAAAGTAACAAAAGCGAGCGCTGCGTTTTGCCCCTGACCTGAAAAACTGAACCCTAAAACCCCCACCATACTTTCAACTTCGGGTTGTTTGAGCATGAAATCTTCAACTTGCTCAATCACCGCCTGTGTGCGCTCTCTGGTCGCGCCGGGTGGTAATTGGACATTGACGATGATGTTGCCTTGATCTTCACTGGGTAGGAAGGATGTGGGTAGCCGTGCATATACGACTGCCGCAGCACCAGCGATCGCTAAGTAAACCAGTAAATACCTCCCAGAGCGCTGCAGTATCCGGCTTACCCAGCTTTCATAGCGTTTGGTCGCCCGAGAAAAGCTACGATTGAACCAGCCAAAGAAGCCACCCTTCTCAACATGATGGCCTGCCTGCACAGGTTGCAAAAGACTGGCGCACAGTGCAGGCGTTAAGGACAAAGCCATCAATGCTGAGAAGGCAATCGATGCCACCATAACTGCCGAAAATTGCCTATAGATATTGCCTGTAGAGCCAGCGAAGAAAGCCAATGGTACGAAGACAGAGATCAGGACCACGGTAACACCAACAATAGCGCCTGATATTTGTTGCATCGCTTTTCGTGTGGCTTGTAGTGGCGAAAGCCCTTCCTCGCTCATGATGCGCTCTACGTTTTCCACCACTACGATTGCATCATCCACAACGATACCAATCACAAGCACCATGCCAAACATAGTGAGTACGTTGATGGAAAACCCCAGTGCCAACAAGGTGGCAAATGTGCCTAACAATGCAATTGGAACGACGATAGTGGGAATGATCGTGTAGCGCCAATTTTGCAAAAAAATAAACATCACGACAAACACCAAAGCCACAGCTTCTAGCAACGTCTTAGCTACTTGCGTGATGGATATTTCTACAAAGCGCGAGCTGTCATATGGGATTTTCCATTCCATACCTTCCGGAAAATAGTTGGATAGCTCGTTCATCTTTTCCCGAACAGCTTTTGCTGCTTCTAGCGCATTGCCGCTTGGTGCCAACTGCAATCCCATGCCGACGGCGGGCACACCGTTCAGTCGTGCAGACGTCGCATAGGCTTGTCCGCCTAATTCGATACGCGCCACATCTTTAAGCTTTACGCTTGAGCCATCGGTGTTGGCCCGCAAGACGATGTTGCCAAATTGTTCTACGTTCGTCGGTTGCCCGTTTACAGTGACTGTGGCCGATATGCCTTGCCCTGCAATGTTGGGTAGCTCACCAATTGACCCACTGGCAACTTGCGCGTTTTGACCACGAATTGCGTTGGTCACGTCAGTGGAAGTAAGCCTAAAGCTTGTCATTTTTGCTGGGTCGAGCCAGATGCGCATGGCACGTTCTGTGCCAAAAAGTTGTACCTGCCCTATTCCCTTGAGTCGTTGCAACTCTGGTACGACGTTGCGTGATGCGTAGTCTCCAAGTCCAACCGTATCCATTGTTGGATTGCTGGATGAGAGCATGGTGAACAGCAAGAAATTAGATCGAGACTTGTCAACTCGAACCCCTTGTTGGGTAACTGCTGCTGGGAGTCTGGGTGCGGCGCGCGATAAGCGGTTTTGAACGTCCACTTGAGCAAGATCAGCATTGGTGCCAGGCTCAAAGCTGATGGTGATCGTGCCGGTTCCATTGGCCTGCGCTACTGACTCCATGTAGATCAAACCAGGCGAGCCATTCATTTCTCGCTCAATGACCGCAAGCACGCTGTCCTCCAGTGTTTGTGCTGATGCGCCTGGATAAGCAGCAGTAATCACAATCGAAGGGGGTGCTACAGGCGGGTACTGCGCAATTGGCAATTGGGTGATTGCGACACCACCCATCACCATGATGAACAAAGCAATCACCCAGGCAAAAATGGGTCGATCGATGAAAAATTTCGCCATCGCACTTTCCTTAGCGCTTGGATGCGGAAGTCATTGATGCCCCGATTCCTGGAGGACTCCAGGGTACGGCTTTTACTGGCGTGCCAGGCGGCAGCATTTGGACTTTCTGGAAGCCATCTACCATCACTTGCTCGCCTGCTTCTAAGCCCTCAAGCACAATCCAGCGTTGATTTTGGGCCCGTTCAATCTTGACTTTGCGCGTGTTCAATATGCCATTTTCGTCAACGACTTGAACCACGTCCCCTTGTTGTGTTCTTTGAACTGCTTGCTGAGGAAGCGCAATTGCATTGTTAGCCTGCGCTTGCTCCAATCTCACCCTTACATACAGCCCCGGTAGTAGTTCACCACGTGGGTTCGGTATCTCCGCTCTAAGTGTGATTTGTCCTGTTGTAGCGTCTACGGCCAAGTCGGCAAAGAGCAATTTACCTTTCAATGGGTACTCGGTTTCATTGTCTAGAATCAGTTGCACTTGTGCTTCTTCGTTCTTGCTGGCGCGTTTGAACTTCCCTTCGGAGAGGGCTTTGCGCAAAGCAAAGACTTCGTTCGCTGACTGGGTGAAGTTCACATAAATAGGATCTATTTGTTGCACCAAGGCCATTTGACTTGCCTCCGCTTGCGACACGAGAGCCCCTTCAGTCACCAAAGCTTTGCCAATGCGGCCACTGATAGGTGATTTGACTTGGGTGTAACCAAAGTTGATCTCGGCTGCTTGAACAGCCGCTTTGCCGGCAGCCACATCTGCTTGTGCTTGTTTGTACGCTGCCTCCGCATTTGCAAACTCTTGCTTACTGATCGCATTGACTGCCAACAGAGGTTTGAATCGTTCTACTTGAGTGTTTGTTTGTTCCAAATTGGCATGCGCTCTTGCCAATACTGCTTTTGCGGTATCCAAGGCAGCAAGGTAGGCTCCTGGCTCAATTTGGAATAGGGCTTGTCCAGCTTTTACATCGGCGCCTTCACTAAAAATTCTTTTTAGAACAATTCCAGTGGCTTGTGCCCTGACCTGAGCGATCCGCGATGCCTCTAGTCTTCCTGGTAGTTCGTTAAGAAGGCCAATATTTATTGGCGAGGCCACAACTACGCCAACTTCGGTACGTGGTTGGGGTGGCTTACCGTCTAAGTCGGACTGTGAGCTTTCTTTGCACCCAGCAAAAACTAACCCGATGGCAGCGATGCAGAGGGCGGTAGTCATTAAGCGCAACCTGCGCAGTTGTATTGATTCGGGCGGTTTGTGCATGGGCGGCCTTTCATGGGCAGTTCGGATGTCTTGCAGTAAGCGTTTTAGGGGTAAGTCCGGCATACATAAGCTTCGATTGGTAGTTTACATACATACAAGAATGTATAATTTTGCGTAACTCTATTCCTAACTTGATAGCTAGGAGATTCGTATGCGTCGTACAAAAAAAGATGCTATGGAAACACGTTCTAGCCTGCTAGATGCGGCGGAAGAGGTGTTTCATAAGAAAGGCGTATCAAGGGCCTCGCTAGAGGATATTGCTAAAGCTGCGGGTGCTAGCAGAGGCGCGGTTTATTGGCATTTTCAAAGCAAGACGGATTTGTTCAACGCAATGATGGACCGTGTCACGTTGCCGATGGAGAGTGGGTTTGAGACCTGTTGGGTTGGTGCAAAGCAAGATGAGCCAACTTGCCTTGAGCAATTGCTTGAAATGGTGAATTTTGTTTTTGAGAGTGTCGAGGCGGACGATGCTACGCGGCGGGTTTTTGAGATTGCAATGTTCAAGGTGGAATATGTCGGAGTGATGGATGCGGTGCGAACTCGTCACATTTCGGCATGCGAGTCATTCAAAAAAAGACTTCAATTACATCTAGAGGGCGTCGTACGGCAGCAGGGATTGCTGTTACACCGTGCATGCATAGACGATATGTCCATTGCACTTCATGCGTTGATAGACGGGCTGATACAAAACTGGATACTTACTGACGGTGCGTTCCGATTGCAAAAAACGGGTGGAAACGCAGTTCGGTTGTTGTTGGCGGGCTTGCTGGGGTCAAATGTGCAAAATCAACGGTCAGCTTTATCGGGCGTGCAATAATCATTGCTTTCGCTAACACACGGTTTTACCTTCTGTGATTCCGTGGGTTGTGCGAACGTGCGGCTGTAGCTCAGTGGATAGAGTATTGGCCTCCGAAGCCAAGGGTCGTGGGTTCGATCCCCGCCAGCCGCACCAACGTGAGCCAGCAACTTGGATAAATATTTGTGCGCTGCGCGTAAAGCGTGCTATCATCGTAAGCTCTGTGGAGGGGTGCCCGAGTGGCTAAAGGGGGCAGACTGTAAATCTGTTGGCTTACGCCTACACTGGTTCGAATCCAGTCCCCTCCACCAGCGTTAAGCGCTGTCGCGGGAGTAGTTCAATGGTAGAACCCTAGCCTTCCAAGCTAATGACGCGGGTTCGATTCCCGTCTCCCGCTCCAGTTTTGGATGATAGGTAAGTTTTCCGAGTTGCATTAGCAACGTTTGCCCATGTGGCTCAGTGGTAGAGCACTCCCTTGGTAAGGGAGAGGTCGCGGGTCCGATTCCCGCCATGGGCACCAAATTGTGGTGCGTCCGGTTTGGGTTGCGCCGAAATTCTGTTGTGTACGTATAGTTTTTTTCGGAGTCGAAAAATGGCAAAAGGCAAGTTCGAACGCACCAAGCCCCACGTGAACGTGGGCACCATCGGTCACGTGGACCATGGCAAGACAACGCTGACTGCAGCGATTGCCACCGTGCTGTCCTCCAAGTTCGGCGGCGAAGCCAAAGCCTACGACCAGATCGACGCGGCTCCTGAAGAAAAAGCACGCGGCATTAC
>Ga0315907_10003334_pt1 | contig 19110 bp, 18 predicted proteins | sample LakEriMetagenome_3_FD_203525 | JGI IMG/M metagenome (GOLD analysis project Ga0315907, IMG submission 203525) | Freshwater fungal communities from buoy surface, Lake Erie, Ohio, United States - Buoy 12 MA123 | ecosystem: Environmental > Aquatic > Freshwater > Lake > Lake biofilm | place: USA... | reverse complement strand
CGGGTGGATTTAGGTGTAGACTGCACGCAAAGGAGTCTACCATGCGACCAAAAGGGACGGCAGAGGAATTGGAAGAGCGACGGCGGAAGTGTTTTGAATTGCTTGATTCCGGGAAGACCGCAAAGGAGATTGCCGGCATCCTCGGAGTTTCAAGGGTCTCCATTCAGCGATGGAAGGCCATGGTGCGAGAGGGAGGTAAGAGAGCCATCAAGGCGATTCCTCAATCGGTACCAGAATGTCGACTGTCACCTGAACAGCAACGCCAACTCGGCAAGATCATCACGGCAGGCGCCCTCAAAGAAGGCTTTCCAACCGACCTCTGGACCACCAAGCGAATCACCGAAGTGATTTGGAAGCGATTCAAGATTCAGTACAACCATGACCACGTTGGCCGGATGCTTCATGGACTTGGGTTCTCCTGCCAGAAACCAGCCAAGCAGGCGAAGGAGAGAGATGAGAAGGTATCGCGAGACTGGCGGAAGAAGGAATGGCCTCGCATAAAAAAGGGGCACCGAATCGAAATCTAGCCTTGTTTTTATTGACGAATCGGGCTTTATGCTGCAACCACTGACGAGGCGTACATGGGCGAAAAGAGGCAAGGCGCCCATCCTCAAGGCATGGGATCGTCATGACCGACTGACGGCAATCAGCGCCGTAGTTTGCGAACCCCACCGCAGCAAGAAATTCCAGCTTGACTTCCAGATCAAGCCTCGCAATGCCAACGCAGAGAGTTTGTTCTGGTTCCTGATTGACCTACGCCGGGAACTGAACAACCGAATGATCGTGATATGGGACCAACTGAGTGCTCATCGCAAGTCAGATCGAGTGATGCGGGAACTCGAGTTGCCCTGGATCGAATTTGAATACTTACCAGGCTATTGCCCAGGGCTCAATCCAGTGGAACACGTCTGGTCGACGATCAAATATGGGAGGATGCCCAATTGGCCAGCGCCAGACATCGATGGACTACGTGGCCGAGTTCATCAGGAGCTGGAGCGACACTCGAAAGATCGCGAGAGTCTGAAGAACCATTTCCGCTGGGCTAAGCTAGGACTGGCTGAGTAACCTTCGTGGCGCAGGTTGCAATAGATGAACCCAAATAATTGCTTCGCGGTAGCCTTTCTGTTAGCTTCTGCGGGTGGCTTGGACAAGGCCGTTGGGGGATTGGCCGAGGGTGGTTGCGGGGAGTCCCGCGATCATGAGGACGACGCATGCTTTCGCGTATCAAGTACGCTCGCGCTAGGAGACGATGATGATGGCGCCCAATTGCGGATGGTTCCGTGCGGTGGGAATGTTGCTGTGCGGGTTGATCATAACTCCACCGTCAGACGCTGGAGCGCAAGACGATCCCACTCGCTTCGATGATCCCAAATACGACTTCTCCATCTCGATCCCCGATCCCTGGAAACCTGCGGATCCGAAAAACTTCGCTGTCCCAGGTACGCTTCGGAAAGCCTACTCCGGCGCTGAAAATGCCTCCATCACTCTCTTCGTCCAGCTACCCGATCAAGCGGTCGACCCGCGCTGGATGGTGGATCTGAGCGCCACGTCGATGGAGAAGAATCTGAAAGCTATTGTGAAGGAGAAGGATGTCAAAGCGGTTGCAGGCAAGCAGGCGATGTGGATGGTAGTGGAAGGTGCAGGAACCGGCGGCGCGATCGACGGTCAAGGAGCCACTCCCACCACGCAGCAATGGGTCGCCATCCCCCGTGAGAAAGATATCGTCGTCCTGCTGCTGACCTGCCCCGCAAAGGATTTCCCGAGCAACCAAAAAACGTTCCAGAAAGCGATTGATTCACTGAAGGTGGGCGGGGTGCAGACGAAGCAACAATCGGAATCGAAATGAGTGGCGGGGAAGCTCAGGCTGTGCAATCATCCAGTGCTCGATCCTTTCGCAACCTGGAAGGCTGGCGGGGAGTTTAAGAAGAGCCAGCGGGATGTGCGATGCTTCCGATCCGTCTTCCATGGAGGATCTTCAAAACCTATTGCCGAAGTCGAAAACCGATGTCCAATCGGTCGATCGAATCACGCAATTGAGCTACCCAGTCGTCGCCCCCATTTCTTCCCCAACTTCTGGAATGGCTGCAGGATGGCAACTGGCCAGTTGCCAAACGCCTTGCCCCGTGGCTTGCCAGCCTCGGTCTGACTCTCGTGCCAACTCTGGATAAGGCTCTTACCATGGATGATCCAGCCTGGACCTATTGGCTGATCGAGATGGTCATCTCCCGAGACGAAGCCCTTTACCATCATTACCGGCCGTGGCTGACGCGGTGCGCCAGTTCCCCAACGCTCAAAGAACAACAGTACGAAGTCGATGAGGTTGCCTACGAGGCGCTTTGCCTCCATGGTGATAGGATCGATCGTTAGCATCTTTTGATGGTGTAGCGTCGGCTACAATGTGGTGAACGTATCGCGAACGGATCGCATGACGATTGGAAGAACGACGCCACTGCCTTCTTCCGAGGCATGGCCGTCTCGGCCATGCATGCGAACCCACCGGTCTTCCCGCAAGCCCCAACTGCCAGCTCCAGGAACCTTGTCGACCTCTGGCTGAGAGATTCATCTACCATGCCACCAATCCATCCGATCATCGACCGAGTGATCTTCCTGGTAGCGGGGCTAGCGACCACTAGCTTGCAGCCTCCTAGCATTTGGTCACAGCAGGCCGATTGCGATTCCACGCCGTTCGTCGCTGGCCAGGATGGCTATGCTTGCTACCGCTGTCCGACTCTTGCGGTCGCTCTTGATGGCACGCTGCTTGCCTTCTGTGAAGGGCGAGTGAACAGTCATAAGGACGAGGACGATATCGATGTGGTGCTGAAGCGGTCCAGCGATGGTGGCCGGACTTGGGGGCCTTTGCAGGTGCTGGCCGATGACAATCGCAATCCTTGCAAGAACGCCTGCCCAGTCGTTCTGCCATCGGGTCGAATCCTCTTGGTATGGCTATGGAACCAGTGGATTCCATCCGAGAAGGATCGAACGACGCGCAAAGTCTTTGTGCTCCAGTCGGATGATGCTGGTGCCAGCTGGGCGGACCCGCGTGAGATCACCGAGTCGGTCTACCAGCCTCATTGGCGATGGTATGGAACGGGGCCATGTCATGGAATTGTCAAGCAGTTGGAGCCACATCGGGGGCGGATCGTGGTCGCCGCACGGCATTCAGCCACTGGGCAGCCAATGGCGGCACATTTTATCTACTCCGATGACGGAGGTCAGCAGTGGAGTATCGGTGGCACCGTGCCTCACCCCAAGAGCTCGGAAGCGACCGTGGTGGAACGAAGCGATGGGGCGTTGATGATCAATTGCCGCAATCAGGAGGACAGCCAGTCGCATCGTGTGGTCGCCATCAGTCTCGATGGAGGAGCGACATTTTCAGAGACCTATCTGGAGCGACAGTTGGTGGAGCCACGTGGCTGCCAGGGAAGTCTTCTCTTCCATTCGATCGACCCAGAGACGGGCAAAGGGCGAATCCTCTTTTCGAACCCTTCCAATGCTTCGATGCGATCGGATGGAACGTTGAAATTGAGCTGTGACGATGGGAAGAGCTGGATCCGCGCCTTCCGGTACGCTCCGAAACCAGCTCCCTATTTCACCGGCTACTCCGATCTGGCGGTGTTGTCCGATGGCAAGATCGGAATTCTTTACGAGCGGGGTGATCTTGGAGCGGAGGTTCGCAAGCGAGATCGTTACGATGAGGTGGCTTTTACTGCGGTGGAATTCGATCAGATCCAAGAGCCGCTTCCTTGAGGCGTTCGATGGAGGAGACTTGTCATGCAGCCGATCGTGATCCAACTGGAACGTCCGCGCGTCCAGCGGCTGCTGGAACCTTATCGTCAGAAGATCGGCAGGGATTATGACGGGTACCGCAATCATGTGATGCGCACCATCACCTACGCGATGCACTTCCTCCAGCAACAGCCGACGCTGGTCTCGTTGGTGGAGACGGCGTTCGTTTATCACGACATCGGCCTTTGGACCGATCGGAAGCTTGCCTATCTGGAACCTTCCGAGGCGATGGCGCTGCGAGACAACCAGCGTTATCTGTGGGGGCTGGATGACGAGGCTTTACGGGGAGCGATTCACTGGCACCACAAGGTGTTCCCATACCGTGGTCTGAATCAGGAATTGATCGAGGCGTGCCGCAAGGCCGACTGGATCGATGCCACGCAGGGGTGGATCCGTAAAGGGATCTCCAGAAGGGAGATCGCGCGGGTGGAAGCGGCTTTTCCAAACTGTGGTTTTCACCAGAGCCTGATGCGGCTGGCAAAGGATTACAGCGGATCGACCTTGCTGGGGGGGCTGAAGGTCTTCCGCGGTATTGTCAAATGGTGATCGGTTTTTTTGGGTCGACCAAACGTATCGGAAAACATCCAAGACCATCGCAGGGGTTTTTATCGGCAGCAGCCGTTGCGATTCGAACCGCCCAGGATCGACTTCATGCGCATTTCGTTCGACATGGACGACACTTTAGTCCCGCTGCATCGGGAGGATGAACGAAAGGCAGACTGCCGATTGCTGTGCGGCGATCTGGTGGGTGCCGGGGGGATCCAATTACTGAAAGATTTGCAGCGAGAGCATGAGCTTTGGATCTACACCACTTCCTATCGAGTGCCGTGGAAAGTTCGCTGGAGCTTTTGGCTGAGGGGAATTCGGATCCGGCGAGGGATTCAGGAGGGGATTCATCGACGAATGATTCGCGAATACTCCTTTCAGCCGATCCCATCGAAATACCCGAAGCATTTTGGGATCGACCTGCACATCGATGATTCACTGGGAGTGCTTGCAGAAGGAAAGAGACTGGGATTTGAGGTTCTCTGGGTCGATGCCCGGGACCCGCAATGGATAGAGACCGTCCGCTGTGGCATTGCTTCGCTAGTCGCATCGCGCGCTTAGGAATGATGCCAGCCCAGGTTCAACGATCCCTGGACGCCATCGATTCCTACTTGGAGGTGCCGGGAGGCACGACGTAGGAGAACGAGACCTCTCCATTGCCAGCAGCGGGTCCGTTGCCGTCCAAGTAGGTGCGCACGTAGTCGATACGGGCACCTTCGGGAGCAACGCGAACGCGGACGAAACCGGAACTGGGTTGGAATTCACCAGCCAGATAGCCATACTCCTGGGCATTGCGGGTATTTCCCGATCGCGCGTGGCTGGGCTGTGGTACTTCCTGATAGACGATGCCATCGAGCTCTTGCTTGGCGAAGAAGTGGTCATGTCCGTGAAAGACCACTGACACCTTGGCATCGACCAGCATCTGGTGAATCGGCTTGTCCCAGTTTGGGCGATAGCGATCAAACTCCCACTTCCCTTCTGCGTTATGACCGCCCCATTCCCATTGACTGGCCACTTCGACGCCCCCTCGCTGACTTTGCACCGCTCCGCCAACCAAATGATGGATGAAGACAAAACGGTATTTCGCTGGCTTGATGAGTTCTTTCTTCAGCCATTGATATTGCTGGTCACCTAACGTCCAGTACCAATTCCCTTCTGAGGCATTGGCCTTGTCGGGTGGCGCGGCTTGGTCGCTTGGAGGGCGGTTGCCTTGCGGACCACCTCTTTGGCTTTCACCTCTTTGGCCACCACCACCTTGGCTACCACCACCTTGGCTACCACCTCGACGTCGCGAGAGGGTGTAGCGATAGGGATCGAGGCAGATGAATTGAGCGTCGCCCCAGTGCCAGGCGTAGTAGTTTTCCGGCTTTCCGTTCTCCGTTTCTTCGGCTTCATTCCCCGCATAGAAGGCATCGGGGCTGGGGTTTGGAAAGAGCGATTTGCGGGTGCTGGTGGCCCAGTTCATCGACGGTCTGCCTGCCGATTCCCCATCGTGATTGCCGAGGACGAAGAAAAGCGACGCATGGCTGCACAGATGCGAGAGATAATAGCGCTGTGCTAGGTATTGGCCTTTGGATAGTTCGGGGCGGACGTACTTGCCGGTCATGAAGGTGTCGCCTAGCTCCAGATGGAAGTCGGGGCGATCAGCCAGGGCGTTTCGCAAAGTCTGGAGGTAGACCTCGCCACTGGAATTTTCATCGAGATGGGAGTCGGCGGTCACTGAGAAGACAAAACTGCTACCTTCACGCCGCTGCGTATGGAAGGAGGCGATGACTTGTTCGTAGGTAGCTCCCGACTCCTTCTCAAGAAAGCTCCACTGGTACCGGTAGGCGGTATCGGGCTGAAGGGCATCCAGAACCACTGAGACTGGTTTTCCTGCTTCGACTGCAATGAACGAAGTCTCTTGCCAGGTATCGCCGCCATCGACTTGATAGCGAACTCTTCCTGTGCCGTTGGAGTTTTGTAGCACGCGAAGTTCCACCGAATGGTCGGTAGGGCGACCCAACAGGATGTCGCAAGGATGGTCGGGAATGTTGTTGGCGGGAGGTGGTTCTTCGTAGCCTCCCAGTCGGCTACCTCCGCCGCCACCACCACCTCGCGGTTCACCCCGCTGCCCACCTCTTTGCCCACCACCACGCGGTCGCTCTTCCACTGGACCTTCTTCAGACCGCTCCTGTCGCTCGCCCTGCCTCTGCCTGCCTGCACCAGGATCTGGTTGCGTCGAGTTGGGCTGGTCCTGCGCCCAGGCGAGGGATCCGGTAAGTAGGAGCATCCATATCAGCACTAGCTTGGTCCATCGCACTGGGGAAGCTTGATCCAGATGCTGGAGTTTCATGCCATAGTCGCAACCGATCATCATCAAGGCAGTCCTGAAATTCGTGTGGTCGATGCGATCGATGAAGAAGCCACTGCGGAGAGTAACATGGGACCCTAACGGTTGCGCCGAGGCGGTCGTGGTGGGGAATCAGGGACGATGTCATTGAGTCTCGAATAATCGAGGCGGGTTTTTCCATCCGGGGGCGTGGCGACGTGGTGACGAAAAAGGACCACATTGTCCAGTGCCAAATCTTCGGACCAGATCAATTTAGCTCCGTCAAAATCATGCTCGAAAAATGGCTGTTTGGGACCGACCTCCTCTTCAGTGAATTCTTTCGCGTGAGGCCACTGCGAATCATCGAAATCGACAGCATGCCAGTTGTCAGGAATTGGATCTTCCTCAATCTTCGGATTGGCGGCATCGCCTTTGAGAGGTCCGCGCGAAAAACTCTTCGCCTTCCACTGGGCGCTGGTTACGGTGCCATCCCCGAATTTCAGAATGAAGCCACCATCACCGATGTTGGTGTTGGCGTACTCCATCCCGGTTTTAGGATCGAAGTTGTCTCTGGCCATCACCGCGATCGTCATCGGGTAAGTGGGCAGAAGGTCGACGGCGATGACGTTGTGCGGAATGAAGGAGATGGAGTCGACAGCGGTTAGCTGGCCGTTGATGTAGAGAACAAACCAGTTGTCGGCGTAGATGTTGGCAGCAACCGTATCGCTCATCTGAGGCTTCTTCAGCTTGGTGCCGCCCACGACGGTTGAGTCTTTCTGCCGACCTTCAGACGGATTGGCCGCATCCTTCGATCCGGTGGGTGGCTGGGAGATGGCTGAAAGAGCCAGGAAACTGACAAGGATCACCAAGCCGAGCGATTCGATGATCCAGACCGTGGGCCGTTGGTTCATCAGCGAACTCCCTGGGGACTGGCCGACCTAATCACCTGCGCTACGGGGCAGGTGCCATGGGAAGAAGTTAGCCGGAGAGTACCGATCATGACACGAAATTTTGGAATTGGCTTATGAGCGTCAGCCTCTTCCATCGTGGCACGGGCGTCGTGCCCGTGCATGTGCTGGAGAGACCCTTAGGGTGTGTGAGCCGGGGGGGAGTGCGTTGGATCATGGTGTGGTAAAACCTGGCCCGCGAACACACCAGGGGATGGTAACGGGATGAGGCTTTGGTTCTGGTGTGTTCCGCGGCGGGGTGTTTTGCGCGCGGTGCGAGTGGTAATCAGGCCGCGTCACACAACCTACGAAGAGGCGCGGGTCCCGCCCGTGCATGTGCTGGAGAGACCCGTAGGGTGTGTGAGCCGGGGGGGAGTGCGTTGGATCATGGTGTGTTAAAAGCTGCCCCGCGAACACACCAGGAGATGGTAAGGGGATGAGGCTTTGGTTCTGGTGTGTTCCGCGGCGGGATGTTTTGTGCGCGGTGCGAGTGGTAATCAGGCCGCGTCACACACCCTACGAAGAGGCGCGGGTCCCGCCCGTGCATGTGCTGGAGAGACCCGTAGGGTGTGTGAGCCGGGGCGAGGTGCAGCCAGACGCGGAAGGGTAGGGACGCGTGGTGACGGCGTTGGATCATGGTGTGGTAAAACCTGCCCCGCGAACACACCAGGGGTTGGAATCGGCGCGGGGCCTTGGTTTTGGTGTGTTCCGCGGCGGGATGTTTGGCGCGAGGTGCGAGTGGTAATCAGGCCGCGTCACACACCCTACGAAGAGGCGCGGTTGCAGGAGAGCCCAGGGGATGGTACCGGCGCGGGGCTTTGGTTCTGGTGTGTTCCGCGGCGGGGTGTTTTGCGCGCGGTGCGAGTGGTAATCAGGCCGCGTCACACAACCTACGAAGAGGCTTGGCATTGCGCGTGGCAGGGGCGTCGTGCCCGTGCGGGCATGGAGAGTTCCCTATCGTGTGGCTGAGTCGGACTTGGTGTCGGTTAGCTGTCGATGATGGTGCAGGAGCAATTGGCGGAGGCGATCCATCGCTTCCGGTCGTCTTCGATGCGGCACTCGACGAAGCCGACTCGCAGTCCTCTCTGCTGAACCTGCGCGATCGCCGTCAGTCGGGCTCCCGTTACCGGTCTCATGAAATGGACGTGCAGATCGATGGTGGCAAAGTCCTGACCGTCGTCAAGGGTTCTTCCAAAGGCGATTCCCATGGCAGCATCCGCCAGGGCGGATACCATGCCACCATGCACCCGACCCATCGGATTGTGCCACCGCTCATCCACTTCAACACGGACCGTCGCCTGACCTGACGGGCCGGGCTCCACTTGGTAGCCAATCCATTGAGACACCGGGGCGTTGCCAAACCGATCTTCCGCCATGTCGTATTCCCTTGCCAGCTTCTCGGCCAAACGCTATTTGCATCGAACACTGTATCGCGATGCCTAGTCTAGTCTGGATGGGTGTCGCTCCTCGAATCGCTACGATACCACGATCGAGAACGAAACTCTCCTGCTTGCCTTCTTCGTGTTGGCGAATGGGCGTGGTATCCTTGCGTGGCGGGCGTGTGTGGCTGGGTGTGGTTTGGGAGCGGTTATGGATTCTCAGTCGTCGGATGTACTTTCGATCGAGGCGTACGATTACGACCTGCCCAAGGAGTTGATCGCGCAGCAGCCCACGCGCCATCGAACCGATGCGCGGCTGATGTGGATCGACCGGGCGAAGGGATCGATCGAGCACTACCATGTGCGTGATCTGCCGGAACTGATCGCTGCTGGTGATACCCTGGTGGTCAACGATACCAAAGTCGTCGCTGCGCGGCTGATCGGCTTGCGGGAATCGACTCGAGGACGCTGGGAAGGGCTTTTTCTGCAGCGGAACGATCAGGGGATTGGGGAGCTATTGAGCAAGACGCGGGGGACGATGGCGCCTGGCGAGCAAGTGGTGTTGCGCGATCGAGAGGGCCGTGAAGAATTGCGGCTGACGGTGGTGCAGAAGACCCCGCAGGGCAGTGTGCTGTTCCAACCGCCCGAAGGGCTACCCTGGGAAGACCTGCTGGAGCGATGTGGTCGCGTTCCACTGCCTCCCTACATTCGCGATGGACTGATGGTCGATGAAGACTTGCAGCGCTACCAGACGGTCTACGCCAGGCATCCTGGATCGGTCGCAGCGCCAACGGCTGGGCTGCATCTGACCCCCGAACTGATCCAGCAGCTGCGTGAGAAGGGAGGCTCCCTGGCGGCCGTGACGCTGCATGTGGGGATCGGCACGTTCCGCCCCATTCAAGTCGACCGGCTCGATCAGCACGCGATGCACCACGAGTGGGGGACGATCAGCGAAGCGGTCGCCCGCAAGCTACAGATGACCCGTGATGCGGGCGGTCGCGTCATCGCTGTCGGTACAACGTCGACGCGGGTTTTGGAGTCGTCGATGATCGCCAATCAGGGCCAGTGGGGAGGCTGGAGCGGCCAGACCGATCTGTTCATCCGGCCAGGGTTTCGTTTTCAGGCGATCGATGGCTTGCTGACCAATTTCCACCTCCCCAAAAGTTCCCTACTGGTCCTGGTCAGTGCCCTGGCCGGGAGGGAGCTGATCCAGAGGGCTTACCGCGAAGCGATCGAAGAGAAGTATCGCTTTTTCAGCTATGGCGATTGCATGGTGATCGCCTGATTCCATCTGGCAGGAAGGTAGCCACTACGTGCAGGGCACTCGGCTGCTGTTTTCCATCGATATTTGGGTCCATCCGGCAATTCCTTGGGTGGTATCCGTCCGGTGGCTCGGAGTAGGTGGGATGAAGTCGTAGGGGCAAGGGCTACAAATGCAAGGCGTGCGATCGATCTCACCCTCCCCGGGAGAGGGTGACTGGGTGCTGTGGCCACCAGTATTTCTTAAGTCGCGGCAGTGAATCGATCGCAACCCACACCAATCCCCTATGGACCGAGAAGGCTCTTCAGAAATGAATTTTGCCATAGGAGCAAAGGCTACTGGTTTTTATCGTGCTCTTGCTCAATGAAATGGTACTCGTACGCGAAAAGAAGTGTGGGGACACGGAGTCATCGAGACTGAGCTATCGAGACTGAGAACGAGTACCGTCCGCCGCGGCGGACTGGGTACCCGAAATCAAAACAATGCCCCACGAAATTACCCGAAGAACCGATATTTGGGGATCTGCAGACCGATGTGTTAAACTAAATCCTGTGCGTCCTCTCCTCGTTGTATCCCTCCAGGGGGATGCTACGTGCCACCTTGGCCTGCCTGCATCTTCTGGTGCTGTTCGGATCGATCATGGTGTCCCTTCGTCCTGCCCAAGTCATTGTCGGATCCCGATCACTGCGAGTGACCCTATGGGTCGCTTGCCTGTCGATCTGCTTGGGTTGGCTTGGTTGGATACCGCCTCAGAGAATCCTAGCGCAGCAGGCACCTGCCGCGGAGCCAACGATAGCGCCAGGGGAAGGGCTGACGAAGCCAGGGCTGGGAGATCGAGAGGCGTTGCAATTTTTTGAAACCCATGTTCGGCCCATCCTGATCGACCACTGCCTGGAGTGTCATTCGGAGGAGACGGAGGCCAGCGGCGGATTGCTTTTGGATCGCCGAGCCGGATGGGAGCGGGGAGGGGATTCTGGTCCGGCGATTGTCCCTGGGGATGCTGCTGCCAGTTTGTTGATACGAGCGATCGCTTACGAAGATCCGCATCTGGAGATGCCGCCCGAAGGGAAGCTGTCGGACGAGGCGATTGGTTGGCTAAAGGAGTGGATCACCCAGGGTGCTTTCGATCCCAGGACGCAGCCCGCAGCCAAGAAATCAACGACTGGACTGACGCTGGAGAGGGCAAAGGAACACTGGGCCTATCAGCCATTCCAACTGCATCCAGTGCCGTCCGTCGCCGCCTCCAGTTGGATCGATAGCTGGATCGATGCTGCACTGGAGAAGCAGCCGCTGATTCGTAGCCAGCCGGTGTCGCGGGCAGCCCTGCTGCGGCGTTGGATGGTGGACCTTCATGGCTTGATTCCTACTCCCGAGGAGATCGAGGCATTCGAAGGCGATCGGAATCCTGATGCGCTCGAGCGTATGGTCGATCAGTTGCTTGCATCGCCGCGATATGGGGAACGAATGGCCCGGCGATGGATGGATACGGTTCGCTTTGGTGAGTCGTTGACACTTCGAGGGTTCGTCTTCCCTGATGCGTGGCGGTATCGCGATTATTGCATTGAAGCGTTTCAAAGCGATCTGGCCTGGGATCAATTCCTCACCGAACAGATCGCTGGGGATCTGATCGAGACGGAGGATTGGCAGAAGCAGCAGCGAGGAAGCGTTGCGGCGATGTTCTGGCTGCTGGGCAATACGAATCTGGAAGAGCAGGACAAGAAGCAGTTGGATCTGGATGTGATCGACGAGCAGTTGGATGTGTTTGGCCGCGCGGTGCTGGGACAAACCCTGGGATGCGCTCGTTGCCATGACCATAAATTCGATCCGATTCCGACCAGCGATTACTACGCCATGGCGGGAATCCTCAATGGTTCACAGGTGTTGGAGCATGCGAACGTATCGAAGTGGATCGAGTCCCCGCTGGCGGTTTCCGATGCCATGCAGAGGGAGCGACAGCAGTTGGAGTCGGAGCGGGTGAGCCTGCAGGAACAGATCAAGTCGATCGACACCAAATTGAAGCCGCAGCAGGGGTCGGTGCCGGTGGATCGTCTTGCCGGGGTTGTGGTGGATGACGCGGCGGCCAAGCGGGTTGGGGACTGGAAGCCTTCGTCTTCCGTTCAGCCTTTTGTCGGTTCGGGATATTTGCACGATGGCAACAGCAATCGCGGTAGCAAGACGATCACTTTCCAGCCCGCGTCTTTGGCTCCAGGGCGTTATGAAGTCCGTCTCTCCTACACCCACGGCGACAATCGCGCAACCAACGCGATGGTGGAGGTTTTTAGCGCTGATGGCCAGCAGGAGCATCGGATCGATCAAAAGAAGGCGGCGCCCATCGGTGGACTGTGGGTCTCGCTGGGAACGTATCGATTTGAGCAGGATGGTCAGGCGTATGTGATTGTTTCCAACGCAGGAGCTGACGGCCACGTCATCGCCGATGCGGTCCAGTTTTTGCCGGAATCAGCCAGCGATGGGAGTGCTGGTCAGGTGGCAGCCAAAGGGCCGGAGGGGGATGTGAAGCAGAACCAGTCGCTGCAACAGACTCGCGAACAGCTCCAGAAGCAACTGAAAAAGCTCGACCAGCAACTGGCCTCCTTCCCTCGCGCAATGGTGCTCAAGCCACGACCCGATGCAGGGGATCTGACGGTGATGATTCGCGGCAGTGTGCATCAGCCGGGGCCCAAAGTGCCGCGAGGTTTTTTGCGGGCCGTGCGATGGCAATCGGATCACCAGCCTGATGTCGAAGAAGCGTCGATCGATCGAATCGATTTGGCTCGCTGGGTGACCGATCCCAGGCATCCATTGACAGCGCGGGTAGCGGCCAATCGCATCTTCAGCTGGGTGATGGGAGAAGGATTGGTTCGGACCGTGGATGAATTCGGGACAACCGGCTCCCCGCCGACTCACCCAGAACTGCTCGATAGCCTTGCCTATCGATGGGTGAGGGAAGGGTGGTCGACCAAACGATTGGTGCGGGAATTGGTCCTTTCGGATGCCTATGCAAGACGGAGCGATTTGCCGGAGGGGAGATCGCAAACGCAGGTCGATCCGGAGAATTTGTGGCTGGCCCGTGGTGCTCAAAAGCGGCTGGATGCTGAGACATTGAGGGACAGTTTGCTGCGGATCAGCGGTCAATTGGACCTGATGATGTTCGGCAAGAGGTTTCCTGGGCAGCTGGAAGCGGACTATGGATTTCAGAGCGATTCGACGGCGCGAAGCGTTTATCTACCTGCCTTTCGCAATGCGCCTTCCGATTTTCTCTTGGCATTTGATCTGGCCGATCCCAGCTCGGTGGTAGGCCAGAGGTCCAGGACGGTCATTCCGCAGCAGGCGCTGACGCTGCTGCATCACCCGTGGGTGATTGAGCAATCGGAGTTAGCAGCCGATCGGCTACTGAAGGAAGCATCGGAGAGCGGTCAAGTGGTATCGCTGACGTATCGAACGGTGCTGGGGAGAGATCCCAGCGACGAGGAGTTGGTGGTGGCGAAGCGATTTCTGGGGGCGGCTGGCGATGTCTCTTTGGACCGCCAGCGATTGGCGTTGCTTTTGCAGAGTCTTTGGGCATCGATGGAATTTCGTTTGCTGAAATAGTGAGCGATGAGAGCCTCGGCGACTTCCTTGTCGCTGCAAGGTCCAAGGGGAGGGGAGCGAGGATGAGCGATGGAAGGGCTGAGGCGATGGTCGAGCTTGCGGGGCGACGTCGGTGGCTGCAGCAGGTGGGTTGCGGATTCGGAGCTTTGGCTGCCTCGGCACTCGCGGCGGGAAGCGTGTGTGCGACGAATTCATTGGTCGATTCGACCCTGGCGGGAAGCGAGGGGCTTCACCTGCCGCCGCGAGCCAAGCGGGTGATATTTCTTTTCATGCAGGGAGGAGTCAGTCAGGTCGATTCGTTCGATCACAAACCATTGCTGGCCAAGCATCACGGCCAGACGAAGGATTTTCGCGACGCGCGCGCCCTGGCCAACACCGGGGCGCTGGCCACTCCCCAGAGGATTTTTGGATCGCCCTGGAAGTTTGCGCCACAGGGTCGGATTGGCAAATGGTGCTCTGATCTCTTTCCCCATATCAACAAGCATGTCGATGATCTTTGCTTCTTGCATGGCATGCATACCGAAGGGGTCGCTCACGGTCCGTCGACCTTGTTCCTGCACTGTGGTGCGACGCAGCAGTGGCGGCCTTCGATGGGCGCCTGGATCCAGTATGGTCTCGGTACGGAAAATCAGAATCTGCCTGGATTCGTTTCGATCACTCCCAGCATCGGCAATGGCGGACCGCGAAACTATGGAGCAGCCTTTCTGCCGTCGAGGTATCAGGGGACGCCGATTCGTATCGACGCTTCGCGAAACAACTCGCTGGCCATACGGCATCTGGCTAGCGATGCGCATGGATCGGAGGTCCAGCAGGAGAGGTATGACCTCATCCAGCAGCTCAATCGATTGCAGCATGCACAGTTCCAGCATGCATCGGATGCGGAGGCGATGATTGCGTCGATGGAGACGGCTTGGCGAATGCAGCAACCGGCGGCCGATGTTCTGAGATTGGAAGAGGAGTCGCAGGCGACGCTGGATCTGTATGGGATCGGCAGCCCGAAGACCGATCTTTATGGCCGCAAATGCTTGCTGGCGCGAAGGCTGGCTGAATCAGGAGTCCGCTTCATCCAGGTTAATTATGGAGATGACTCGGCCAACCCCGCCTGGGACCAGCACTCGCAACTGGAGAAACATCAGGACCACGCACAGGCCACCGATCGACCAGTCGCTGGCCTGCTGGCGGATCTCAAGCAACGTGGGTTGCTGGAGGATACCCTGGTGTGGTGGGGGTCGGAATTCGGCAGAACTCCCTACGCTGAGAAGAACGGAACCGGGCGCGATCACAACCCTGGCGGCTTTACCGTGTGGCTGGCCGGTGCAGGTGTAAAGCCAAGCTTTTCTTGGGGATCAACCGATGAACTGGGGCATCTGGCGATCGATCAGAAGGTCCATATGCACGACTTGCATGCGACGATTCTTCATCTGCTGGGGATCGACCATCTGCGGCTGACCTACCACCATGCAGGTCGAGACTTTCGGCTGACCGATGTGTTTGGCGAAGTGGTCGACGAAATCCTTGCGTGATCAGTAGATGGTCCATTCATCTGCGTGACATTTCTGAAACAACATTCTAAAGAACGTTAGAATAACTAGGGGAGGGAAGAGCGATGATGAGGCGAATGGCGAAGGAGAAGATCGCGCGTGGTCTGATTTTCGCGTTGGCGATCGGCTTGCAATTGGCGTATGGGATGGCGTCTAGGGCCGATTCCCCCAAGGTCACCACCGACGTGGTCTATGGGCATAAGGATGGGATGGCGCTGACTTACGACATTTTCTATCCCGCCGAGGGGAAGGCTAACGGGCGCGGCTTGCTGTTCATGGTCAGTGGCGGTTGGGTTTCGATGTGGGCGCCTCCTGCACAGACCAAGCTGCTTTTGCAGCCGATGCTGGATCGTGGTTTTACGGTGATCGCCGTTCGGCATGGAAGCAGTCCCAAATACTTGATTCCTGAGATTGTCGGGGATGTGCGAAAGGCGCTGGAGCATGTGACAGAGCATGCGGGGGACTACGGGGTCGATCCGGAGAAGCTGGGTGTTTTTGGAGCCAGCGCAGGAGGGCATTTGTCATTGATGCTTGGGACCACCACCAACGACAAATCCTCAGCGAAGGGCCAGCCCCATGTGGCGGCGGTGGTATCGATTTTTCCTCCGACCGATTTGAGGCCGTACTGCGAGCCATCCAATCCACTACGCGAACAGTTTCCGGCGCTGAAATTTGAAGCTTCCAAGGTGGATGCGCACTCCCCGTTGCTGCAGGCCTCGAAGGACGATGCGCCGACGCTGATGGTGCATGGGGATAAGGACGAACTGGTGCCGCTGTGGCATAGCGAAAAAATGCAGAAAGCCTTCCAGGAGGTCGAAGTAGCGAACGAATTGATCGTCATCGAAGGGGCTGCGCATGGATTCAATGCCGAAGGAAATCGCCGCATGTACCAAGCGATGGGGGATTGGTTTGAAAAGCATCTGGAGGTAGCCCCGTAAGCCGATGGATCGACGCACCACAGTAGAAGCGGGGGTGCGAAGAGTCGTGGTTGCTGGAAAAGACCCGTAGGGTGTGTGAGCCGGGGCGAGGTGCGTTGGTCGGTGGTGTGGTAAAGTCTGCCCCGCGAACACACCAGGGGTTGGTAACGGGATGGGACATTGGTTCTGGTGTGTTCCGCGGCGGGATGTTTTTGCGCGCGGTGCAAGTCGTAATCGGGCTGCGTCACACACCCTACGAAGAGACGCAGCGGAGTATTTTCTCGTGCGGCGCTAATTCATGCTGCGTCACACACTCTACGAAGAGATCGTCAGGGAGCGACCAAGCGCAATTTGCGGTCGGCGATCGTGATGGTGGCAGTTGTTCCGCTGTCGAAGGTCAAGAAGTCCTGTTCGACTCCGTCCCCGAAAATGACACCTCCGCTGGGCATGCGCGAGGTAACGGTCAGGGGAGACTGGGAGTCAATCGTTCCGAGGATGATCGAGGCTTCCGATGCACGGCTGACAAAAGGTTCGCGGACATGGAACCGCAGCCATTCGGAGCGATAGTCGAATCGGTATTCTTCGCGAGCCTTCTGGAACGGCTTATTGCGCCGTTCAAACCCCTCGATCACCGCCGATGCACCGGTCAAGATCGATCGCGACCAACCGGTCGACCCTGCGCCGGTCGAAACGATGATGCCGCTGGAGGATTGGTTTTCTTCCTGTTGCCGGTGAGCGATTCGGTAGCGGGCGGAGGCATGGGTGGCAAAGCCGATGAAAAGGTCGTTGACGGCGTAAAGCGACTGGCCATTGTTGAGGGAGGCCTGGGCCATCGTCAGATCATGCGTGCTGTAGTTCCCGACTGCCGCATCATGCAGAACCGCTTTCGCATGGCTGGCTTCGAACGGAAGCAGAATCCCGTCAAAGCGAGTTGGGTCGGGGTTGATTCCGACCAGCGGCTGTCCGTCCAGGTACTTTGCTGTGTTGACCACCAGTCCATCCTGTCCGAGCACCACCACTAGGTCTTTGGGACCAAAGAGGAAGTTGGGGAGGAAGGAGCGATCGATATGCTGGCAACGGACCTCAGGGAGCGACTGATTGAGGAGTTTTAGCGACTGGTGGAAGGTGTGGTGGGCATCGGCATAATCATCGAAAGAGACCCCCAGCCGCTCTAGGTAGAACCTCGCCTGCGACTCGCTGCTGTAGCGTTCGATCAGCTCTTCCTGCGCGGTCTTGCGCGTGACAATGACAATCTTATCGAACACTGCCTTGGGCATCGGCGATTCTCAACATGCTTCGAAACAGTCACCGTCGATCCTGTTCAGAGACTCATTCATCAGGCCGATTCGCCTGTAGCAGGCTGGCCATGAGCTCGGTGGTGATATTGAGCTGCCCAACCTTGTCTGCATTCTGTCCAAGAGACCGCATCGACTCCGCGAGAAGCAGTTTCGGCTCCGTGCCTCGAAGGGCGGCTAGTTCTTGTTCCAGAGCCTTTGCCTTGGAGGCGGATTCGACTTCCAGCGCCTTGCCGCGATTGGCCGCTTCCATGAGCAGGTTTTCGCCCTGCAGTTCGATGAGCGCGGATCGCCCTTTCTCCAGTGCCGAATCGGATTCAAGTTCCTTCTCGCGAATCTTTCGTTCATCTTCTACCGCGCTGGCGCGGCGAGCCATGATCGCCTCATCGGCTCGCCGCAGCAATTGCTCGCGAAACTCTGCCTCCAGCGCCTTGGACATCTCCGCTGAAGGTCGTACTGCAAGGATGAACAAGCCAAGGATCTCCACCCCGAACGAGCGAAGGGAGTCATTGGCGATCGCGCGATCGGTAACGGCCGTGGCGATCGCCTGAGATTCACGAATGCATGCCTCCAGCGTGCGCGACTCTACCTCTTCATGCGTTGCGATCTGTAGCATGTTGACGATGCGCTGACCAAGAACTCGCAGGTCTTCGGTGACGTGCTGGCCGGTCTTTGGGTCGATGGTCAGATTCAGCAACGCAGCGGCCTTCTCGGGATCGGAAATGCGGTAGGTGACCTGTCCCTGAACCGATACGGTCTGGTAATCGCGGCTGATCTCCTGAAAGACAAACGGCTGATCGATGCTCTGCGTCGGTACCGCAACGATCTGTGTTTGAAAAGGGAAATAGAAAAACGATAGCCCAGGACCAGCCTGACGTTTGACACCACCGGTGTACTTTTGGATGTAGTGACTGGGCTGTCCCTTGAAGTAGGAGATCCCGAACATGTTTGGATCCTTTGAGGATGATCTGGTGGTTCCAGTCCTTTCGCCAATCGATCATAGTTCCCCCTATTTGGGGATTTCAAGGAAAAATTGAACGCCGGTGCGAAATGGAGTGATTGGAAGGTAGGCAGCGGGCTGTTGAAGGGCCCGAAGGGTGTGTGAGCCGGGGCGAGGCGAGTTGGTCGGTGGTGTGGTAGAGTCTGCCCCGCGAACACACCAGGGGTTGGTATCGGCACGTGGCATTGGTTCTGGTGTGTTCCGCGGCGAGGTGTTTTTGCGCGCGGTGCGAGTCGTGATCATGCCGCGTCACACACCCTACGAAGAGCCGTGGTTGCTGGAAAAGACCCGTAGGGTGTGTGAGCCGGGGCGAGGTGAGTTGGTCGGTGGTGTGGTAAAGCCTGCCCCGCGAACACACCAGGGGTTGGTAACGGGATGGGGCTTTGGTTCTGGTGTGTTCCGCGGCGGGATGTTTGGCGCGCGGTGCGAGTCGTAATCGGGCCGCGTCACACACCCTACGAAGAGGCGTGGTTGCTGGAAAAGACCCGTAGGGTGTGTGAGCCGGGGCGAGGCGAGTTGGTCGGTGGTGTGGTAAAGTC
>Ga0315907_10003330_pt1 | contig 19117 bp, 22 predicted proteins | sample LakEriMetagenome_3_FD_203525 | JGI IMG/M metagenome (GOLD analysis project Ga0315907, IMG submission 203525) | Freshwater fungal communities from buoy surface, Lake Erie, Ohio, United States - Buoy 12 MA123 | ecosystem: Environmental > Aquatic > Freshwater > Lake > Lake biofilm | place: USA... | reverse complement strand
GATGTTGCTGCTGCCGGCGATCCCGGTGCGGTACTCACAGGCGGTCCGGTCAACACGGCAACCGTCAACCGAGTCACGCTTGAAGCATGGCTGCGTAACGCGCCGGCACTGAAGCCGATGTATCCGCAGGGCGGACGCGGCATGCCAAACCTGAATCTCACTGAAGAGCAGATCGACCAGCTGGTCGCATTCCTCGAGACGCTGAACTGAGCTTTGTGATGAACGTCCGCACCGCATTCTTTGGAGTTGGTCATGGCACTAACTGAAGACCGCCCCCTCGCCCTTCCCTCGGGTGATTCCGACGACGGGTACACGCCCACGGGTGTGTTCACGCGTCCGACGGCCGAGACCGGCCCGCGCTCATGGTTCACCACCGTCGATCACAAAAAGATCGGCATCATGTACGGCGCCGCGGCAATTTTCTTCTTCATTATCGGTGGCGTCGAAGCGCTGCTCATTCGTATGCAGTTGTGGGCTCCTCGAGGCTCACTGCTCAGTGCCAACCTCTATAACCAGGTCTACACAATGCATGGAACGACGATGGTTTTCCTCGTCGTTATGCCGATCGGTGCTGCGTTTGCGAACTACCTGATTCCATTGCAGATCGGCGCGCGCGACGTTGCGTTCCCCCGAATCAACGCGTTCAGTTTCTGGGCGTTCTTGGCCGGCGGCGTTTTCCTTAACTCAAGTTGGTTCCTTGGTGGCGGCGCCGACGGCGGTTGGTTCATGTACGCACCAAACAGTGGTGTGATCTTCTCGCCAACTCATGGTGTTGATTTCTGGAACTTCGGTCTCATCATCACCGGTATCGCTTCGCTTACCGGCGCAGTGAACCTCATCGTCACGGTGCTCAATATGCGAGCTCCGGGTATGACACTCATGCGAATGCCGATCTTCACCTGGATGGCGCTCGTGTCGCAGTTCTTGCTGCTCTTCGCGATCCCCGTACTTACGTCCGCCCAGGTCTTGCTCATGCTTGATCGAGGGTTCGACGCAAACTTCTTCAACGTTGCGAAGGGTGCCAACCCACTGTTGTGGGAGCACTTGTTCTGGATCTTCGGACACCCCGAGGTGTACCTCATGATCCTTCCCGCCTTTGGCCTGGTCTCGGAAATTCTTCCAACCTTCGCTCGTAAGCCGATCTTCGGTTACCCATTCATCGTGTTCTCCGGTATCGCTATCGGCTTCATGGGTTGGGGCGTATGGGCCCACCACATGTTCGTCTCCGGTATCGGACCGATCTCGGTGACCGCGTTCTCGCTCACCACGATGTTCATCGCGGTTCCCACGGGCGTGAAGATCCTGAACTGGACCGCCACGATGTGGGGCGGCAAGTTGAACTTCTCAGCGCCGATGCTTTTCTCGATCGGTCTCGTCACGATGTTCACCATCGGTGGCCTGTCCGGCGTGATGCACTCAGTCGCCCCGATGGACACGCAGCAGACCGACACCTACTTCATCGTCGCTCACTTCCACTACGTACTCTTCGGTGGGGCGTTCTTCGGATTCATGGCCGGGTTCTACTTCTATTGGCCGAAAGCGTTTGGCTACATGCTCAATGAGAGCATCGGTAAAGCCAATTTCTGGCTGATGCTTCTTGGCTTCAACCTCACCTTTGCCCCGATGCACGTCCTTGGACTTCAGGGCATGAGCCGTCGTATCTACACCTACGACGCGGGCTACGGGTTCGAATTCTGGAACAAGGTCGCCACCATCGGTGCGTTCACTCTTGCTGGCAGTATCGCCCTGTTCATCTTCAACATCTTCTACAGCAAGTCGAAGGCGAAGAGTCTTCCGCCGGTCGGTCCCGACCCGTGGGATAGCCGCACGATCGAATGGATGACCCCGTCTCCGACGCCGGTCTATAACTTCGATCCAATCCCGACAGTTACCCGCGTCGACGACTTCTGGTATCGCAAGTATGGCGAAACCAAGGACGGCAAGCTCGTACGCATCGCCTCTACTGCAGAGGTCGCGCAGCAGCGCACCGACGGCAAGGGCATTCATCTTCCATCCCCGTCCTACTGGCCGATCGTTCTGGCCTTCGGCCTTCCGATCGTTGCATACGGAATTATTTTCAGCCTTTGGCTTGCGCTGATTGGCGGCATCGTTGTTCTCGCAGCGATCTACGGCTGGATCATGGAGCCACCGGACGATCCCGATGCCGCTCACGATGATCATGGGCCCGAGGCACACGCTTCTGACGGTGGAGACACCGCGGTTCCCGACTCTGCAGACGCAGTGAAGGAGATCGAGACCGTTGGCTGAAACTCTCACCTCCCGTCCGACATTGGCTGACGCCGATGCGCATCAGGCGCACGCGCATATCGATGCCGACACCAACACCGGCATTTCCAACACAAAGTTGGGCATGTGGTTGTTCCTGGCATCAGAGTGCTTGCTGTTCGGCGGCCTGATCACCACCTATCTGCTCTACAGGCGTCCGCTTGAAGGTCCGACCCCGCACGAGATTTTCGACATTCCGTTTACGTCGACCTCGTCGTTCGTTCTTCTCATGTCGTCACTCACCATGGTGTTGGCAGTTTCGGCCATCGAGCGTGGAGAGCATCAGCGCATGCGCGTCTGGCTCGGTGCAACCGCCGTTCTTGGCGCAACGTTCATGGCTGGTCAGATCTACGAATTCACTGTGTTTGTACGCGAAGGTCTCGGGTTCACCACCAGCCGATTCAGTTCAGCGTTCTACACACTCACTGGCTTCCACGGCATCCACGTCACCGTCGGCATCATCATGCTTGTTTCGGTTGTGCTTCTGTCGCTGCGAGGCAAAGTCCCGGAACATAAGGCTGAGACCGTCGAAATCGTGGGTCTGTACTGGCACTTCGTTGATGTCGTTTGGGTCGTCATCTTCGCCGTCGTGTACCTCATCCCAACCTGATCGAGGAGCATCACATGACCATTACCTCACATGACGACGTCCCCACAACCGTCCTCGACGGTGCAGTAAAGGACTATTCGCGCGACAAGGTCTATGTCCTGACCGCGATCTTCCTTGCGGTTCTCACCATCATTGAAGTCTTCACCTATGCCGCACCAGATTTTCCGATCTGGGCCGATGAGCTTCTTATCCCGGTGCTCATGATCCTGATGGCCGTGAAGTTCTTCACGATCCTCTACATCTTCATGCATCTGAAGTTCGATAAGCCGATCCTGACTCGCATCTTTTATACGGGCCTGGTTCTTGCGATGCTTGTATACATCGCGATGTTGGCGACCTTCCGTTTCTGGTTCTGATAGCTCTGCCAGCACGAAAGTTGTCCCTGACTGGTCAGGCCAACTCATACGCACAAGACTGAGAACATGTTCTCAGCGATGCCCTCCTTCGCAGCTCATTGGGAAGTCTGGGGGTTGGTACTTGCCATCGTGGCTGGGGGTCTTTTCGTTGCAAAAGTGATTGGTCCGAAGGTTGTCGAACCAGGCGCTCAGGTTGTGTCACGACGTCAGGCCGTTTCATTTTGGTTGGCTGTTGCGTTTATGACTGCGGCGTCGGTGTGGCCGCTTCATGACATCGCCGAACAGCGACTGTATTCAGGACATATGTTCCAGCACCTTGTGCTGACAATGATTGTCCCGCCGCTCTTTCTTCTTTCGTGTCCTACATGGCTGGCCGAACTCTTCGTGGCCTCGGGTGGACGGTTGTGGCGAGTGGTCCAAGTGCTCGCCACACCGATTTTGGCGTTCGCGTTGTTTAACTCGTTCAACATGCTCAGCCATATGCCGCAGTTCGTAAACACGTCGACAACAAGTGGGCCATTTCACTTCACCGCACACGTTTTGTTCGTGGTCACCGCTCTCATCATGTGGCTACCCGTCTGCGGGCCATGGCCGCAATTGCGGCTTTCGATACCTGGTCAGATGGTGTACCTCTTTGCCCAATCACTTCTACCGACACTTCCGGCGGCGTGGCTGTGGCTCTCGCACACGGTGGTGTACGACGCATACGACCAGCCCATTCGATTGTGGGGAATCTCGGCGAAGAGCGATCAAGAGGCCGCTGGTCTCATTATGAAGGTGATTGAAGCTGCATACCTTTGGGGAATTATCGGTGTGCTGTTCTTCCGTTGGGCGGCGCGGCACCACAATGCCGATCAAGAGGGTCTCTATCTCACCGAACGCGAAATCCTTGAATGGGAGGAAGGCGAACGCGGGGGCCTTGATTCGTTGCCGTCCGGTACTCCCCGAAAGACGTCACCGACATAATTACTCCCAGCGGAAGAACTTCACCGCAGCGAGCGGCGCAAGCATGGCCCATACGGCAAGCACGATCCATGCTGAACCTGCGGATGGAGCGCCACTTCGCAGGCAGGATTGCAATACCTCACTGAGTGCACCTGAAGGCAGCACCTTGCCAATGGTGCCCAAGAAACCTGGCATTTCACTAAACGGAATGATCATTCCGCCCAGTAGAAGCAGCAGGAGATAGAGCCCATTGGCGAGTGCAAGGGTGACAGTTCCGCGCAAAGTGCCGGCCATCAGCAGGCCAATTCCACCGAACGCAAACGCACCAAGGACAACAGCGGGAATGGCCAGCAGCGGTGTGCCACCAGGGTTCCAGCCGAGAAGAAACGCTGCGATGACGATGAGCGCGATCTGCAGAATGAGAAGAATCTTTACCATCCCGATCTTGGCCAGCACCCAACGCCCGCGACCAAGTGGAGTTGAGCCAAGTCGTTTGAGCACTTTGTAGTGACGCTCAAAACCGGTACCAATGGCAAGTGCAACCATGGCGTTCGACATCACTGCAAGTGCGATGATGCCGGGCGCAAGAAAGTCAACGCGTTTGTCGACGCCTGTCGGGATCGGCAGAACCTCCACTGCAGAGAAGAACACGAGCAGTAAGAGCGGAATCGCAACATTGACGAGTAACTGTTCGCCGTTGCGCAGGCTGAGCATTAATTCGGAACGCGTTTGGGCAAGTAGCGCTTTCATCGACGTGACCTCCGCCGACGGTCGGCTGCGGGTTCTGCAGCAGGTGCGGTCGCGTGGGCGGTCAGACGCAAAAACACGTCTTCAAGACGCTGACGCCCGGCGCGCAAATCGGCAAGAGGAAGATTCATCTCGGCAAGCCATGCGGTGATTGCTGCAACCATCATTGGTGTTGCTGCGGATGCAACCACGTACTCGCCGGGTGATGCTTCGGTAACTATTGCTCCAATTCGTTCGCCGAGCGAGGAAACGTCGAGGCCTGAAGGCGCACCGAAACGAACTTCGTCGCCCTGCGCGGCGCGCATGAGTTCGGTGGGCGTTCCATCGGCGAGCACAACACCGTGGTCGATGATGACCACGTGATCGGCGAGCTTCTCGGCTTCTTCGAGATCGTGCGTTGTGAGAAGAACGGCCACACCGCGATCGCGAAGATCAGCGATCACTCGGCGAATGAGTTGGCGGCCTGCCGGGTCGATACCTGCGGTCGGTTCATCGAGGAACGCGACATCTGGGCGACCAACGAGCGCGAGTGCCAGCGAGAGGCGCTGTTGTTCTCCTCCAGACATCGAACGCCAGGTCGATGACCGATGATCGGCCAACCCCACAAGTTCGAGCAGCTCATCGGGGTCAATCGGATTGTCGTAGTACGAGGCGAACAGGTGCAGCGCTTCGGCGGGGCGCATACCGGTGGCGACACCGCCTGATTGCAACATCACGCCGATGCGGGCCACAAGCTGGCGATGGTCGGCGACCGGATCGAGGCCGAGTACCCGAACGGAACCGGCCGTGGGACGGCGATAGCCCTCGAGGGTTTCGACCGTGGAGGTCTTGCCCGCTCCGTTTGGTCCGAGGAGGGCAGTGATCTGGCCCGGCATGGCCCGAAAGGAGAGGCCATTGACGGCAATGCGATCGCCGTAGCGAATGGTGAGGTCAGCGACCTCGATCGCTGGCTGGGACTCAGGAGAAACCACGATCTGACGCTACCGGGCCGACGACTACGGTTCAGAACCGTGATCGACGTTCGCCGAATCCGTTCCGACTACGACGCTGTTCGAGACTCTCTTGCCCGCCGTGGTGACGAAGGGGCCCTGCGCGACCTCGCTCAGGTGGCCGAACTCGACGAAAAGAGTCGGCAGATTTCCGCCGAACGGGACGATCTTCGAGCGCAGGTGAACGGTCTGTCCAAAGAGGTTGGTCAGCTGCGTCGCGATGGCGATACGGCTGGGGCGGAAGCGCTGCAGGAGCAAAGCCGTGCCCTCGGCGAGCGCGAGCGTGAAGTGACCGCAGCGGCCGACGAGATCGCTGGTCAGATGCGCGATCTCCTGCTGCATATCCCGAACCTTCCATCACCTGACTGCCCCGACGGCAAAGGTGAAAGCGACAACGTCGAAGTGAAGCGAGTAGGCGTTGGTGACGATCCTGCTGCTTGGGCAGAACACCAACGTGTTCCTCATTGGGATATCGGTACCGAACTCGGCATTCTTGATCTTGAACGTGCAGTGAAGATGTCGGGCGCGATGTTCACGATGTTCCGTGGCCAAGGTGCAACGTTGTCTCGAGCGTTGTGTCAGGTCGCGCTTGACCGCAATGCCGATGCGTTCGAAGAGGTTCGCCCGCCAACGGTTGTGCTGACTGACACGATGATCAGTACCGGCCATCTTCCAAAGTTCATCGACGACGCGTATCACCTCGAGCGCGATGATCTTTGGGCAATCCCCACTGCGGAAGTTCCGCTTACGTCGTTAGCTCGCGATGAGATTCTTCGCGGTGCTGATCTCCCGATGCGCCTTATGGCGCAAACTGCATGCTTCCGTCGTGAAGCCGGCTCAGCTGGTCGTGACACTCGTGGCTTGTTGCGTGTGCACGAGTTCGACAAAGTCGAGATCCTTGCCTACGCAACTCCGGAACAAGCGCCTGCGTTACACGAGGAACTTCTTGCTCGTGCCGAAGGACTTATCGGCGCACTTGGGCTCACCTATCGAGTGCTCGATCTGTGCACCGGCGACATCGGAAACTCTTCGGCCCGCACCTTTGACATCGAGGTCTACGCGCCGGGTGTCGATCAGTGGCTTGAAGTTTCGTCGGTGTCGTGGTTCACCGACTACCAGGCCCGTCGCGCCAACATCCGCTACAAAGTTGAAGGCGCAAAGGGTAATGAGATTGCCCACACCCTCAATGGCTCTGCGCTTGCTGTTCCCCGTGTTTGGGCCGCAGTAGTCGAAACTCATCGCCAGCCCGATGGCACCGTGCGCATTCCTGAAATCCTGCAGCCGTACATGCGCGGCGCAACCTCAATCGGCTGATCATCACGTGATTCTTCTTCGTCGATTCGCTGTCATTGCGGTCGGCGGCGTACTTGGCTCGTGGATGCGATGGCGATTATCGGTGTGGTTTCCCGTTGCCTCAGGAACGTTCCCAACGACAACCCTTGCGATCAATCTCGTAGGTTCTGCGCTTATTGGCGTGGTGCTGGTCTTGTTTCTCGACCGAGAGCCGCCGCGGTTGCTCACGCACTCGTTTCTCGGAACGGGAATCCTTGGCGCGTTTACGACATTCTCAACGTTCACGGTTGAGAGCGCGGATTTGTTGCGGCAATCGGAACCGCTGACGGCACTCGCGTATGTGGTGGCCTCTGTTGCTGGTGGAGTGCTTGTGGCCATGGCGTCGATGCGCCTCACTCGCCGAGCCATTCATCTTGAGGTCGCATCATGACCGCGTGGGTCATCGTCGGTTTGGCTGGGGCACTAGGTGCCACGAGTCGTCACGCCGCAGACATCGGCTTGCGCCGTTGGTTTCCGAACGGGCCTTCGATCGGCATTCTCCTGGTCAATCTCATGGGCTCGTTCGTCCTCGGTGTTGTGGTTGGTATCGCTGCGACTCAGATCATCAATGAGAATCTGCGTCTTGGCGTCACCGCCGGTTTCTGCGGAGCGTTCACCACGTTCTCGACTTTTGCGGCTGAACTCGCTGGTCTTGTGAACAATCGCAATCATCGGATGTTGCTGCTGTGGACAGCGCTCATGGTGATTGGTGGCGGTCTTGCCGCCTACGCAGGCATCACCCTTGGTCGCGCGTGGTGAGCTGCGCTTGGCACTTCGCTTCAGACTGGAGTGGACTGGACCAATGAGCGCATCTCCCAAACTTGACGCCCTGCGAGCCGAACTACAGGCGAAGGGACTTCGACGCGCTGAACTTCACGATGATCCATTTGTGCAGTTCGACGCTTGGTTCCAGTTTGCGAGCGAAGCGGATGTGCATGAACCCCATGCCATGGTCGTGTCGAGCGTTGGCGCCGATGGCATGCCGTCATCTCGTCACGTATTGCTTAAGGGTTTCGATCATGGCTTTGTGTTCTTCACGAATTACACCAGCCAAAAGGGTCGTGAACTCATCGATCATCCGCAGGCATCGATTTGTTTCCCTTGGAACATCCTTTCTCGTCAGGTTCGAGTTGTTGGCACCGTTGAGAAAGTCACCGAGTCCGAAAGCGACGAGTACTTCAGCACGCGGCCTCGCGGAAGTCAGACCGGTGCATGGGCTTCGCATCAAAGCGAAGTGATTGCTGATCGATCCGTTCTTGAAGGTCGTTGGGTCGAAGCTGAGGAACGCTTCGAGGGCGTTGATGTTCCTCGCCCCCCACATTGGGGCGGCTTCCGTGTACTTCCGCGCGAAATCGAGTTCTGGCAGGGCAAGCCCTCACGACTGCACGACCGATTCCGCTACACCGTCGACGCGTCGCAACCCACCGGGTGGCGCGTTGAACGACTCAGCCCCTGAACGCCTAATTGGTTAGGGCAGAACCTTTATCACTTCTTCGGCCAACAAGTGAATGTGGTCGAGATCGTCCATGTCGAGTACCTGCAGATACATGCGTGTTGCACCGGCTTCAGCAAATGACGCGATCTTGTCGAGGACCTGCGCAGGTGAGCCGGCAGCACCGTTCTGAATGAGTTCGTCGACTTCACGGCCGATGTTCTGGGCACGTCTTGCAATTTCCGCGTCGTTCGAGCCAACGCACAGCACCTGAGCGACCGAGTACGTCATCGATTCAGGATCACGACCGCGCGCTTCGCACGCGGCGCGCACGTTGTCGCACGACGCGCGGTAAATCTCGACTGGCGGGAACGGAAGATTGAATTCATTGGCGTATTTCGCGGCCAACGCAGGTGTGCGCTTGGGGCCGTAGCCGCCCATGATGATCGGCGGGCCACCAAGTTGAACCGGCTTGGGAATCGCAGGCGATCCGACGATGGTGTGGTGTTGCCCCTCGAATGAGTACTGAGAATCGATCGGTGTGTTCCACATGCCCGTAATGATTTCGAGTTGCTCTTCGAGAATGTCGAAGCGCTGGCCAAGTGTGGGAAACGGAATGCCATAGGCGGTGTGTTCGGCGTCGAACCAACCAGCACCGAGACCAAGTTCGATACGACCGTCACTCATGTCGTCGATCTGGGCGACCGCAACAGCTAACTGACCTGGCAAACGGAATGTTGCCGAAGCGACGAGTGTGCCAAGACGAATCGTGCTGGTCTCACGGGCGATCGCACCGAGGGTGACCCAAGAATCGGTGGGGCCAGGAAGTGGATCCCCGGCGCCCATGCGCAGGTAATGATCGGAACGGAAGAAGGCGTCGAAACCGAGTTGTTCGGCGAGTTGCGCGACGGCGAGTTGTTGGCGATACGAAGCGCCCTGCTGGGGTTCAACAAAGATGCGAAGTTCCATGCCCCGAGGCTACTTGTCGTTGGTTCGTGCCTTACCGAGTAATGCGATGAACACAACGAGCGCTATCACAAGGCCGAGGATGAGACCGATGCGGGTGGGCCCAACATCGTTGATCCACTGGGTGATGTGGCCATTGAGATTGAACATCCAACCGGCGATGCCGCCGCCTGAGGTGTTGCCGTTCAACACGCGCAGTTCGTACCAGCCGTAATAGACGACATACAGCCCAGCAACGACGAGTAGCACGCCGGAAACGCGATTGATGTGTGGCAGTACGCCGCGCATCTTCTTCACAATGCCTTGGCGAGCGAGTGCGATAGCGAGGGTGAGCACAATCAACACCAGCCCCATGCCGAGCGCATAGGCAATGAATGCGCCGAGACCCACAAAGAAGTTCTGCTGATCGATCACGGTTGATATCGCAGCAATAAATAACGACAACGTGCAGCTCAGCGATACGAGCGCATAGGAAATGCCGAACACGAAAACTGATCCGAGCTCTCGCCCTTCGGGACCCTTTGAAATTTTCGGCAAACTCACGGTGATTTCACGGCCCATCAGTAAGCGAATGCCGAGAATCACCAAGACAATGCCCAACACAATGGTGAGCCACGGCAACTTGTCGATAACGGAAGAAAGAATGGGATCAAGGACGAGTCCAAGAACTCCGAACACGACAACAAAGCCAGCAGTCATTGCGGCGCCAACTGCGAGTGCACGCAAAACCGTCGCGTCGGCTCGGTTGTCGGTGTCCCTAGCGTTCTCAAGCCCTAAGAAGTAGGACAAGTACGCCGGTAACATCGCAAAGCCACACGGGTTGAACGTTGCGACCATGCCAACACCAAACGCGTAAACGATCGCCGAGTTCATATCAGTTACCGGTTGCGGTCTTCACGAGTGCGGTGAGCTGTGCTTCGGTGAGCGCACCGGAGTGTGTTGCCAGAATGGTTCCGTTTGACGCCACGAGGACGGTGTAGGGAAGTCCGATGCCGCCGAGTGAACGCAGAATCGAACCTTTGACATCGCGACCAAGCGGATAGGTAACACCTGTGCGATCGGCCATCGCTTGTCCGAGTTCGGGAGGTTCCAGATAATCAAGACCAACAATGTCAACGTCACTACGGTTGGCTTGCCACACCTTTTCGAGCGCTGGCATTTCCGTTATGCACGGTACGCAGGTCGATGACCACACGTTGATGAGTAGTGGTTTGTCATTCGGTGCGAGATCTTTGGTTGAACCATCGAAGGCGACGTAGGAGATGTTCGGCAACCTGGTGCCGGCCACGTCGTTCGTGATGACGAGCTCAGGCGGTTGCGTGGCATTGGGGTCGAGCTTGGTGACATCGGACGATGGCGTCGATGAACCGCCCGAGATCGAGATGATGAGCGCAATTGCGAAACCCACGACAATCAGTCCCGCCACAGTGAGCGGGAGATAACGGCGCATAGCCGATCGGGGTTGGGGAGGAAGCGGTGCGGGTTCCATATGAGATCCGACTGCGAGAGGCAGTTCCGACCGTACTTGGACCCCCGCACCACTCCCAATCACCTCTCGGCCAGAGGCCGGTTCGGTGACAGGTCCGACTGTCCGAGGCAGCAGGTGGGATCGGCTCAGTGGCAGCGACCCCACCCGGCTGCGGGCAGGTGGTTGCTAGGCGGAGCGCAACCAGGACTGAAGGTGCACCGGCACGGGAATGTCGGGCAGCTCATCCTCGGCTCGAGCGAGCTTCGGCGGGCGGCCGCGGCGACGCTTGGTGGCGAGGATCTTTCCGTTGATGAACATCTGTCCACCCCACACGCCCCATGGCTCGTGGCGCTCAATGGCCCCTTCGAGACACTCGACGATCACCGGGCAGGTCGAACAGATCGACTTGGCCATGGCGATGTCCTGGAGCTCTTCAGAGAAGTAGACGCCGGTCAACGTTGCGTTGAGGTCGTTGCATGCGGCGTCGGCCCTGACGGCCGGTGAGATGTCGTCGAGCGTCTCGGCGAGCATCGGTTCTTTCCTTTCGTGGGTGCACCGGAGTGCAGATGAGCTGAAAATGGGTGGTGGGGGTTGAGGGACAGGTGTAGGTGGATGGGCGTAGGTGGACGGGAGTTGGTGGATGGGGGCGTGGCCGCACATGAAGAAAGGCCGCCGGGGGAACCCGGCGGCCTCAGTGCATGTACGCAGTCGTTACTGCGTCAGCTCAGAGATCGCCGGGACGGGTGCTTATGACCAAAGGTCGTAAAAGCGTTGGTCCCGGTGGCATACCAAGTGGCGGAAATGGTCACGTTGGCGCGCGATGCCACAGGCGCGACAGAGGCCGGAATGGCCGAAGAACGCGGAGTGGTGGCGGACGTGAACATGGACTCCACCGAACCATGCCGGCGATGGGCCCGTCAACTGAATTAATCGAGAACGGCGAGTTCCCGTTCCTGCCAAGGGATCGGGGGCTAGCGTCGCTGGTCATGGGAAACGCGGATTCGGGGGCGGAAAAGAGTTCGACCCGGCGAGCCGAGCGCGAAAACGGCGCGAGCCGGGTGCTGCCCATTCCGAGTTTGGGACGAGTCTTCCGGCGCGAGCGCCGGGTGCGATTGGGCGATGTCGATGCCACCGGGCGCCTTCGTCTCGATGCCGTGGCTCGCTATCTGCAGGACGTCGCCACCGATGATTCCGATGATCTCGGGAGTCTTGAAGCACGGGCCTGGGTGGTTCGACGCACGCTGATCGAACAGCATCAGGCCCCGCGCAACAGCGAGGACCTTTCCTTGGCCACGTTCTGTTCGGGAATGGGTACTCGTTGGGCTGAGCGTCGCGTTTCGATGGTTGGCGCGGCAGGTGGTTCGGTAGAAGCAGTGACGTTATGGGTGCATCTCGACCCCGTAACCGGTCGGCCGAAGCCATTACCCGCAGAGTTCGTTGCGACCTACACCGAACCTTCCGGTGGTCGAGAAGTCACCGCGCGCCAAGTGCACGAACCAGTTGTTCCGGGTGCAGACGATGTGCACACGATGCCATGGTGGCCTCGAGTCACCGATCTCGATGTGTTGAATCACGTCAACAACGCGGTGTCATGGGAAGTCGTGGAACAAACCCTTGAACGAGTTCGTGCGCGCGAACTTATTGATCTCGATCCCTCAGGTTCGTTGCGGGCCGAAGTGGAATTTCGCGATGCGATTGATCACAAAGTAGTTATCGCCGCGATGCCATTGACGATCGCGTACCGAGCAGTTGATGGTGTTCTAAACATTGCGTTGTGGTCGACTGATGGAGAAACCGTGTACATGACCGCGCAAGTGTCATCGCTGAGTTAATGAACGACGCTGCGAATTAGTCAGTTGCGTCAAGTGCAGCTAGAGCAGCGTCAAGCATTCGGGCGGAACAACCGCTCATCGAAATTGGCGGTGCGAGTTCGGTCACAAGAAGTTCAGTTATCGCACGAATTGCTGATGAAGCTTCGCCTTCGGTGAGCACAATCGGTGCGCCGGTATCGCCGCCATGTGAAACGGCTGGTTCGAGCGGAATGCAACCAAGAAGCGGAAGCCCTTCACTCTCGGCGAGTGCAGCGCCGCCACCCTCGCCAAACACTGCGTGTGTATGTCCGTGATCGCAGGTGAATGCGCTCATGTTTTCGATCACACCGAGAACATGGAGGTGACTTTTGCGCGCCATTGTGACTGCGCGAGTCGCAACTCGTTGCGCGCCAACCGCAGGCGTCGTCACAACAACCATTTCGGCTTGCGGAAGCATGCGCGCAAGGCCCATTTGCACATCGCCAGTGCCGGGCGGAAGGTCGATGACGATGTAATCGAGATCATTCGCCCACGAGACATCTTCGAGGAAGTGCTGCACGGCGCGATTCAGAATAAGGCCGCGCCACATGAGTGCGTCGGTTTCATCGTCGACAAGCAATCCCATAGATACGACATCGAGACGTCCGGTACCAACAGGAATCGATCGGGGAATGATCGTGCGTTCTTCGTTCGGGCCAGTGGTTGCTTCAAGTCGGCCTTCGATGCCAAGCATGCGCGGAATCGAGAAACCCCAAATGTCGGCATCAATGACGCCAACGGCGAAACCGCGATCAGCCAGGGCCGCTGCGAGGTTGGCGGTTACCGACGACTTTCCGACGCCGCCCTTGCCTGAGGCAACGGCGAGCACTCGGGCACCCGGTGGAACTCGGTTGGGGCCGGCGGTGGATTGGGCGTGCTTGCGAGCGACGTCCATGGCTGCGGCCTTCTGCTCGGCATCCATCTCGACCCAGTCGATTGAGGCCGAGGTCACGCCGGGGAGGCCCTCGATGCGGGTGAGGATCTCTCGCTTCAGCTGGGCCTTCAGCGGGCAGCCAGCGGTGGTCAGAGCCACCACGACGACTGCAGCGCCAGCGTCGGAAACGGTTGCTGATCGGGCCATGCCCAGTTCCACGATGTCGGCCCCGAGCTCGGGATCGACCACACCTCGGAGTGCAGCGAGGATCTCGTCGCTGGTGGGAAGGGCTTCCATACGGGAAATCTACCGGCGAGGAGGGGGCTCGCCCCGCCCAGACGTGTGATCTTGGCGATGATTCCGCTACCCTTTTGCGATACACCGCTGAATCACGGAGGACAACAGTGATCACGCTCACCGAAACCGCATCTTCAAAGGTCGCCGAACTCATCGCCCAAGAGGGCCAGGGAGATCTCATGCTCCGCGTTGCAGTTCGCCCCGGCGGCTGCAGTGGCTTCTCCTACGAAATGTTCTTTGATTCTGAGAAGGATTCAGAAGACGTCGTGAACACCGAGTTCGGTGTTCCGGTCGTGGTCGATCCTTCAAGCGCTCAGCTTCTCACCGGCGCCACCCTTGATTACAAGGATGGCCTTCAGGGTGCGGGCTTCGCGATCGACAACCCCAACGCGCAGAAGACCTGCGGTTGCGGTAACTCGTTCAGCTGATCTTCCTTTCACTTTCTGATCGACGACCGCCTTCGGGCGGTCGTCGTCGCGTATCGCCCTCTTCTTTCTCTACCTGACCGTGGTGGCATGACCGATTCCTCTCCAGCCGAAACAGCGCAGATCACGTTCGTCGTTGATGGCGAACAGGTGAGCGTTCCCGACAACGGTGTGTCGTTGTTGGCGGCGTTGCGCGGTCGGCTTGGAAATCGGGCACCAAAAGCCGGATGCAATCCGCAGGGTCAGTGCGGTTGCTGCACGGTGTTAGTCGACGGTGCACCGCGAGTTGCTTGTGTCACTCCAGTTCGCCGCATCGCTGGCCGCGTGATCACGACCGTTGATGGATTGGCCGAAGAAGACCGCGAGCGCTGGTCCGATGCATTGTTGGCAACCGGCGGAAGTCAATGTGGATTCTGCACCCCTGGCATTGTGTGTCGACTTGAAGGCTTGCGTTCGAAAAACACCGCGGCCGACGATCTCGATGCAGTTGATCGCGCCTTGGCTGCGCACCTGTGTCGATGCACCGGCTGGCAAACGATCCGCGAAGCATGGTCAATGGTTGTGAGCGGTTCGTCTGCCGTGGAACATGCGCGAGGGGAAAATCGCAATTTCGACGATGCGTCTCGTCGGGCAACTATCGAAGGTCGATCAACACAGCAGGTTTCTGCAGAGGTTGTGCTCGGTCGTGCTGGGTTTTCCGAAGACACTGCGCCTTCCGATGCACTCGTTGCCATTCCCAATGGTGAAGGTGGATGGGTTGTCGCTGGTTCGTTGCCTGAAGCACGGGCATTGGCGGGCAAAGTCCAAGGGCGACACGGAACGACATCACCCGAGCCGCCGCTTGCGCTTCCTGAAGGCGAGTGGGAACTGACGCTCCGAACTGGTTGGGTTGAGCCGGCTTATCTCGAGACCGACGCGTCGTGGTGCGAACCCGGGGGCGAGCCGTTTACGTCGCTCGCAAACGGCGGCGCATTCGGCGGCAAGTTGACGACCGATGTTGGACGCGTTGCTCGTGAACTTGCGTATGAACATCGACAAGCGGTTCGTGTGGTGTTGTCTCGCGAGGATGTTGTACGCACTGGACCAAAGCGTCCACCGGTTGCTGCTGGTATCCGCTCTGATGGTTCAGGGGTGATTCGAGTTGTTCGCACCGACGGGATTGCAGAAGCAATCGCGCGCGTCGCGCCGCAGTTGGTTGTTGAAGAAGTTGATGTTGTCGGACCACCGACGTCGGTCGATATCCGCGGCGCCGGCGTTGTCGAAGCGCAGCTTCTTCTTGCTGCGCTTGATGCAAAGAAGAACGCACAAGCCATTGATGGCGAAGCGCATGTCGCATCAGTGACAAGTGAAGATGGTGCAGTTGCCACTGTTGCGATTGGTCTCGATGGTGGTATTCGTGTTGATCTTCGCTGTGGCCGCTTGCTCGACGCGATCGTTCTTCGCTCGTATGCAATCGGTGCGGTTCATATGGCACTCGGTTGGGTAACAAGCGAGGGTCTGTCAGTTGGCGAGGACGGAACGATTAGTGATCTAACGATTCGTTCCTTTGGCGTCCTTCGTTCCGCTGACATGCCACATGTTGAGGTGACGTTGCACGAGGAAGACAGCGAACCGGTCAATGGTTCCGATGCTGTGTTCGCGGCAACCGCAGCAGCGGTGTGGTCGGCTCAAGGTTGGCCGACCGATTGGCCGACCGGGCGCAGTGCTCTCGGTGGCGAACCTGTGACACAGTGAGTTCATGAGCACACCTATTGGTCCGTACACCCCCATCGTTCGTGCCGGCGACTTCCTCGTGATCTCTGGTCAACTCGGATTGGTCAACGGAGAAATGATCGTGGGCGGCGTGACGCACGAGACCACGCAGGCGCTGACAAACATGGCGGCGCTCCTTGAAAGCGAAGGCGCTTCGCTTGCTGACGTCGTGAAGACCACCGTCTTCCTTCGTCATATGCGTGATTTCGACCTGATGAACGAGGCCTACATGGCGGCATTTGGTGATCACCGGCCGGCTCGCAGTGCCTTCGCAGTGGCCGAACTGCCCCGTGTGGCCCTGGTCGAGATCGAGGCGTGGGCTTGGTCACCGGCCGAGAAGTAAGGTTTCTCCCATGCCTGGCGTCGTCATCATCATCCTCGTGCTCCTGATCGCAATCCCTGTTGGGTTTCTCATGACCATGTCGATCGTGGCGGGTGTCTTGGGCTGGAGCGTCGAAGACGAGGTCGACGTCAACTATGCCGGCACTGAAGACTTCGCCTTGGCCTACCCCGAATCCTGATCTGCCCACGTTCGCTCGCTGGCTCGAGATGAACTTTTCGCGTCCCCACAACTTTTCATCGACACGGAGCGGCAGAGAGCAGTAGCGTGCCGATTCGTTAAGAAGGTGCTGGGAAGGTGTTCCGACCCCGCAGGACAGAAAGGGGTCCCGGAATGGCTGCCGGTACCGTCAAGTGGTTCAACGCTGAAAAGGGCTTCGGCTTCATCTCACGTGAGGGAGGCCCCGACGTGTTCGTGCATTACAGCGCGATCAGCGGCTCGGGCTATCGCTCACTCGAAGAAGGCCAAGCCGTCGAATTCGAGGTCACCAGTGGCCCGAAGGGTGATCAGGCACAGGACGTTCGTCCTCTCTGAGACCACACTCGTTTCGTAAACACGCCGCCCTTCGGGGCGGCGTGTTTCGTTTTGCAGAGTGTTTCGTTTTGCAGAGAGTTGTGAATGCAACGCGCAAGGGGGTTGTGTTTATGCGCCCCAGCGCGATTGGCCGAAGCGATAGCCAACGCTGCGCACCGTTTGGATCAGGTTGGCGTGATGTTCGCCGAGCTTGGCGCGCAGACGTCGGATGTGAACATCGACTGTGCGTGCGCCGCCGTAGTACTCGTAGCCCCACACACGGCTAAGCAGAGTTTCACGCGTGAACACTTTGCCTGGGTTCGAGGAAAGGAACTTGAGTAGTTCGTATTCCATGTAGGTGAGATCGAGTGGTGCGCCACCGATCGCGGCTTGATAGGTCTCAAGGTTGAGTACGAGTTCGCCGTACTCAACGAGCTCAGGTCGGACACCTGCTCCGGTGTTCCAATACAAATGCTTGAGACGTGCTTCGAGTTCGCGCGGGTGGAACGGCGCCAAACAGAAATCGTCATAGAGGTCGTCGCGCAGTTCAAGGTCACTCAATTGCGTTCCGCTCACCAAGAGCAAGAGCGGTTCAAGTGGAACATCGCGCTTGCGCAATGCGCGGCACAGAGCAAACGCGCGCTCAGGGTCGAGATAAGCACAAATGATTGCGCCGCCCCAACCGCTTTCGGGTTCGATGCGAGACGCGGCGAGTTCGTCGCTTGCGGCCTTCCACGGATACCCGGACAAGTCGAGTGCTTGTGCGAGTTCCGGGGGCGGAGGATCGGGGAAAATGAGGATTGGTTCCATGACGGTTACCAAGCCGGAAGGTACCGATCGAGTTCGAACTGCGTGACCTGAGCTTTGTAATCGGACCATTCCGCACGCTTATTGCGCAAGAACCATTCGAAAATATGTTCGCCGAGTGCTTCGGCAACGAGCTCCGAGCCCTCCATGACATCGAGTGATTCTGAAAGCGATTGCGGCAATGGGCGGATGCCTTCGGCCGCACGCTGTTCGGGAGTGAGTTCGAACACGTTCGCAGAAGCCTCTGGCGGAAGTTCGTAGCCGCCTTCAATTCCCTTAAGGCCTGCAGCGAGCATGACGGAATAGGCGAGGTATGGGTTACACGCCGGATCGGGTGCGCGGTATTCGATACGAGTCGATGACTGCTTGCCGCGCTTGGTGACCGGAACACGAACAAGAGACGACTGATTGTTGCGTGCCCACGTGATGTACACCGGTGCTTCGTAACCAGACACCAGTCGCTTGTAAGAGTTCACGAGCTGATTTGTGACAGCGGTGATCTCGGGCGCGTGGTGCAACAAGCCGGCGATGAACCCGCGTGCGACCTTTGACAATCCAACAGGATCGCCGGGTTCATGGAATGCATTCTCGTCACCTTCGAAGAGCGACATATGCGTGTGCATGCCTGAACCCTGCACACCACCAAGCGGCTTAGGCATGAATGATGCAAAGACGCCCTGCTCCATCGCGATCTCTTTCACGATGAGACGGAATGTCATGATGTTGTCGGCCATGGTGAGTGCGTCGGTGTAACGCAGATCGATTTCGTGCTGACTCGGTGCATCTTCGTGGAACGAGTACTCAACTGGAATGCCCATTGCTTCAAGAACGAGCAACGTGCGCGTGCGAAGGTCACTCGCAACGTCGGCAGTGGTGAGATCGAAGTACGAACCGGAGTCGAGCGGAACGAGGGGCTTCGAAGGATCGCCCTCGGCGAAATAAAAGAACTCCATCTCGGGGGCGGTCATGAATGAGAACCCGCGGTCGTGTGCCTTATCAAGGTTGCGCTTGAGCACCTGGCGAGGGTCGCCCTCGAACGGGGTGTCGTCGTGGTTGAGAATGTCGCAGAACATGCGGCCGGAGATTTCCGAGCCCTTTCCCCACGGGAGAATCTCGAAGGTGTTGGGG
>Ga0315907_10003328_pt1 | contig 19118 bp, 34 predicted proteins | sample LakEriMetagenome_3_FD_203525 | JGI IMG/M metagenome (GOLD analysis project Ga0315907, IMG submission 203525) | Freshwater fungal communities from buoy surface, Lake Erie, Ohio, United States - Buoy 12 MA123 | ecosystem: Environmental > Aquatic > Freshwater > Lake > Lake biofilm | place: USA... | reverse complement strand
AAATTAAGAAAGAATTAAAAGGCGAGAGCATAACTATCAAAAAGGTACTTTCTTTTGTCGTAAAGAAGAGAGTAGGCAATGTAGAACTACCAACATTTTTAGCAGAGCCACGTTATTATTTTGAATTGGTAGATTTTCCAGATTCGATTGTTACAGAAGTTGACAAAAGAATAAAATTCAAGAGCAATATTTCAAGAAAAGAACTCCCTATGATTCAAGGGGGAACTCCAACACAATTGAGTAGCCAAGAGGTTTACAAGTTGTATTTTGACGGTTATGTTAATTATATAAACAAGTTAATAAGCCAATCTGTAACAATTGGCAATTCAACTTGGGGTACTGATGATGATAATTACTTGATTATTTGCACAAAGCCTAATGCAAAAAACGTAAGCTACATAAAATCTGTAAAGTATGACAAAGAGGGAAATTTAGTTGAGGAAGATTATGGATTTGATGCAGAAAACCCAGACTTTATACCAACAAAAATTTCTTTAGAAGAAGAAGATGATAAGAAAGAAGAAAAAAAGAAAAAGAAAGTAGTAGAGCCAGCAAAAGAGGAAAAGCCAAAAGAAGAAAAGCCAAAAGAAGATGATATTGTTGAAAAGGAAATTAAGCTAAAAGAAAAAGAGATTGAATTGTCCAAAGAACGCCAAAAGGAACAAGAGTTAGAACTTAAAAAGTTAGACAAAATAGCTTACTTGATGAAGAAAGGATTTACCAAAAAGGAAATTATGAAATTATTAAGTTAATGAAGAAGCATTACACAATAGAAAGATACCAAGCAGCAATTAAAAATCTAATTAAAAACAAACAACCTTTTCAAGAAAGAGCAATTGGCTCAAGAAGAATGTTGGTTGTTGGTGGAGAATTAAGAGCGACTATACAGCCAAACGATAGTTTAAATATAGGCGAAATAACGAAACGTGAATTTGCATCGTTTCTTGGGCATTTTAGTAGAAACTTAAACTATTGCTTAAAGAATGAAAGATTGGCTTTCACAACAATCATTTTCAATGGAAAATCAAGAAGTAAAAACAAAGATGTTTGGAACGAAATAAACGATGGGGATTGCTTTTACAATGTAGATTTAAAAAACGCATATTGGCAGATTGCTCACAAACTTGGCTATATCACAACAGATTTCTATGAGAGATATGCAGATATGGAAGAGTACAAACAAGCAAAGCGGTATTGCATATCTTTTTTGTCAAGAAGAAACGAGTGTGTTTATTTTGATGGCAAAGACAAGCTAACAACTATTGTTTGCGACACATCGGTTTATACGAATGTTTATAGCAATATTAGAAAAAAATTATACATTTGTGTAAATGAAGCTATCGAATCTTGCAATGGAGAATATATTGACTATAACATTGATGCTATCACAGTTCCAGAAAAGCACTTGCAATCGGTTATTAACACTTTTTTAGGAATGGGGCTTGAAATCAAGATTACAAGATGCTTTAAAGCAAATAAAAATCAATATTTTTATGGTTCAAAATTAAAAACTTTCAAAAAATAAATATATGATAAAAACAGGAAAAATAACCAAATGCCAAATACAATCTAAATGGTTGTCGCCAACATCTAACAAGTACGTTTACTATCACGAAATTCATTTCGACAATGGGGATAAAGGAGTTTGTGGTAGAATGTCTGAAAACCCAGATGATATGAAAGTTGGTTGTAGTATTGAATACGATATTACAAACGATAAAATAAAGTTTATAAAATCTTCGTATGCTGAAAACAATGGCTACAATAAGAAAGATAAAAAACAATTTGGGTATAAGAAAAACCCCGATGACTTTTTAGGCTACGCTTACTCATACGCTAAAGATATGGTAATAGCTGGCAAAACATCGAAAAAGAATGTTGATGACTTGAAAAAAATTGCACAAACAATCTACTCTCACATCATTGAATTGCTCAAAAAAGAGGAATCAGAATTGGTTGAGCAAGACAAAAAAATGCAAGAAGAAGAAGATAAAAAAATAAAAGAAGAAAATTCATCGAAATAATTTTGTTATATCAAATCAAAGTTATACATTTGTGCAACAATAAATAAATCTATGAACATATTTGCACTTGACCTAAATCCTCAAAAAGCGAGTGTTTATCACACAGACAAGCACGTTGTTAAGATGCCTTTGGAAACCGCACAGATGCTTTGCACAGCATCTTTTTTAAGTGGAGAGCCACGAAGATACAAGCCAGCATTTATAAACCACCCTTGCAATTTATGGGCAAGAGAATCATTGGACAATTATTATTGGTTAGCAGAGTTGGGTATTTATCTATGCGAAGAATACAAATTTAGATACGGCAAGGAACACGCTTGTTTAAGTGTTATACAAGAGTGTTACGACAATATACCACCAATACTATCAATAGGGTTGACACCGCACAAACTTGCTATGCCAGATGATTGCAAAAAAGATGATTCAATATTATCATATCACGCATATTACAATACTTACAAAACACATTTGTTCAAATGGACAAATAGAAAAACACCTTATTTTATAAATTAAAACATATATTTGCATAACTTAATAAAAACCAATAAAAACAATCAAAATGAAAAAAACAAAAGAGCAATTAATAGAAGATTTAAAAGTTCACCAAAAAAACGTGAAATCTAATCTAATCAAGAACAACAAAAAGCTAAAAGAATCGCTTGAGAAAAAAATTAAAGATTTAGAGCAAGAAATCGAAAACTACGTTGAGGAAAAAGCACCTGCTATTGATGACAAGCCAAAAGTTGATAAACCAAAGGTAGAAAAACCAAAGGTAGAAAAGCCAAGTGTTGAGAAACCAAAGGTTGAGAAACCAAAGGTTGAGAAGCCAAGTGTTGAGAAGCCAAGTGTTGAGAAAGCACCAAAGGTTGAGAAAGCACCAAAGGTTGAGAAACCAAAAGTAGAAAAAGCACCAAAGGTTGAGAAACCAAAAGTAGAAAAAGCACCAAAGGTTGAAAAGCCAAAAGAAAAAAATGATAAAAAAGTAGCACCAGCAAATGCTAAAGTAGCAGCCAAATTTAATGTTGGCGACAAGGTTTATTTTTTAGACAACGAAACCAACAAAAAGAGGACTGGCGAGATAAAATCAATAGTAAAAGGCTCTTCTCCTGGAACTTTTAACGCTATCATTATTACAAGCAATGGAGAGAGAAAAAAAATGAGGGTAAGCAAAATAGAAAAGGTTTAAAAAAAATTAAAAAACAAATATCTGTGCTTGAAAAATTTGACTTTAATACGATAAAGGATTTTGATTCTCACATATTGAAATCTATTCCTAACTACGATTTGCTCATTAGCAATATTTTAGCGATGTCTGAATATTTTATCACAAAAGACACAACAATATACGATTTAGGATGCTCTACTGGTAAACTATTGAAATCTATAAAGTACCCAAATTTAAAAATAGGGTATGACTGTGCGGGGCTTATGCCAAAATCAAGCACAGATGATATAAAATTTATCAATGTAGATTTGAATAGCAAATTTGAATTAAAAAATGCTTGTATAGTTTATTCAATATTTACAATGCAATTTTTGAATAGAGCAAATAGAGAAAACTATTGCAAGATTGTTTACGATGGATTAAATATAGGCGGTGCTTTTATTCTATGCGAAAAGGTATATCAAGAGGATGGTTTAATACAAGAGATACTTGCATTTACTCATTACGATTACAAATGCCAATTCTTTTCAGAAGAAGAGATAATAAAAAAGGAAAGGGATTTAAGATACATAATGAAACCAAACACTTTGGATGCAAACGTACAGACATTGAAAAAAGTTGGATTTAATAGAGTGGCTACATTTTGGCAGTCATACAATTTCATAGGAATAATAGCAATAAAATGAACCCATATATAATATCTGGACCGTGTTCGATAGAAACACAAGAGCAATTTGAAAATACAATTTGTGAATTATCTAAATTGGGCATAACAGAAATAAGAGGCGGTGTTTGGAAACCGAGAACTATGCAAGGTCAATTTGAAGGACTTGGAGAAGATGCGTTGAGAATAATAAGAAATGCAAGAGAAAAATATTTTTTCAATACTTATGTTGAAGTTGCAAATAGAGAGCAAGTTGAATTGTGCGAAAAATATGAAATAGATAATATTTGGATTGGCGCAAGAACTACGGGCAATCCATTTTCTGTTCAAGAAATAGCAAATAGCATTAAGGACAAGTCAAAAAAAGTGCTAATAAAAAACCCTATAAATTATGATGTTAAATTGTGGATTGGTGCAATAAATAGATTTAAAAATTCCGGCATAGAAAATATATCAATAATATTTAGAGGTTTCAACACACATTCAATATATCGTTTCAATCCAATATTTGAAGCAATAGAAGATTTAAAAAAAGAAACAAATTGCGACTTTGAAACATATATTGATGTTAGCCACATAGCAGGCGATAAAAAATATTTATCAGAGATTATATCAAAAGCAAAATCACTTGGTTATGAAAAATTTATGATTGAATCTCATATTGAGCCATATAAAGCACTTACAGATGCAAAGCAACAAGTTGAGCCAAAAGAAATAATTAATTTGCTATACGAAACAAAATTGCTTGAATATGAAAGAACAACGATAGACAACATAGACAATCAAATAATAGAACTTTTAAAATATAGATTGAAGTGTTCAGAAAATATAGGTTTGATAAAGAAGAAAAATCTTTCAAGTTTTTTTGATGAAAAAAGATATGCGAAAGTTTTAGAAAAATATGCCGATTTCAAAGATATTTACAAAGCAATACACAACCAATCAATACAAACACAAAAAAAATTATGAAAATTTTAAACTACAATTTAGACTATGTAAAAGAGCAGAGCAAAAAAAATTTGTTCAATGTTGTTTCTATGTTTGCTGGAGGCGGGGGTAGTAGCACAGGTTATCGCCTTGCGGGTGGAAAAGTTTTAGCTATAAATGAATTTATAGAAGATGCCCAAGAGGTATATGCAAAAAACTACCCAGAAACGTACATATTCAAAGATGACATAAGAAAAATAAATGGCTTTGAAATACTAAAGCAAATAAATATGAATGTTGGCGAACTTGACATACTTGATGGTTCACCACCTTGTAGTAGTTTTTCAATGGCAGGCAATAGAGAAAAAGATTGGGGAAAAATAAAAAAATACTCTGACAAAAATCAAAGAACTGACGATTTGTTTTTTGAGTATGCAAGGGTTTTAAAAGAAATTCAACCAAAGGTTTTTATAGCAGAGAATGTAAAAGGATTGACAATCGGTGCGGCGGCTAACCTACTTGGCTCCGAGCAATTTAGTTTGTTTGGAGATGAGCAAGATACAATATATCACACTTTGGTAAATTGTGGTTATAGGGTAAGATACAAGGTATTAAATGCTAAAAACTATGGTGTTGCTCAATCAAGAGAAAGGACAATATTTATAGGTGTAAGGAACGACTTTGATTGCGAAATATCATTCCCTAAAAAGTTTGACTACATATTGACGGCTTTAGATGTTATTAAAAACGTACAAAACACACAAAAAGATATTGAAGAATCAACGCACAAAGACGGTGTGGTAAAAAGCTACTTAACAAAAATGAAAGAAGGGGAAACAGGAGATATGTATGCGCCTAATGGGTATTTTGGTCTTCAGAGAATATCAAGAAACAAACCAAGTCCTACAATATGCCAAAGGCAAGGAAACAAAGGTGCTTGTTTGTGCCATTGGGAAGAAGATAGAGAATTGACAGTCCCAGAACTTGTAAGATTGATGTCTTTTCCCGATGACTATTATTTAGGAGAAAAGTATAGCAAAAAAACAGAGCGACTTGGAAGAGCAGTTCCGCCACTAATGATGAAAGCAATCGCAGAGCATATTTACAACACTATATTGTCTAAAATAAATGATTGAACTCATAACTCTTTCGACTATCAAGAAAATATTTAACAATGCAAATTGTGAAGTATCATCAATGAGCAAGATGCTTTATGTGAATTGCCTAATGCACCACTTTGGCGATTTAAGTCCTATCGAAGAAAATTCGGTGGGGTTTGAATTGCTTGATACAGAAGTTAAATTTAATGTATTCAAAAAGAATTTTCAAGAACTCAAAAAGGCTGGCATTTTGGAAATAAATTTTGATGGAACAATAGTCTTTTTCCCTTTGTGGTTAAGGTATATTGACAAGTCATTGCTTACTAAAAAGCCAAGTGTTGTTGTTGACAATCAAAAAATAGAGCGTGTTTTAAACGAATCACAAGCGTTTCTTGATTTAGTGTGTATGAAGCACTCAATAACCATTTTAAGTGCGAGAAATCTCATAAAAAGGTTCTCATACGAGCAATACGCTCTGGGCAAACATCACCCAAACGAAAACGAAATAAAAAATCACTTTTTGAATTGGGTAAAATTCAACTTGAACAACGAAAAAAAAATAGTAAAATCAAACGCAAAAATATTAGGAGATAAAATATGATAGATGAAGATAGAATACTACCAAGCGACAAGGAGTTAGAGAATATTGCTTTGGGTTGCTTATTAGTGAACAAGGTAACATTGAACAAGCACATATCGGAAATAAACGAGGATTTGTTTTTCTACTACGAAAACAAAATTATATGCAAGTCAATACTTGATTTGTATGCGAAGAATAAGTCAATTGATGTTATAACCGTTTCAAACAACTTGAAAGAAACAGGTGGAATAAACAAAATTGAAAATGCAGTACATTATGTTGTGTCCTTGACAACAAGGGTGGTTTCAACAGAAAATTTTGAAAGCTATTTAATTCAACTAAAAGAGTTATCAATAAAGCGATACCTTTTGGAATTTTCTTCAAAGTACGTTCAAAGAATATTTGACAAAAACATTGATGCGTTTGATTTAATTTCTTCAATGCAACAAGAACTTGAGCATTGTATTAAAAGCGTTACAAAGCAAAATGCAGAGATTGTTAGAGATATTCACATTCGCAACATAAGAGAGAGTTTGAACTATCTAAAACTTGGAATTAGTAGTGGAGTTAAAACGAATTTGGAAAGAATAGACAATCTTACAAATGGTTGGCAAAAGTCAGACTTGATAATTATTGCAGGGCGACCAGCAATGGGCAAAACAGCTTTGGCAATGAATTTGGCTTTATCCCCAGCGGTCAATGATGACAAAGCAGTATTGGTTTTTTCGCTTGAAATGTCGAAAGAGCAACTGGTTGGTAGGCTTGAATCTTTGTTGAGTGAAATTGATGTATCAAGAATTATAAAGAAGCAATTGAAAGAGGAAGAAATAGTTGATTTAGATAACAAGTGTGCGCCTTTATACAAATGCCCTATATACATTGATGATACACCAAACATTTCATTGCTTGAGTTGAAATCAAAGGCAAGAAAAATGCACCTTGAAAACAAGATAGAGTTGATAGTTATTGACTACTTACAACTTATGAGGTCTGGGTATAGAGTTGGCAATAGAGAGCAAGAAATAGCCGAGATAAGTAGAGGTTTGAAATCATTGGCAAAAGAATTAAACGTGCCTGTAATAGCATTGAGCCAATTGTCAAGGGTAGTTGAATCAAGAGCGGATAAAAAGCCATTGCTTTCAGACCTTCGTGAGAGTGGTCAAATTGAGCAAGATGCAGATATGGTTGTGTTTTGTTATCGCCCAGAATATTACGAAATAGAAACTTACGATATAGGTAGTGAGCAATTAAATACAGATGGTTTATTTATGCTAATTTGGGCAAAGCATAGAAACGGTGAACTTGGCGAAGTGCCATTGACATTTATTAAATCTTGCACAAAGGTTATAAACTATCAACAACCAACGTACACACCAACACCAACAACAACAAATAGATTTCATAACACAGAAAGTGGTTTCACTTATGGCGACCACCCATTTTAAAAAACAAAACAAATGAAAAAGAAAAAAATTAGTTTAAAGCACAACAGAGTTAAAGAAATTCTTGATAGTATTGGTATGAGCCAACAAGAACTTGCAGATAGAGTTGGAACGAACAAAGCGCACATAAGCAAAATAGTTTCGCAAAAAAGTCCATCAACAAGCCTTCCTATTGCGCTCAAAATATCAAAAGAACTTAATACACCAGTTGAACAAATATTTTTTGTAGAGAACGATGAAAGAGAGCAGCAATAAACAAAAGAGAAAAAGGATATTTAGGAAGCCTTTAGTTTATTCAACAAAAATAGCTGAAATTGTTGAAAAAAAGTTAATAAAACAATCAAATCAAAGTATTATGAATATGTAACTATTATTACATTTGTAAAAAAGATAATCTATGCAAAAAGTCAATTACGAAAAAGATACGTTTGAGGAATACTTGGGCAAGAAAGACCACATAAGCGCAAGTGATATTAAAAACTTTATCAAAAGTCCTAAATTTTACCATCATTCAAAGTATTTAAAGCAGTCGAAAGATGAAGCCAAGCACTTTGCCATTGGCTCTGCTATGCACGAAATGATTTTAGAACCTCATCAATTTAGGCAAAACTATATGGTAGTGCCAAAAGTAGATAGAAGAACAAAAGACGGTAAAGAAAAGTGGGAACAATTCATAGTTTTAGCACAGGGCAAAACGATACTCACAGAAGAGGAAATGGAAATAGTTGTTAGAGGTGGTGAGCAGAGCGCAAAGAATGACACTCTTGTTGAACTAATAAAGGATTCTTATAGAGAGTTGAGTTGCTACACTATTGATGAAAAAACAGGTTTGAAAATAAAAGTAAGACCAGATATTTTATGCAAAAACAAAAGCACAATTGTTGACATAAAATCTTGCCTTGATTCAAGCTACAATAGGTTTAAATACGACAACATCAATTCTTATCAATATGATATTAGTGCGGCTTTTTACTGCGATTTTTTGAATAGAGAAAATTATGTTTTTTGCGCCATAGAAAAAAGTCAACCACATCAAGCAAGTTTATATGTATTGAGCGATGAATATATGGAGAGGGGTAGAAAAAAATATCGCACCGCACTTGACTTGTTGAAATGGAGTTATGACAATGATTACTGGTGCGATTATTTTGAATACTCCTTACTTGTTGAGTGCTACGAATTGGACAACTTGGATAAGTTTTTTGAAATCAAACAATCAAGTGAAAAAATAAGGGTTATTAATTAACAAACTTTAACATTTTCACGTTATTAAATAACATATATTTGTAACAAATAAAATATACACAAATGAAACAAATAACACACGAAGAGTACATTGCTGCGTTAGATGTGTGCCATTGCTACTTAAAGCAAACACGAACACAAGTAGAATCTGTAACAAGCGAAAAAACAATCAAAGAGTTTATTAATGAAAACCAAAGGAAGATGTCAAAAAGGCTAATAAACGTGCTATCCAATGCAATAGACAAAGGGTATGTATATATTAGCGAATTGAACACAAGAAAGCTACTATCTGTAAGAAGTTGTGGCGAAAAAAGTATTAATGAATTTGATAAATTAATGAACAATGGCAAATAGACATCGCACCAAGAGTATAAAAATGACAATCGAACTTGAGTTTGAATATCAAAGACCAGATGAATCAGTTGGCTATTCTGGTGGGTGGATGCTTGTTGAAACAAAACCCGATTTGCCTTTGTCACAAAGAACTATGGATGAATTAGAGGAAGTGTGTTTAAAGTCGCTTGATAGCAATTCCAACAAATACGACAATAGAGAAAAGATTGAGCAATGAGCAGTAACAACGTAAAGAAATCTTTGGTAATAACAAAGCCGATAGAGGTAGATGATATTACTATAAGCGTAAACAATTCTATTTGCGAAACAAGTATCATTAAATACGATGATGATACAATTGCGGTTAGGTATTTTATATACCACTCGGAAGAGGTTGTTATCAAGGATAGAATAACAAAAAACGTGAATAAAATCTGGCAAAAAGCAAAAGAGCAACAATGATGAATAATATAGTCGAAAAAACACCAAAGGAATACGCAAATGAACTATTTTCAAGAGCATACATTTTGCTATTCAATTCAGACACAGACAAGGGCGATGAAATACTTATTAGCTTATTAGCTAAAAATGTGGCTATAATGAATGTCAAAGACACAAAAGAAGCAATAGATTCATTGTACGATGCGAACTACGACTTTGGGGATATTAAGCAGATATTCAAGTATCTTGATGAAACAATAAAAGAAATAGAAATTATATAATAAAAAAAATGAGCGAAGCAAAAATAATTAGCGAGGTCGTTAGTTTAGAAGATTTGGTTCTTCTGGGCGACAAAATTCACAATGCAGAAGAACTTATTTGTTTAACCCACAAACAAAACAATGAAGAACACGATGTTTTTTTTGCTATGATTGGAGAGCAAGATTCATTGGCTCATTTAATAGCGCATCAATGTTGTAGTGATGAAACTTTTTTTAAAGTAATAGCATTGGCAATGAAAAAATTGGGGTACGAAATAATAGACTTTAATTAGCAGGTGTATCAATGCCTAAATACAACAAAAGCGAAGAAGAAGTGTGCCAGCGTATTTGGGGGTTGTAATTTCTATGACTTGGGTGGTTTTAACACTTTCCTACCAATGAGAAAACGTACACTTGTTTTTTAAATAAAATCAACCAATAAAAAAAGACAAATTATGAAATTCATTTTGATTTTTGAAGATAAAAAAGAAAATACTGAAACATTGGAAATGTACTTTATTTTGGCGATTTTTCGTGAAATAAAAACAAATTTACCAAGAATTAAAAAAAACAATCTATCAATTACTTTAATTCAGCAGAATGGCGAAGTTTGTAGGCACTTATCAAAGCCAGAAGATACAAATGTTTTAATTAAAATGGTAAAAGATTACTATAAATTCATTGAACGTAAACTTGCCATAAGTTCATTTCCAAAAAAAGATGAGATATTGGTTTTTAATACAGGAAATTCAGAATGGTTTGATACGAATGTTTGGGAAGCGTTAAAAAGACCTTGCGACAAATCAACAAAGCTATTTATAGTAAATAAAAAGGATTTAATTAAAGTAAGCGAAAGTCATACAAAACTTGGAATTTATAAACTAACCAATAAAAATAAATAAATTATGGAAACACAAGTAGCAACAACAACAAAAAAAACAATCAATTCAATTCTCTCACAAGAATCAGTAAAGGCAAGGTTTGTAGAGATATTGGGCAAGAACGCAAATGCGTTTGTAAGTAGTATTATTTCTGCAACAAAGAGCAATTCATCATTGTCTGAATGTGAGCCAGATAGTGTTATTTCAAGCGCAGTAATTGCCGCAACATTAAACTTGCCAATACAATCTAATCTTGGCTTTGCTCACATTGTACCTTACAAAAATGGTGGTGTATCTGTTGCTCAATTTCAAATGGGTTATAAAGGGTTTATTCAATTGGCTTTGCGTACAGGTCAATACAAGAACATCAATGCGAGTGAAATATACGATGGTGAGTTAGTAAATCACGATAGAATTACTGGTGATGTAGAGATTGATACGAAGAAAAAGAGAAGCAATAACATAATTGGCTACGTTGCTTATTTTAAATTGCTAAATGGCTTTGAAAAAATGCTTTATATGAGCAAAGAGCAAGTTGAAATTCACGGTGGAAAATACTCAAAATCGTATTCTCAAAAGTATGGTAGATGGCAACAAGATTTTGATAGTATGGCTTTGAAAACCGTTATCAAATTATTGCTATCAAAATATGGCATATTGAGTGTTGAAATGCAAACTGCAATGACCGTTGACCAAAGCGTTATTAAAAATCCAGATACAATGGATGTTGAGTATGTTGACAATCAAAGCGCAGAGGTTATTTCATCAACTAAAAATGTTTTGCAAGATGCAGAAATTGAGCCAATAAATATTAGCGTTTCTGAAAAGCAAAAAAAGATGAATGAAAAGTCAAATCTTTTTGAAAACGAAAAGGGGGTTTAACAAATGAGCAACAACACTATTTCAAATAAAAAGACACCTGTTGAATGGTTGGTTGAGCAAGTAAATGCAGATTGCTTAAACTCTACTTTTATAAAGCCAGAGTTGGTTGAACAAGCAAGAAAAATGGAACGAGAGCAAAGAACATCGCAAGAAAGTGGCTTAAAATTGATACCAAGTCAATATATGCCAAAAGTTTTTGACAATGGCAATATGCTTATGCTTGAAACACCACACAAGATTTCCATTAAACTTTCAAGTGCAACCATTTCTGATTCTGGCGATTCGATTAAAATAGAAACAAAATTTGCAGTAATATACTTATCGAAGGCAATAAATCACGTTGTAACTCTAATATTATGAAAGCACCATCAACTTTAAATAGTGCGATTTCTATGCAAAAAAATACTGCTTTGGCATCTATGTATGTCAAGGCAGTTAGAAGTCGCTTAAAAACGATTAAAACAAGCAAAAAGCAAAAAGGAATAAACAGCGAAATTGACTAACACTATGAGCAAATATTTTTTTATGGTTTATCTTGAAAACCAACAAGCACCAGCATACAAGCACGAAACTTTAAAAAGTGCTGAAAATGAAGCTAAAAGGCTATCTAAAATACACAAATTGAAAGCATACGTTTTATGCACAATAAAATCGTATGAGATTTTTGAGTTTTTGGAAAAAGATTGCAGACCAGAAAATGTTGATGATTTACCATTTTAATAACACTTTTAATAACCCTATAAAAAACAAAAAAAATGAGCAACGAAAACAAATTTGAAGGACTTTACATTATTGGCTATGGATTAAGCGGTGGCTTTGGTGGTCAGCGAAACTTTATGGTAGTAGAAGCCCAAAACGAAGATGATGCTTCTCAAGTAGCTTATGAATATGCCTGTGAAGAATACGAGCAATATGCAGGTTCACACGGTTTGCGTGACATTGGCGATATAATGGAAGAAGATGGATTGGAAAACGAAGAAGAAGCAATAGAAGTTTACAACGAAGAACGTGAAAGTTGGCTTGACTATTCGGCAGAACCTTACTCAAAAGAGTACGAAAAAAAGGTAAGTGGCTACCACTACCAAAATGACTACAAAGAAATAACCGATGTCGAATAAATTAAATGCAAGGTGGTTATATGCCACCTTGCTTACAAAATATTGGTATTAAAACACAAAAAATATAAATAATTCAAAATGACAAGAGAGGCATTTATACGAAAGTGGTTAGCAAATCCAGAAAAGCAATACAATGAGCAATGCAAAGATGAAATGCGTAATGATTTAGATTTAGTTATTCAAAAATCATTTCCAAATTCAAATGTTATACAATGCGTTTGCGACAATGAAATTAAGACAGGTACGGTATCAATTAATTGTTGCAATATATGTGGCAAACCAGATGAAGATTGGTGGAAGAAAGATTGAGTTATAATGGTTTGTAGATAATCAAATGCAAGAATTTAGAACACTAAATTATCAATTTAAAATAAAGTAACAATGGAACACGAAAGTTTATCTCACGAAAGTTTTGGTCAAATACAATTTAACCGAAGCAATGCAAATGGCACTCACTTTTATGGAAGCGAATTGCCACAAGACCATTACATATCTATGGAAGTTCATCATTCTGAAATACACAGAGGACTTACACAAGATAGATACTATAACAGAGGGCAAATACTGCGAATTAGAATGTCAAGTGGGCAATTTGCTGAAATGCTTACCTCTATGAATTGCGGCTCTGGAGTACCTTGTACTATTGAAATGATTGAAGGCAAAAAGATTGCGGAATTACCTATGCAAGAAAGCAGAAAAGAATTTGTACACAGAAAGTTTGAGGATAGGATGAAAATGTTTGGCGATACAATAAGAGAACGCCAAAACAAAGCAAAGGAACTGGTGAAGAAAAAAACTTTATCTAAAGAAGATATGCACCAATTACAAATGCACCTTGAATGGCTAACTGGTGAAGTTGAAAGAAACATACCATTCTTTGCTAAATGCTTTCAAGAAACTATGGATGAAGTTGTGTTTGAAGCAAAAACAGAAGTTGAAAATGCTATTCAACACAAAATAAATGTTCTTGGTCTAAATGCGTTACACGAACAAAACAAATTGCTGTCTGATGGAAATGGTCAATAGTATTGTCTGTAACGCTTTGCAAATAGGCGAAGTGGAGTTTTGCTTATTTGTTATTGTCGGCTGCCCTTTCAACGGATTATTAACTTAAAAACAAACATAAAATGAGAGCAAATGATTTAAGATTAGGGAATTTAATTTATTGGAATATTCTTGAAAAAAAAGACACAATACATACGGTAGTTGGTATCAGAAATGAAAAACCACAAACAATACCAATTTCATTAGGTGAAAGTATTGAAGATTACAAACCTATTCCATTGACAGAAATATGGTTAGAAAAATTAGGTCTTATAAAAAAGAATATAACCGAAGGTATGCCACAAGAACTTAAACAACCAGATATTGATGAAGATGGTAGTATTTGGTATAATTGGGTACAAGGGTTATTTAATTTAGAAATACAATCAAATGGCGAAATATGGTTTGAATTATACTCTCATTACAAGCATATTAAATATGTTCACGAATTACAAAACCTTTATTATTCACTTACTGGTGTCGAGTTGTCGGTGTCGTAGGGCTGCCGATAATGTTTTGTGGCTTTGTTTCTGTTATTTTGGCTTACAGACACTCGCCTTTAAAGATAAATTTTATAGCCAAATAATAGCACAAAACCACTATTAGTGGATGGTGCGGTAAATTAAACGAAAATGAAAATATCAGTAAAATTAGAAGTATCAGAAAGTAATGGACACCACACATTTGATTTAGATGATTTAGGTGTTACCGAACAAGAATGGAATGAAATGAGTGAATCAGAAAAACACGATGCAGTTGAGAAAGCAGTTTTTGATTTGCCCGAACAGCCTTATTGGACGGTAGGCTCATTTGATGAACGATAGGTAGCACTTGCCACTAACGTTTTGCAGCTAAACGAGGTGGCTGATTAATACCTCGAAACTTAATTAAAAGAACAAAATTATGAATACAGACAAAAGTTTATTAGAAGCAGAAAGCCAGCCATCTTGTTTAGGTGCTGTTAGTGGCAGTAGCATTACAGATATTGTTTATGGCATTGGGATATTTTTAATGCTTATTATTATGGTATTTGGTGCGGTAGTCTATGCTTTAGGATATTGACACTAACTATCGTATATGCGAAACTGTCTTTTTAAATAATTGATTATCAATATGGAAAATAGCATAATTTATACCAACTTTATGATTTTTAACGATAGAAAATTGGCGTTTAAAAACAAAATGTTGTTCGATATTACACAAGTTCCTTTTTTAATTCCATTTAAAAATAATTACTGGATTGTAAATAAAAAAAAGCTAACCATATTAAAAGCCAAATCAATAATAAAAAAAGAACAAATAGAAGTAGATGTTTCAAGTTTGCAATGGTATCAAAAAATACATTTAAAAGAATGTTTTAATCTATAAAATAATATGAGCAAAATTAAATCAATTTTAGGTTTAGCTGCAATGTTTACGGCTATGGCTTATGGTGGAAAATCTGGAACAACACCAAACATTAAAGAACACGCAGAGAGCGATGAAGAACGCAAAGAGCGAATAAATAAAGCAGAAATTGAAAGATGCAAAGCGCAAGGTCTTAAAGAGTTTTTTTATGGCGAAAATAGTCTATTTGCATTAAATCAAAAATCGGCAGACAAAAAAGCAAAAAAGAAAAATTGGATTTGATAAATTATTTATATTTGCATAAAAAAAACAATATGAAAACGTACACAAAAACACACACAGACAAAAAGGTTTTTAACGCTCATCTTAAAAAGATAAAAGCCAGAGGTGGAAAAGCAGAAACAAATGGACTTACCATCAAGTATAGCTTTCCAAAAGAAAAATAATATTGAAGCCATATACAAAGTTATATCTTGACCATTTTGGTTACGATATAGAGGACTTTATTGCTTGTGAAGTTTGTGGCGCAAGGGCAGTTGATATACACCATATAGAAGCGAGAGGAATGGGTGGAACAAGCAAGGATTCGATAGACAATATTATGGCTTTGTGTAGAAAATGTCATATTGAATATGGCGACAAAAAGCAACATAAAGAAATGCTAATAAAAGTTCACTCAAAAAAGTTAAAATATGGATTTGCGAATTAATACAATGCCAATGGGCGCAGTTAGAATGTCAAAATCTGACACTTGGAAAACCGACCCGAACCACCCAAATATTTTAAAGCGACAACGTGATGTTGTAAGAAGATATTTTGAGTACAAAAATAGTGTTACAAGTGCGTGTAACGAAAACAATTATGTGCTTGGAGATACACTAAACGTAGTGTTCTATCTTCCAATGCCAAAAAGTTGGTCTGAAAAGAAAAGGAAAGCGCACCAATTTCAACCACATAAATCAAAGCCAGATTTAGACAATTTGGTAAAAGCAGTAATGGATGCCTTGAAAAAACAAGATAGTGATGTGTACCAAATAACCGCAGAAAAAAGGTACGATTACGAAGGATATATTCTAATAAAAAATATTTCGCAATAATTTAAAATAGTTTTTTTATATTTGACAAATTTTTGCAGTATGAAAAAAACAAGCGATGGAAAAAAGGGCGGTGTCTTGCTTGGCAAACCTCATTCAAAAGGTGGAATAAAAGCAGTTATTAAAGATGATAACAGACCCGTTGAGTTAGAGGGTGGAGAAATCATTATAAATAAACACGCAGCTAAAAAGCATTGGAAAAAACTATCTGAAATAAATCAAAGCGTTGGAGGTGGAGTTCCTATTCACGAACCGCATTTTGCAAGTGGTGGAGAAATTGATTCAGCGATTGTTGATGCTTACAAGTATGGCGCAACAATATTGACTGGAAGTGAAAAGAATAAGATTTATGATGAATGGAGTGAGTTGGTAAATATGTCTTATGAGGAATTAAAAAAATTCTATAATAGCAAAGAGGGAAAGGAAGCAGGTTTGTCATCAGATGAAGCCCAAAAGCAAGGAATTAAAAGTGGTAGAGAGAGCGCACGTTGGATATTCTTAATGAAGAAAACAGACAAGAAAGATTGGAATAATTCAATGTGGCAATGGGCAAGGCGACAGATTAGCTTTATAAAAAGAATGAAAGGAGTTAAAGGCGATTTATACGACAACGATGGTGTTAAAACAAGAAAGCATACTGCATTGCTAATATGGGGGCATAACCCAGAAAAATAACACTAAAAACTACTAAAATGTCATTTGATGATTTTGTAAATAAGGTATCTCAACCAGAAAAAAAGGAAGAGCCAATAGTCAAAGAAACAATAGAACTTGGAATACGACTAACAGGAAAAGATTTCATAGAGCCTATTAAAAAAATAAAAAAGCTAAAAAGATTTTAGAAAAAGTTGATTCTATGAACCTTTACAAAAGAGGGTGGAGATTTCAATTTGGAAAATCAAGGGAGTGGGCAGGTCTTTGTAGCGCAGCACCATCAAGTGTTTACAAGTCAAAGGAAGGCAAAAATTTATTTGTGTCTATTGATGTTGTAAAAGGCGATGACAATTGGAAAGACAATATGAAGTCAACGATATACCACGAAATAGCACACGCAATAGTTAGAGAGATTTTTTATTATCCAGAATCCCCATCAACAATTCTCACGTTGGACAAAATTGATTCAGACCACATACCGTCAAAAGGTCACGGTGAAATTTGGCGATTGGTGTGTGCCGCAATAGTTGAGAAAGGGGTTGTATGCACTCAATATTACAAGCCGATAGTAGAAAACAATTATTTTAAAAAATTTAGGTACATTTGTAGTGATTGCGGCAACAAAGGATATGGAAATAGCAAGTTTTTCGCTGCAAGATGTAGCAAGTGTCAAAAAACAATATTGGTAGTAACAAATACAATTTAAAAAAAATGGAAAACAACACAAAATTATTTACGATAGATGATGTTTTAGAGCAAGTTCAACTAATAAATAAAAGTTTGGCTGCGCCATACGTTGATTCAACTTATTCAACTTTTGGTGGTGTTTCAAACATATCAATAATGATTACGATTAGTTTGGATTCAAAAGAGAATTGGGCGGGTGGAATATTGCAAAATTCAAGATATGCCAAATTTCATCTTTCAAACAATGGAAGATTAGAAATGTTTGCTGGTAGCACACCCAAAAAAATGAGGCGTTCTGTTATTGCATCTGTTCAAGATGCAATAAAAAAAATAAACACATACCTTATTATGCCAGAAAAATATGAAGATGGTGGAAACATTTTAGAAGGAAAGCAAACAAGTTATCCACCTGCATCGCAGAGTGGTTTTTCATTAAACACGCTTGTTCCTGTAAGTATGTATAATGAATTAAAGCTATTCAACCAATTTTTAAGGACTTTCATTGCGACAGAATACAATATGACAGTTGTTCAATACGTTGCAACAAAGTTACACTATAAAAGCGTTGATGATTTGTTCTTTTCTTTTGATAGATTGGATGACAAAGGAAAGCCAAGAGGTAGGTTTTCAATTGAACAAATTGATGCCATAGCAACAGCAATTTACAACCACGAAATCAATGGAAACGCAATTATAGTAGCCGACCAAACAGGTGTTGGTAAAGGAAGAACCGCTGCTGGATTGATTAGATATGCTATTTTGGAGTTGCAAAGCACTCCTATTTTTATTACAGAAAAAAAGCATTTAATTATTGACATTTATAGAGATTTAATTGATATAGGATTTGAGGCAAACATACCTCTTTTAAGAAGAACGTATATTCCCAAAAAACTTGAGGAGTATTCAGATTCTTTTATTATGAAAATGATAAAAGAAGATTATAAAGAAACCGAAGATTTTAGAATTGACTATGAGTTGCCAGATGAAGAAGATGAAGAGCAAGGTTGGTTTAAAAAATCAAAATTTGAGGCATTTCCAAAAAGAACAAAAAAACAAAAAGGAGTATCTGTTGATATATTCAAAAGCGATGAAGAATATGAATTGTACGAAGATTTATATGAAGAGTTGATAACAGAATATAGACAAAAACTAATGGAGGAAGGCTTTGTTGATGAAGTAGATGAAGTTGTAAGCGAATTAGAAAGAAACGAGTTGATAAAACAAGCGGAG
>Ga0315907_10003326_pt1 | contig 19137 bp, 13 predicted proteins | sample LakEriMetagenome_3_FD_203525 | JGI IMG/M metagenome (GOLD analysis project Ga0315907, IMG submission 203525) | Freshwater fungal communities from buoy surface, Lake Erie, Ohio, United States - Buoy 12 MA123 | ecosystem: Environmental > Aquatic > Freshwater > Lake > Lake biofilm | place: USA... | reverse complement strand
AATCCGGCTACTATCCAGCTGGACAATTCAAAAGCCATCCAGTGGCTCAACAATGGTGCGCAACCAACTGATACGGTTCGTGCGATGCTGAGCTATACCGGTGTTCTTTACCGTCAACACCTCCAAAAAGGAGTGTCGAAGGGAGCTTTCACTCAAGAAGAAGCCGACAAGCGCTTTGAAGCTTGGTCTGCTGATAAGAGCAATAAAGTCCAAGGCAAGAAAGATCGTTTGGCAAAAGAAAAGAACGACAATCTCAGCAAAATGCTTAAGCATGAGCGCGAGGTGAATGAAAATCGTCTAAAGGCTATGACTGCAGCTGCTGAAGCTGCCAGTGCAAGTGCCGTTGAAGCCCCGGCTGCTGAGGCTCCTGCCGAAGAAGCTCCGGCTGCTGAAGAAGCAGGCGATAGCGCTGAAGCATAATTCACATGACATTCCTAAAAGCCACTCTGCGGAGTGGCTTTTTTTTTCATGCATCCAACCATGACGACTATACCCGATAAAAAAGAACTTCACGCCATCGGCTATTTCTCCAAACTACATGGCTATAAGGGCGAATTGACTGCTGCTCTCGACACGGGAGACATCCATGATTACGAAGAGCTGGAAATTCTCTTCCTCGATCTGAAAGGAACACTCGTACCCTATTTCGTCGAATCACTGGAATACAAAACCAACACGGCCGCCAAAGTGAAACTGGAAGGTATCGACACCGAAGAAAAGGCGAAGGCTCTTGTCAAGTCAACCATCTACATCAAACGAAGCGACATGAGCGCACCCGATACGGATCGCGCTGCTTTGCGCGCCATAGCCGGTTACAAGGTATTTGATTCTGAGCATGGGGAAATTGGTGTGGTTGATCATATCGAAGAATCGCCAAACAATCCGCTCTTGGTCATTCTCCATGGAAAAAAAGAAATTCTTCTTCCCATGAACGGTGATTTTTTCGAGTCGATCGACGACGAAAAACGGGAGGTTCACATTAATGCACCCGAGGGGCTGATTGACTTCTACCTCAGCCAATAATTCAAGCAAACGGTTTCAATATCTTTTGCAAAACTTCACTACTTAAACCGCATGATTGACGGTTGAAATCGCCGTACATTCGCGCCCGAACAAAAAACTTCTGATAACGATGAGCAAGGTTTTCGATCTCGATATGATTAAGGCCGTATACAGCCGCTTTCCGCAACGTGTGGAAGCTGCACGCAACGTAACCGGCAAACCCCTAACCCTTACCGAAAAAATCTTATATACGCACCTGTGGAGCGGCGATGCAAAGACCGCGTCCGAACGCGGCAAAAGCTATGTTGATTTTGCCCCCGACCGCGTAGCGATGCAAGATGCAACTGCCCAAATGGCTTTGCTTCAATTCATGCAAGCCGGTCGTAAAAAAGTAGCTGTGCCCAGCACTGTGCATTGCGACCACCTAATCCAAGCTCGTGTTGGCTCTACTCAAGATTTGACCGATGCACTTTCGAAGAACAACGAAGTATTCAACTTCCTCTCTTCCATTTCAAACAAATACGGCATTGGCTTTTGGAAGCCGGGTGCCGGAATCATCCACCAAGTTGTGCTTGAAAACTATGCTTTCCCCGGAGGTATGATGATCGGCACGGACTCGCATACGGTTAATGCAGGCGGCTTGGGTATGGTTGCCATTGGTGTGGGCGGTGCCGACGCCATGGACGTAATGGCCGGTATGGCCTGGGAACTGAAGTTTCCTAAGCTCATCGGCATTAAGCTCACCGGAAAACTCAACGGATGGTGCTCAGCGAAAGATGTAATTCTCAAAGTTGCCGGAATACTCACTGTGAAAGGTGGAACCGGTTGTATTGTAGAATATTTTGGTGAAGGTGCTCAATCCCTTTCATGCACAGGTAAAGGCACTATCTGCAACATGGGGGCAGAAATCGGAGCCACCACATCAACCTTTGGCTACGACGATAGCATGGAGCGCTACCTGCGCTCAACCGGTCGTCCGGAAGTAGCTGATCTGGCAAACGCCATTCGTGAGCATCTCACCGGCGACACCGAGGTTTATGCGAACCCGGAGAAATATTTCGATCAGGTAATCGAAATCAACCTCAGCGAATTGGAACCCCACCTCAATGGTCCTTTCACTCCCGATTTGGCTACACCTATTTCAAAAATGAAAGAAGAGGCCGCGAAAAACAATTGGCCTACTAAAGTGGAAGTCGGATTAATTGGTTCTTGCACCAATTCATCGTATGAAGACATTGCACGCTCGGCTTCCTTGGCGAAACAGGTAATTGCAAAAAACCTCAAGCCAAAGGCTGAATTTAGCATAACACCCGGTAGCGAAGTTGTTCGTTATACGATTGAGCGCGATGGATTCATCGACACGTTCAACGAAATGGGCGCGACAGTTTATGCAAATGCTTGCGGACCTTGCATTGGCATGTGGGCGCGCGTGGGTGCCGAGAAAAAAGAGAAAAACACTATCGTTCACTCGTTCAACCGCAACTTCCAAAGCCGCAACGACGGTAACCCCAATACACTTGCCTTTGTTGCCTCGCCTGAATTGACAACCGCTTTGGCTATTGCCGGTGATCTCACTTTCAATCCGATTACCGACACTTTGGTGAATGAGAAAGGGGAGCAGGTAAAACTAGATCCACCAACCGGAGACGAGTTGCCCACCAAAGGTTTCGACGCGAAAGATCCGGGCTATCAGGCCCCTGCTGAGGACGGCAGCGCTGTGGAAGTCAACGTGGCGTCGGACAGTGAACGCCTTCAGTTGCTCGCGCCATTTTCAGATTGGGACGGACAAAACATTACGGGTGCTCGCGTACTTATCAAAGCAAAGGGTAAGTGCACTACAGACCACATATCCATGGCGGGTCAGTGGTTGCGCTTCCGTGGTCACCTCGACAATATTGCCAACAACACACTCATTGGCGCTACGAACTTCTTCAACGGTGCACAAAACAGCGTAAAGAACCAGCTCACAGGAGCATACGATGAAGTACCAAAGGTGCAACGCGCCTACAAAGCAGCAGGAGTTCCAACGCTTGTAGTGGGCGACCAGAACTACGGTGAAGGTTCATCGCGCGAGCACGCAGCCATGCAGCCACGTCATCTGGGAGTGCGCGCAATTCTGGTAAAATCATTTGCACGCATCCACGAAACCAATTTGAAGAAGCAGGGTATGCTAGCGCTCACCTTCAGTAATGAAGCCGACTATGACAAGATTCAGGAAAACGATATGGTGAATTTCACGGATCTCGTATCCTTCGCCCCCGAAAAGCCCTTGCATCTTGAGTTGGTTCATGAAGATGGTTCGAAAGAAACAATCGCCGTCAATCACACTTATAATGCACAGCAAATTGAGTGGTTTAAGGCGGGAGGTGCTTTGAACTTAATTCGTAAAGGTTTGGTCCAATAATTCTGCTCCATTCAGCAGATTTAAAAAAGCCCCGAATCGGGGCTTTTTTCATGTGAATACCATCCATTGGCAGAGGCCTGAGTGTTCCGCCTTTCGTGTTTCAACCTTATTTTCGCAGCATGACTTCCGCAAAACAACGCACCCTAAAATCTGCAGTCACTCTCACCGGAGTGGGCTTGCACACAGGTTCAACCGTGAACGTGCACATACTTCCCGCACCCGAGAATCACGGATACGTTTTTCAGCGCACCGATTTGGATGGGCACCCCAGCATACCCGCTGACTGCGACCTTGTTGTGAGCACTCAACGCGGCACAACACTCGAATACAAAGGAGCACGTGTGCACACCACCGAACATATTCTCGCCGCGATATATGGCTGCATGATTGATAACGCGATTATTCAACTTGATGGGCCCGAAGTACCCATCATGGATGGAAGCTCCAAGCTATTTGTCGATGCTATTCTGGAGGCCGGCATTGAAGAACAATCAGCTGAAAGAAAGTATCTTGTCTTGAATGAGAATATCGCTTACGAAGACAAAGAGAAAAACATAGAAATGCTCGCCGTGCCGACCAATGGCGGCGAATTCCGACTTACTGTAATGGTTGATTATAACTCACCTGTACTCGGAACGCAACATGCCCATATGTATGAGCTGGACCATTTCAATGAAGAGATAGCCAGCTGCAGAACATTTGTGTTTTTGGGCGAATTAGCCATTTTAGCCAAAAACGGCCTCATCAAAGGAGGAAGTCTTGACAATGCCATTGTATTGGCGGAACGTGTCTACAGTGATTCAGAAATAAAGGATATCCTCAAACAACTCGGTCGAGAAAATCTTGATGTTCGCGTGGAAGGAATGGGCGTGCTTAATACTGTAAAACTTCAATTTGAAAACGAACCTGCGCGGCATAAGCTGTTGGACATAGTGGGAGATCTTGCCTTAACCGGCCGATTTATTCGCGGACACATACTCGCCGCGCGACCCGGACATTACGGTAATGTTGAGTTTGCTAGGATTCTGAAAGGTCTTGCGAAAAAACAAAAAGACGCCGCCCCAACCTTCGACATTTTCAAAAAACCCCTTTACGACATCAACGACATTTCGAAGATGCTTCCTCACCGATACCCTTTCTTATTAGTCGATAAAATTCTCGAGATGGATGAAGCCGGTATTGTGGGTATTAAAAATGTAACCATGAACGAACCCTTCTTCCAAGGGCATTTCCCCGGCAACCCTGTTATGCCGGGAGTATTGCAAGTAGAAGCCATGGCACAGGTGGGGGGGATTTTTGCCCTGTCACAAGTGGAAGACCCGGAAAATTACAGCACCTACTTCATGAAAATTGATGGCGTTAAATTCAAGCTGAAGGTTCTTCCCGGCGATACTATTATTTTCAAATTAACGCTCGAAAGCCCCATTCGCAGAGGCTTGGTGAATATGAGAGGCGTAGCCTATGTGAACGGAAAAGAAGCTTGTGAAGCACTTATGCTGGCTCAGGTAGTGCGTGATCGTGTTGCGAAAGAAACTACTCAAGAAGCAACCGCATGAATACCATGAATCATATACACCCGAATGCCCGCATCGGTAACAACGTTGAAATAGGCGCATTCACCACAATAGCCGCTGACGTTGAAATCGGTGAAGGCACCTGGATAGGTCCGAATGTGACCATCATGGACGGAGCCCGAATCGGCAAGCACTGCCGGATTTTTCCGGGAGCCGTCATTTCGGCAATTCCTCAAGACCTCAAATTTGATGGTGAAGAAACCACTGCTGAAATAGGTGACTACACCACTATTCGGGAGTGCTGCACCATCAATCGGGGAACTAAAGACAAATTCAAAACATCGGTAGGAAGTCATTGCCTTCTTATGGCCTATGTGCACATAGCGCATGATGCCTCAGTCGGCAATCATTGTGTCATTGCCAATAGCGCTAACATTGCCGGACACGTTGATATTGAAGACTGGGTTATAATTGAAGGAGTGGTTGCTATACAACAATTTGTGCGCATTGGTCAGCATGCCTTCATTGCCGGTGGTAGCTTGGTTCGCAAGAATGTTCCTCCCTATGTAAAAGCCGCGCGCGAACCACTGAGTTACGCCGGTGTAAATACAGTTGGATTGCGTCGCAGAGGCTTCGATAACGAGGTAATCGCTCACATTGAAGATGTGTATCGTATGATTTACGTGCACAACAGCAACATGAGCCGCGCGATGCACGCAGCAGAACTCGAACTGCCCAACACCGAGCATAAGCAGATTATCCTCGATTTCATCCGCGCGAGCGACAAAGGAATCATTCGCGGACCCCAAGGACTTTAAAGCATTGAATGTTCTGCTTGATCATATTTCCAAACGCTTCCAAAAGCAATGGATATTTCAGGGAATTTCTTTTTCCTTAGAATCTGGTTCACGCACGGCTATCATTGGCAATAACGGATCGGGAAAATCTACGTTACTTCAGATTATCTCCGGTTATGCATCGCCAACCGATGGAAATGTGCAATGGAAAAAGGACGAAACGATTATTACACGAGAACTAATCTATCGACATGTTGCTATTTGCTCTCCATCCATTCAATTGTGGGACGAGTTGACATTGCATGAAAACTACTCGCTTTTCATTCAGTTCAAAAAGCTTCCCGGCATTTCGACATCCTCTGATTTATCGCAGATTCTGCAACTTGAAAAGCATCTTCACAAACCCTTGAAGTCATACTCAAGCGGTATGCGACAGCGAGTGAAGCTTGGGCTTGCTGTTATGAGCGACTCCCCTCTTCTACTTCTCGATGAGCCCTGTTCGCATCTGGATGCAAATGCAGTCGATTGGTATCAATCGTTGATTCGGAACTATGCACTTAATAAAACAGTGATCATTGCTTCGAACTTAGATGAGAGAGAAACCTTCATCTGCCAAAATCAACTCGACATCAATGGCTACAAATCCTGAACCTGATGTCCGGGACGGAGTAGGTCGTTCACCGTTTTGACAGGATTGAACGTAGAAATCGGAACTTCCACAAACACCGTATTCCAAAGCGCCATGGCACCATTCCATAAGCCCGGCCATTCTAATGCCTTCAGTACCGAACCCTGCTGAAATTTCTCGGTTACAAAGCCGGAAGTATAGTCGATGAAATCTTCTAACCGATAATTTTCTCCCGCGCGATTTCGGATACTACAGACGATGTCGACCGGGTTGAAGTGAGTGGCCGACATGAGAATTTTTGCCTGCTGCGGGTCATTCATTTCAACCTGGCTTCGCTCAACTATTTGCTTGCTGATGTAGCCACCCTGCATTTTGACCCAGAAAGGACCACCACCCGGCTCACCTTCATTTCGCACCATGCCGCACACCCGAACCGGACGATCGAGGCGCAACACAGCATATTGATGAAGTTGTTCTCTGCTCATTCCCAACGGCAATACCGGTTGAAACCACGTTTGAATAAAATCCAACGCCTCATCGAGTCGCATATCATTTTCTTCCAGACTAGTCAGTAAATCAAAAACACGCGTTCGCAATTCGACGAGTAAACCGCCAATAATTTGCTTATACAAAATAGTATCCGACAAACTACCCCGAACAGTGACGTTATCAATGTTCTTCATGAATATCACATCTGCCTCGAGTAGCTGCAAATTATGGATGAGCGCGCCATGTCCACTGGGACGAAACACCAAACTACCATCCGAATCGCGAAAAGGACTATTGTCCTTGGTAAGAGCCAAGGTATCGGTTGAAGAATTTTGGTCACTATATGTCAGTTCAAAGTGATCGTATTCAAATTGTTTAAGCTTCTCCTCGAAATATCTTGTCACACGCTCTGCATGTTGCGGAGCCAGCGTAAAATGAATTCTGCATTTGCCATCCAGTTGCTTGGCATAGGCAGCCGATTCATATAAATGTTCATCAAATGCACAACTTAGCTCATCTGCATAGCGGTGAAACACCACCAATCCTTTTAACTGATCATCGTAATTCAATCCTTCTTCATGCAAGATGAAGTCGAAAATTGTGCCCCATTCATTATTTGCTCTCAAATTTTCTAAGTCCAAACCGGACTGATGCATGCGGTCTTGGAGGATAGAAACGAAAGGAAAATGATCGAAACGTAAAATAAACTCTTCTGTGAGCTCAGATATATTTTCAGGACTGTAATTGTACAGATGCTTGAACATTCGGCTTGCTGCGCCTGATGCCGGAACAAACTTTTGAATGGTCAGCTTTTGGCGAGAAGACTCGAACAGGCGGCTATAGTTCAGACACTCCGCAGCGCTTAACGCCAGTATACCATCGCCAACTGTGCAAGGGCGATCGAGACGAGCAGGCTGGGTATCATGAATGAATTGATGAATTTGCTGCAAAACATCATTCACGCTCATACCACGCTGCTTCAAGAGCTCTTCATCACCTTCATGAAATGGCATACTCGCATTTTTTTTTTGCGAAGATAATTACTCAGGCAAAGTGTTTAAAAAAGAAAACCGCCAGGCTCAAATCCGAAGATTCTTACCATGGCGGCCCTCCACCCTATTTCGGTTGAATATTTTTGTATCAGGCTGCCGGTCGCTGAATAGCCTCCATGAGCTGATTATAGACAATCTGACAATTTTGCTTTACGCGGCTTACCAAAAATGGAAGACCGTCCAGGTTGCGCAGGTACTTCGAATCCTGTTCAATTTGAACTATATCGGCCTCCATGTCCTTTATGCCGAGCATTGCTACTGAACTCTTCGCTTTGTGAGCCAACGGATGAAGAGAAAGGGGCTCATTCTTTCGCACGCATTCCTCCATTTCATGAACATACTTCGGTACTTGTTGCAAAAACAGTACGATGATGTTGTTGATCATTTCCCGATTCCCCTGGAATACTTGATTCAGGTAAGAGAGATCGTAGCGGGCTGTAGAATTTATTTCCATTTTTTCTCAGTTAGGTTAGGTGCTTGTACCCTTGCACCGGTCTAAAGGTTACATTACGAGGAAAAAAAAATTCTACCTCCCAAAAACATTAGGGTTCTATTGCACATTCAGCGGTGCTATTTATCTTGCGCCCAATGAAAAAAGTGTTGGTAACAGGTGGCGCGGGATACATTGGGTCCCATACCGTGGTTGAATTATTCAATCACGGATTCATACCTGTTATCGTAGACAATTTTTCCAACAGCGACGAAAGAGTGCTTCTGGGCCTGGAAGACATTCTTGGCTTCAAACCGATACTCTATCGCAGTGATTGCGCCGATTACCATTCTCTGAAAGAAGTTTTCCGTGCAGAAACGCCGGATGCAATCATCCACTTTGCTGCATTTAAAGCCGTCGGTGAATCCACTCAACAGCCCACTCGCTATTACCGCAACAACATAGACTCTTTGCTTACTGTGCTAGAACTGATGGAAGAGTTTCAGGTTCGTGATATTGTTTTCAGCAGCAGTTGCACCGTTTATGGTCAGCCCGACGAGCTGCCTGTAAGCGAAAACTCTAAACAGAAAAGTGCAACTTCACCTTACGGATACACCAAGCAGGTATGCGAGCGAATTTTGTTGGATGCTTGTGCCGCGCGCCCGGAATTGCGTTGCACCCTGCTTCGCTATTTCAATCCCATAGGTGCCCATCCTTCCGGCCTAATTGGCGAATTGCCATTCGGAATCCCGAATAACTTGGTGCCTTACATTGCTCAAACCGCAGCCGGAATTCGTGAAAAGCTCATCATTCACGGAAATGATTATCAGACTCCTGACGGCACATGCATTCGCGATTACATCCATGTGTGTGATCTGGCCATGGCCCATGTGCGCGCGCTGGAATGGCTTGATTCACAATCACGCGTTTGTGAACCTTTTAATCTTGGACAGGGCAAAGGGAATAGCGTAAAAGAAGTAATTGAGACGTTTGTAAGCGTCAATGGAGTGCCTGTTCAGGTTGAAGTTGGCCCGAGAAGAACCGGAGACGTCGAACAAGTTTGGGCAGAAGCTTCAAAAGCTTTGCGTGTGCTCAATTGGAAAACGGAAAGATCGTTAGCCACAGGGCTGCGTGATGCCTGGAGATGGCAACAGCATCTGAGTAAATAAACACGGGCCTATCAGAACATGATGGTTTGAGAGATAATCAGCCAGTTTATAACAGCACCAAGACAAAACCCAACGTACACCTGGCCATGCGTGTGAGCCTCCAAGTAAAGACGTGAATAGCCCGTTACTCCTGCCATGAGCAGGGAAAGAGCAGGATACACCGTATCCAGATTAGGATGCACCACATTTAAAGCGAGCAAGGTTCCGAACACACCACCCTGAGCGAGCATGTGAACAGATATTTTCCAAACGCTATTAATGCTGAGACTAATTACCAGCGATAGTATAACCGATAAAAAGAAACTAAAAACGGTATCGGGCAAGTAGGGCCCCTTCCAGCGCAGCATAATGTAGGAAAGCACATAATAGAAAATAACCAATAAGTAGGGGCCAAACCTCTCCTTTCGATTTCGCAGTTCGATACTACTTAGCATGCCATATTTAATCATGATCAGCATACTAACTGCAGGGGCTATAATGTTTACAGCCAGCAACAAGAAAACAAAATAATCGGCTTGCGAAGGAGCTATGTAATAAGGATCGATAGTTCTTACCGACATATATATAATGAGCGGCATCCAGAGCGGATGAAAAACCAGCGACAACACCTGCGCAAAACGATATGCCGGCGTGCGCCTTACAGGCGTAGATTCTTCTTGTCTAACTGCTTCTACCATTCCTTTCTAAGCCGCGCCACGGGTATGCCCAGTTGCTCGCGGTACTTGGCTACTGTACGTCGCGCAATATTATAGCCTTTCTCGTTGAGTAGTTTCATTAATTTCTCGTCGGTCAGCGGTTTGCGCTTGTGCTCGCCTTCAATAGCGTCTTTCAATATCTGTTTCACCTCGCGCGAAGAGACCTCCTCTCCGTCATCCGTGCTTAAACTCTCGCTGAAGAAGTATTTCAGCAAATAAGTTCCATAAGGTGTTTGAATGTGCTTGCTGTTGGCCACCCGGCTGATGGTAGAAATATCCATTCTCACCATGTCGGCAATATCCTTTAAAATCATAGGCTTGAGTTTTGTCTCATCGCCTGACATGAAAAATTCCTTCTGATAGTCTACAATGGCCTGCATACAATAAAGGAGAGTATCGTTTCGCTGTTTGATGGCGTCAATAAACCATTTCGCACTATCAATTTTTTGCTTAACAAAGAGTAAGGCCTCCTTTTCCTTAGCATCCTTCACTTTCGACTTTGCGTAATGCTGCATCATATCGCGATACTCGCGACTAATGCGCAACTCGGGTGCATTACGTCCATTTAATGTGAGTTTAAGCTCATCTTCTTCGACCATCAATAGAAAATCGGGTACCACATGCTGAACCGTCCTCGTTGCTTCCAACATACTGTTGCCAGGCTTCGGGTTGAGGTGTAGTATCAGGTCAATGGCCGGTTTAAGCTCGTCCTCCTCAATATCCAACCGCTTGGCAATTTTCTCGTAATGCTTTTTAGTAAACTCTTCAAAATACTTCATTAGCACTCTTTCCGCCATAACAGTGTCGGCGCTGCGCGCCTCTGATCTCTTTATTTGAATGAGCAGACACTCCCGCAGGTCGCGGGCTCCTACGCCGGGCGGATCCAACTCTTGAACGACTTGAAGAACCTCTTCCAAGTCAGCGACTGTAGCACTAATGTTCATCGAGAATGCCAAATCATTGGCAATAGCTGCCAATTCTCTGCGCAGGTAGCCATTTTCATCCAAGTTTCCGATGAGGTACTCAGCGAGAACACGCTGATCCTCATCTAAGTCAGTCATGCCCAATTGAGCAAAGAGTATATCTTGAAACGTTCGACCCGCCCCAAGAGGTGTGTCACGCTCTTCATCATCAGAGCTGTGATTATTGACCTTCAGCTTGTAATCCGGTATATCGTCGTCATCAAAATAATCAGATAAATCGATGGCATCATCCTCGGAATTTTCAGCTTCCGTCTCCTCCTCACTATTCTCAGCTTGTTCCTCATCCGCCTCGTCCTTCTCGTCTTCACCCTCTTCCAACGCGGGATTTATCTCCATTTCCTCCTTGATTCGTTGGTCTAGCTCCATGGTTGGAATCTGCAACATTTTCATAAGCTGAATTTGTTGGGGCGACAGCTTGACCTGTAATTTTTGCTGTAGGGTTTGCTTCAACATAACGCATCAAACCTACATCAATTTTTGGTATCCACTCACTTCTTATCGTTTCTTTGCCACCAATTGCATGTGGGGTAAAATAGGCGCTTTCATATTACGCTATCGGGTTCCTTTGGGTCTTTTGCTCATTGTGATTACGGCTATCATGGGCTGGCAGTCGCAATTTGCTCGCATGAGCTATAAGTTCGGTGGGGTGTTGCCGCAGGATGACAGCACTTACATCGAATACAGCAACTTCATAGATCAATTCAGCGAAGACGGCAATGTTCTCGCCATCGGATATCGCGATGAGCGCATTTGGGAGCTCCCCAATTTCCTGAAATGGCGCCAACTGGTCAAAGACCTGCAAGCAACCACCGTAGAAGTCGATGGCCAGTCTATATCCATGGTCGATAGTATTTTCTCTACGGGCAATTGCTATAACCTCATCAAGGACACCACTCTTCAGCGTTTTGATTTTCAGCAATTATTTGCTCACGACCCTACCACACAGGAAGAGCTGGACTCTATTCGTGGTGTATTATTTAGTCTGCCATTTTATGAAGGTCTTCTCTATAAAAAAGACACAGATGCCGGACTCATGATGGTATTCGTGAATGGAAATCTATTTAATTCCGAAAACAGAGGCAACGCTGTGGAGCGTATGCTGCTGCTCTCCGATAAATTCACTCAAGAAACAGGTATCAAAACGTATGTATCGGGTATGCCTTACATACGCTCTGTCATGTCGGTAAAGGTGAAGGCTGAACTCAAGTTCTTCACGATTCTTTCTGCAGTAATCTGCATGGCTTTGCTGCTCATCTTTTTCCGAAGTGTCAAAGTAACACTCGTCGTTATGAGTGTTGTCGTTGTTTCGGTTGTCATTGCCATGGGCAGTATTGCCGTATTTGATTATCCCATAACCATGCTCATGGGGCTTATACCGCCCCTTATGATTGTTACTACGGTTCCCAATTGCATTTACCTCGTTACAAAATACCACCAAGAATATCAGCGATATGGCAATAAAACGAGGGCCCTGGCTCGCGTTGTGCAAAAAGCCGGTGCAGCGGCATTCATGATTAACGCGACGACGGCGGTAGGTTTTGCGACCTTCATCTTCACATCAAGCGACCTACTCAAACATTTCGGTGTCATTGCCAGTCTGAACTGCCTTTTGGCGTTCTTCCTTTCGCTGCTCGTTTTTCCAATTGTATACAGCTTCTTGCCACCTCCGACAGAACGCCATTTAGGTCACCTCAATTCACCTTGGCTTGAAGAGATACTCGACTCTCTAGTTCGCAGCGTAATCTTTTACCGCAAATGGATCTATGCTGTAACAATAATCGTGAGTTTGGTTTGCGTATACGGTATAAGTAGAATGCACACCACGGGCAATATTGTTGACGACATACCCGACAGCGATCGTGTAATAACGGACTTGAAATGGTTTGAATCAAATTTCAACGGGGTAATGCCGTTTGAAATATTAGTGGATTGCGGAAAAAAAGGACAAATCACCAAAGAAAAAAATCTGCAGAAAATTGAGGAGCTTCAAACCTTATTAGCCAATTATAAGTTGGAATTGAAGGACACCACTATTCATCCTTTCTCGCGATCATTATCCATTGTCGATGCAGGAAAATACTTGCGACAGGCCTTTTACATGGGCGATTCAGCTTACTACTCACTTATTCCGCGAGAAGAGCAGGCTTTCATTGGGGAATATATCGGAGATGATAGCCGCGCCGACAATGGGGTTCAGAAGACTTTTCTAGACAGCACCAAAAGACTCACCCGCATCACCACGCAGGTAGCCGATATTGGAACCAAGGAAATGGACCGCCTGATGGCTGATATCAAGCCGAAAATTGATAGCATTTTCGATCCAACCAAATACAAAATAACCCTCACGGGCACCTCTGTCGTATTTTTAGAAGGAACCAACTACTTGGTTGGCGATTTATTCAGCTCGCTGCTGTTTGGCGTCATCATCATCAGTATCATGATGGCCATCATGTTTTGGAGCGCTCGCATGGTATTCATATCCTTCATCCCAAACATTATCCCTCAGATTATCACTGCCGGTATTATGGGCTTTGTCGGCATACCGCTAAAGCCATCCACGATTCTTGTATTCTCTATTGCTCTGGGCATTACCGTAGATAACACGATCCATTATCTCGCCAAATACCGCCAGGAGTTGAAATACCATAATTGGAAAATCAAAGAATCGGCGCTATTAGCGATTCGCGAAACAGGGGCAAGTATGGTTTACACTTCACTGGTTCTCTTATTCGGATTCGGGTGTTTCGCAGCTAGCGAGTTTGAAGGTACACGAGCGTTGGGAGTTCTTACAGCTGTTACGCTCTTAGTAGCTATGATAACCAATCTTCTCATTTTGCCTGCGCTATTACTCTCCTTCCAGAAACGCATCACAACAAAGTCATTTCAAGAGCCATTTTTCCAATCACTCGACGAAGAAGACGATCTACATTACAACGATTGGAGCGTTCGTAAAATCGAACTCGAAAAAGAATAAATTCGCTACTTATGAAAGGTATCATATTAGCAGGCGGAAGTGGAACTCGACTGTATCCGCTCACATTAGCCGTCAGTAAACAACTCATGCCGGTTTACGACAAACCGATGATTTATTATCCGTTGTCTACTCTCATGCTCGCCAATATCCGCGACATTCTAATCATATCAACACCCCATGACTTGCCTGGTTTTCAGAAGCTTCTTGGCGATGGCAGCAGGCTGGGATGCTCATTCAGCTATCAGGTCCAAGAGGTGCCCAATGGTCTAGCTCAAGCTTTCGTTTTGGGTGCGGACTTTATTGGCTCCGAGAAAGCGGCACTCATTCTAGGCGATAACATTTTTTACGGACGCGGATTCGGCCATATGTTGCGCGACAACACGAATATAGATGGAGGACTTGTCTATGCTTACCATGTGAGCGATCCGGAGCGATATGGTGTCGTGGAATTCGATGCTGCAGGCAACGCTATAAGTATTGAAGAAAAACCCAAACAGCCCAAAAGCAACTTTGCTGTTCCCGGACTATACTTCTATGACAACGATGTGGTAGAAATCGCCCGAAATCTTAAACCGAGTGCCCGAGGCGAATTCGAAATAACCGATGTAAATAAAGAGTACTTGCGCCAGGGCCGACTCAAGGTTCAGCGCATGGACAGAGGCACTGCCTGGCTTGATACCGGAACATTCGCATCTCTCATGCAGGCGGGCCAGTATGTGCAAGTCATTGAAGAACGTCAAGGGCTAAAAATTGGTTGTATAGAGGAAATAGCTTGGCGCATGGGTTTTATCGATGATGCCCAAACCGAACAAATAGCCCAACCGCTTGTTAATAGCGGGTATGGAAAATACATCCTTGATCAACTCAAAGCCGGCAAATAGCAGTATGCTCAGCATGGATGAACTCCAAGCCATCGTTCAAAAAAAAATCGATGGGTTTTGTCGCAAAAACGGAGATGAGCGGATTCTACAACCTGTCAATTATATTCTTCAACTAGGAGGCAAACGTGTTCGTCCGTTATTGACATTGCTTGCTGCAGACCTCTTCAGCGATGAGATTGATGATGCTGTGTATCCGGCTATCGCCATGGAGATTTTCCACAACTTCACATTGATGCATGATGATATCATGGACAATGCTCCCCTGCGACGCGGCAAACCAACAGTACATGAACACTGGAATCGTGATGTCGCAATATTGAGCGGTGATGCCATGCTTATTCAGGCATACCAACTCATCATCAAAACGAAAGTTTCTTGTATTTCGGAGGTAGTGGAAACCTTTAATACGACAGCGCTGGAAGTTTGTCAGGGTCAGCAAATGGATATGGATTTTCAATCCCGTTCAGATGTTACACTGGATGAATACATCGAAATGATTCGTCTGAAAACGTCCGTACTTTTAGGTGGTTCCATGAAAATCGGTGCCATCGTTACCGGAGCAAAATTAGACGATCAAAAGGCTATTTACGATTTCGCAATAGCACTCGGTCTCTCCTTTCAATTGTGGGACGATTACCTAGATACATTTGGTGATACCCAAAAAACAGGTAAGCAAGTTGGCGGCGACATTCTAGCTAACAAAAAAACATTCCTCATGCTAGAGGCATTGCGCTTAGCTAATCCCGAACAAAGAGCATTTCTCGAGACACAATTCATGTCAACCGAACATTCAGAAGAGAAAATCCGGAAAGTCAAAGAGTTATTTCACTCCCTGAAAATAGACGAGGCTTTGAAAAGCAAGGTGGAGGATTATTTCCAACTTGCTCTCCAAAGCCTCAATCAAGTATCCGTAAGTAGCAATCGCAAAGAGAAAATAAAAGCTCTTGCACTTTCGCTACATCACCGCGATCATTAATCTTTCTTGCCTCTCAATATCTGGAACTGGCCGGTGAAAACTTCTCCATCCGAGCGAGTGAGAATGTAGAAGAATACGCCGTCTGCACTCTCCTTCGCAGACCAGTTATTCTTATAATCGTCGTCTTGGAAAACCACTGTTCCCCAGCGATCGAATACCTCTAATCGACTGCCACGGAAGCCCTCCAAACCAAAAATCTCAAACGAATCGTTCAACCCATCGCCATTGGGTGTAAATATGTTCGGCATTTTGGTGTCACATCGTTGTGTGACGATTGTAGATGTGCCGGAAGAACCACACTGATCCGTGAACGAGACTACATAGTTCCCATAATATTCAGCCAGAAATGAATAGTCTGTAATACTGAGCGAATCGGTTGAATATTCTACGCTGTAAGGCGGCGCTCCGGCACGGGCCAAATCTTCCGTTCGCTGACCAAAGCAGTTGTAAACGAATGGCGCTACCACAATTGGCCCCGGCTCCACTACGTCGAAATCAGTACTAAACGTCGTTCCGCACCAATCGGTGAGTGATACCGAATAACTACCCTCGTCACCAATCTGAAAATAGTGGTTCGGTGTCTCTGTTCCGTCCCACCAGGTATAACCAAACGGAGAAAAACCACCTAATATAACCGGTGCAACCGTAGTGTCATTGTTGCAGAGATAAACGGTCTTCATATCGACCGTTGGCAGAATGTAGTCTCGGATAATGATGTTTGTCGTAAGGGTATCCGGATTGCCTTCCAGGTTGGTGAAATACATGTCGATGTTCAACGTCTCATCCCCTTCATTATTGATTTGATCGAGCACCGTCACGATCGGTATGACCACCGGCTCACCCTGAATGCTGTAAGAGGTTGGAAGTGCTTGGATATCCACGCCATTGATTGCGGTGCCCGAATAACTCAGCTGCACATCGAGTACATCCTCTGCGCATGCCGGTGGCTCCAGACGCAACTCACCGTCGAGGCAACCTTCAATGAGCACCAAATCATCAAACCCTGTCGGACCGCCCACTGAATACGCTTCAATGCCCGCACCTGAAGTTTGAAAGCTTCCCTCCTCGAAAACCACCAACGATTTTAGAGAACCATCCGAACCATCAGCTACAGCCAATTTCATGTGATAGGTTTGACCGCATTGCAAATCGGAATATACTCGCAACGAATCGGTGTAACCCGTGCAACTTACAGTCGGATTAACTGTATTTCCCGGGTTATCGATGTAATACTGATTATTCAGTATGTTATTTACTGATGAAATAGTAATAGGCAAAAACGGATCACTATTAGGCACTCCGGCTATATTTTGCGCTCCATCCGGAAAAGCTGCAGGCGCGTTATAGGGACCTGAAATTCCCGGTCCTGAAATGAGAAAGGAGAATACGTCATTGTATTGTGAGTTCACGAACGTCAGGTATTCATCCGAACCGAAGACATATTTAAATGTCAAAATTGGCCCTGATGCCACGAAATCGAACTCAAGAATCGCAACATCAAACACACCGTTGACCGTAAATGTTTGACCAATCAATGGGGGAACCGAATTGGCTATATCCAACAAATCCTGCTCTGTATTGACCGATGCCGTTGGCTCTCCATTGAAAGCACCCGGCATGAAGTTGCCCGCATGACTGGTGCTTAAAATTACGCCATTGGCAATGGGGAAGTTTCCACCGGCGTTCTCATACACACCCAATTGGATGGCATCACCGGTAAAAGTCACATTGCTAACCTCCAGATCCGGACCTACTAATGCGGCCACCGCTTCAGCAGGGGTAACGGTTGTAACGGTCAATTGCGCTTGGCCGATGAAGCATAAGACTAAAAAAGAAAAAAGTAATCCTGTTTTTTTCATATGATTTGATTTCAGTGATGCCCCGACATTCATTTAACACTGTCAATAATCACTTACCTTGTTATTTGAAGGTATCCCGATCTTTCTATCGTATTAAACCGATTGTCAGTTGCACGCAAAGTAAAGCTGTAAAGTCCATTTGGAGCAAAATAATTACTTCCCATTACCCCTCCCGTCCACGACTCATTCATATCTGTCGTTTCAAAAACCACTTGGCCATATCGGTTGAATATCTTCACCTCATACGTGAGAAGATCTCTACCCACGGGCCTCCAAACATCATTAATTCCATCGAAATTCGGCGTAAAGCAACTAGGAACAAAAAAATCGCCCGTCGGCTGAAAGGTCTGAGATAGTTCCCCGTGACAACCCAAGGCAGTGTATGCATGCAGGGTAGCCACCCACTCATCCAACGTATTAAAACGATGCTCCGTGTTGAAATCATTCGATACACTTCCGTCCGAAAACTCCCAAAAGGTCATCATGGAATCCGGTAATAGATTGGTCAGCTTCACAACATCGTCTGACACATATGCTGCGCTGAAGTTGGGTTCAATAAAATCAATACCGACCGAAATATCAACCGACGAAACATTGCCGCATTCATCTTCTACCTGAAGTGAATAAATCGTCGGAACTGTTGGAGCTACAAATTGGTTGTTGCTCGCCGATCCGGAATCCCATCGGAACGTCAATTCACCCACCCCCCCTTCTGCATCAGCACTGAGCAGCGCACCATCATACAAACAGATTACAGTGTCTGGTGAGGCATTGATTGCTATTGGCGATGGTGGAATAAAAACGTGCATGTTATCGCTACCACTGTTACCACATTGATCGGACACTGTTAAACTCAACACAGAATTAATGTTTGTGTTGTAATCAATGTATGCAGCCGCTGATAGTGCCGCTTCATTCTCGAACCATGAGAAAGATAAAAGACCGGCACCTCCCGACACAATGGGCTCTATCAATTGAGTAGTCAAACAATCACTGTAAATGTCATCGGGTAGTGCCACCTCTACGGTCACGGCCGGGATGGCAATAGTGACCTCGTCAACAACCGTATTGCCGCACTGATCAAAAACCTCCACCTCTAAGAGAACATCCGCATCAAAGAAATCATTGAAAGCCGGGCCACTGCTCTGAAAGGCACCATCCACAAACCACTCTATTTGATAAGTTCCAACACCGCCCACCGGCACCAAGTCAAAAATCACTTCATCGATGCACTGAAGCGTCAGGTCGCTGCCCAAGTCCAGCGTTATGGGCACCGGAGGCACA
>Ga0315907_10003323_pt1 | contig 19144 bp, 24 predicted proteins | sample LakEriMetagenome_3_FD_203525 | JGI IMG/M metagenome (GOLD analysis project Ga0315907, IMG submission 203525) | Freshwater fungal communities from buoy surface, Lake Erie, Ohio, United States - Buoy 12 MA123 | ecosystem: Environmental > Aquatic > Freshwater > Lake > Lake biofilm | place: USA... | reverse complement strand
CTGTAGATAGACATCTCCTGTAGGAATCTTATTCTGCTGTCTCAAACTCTCAATATATCCACTATGTCTTTGTATTACATTCATTCTATCAGGAGTGTCTGTTCCTGCGCCACTGCAATGATAGCCTCTCCCTCCCCACATATAAAACCAACTAGCTTCTTCTCTAGGAGGATGTGCAAGTAGTCTTCCTCCATAGTCTGCAAGTTTATGTATAAAAGTCATGTCATATCCTGCATTCTCAATAGGATGACCTCCTATAGCTTCCCATGTTGACTTTCTAAATACAATACCTGAATTACCTATCCATCCTACATCAGTAATACTAGGCTCATTGTAATACACTCCTACAGCCCAATGAAGAATATTTACATCATCTGTAAAATACTTCTCTACATTTTTAAGATGCCAAGGCATTGCTACATCATCATCATCCCATTGCATAATAATCTCTCCTCTACATTGTTCTGTAGCAAAGTTCTCCTTCTTTCCTAAGTTATCAAACGTATAATCAAGATTGATTATACGTACATCAGGATGGTCAAATATAAGCTTTTGGAGAGGGTAGTCATTAACAATCACCATCTCTTTAGGACCATCGTAGTCTTGCGTAAGGAAAGAGTGGAGTGACTCTTCCAGAAACTCCACTCTTCCATATGTAATGCATTTTGCTGATAACATATTACCAAATATGTATAATGTCAAATGGTGAAATAAGAATCACTTTCTTATTCTCACTAAGGCTAATAACAGGAGCATTCTGAAGAGCAGCAGGATCTACAAGAACCACATCACCCCTCTCTACATCATGTACAATATCTCCTACAGCATACACTTCAAGCTTTGTGTATTTCTTCTTCTCCTCAAGAATGAATGCTTCCTTGAGTTCTTCTGACAGGTATATAGGACTTTCCTTAAATTCAGGGATGCTAAGATAGATGCGATTACCTTTTAGTCTTTTAAATTCCATATTATTTAAATTGAGTTACAGATTGAAACCTTTCAGCATCTTCCTTGCTCAGAGTGATTTCACTTTGATATGTATCCCTTTGACGCTTTACACCTTTCACTTTGTTTGTCTTAAGGTCTACATCAGGAATATCGTGAGAACGCTCATGCAAATCATCCAACAGTACCAAAAGTGTACCATCAGCATTACCAAGGGTTCTAATCACCTTGTTAACATTAAAGCTGTCCGTAAACACGCTTTCTCCTTCTGTCCTCTTGTAAAAGAATTGATTCATATGTATGGTTTAATTATTGATAAATTTTTATAATTTCTTCTATGATGGGATGTCTATGATTACTTGTAAGTTTTACAACTGCTGCTTCTTTTATCAAAGATAGATGTTTACATAAATATTCAAAACCACTATGTTTTCTATCTTTTAAATCAATTTGAGAACTGTCTCCACACAATATCACTTTTGTTCCACTACATATTCGTGTTAACAACATTTCCAAAGCTCTATCTGTGCAGTTTTGCATTTCATCTCCAATCAGTAATGTATTGGAAAAGTTTCTTCCTCTTAACATTGACATAGGAATAACTTCAATCTTACCCTCTCTTACTAATTCTTCAATCTTTTCTCTACGATAAAGCCTGTACATGTTATCATATACAGGAGCAGTGTAAAGACTAAGTTTCTCATTTATACCTCCGGGAAGAATACCTACCTCCATTTCATCAGGAGAGGAAACCATAGGTCTTGTAATTATTATCTTCTCTACTTCTTTCTTAAATAAAAGATCTAGCCCCACTTGAGCTGCTAATGTAGATTTACCACTACCAGCAGCACCTTTTAATACAGTGATTACATTATTAAGAATAGTGAGTTTTGCTTGTTTTTGCTCTTCTGTTAAGGGTATTTGAAACTTAATTTCTCCTTTCAAGACCTTCTTTTCCATATTTAGATATTAAAATATAAAGATAGTCATTTATCATACTTTTCTTTGACAGCTTGTATTTTTGCTATAACCTTCTCAGTTAGAATACCTCTGGTCTTATTATCATGACATTGTAGACACATTAAAGCAATGTTCTCTCTTTCTAGTCTAAGCTCAGGATATTTGCTTTTCTCCAATACATGATCAAACATATAGGAAAGTGGCTCGTTGCCAAGCCACTTTCCACAATTGTAACATTCATGTTTTCTTTCCTTCCAAACGTCTTCAAAGAAATGAAACATGTCCTCTGTTTGTTTCACTTTTTGTGAAACTTTTGGCTTTATTTCACTTTTACTGAAACGTTTTCTTGGTTTATGAGAGAAGCAATATTCACTATCTGCGTTCTTTCCACAAACTTTACATTTCATTTTCCTGTGCTTCCAAAGCCTCCTTGTCCTCTTTGTGTGTCATTCAATGATTCCACTTCTTCAAATTCTACATCAAGCACCTTCTCAAAATATATCTGACAGCACCTATCACCAACAGCAAAAGGAAGAGGTTCTTCTCCTAATGCGTTATTAAGAGGTTTGATTTTCATCATCCACTCTCCACGATAGTCGCTGTCCACTTGTCCTACATTATTATTCATCACCCATTTGTAATTGCTAAAGCCACTCCTAGGAACAATAATTCCTTTGTATCCAACAGGGATTTCTGTGGAAAAGCCTAGACCAATTACAACATTACCCTTCTGATCAAATGTAATACTACTTGCAAATGCATCATAACATGCAGCTTCAGGAGATCCTTTCATAGGAATCTTTGTACTAGGCCACAGTCTCTTCATTTTCACTTTTAACGGTGTCATTGATTTTAGTTTTTATTTGTTCAACAAGTGCATTATAGAATTCCTCATTATCAAGAATCATGAGCTTAAACTCTTCTATGTCATACTTCTGCTCATTGTATGTAATGGTTTTACCCCATTTCTTAAACAGTTCATGCTCATTGCCAAACTCCATTATCTCAGCCATCTTATCAATGCCTTGACCATAGATGATGTCAAATTGAGATTGCCTATAAGGATTGCCCATTTTGTTCTTAATGGCTTTCACTTTAGTAGTGTTACCCACCACTACATCTCCATCTTTTGACAAACTCTTACTCACCTCTATCCTTACATCAGAATAAAACTTGAGAGCATGTCCACCTTGTGTAGTTGTAGGATTGCCAAACATCACACCTATCTTCTCACGATACTGACTAACAACAATGACACATGTGTTTTTGGTTGAAAGAGCAGTTTTGAGCTTGGGATATGCATTGCTATTGAGAACAGCTTTCTTACCAATAGCTGAATCACCCACTTCACCATCTAACACCTTCTTAGGAATCAATGAGCTGTCACTGTCAATAATAACCAAATCAAGCTCTCCTGTGTTAATCATTTCCAAAGCAATGTTAAAGCCCTCTTCACCGCAACTTGGTTGAGCAATCAACATCTCTGATGTATTAACACCAAGAGCTTGGAAATATTTCTTGTCCAATGCATGCTCTCCGTCAATATACAACACCTTTCCTCCACTTGCTTGACAATTGGCAGCAGCATGTCCACAAATAGTAGACTTACCAGAGCCTTCCCATCCCATTAATTCATACAATCTTCCCTTTACAAATCCACCAACACCCAATGTCACCCAATCAAATCCAATACTTCCTGAAGAAATCAACTCATAATCTCCACCAATCTTGCTATCAAGAGTGATGATGCTTCCCTGTCCATAAGTCTTGTTAAGCTTGTCTAATGTCTCTTGCAGTTTGTTAGAAGACACAGCTTCTTTTGTCTTTGCCATAAGCGTTTGCGTTTTATCAAATTTACAAAATTATCAAGAAGGCTACAAATAAAAACCCCCAGATGTAGACACAACCGGGGGTAAAATGCAAAAGACAAATTATTTGCTAAAGGTATCGTTATTTGCTACTTTACGCAAATCTTTACTTCCTTTAGTAGCTCTTGGATGGTAGGGGCAATTTACACAATTATTTCCACAACATGCTCCTCTTTCAAGGAGATATTTTGCTGTCATAATCACCCTTCCATTTTCCAAATAGTAATGTACGCCTTCTATGAATTCCTTTTTCATAACGTATTATGCTCTAATGAGCAATTTTTAATTTTTCTTATTTTTTGTATATTTTTTAAAACAGGTTTTAATAAACAAAACTCTTCATATGTAAATGCATTTGATTTTAATCTGTTACATGTCCAACAACATGTTACTATATTATCTAAAAAATAACCTTTTGAATTGTCTTTTCTATCAAGTTGATGAGCTCTTGTTAAGTTTTTACTCCAATGTCTAGAATGTTCATTATAGACAAGATCTATATCACAATAGTGACATTTAGGAAAATGTGTTATTAAAGTTTTTAATTCTTCAAAAGTAAGTGAGAATTCTATCTTTCGATTTCTATGATTTTTTAACTCATTATAAATAAATAAATAAGGCTCACCTAAATGTCCACATCTTTGACATTTTCCTGAATGTTTGAGTAATTGAGATGTTTGAGCTTTTATCTCTTTGTTGCATTCCAAGCAATGAAAATAATAAACATAATAATCAGAATTTTTTGCTTTTATTTTTTCTTTTCTTATAGCATTTTCTTTTAATAACATATATTTGCTGTTTTTGGTTAATAACAGCAAATATATGTTATTTTATTTAACTCCTAAATGTTATTTTATAGGACATGCTCCTGAATCACAATCCATTATATCAAATGTGTCTTCTGTTACGTCAATAGAATTAATAGGTTTCACATTTATTACATCTTTTTCATACTGCTCTTTTGTAATGGTTTCGTAAGGAGCTTGTACAAATCCATGTCCTTGTGAAAGAAGAAACGAAACACTTTTCATTTCATTACTAAAATAATCTCTTAAATATTGTTTAATACCTTCTATGTCATCTTTCTTATAATACACTGTACAACTTACAGCATTATCAGACCATTCTTTTTGCATTCTTCTTACCATATCAAGTTGTTGATCATAAGTGAAACTACTTTCTACAGGTACTCCTTCTGGTATCTTACAAGGAAAAGTTACCACCATTGTAGTTTTACTATTAGTGCCATCTAGTTCTATAACAGGTTCAACATGATAACCATTGTTTCTACAAACATCTACTAAAGGACTTTCTGAACTCATTCTTACACGTCTGTAGTAATAAGGTCCAGCAGGACTAGGATGTACTCCCGGAGTAACTCCAGCAAGCAAACTTAGAGTTCCACTTGGCTTCACTGTAGTGAGTTTAACAGATTTAGGAAACCCTTTCAAGTTAGAGTAATATCCATCATATTGTCTCAATTCTATATAAGCATCTTTTAACCAACTTCTTTGTTCAGGAGATGCTTGTAATATTCCTGTCATTCCTATACCCATTCTCATATTTTTATGAACTATGTCTTCTGTTTCAGACAATGAGCAATGTAAAGCAAGAGAATGTTTATTTACTCTGTATGTATATTTTAACACATCTAACAATTCTTCAAAAGACTCAATATTAGGAAGATACACCTCTGAAAGACAACAAGTTTCAAAATTTGCTAATGATTGTTCTGCACATGGATTAAAACCTTCAACATCAGGATCAGGATATTTTGTCTCTCCTGTTCTACCACAAGTCTTAGCAAGATCAATGTTTATTAGTCCATAAGGTTCTCCTTGATTATAAGTCTGCCAGAATTCAGTGGGAAGATCATCTATGTTCTTAGGAGCATATATAGAATTGTTACTCATGCTTCTCCACTTGGGAATTTGTCCAATGTCCCATCGTTTAGCTTTTAGATAATCAATATCATCATAGTCACCTATGGCTATTTCAGCAGAACGTCTTACATTTCCACTTACAACAACATACCCTATAATATTCATGATGTCTAAACAATCAATAGGACGAAGCTTTTTGTTGGATCTACTATTAAGTATTTTATGAATCTCTTGTATTCCCCAACATAATTCTTCTGGGCCAGATGCTGTTCCACCAAATCCTTTAATAGGAGCTCCTTTACCTCTTACACACACAGTAGAATATGTAAAACCTTCTCCACTATAAAAGTGAGCTTTTAATACTTTCCCTAAAAGTTTCACCCATCCTTCTCTACTGTCAGGAACAAGAAAGTCAGCATCGTTTGTATCCTTTCTTTCAATTTTAAGTTTTTCTTTTAGCTTTGGAAGTTGATAAACATTCTCTCTCTGAATATTAAAACCGACACCAGAACCTAACATTAACATTTCAAAAGCCCAAGTAAAAGGTCTAATAGGACTATTTATAGTAACAAATGCACAGTTTTGAAGAGAAGGTAACCCTAATCTATCGACTGTTTTTGTTCCAAGTTGCCACATAAACCTTCCTGCCGTAGAGAACTTCAATCCAAGTCGATATTTAGCATATTGAAGTTCTTCTTCAGGAGTAAATCCAACGTTAAGTTGTCTCCTGCAAGCTTCTAATTCTCGTTCAATAACTTGCCAAAATTCTTCAGTGGGACTATTAGGATCATCCTCTTTAAGTCTCCTAGCATAAGTTCTTTTAAAAACTACATAACCTATTTCTCCCCAAGGAGTAGGTATTTCTTTACTCAACTGTTCCAAATTCATATTTCTCTATTTTAAATGGTTAAAAAAAAGGGGGACGACAAAATTATCGCCCCCTTTCCATATAACCAAGACATTCCTAAACTTTCTGTCTAACCATGTCTCTTATTTTCTCTCCCAACACTGTATCATTGGGTTCATTTCTAATCACATCCATTATTTTTTGGATGTATAAGCTAGCATCCATCAGTTCTTCTAATAAATGATTGAAGAAATTGTCAGTGTTGTTTCCCTCAAGTGTAGTGCCGTATTTTCTAATACCCACATCACTCCTTTGCTGATACTTTTCAACCACTTGTTGAACAATTTTGTCCTTCATATTGTCCTCCTTTTTGATTGTAAATGTGGCATTTGCATAAATTCTAAGTTGATTTGTGGTATAGTGTCTAATTATTCCACCATCACAAAGAGCAACACACCATACATCATTCTCAAACATACCACTATTTGTGACATAAATAGCATATCCTTCTTTTCCTTCTTCAGGAATGACAACAGGTATGGGCTGCTTAAATTCTAACATTAGTAGACATTTCTCCCACTACTAACATTAAACACCCTTTCATTCCTTTCTCTGAGAAGAGCTGCTCCCTTTTCTCTCCACCAAAGAGCATCATATCCGTAGTCCATACATGTTTCATACACTCTGTCTTTTTCACTATTGAGAACATTGTACACTTCTTGATTTGCTTCACTCATCATTTGACAGAAATCAATTGCCTTCTCAACACCGTATTTATTAAGAATGGTGTCACACATTATTTGATTATACATGCTGCTTTTTGAATTTTTCAATGTACAATGTTTCATTTTCCTCAATAAATCCTTCCCACACTTCCATATCATCAGAGAATGCCACTCCTATTCTATCCTCCCAATATTTCTTGATGTCTTCAGATTTATTGAAAACACGATATTGCAAAGATATTTCATCTCTTCTCAGTCCATTCTTTACAATCTTTACAATCTTTGTAAATACAGACTGGAAATCTTTAGATGTTTTGGAATACTTTCCCTGTCTTATAAGATCAAAATCACTTTTCCATTTGTCATCTAACGTATACACCAAAACAACATAACCTCCATTGTAGTCATAGTCATCTATTAATGCTGTTGTTCTCTCATACTCTGCATCTAGAAACTCCTTGAAGAGATTATTATTTGCAGGTTTGAACAAGAGATATATGCAATTCTCATACTGCACTTCCTTCATTGCATCCTTAACATAGGCATTAATAAACCCATTAGTGATAAGCACTTCTTTCCCTATCTTCAATGTAGGGACCATAAATATCGAGGTTATATTTTTTTCTACAGTCATCAGCATCAACCTTTTATGTTCAACATTCCTTTCTTCTCATAATTCTGCTTACTTATGTTCCACTTGTCATTGGCAACTGCCCATTTCAAGTTTTCAATAATAGACTTCACTCCGGGATATGTCCTACCCTTGTATTCAAATCCATTGTATGCATCCTCCATATCATCCATGTCTAATGTATATAGCAGAGGAGCATTGTAATTTCCACTATCACATACAATAAACTTGGGATAGAGCACTTCATAATCATGTAAACTAGTGGTTTGCAACACTGCTTGATGATAGAGATAGGCTTGAATATATGCTCTCCTGTAAAGATAGTATTCCTCATAGAAATTCTCTACAGCCCACACACATTTTAGGTCATAAATTTGTATGGTTTTCTCTTTGTGGTCTACCACCACTTTGTCAAGCATACTCTTGAGCTTCAAACCATCTATAGAATAGCCTTCCACCTGCATCTGATTAAACACAGAATATCTGCTACTGTTTACAAGATTGACAATTTGAGATGTGAAATCATTGGTTTTCAGCTCTTCTACAATCCTTTCAGCCATAGAAGCATCGTCAGCTGTAACAACAGACAATCCCTTGCTCCTCACTTGCCTAATCTCATTATAGAATATCTCAGCATCACTTCCTATAAACTTATTAATTACAGCATCGTATTTAATCTTAAACCCACTAGCAACATAAGCCTCTCTGCTTATATCCTCAAAACTGCGTGTAACATTTCCCTCTCCATCCGTAGCCTCAACTGTATATTTATACAGAGCCTCTACAAATTCTAACATCAATCCTGTAGGAGCACTCACCAAGCTTGACATATAAAACCTATTGTCAAACTCTTCAGGCTCCATCAACAGAGTTTCTACCACCCTACCCATAAGAGCAGCTTGTGTATCTTTCTCCTCTGTCTTCTCTCCAAGAATATATCTTTTGTAATACTTCCTTCTGTCTACACTAAACTCTTTAAGACTGCTACTGCTGTCCATATTGACAGCCCTATACTCCTTTTCTGTTCTTCCCTTTATCATCTCTTTCGTTTTTGGTTTTAACATCATTATAGTAAAACATATAACCTTTATACGATTTACCTCTTTGTAAATAAACTGAGACAGAATATTGATTTAAGTTCAAATAATCTGCACATTTTTTTAAAGTATCAGCAGAAAAAATTAATTCATTATTTCTATAAACCGTGTATTTTTTTAGTTTATCAGTTTTTAAAAGTTTATGATAAGACCATATAAATCCACCAGCAGTCTTAACTAATCCAGAAAGGCAGTTTCTAATAGCTGTTCTGTTAATATTTAACATTTCAGAAGGTTCTTTTGATCCCTTCCATTCTTTTATAAAAACTTCTTCTTTGTCATATTGATAAATAATTTTACTTCTATTTATATGAGAATGTTTCAAAGAATAAGAATCTATCTTATCATATTTTATAAACCTCCACTGATAACCTCCTGCGGAAGGTACTCTACCTTTTGCAGCATTATAAATATCACAAAGAAATTCTTTTTTAGCTCTTGTTACACTATTAAAAGATTGTATGTAATCTCCAGATAAAGAATACTGATGTACTTCCTTAGAATTTTTTTTACTAGCTCCGTTTCTAGCTAGTAATTTTATTTCAGAATCATCCTTAACTATATTACATAAAGTTCCTGTATTGTTCCAAGAATATCCATGTTTTATAATTAATTCTGTTTCTTTTAATAAACATTCTTCTTCTGTTTCAAACTCTTCAAGTATTTCTACTTTATAACAAGTGATGTTAACAATATTTAACCAATATGTATTTCTAGAGCTTTTAGTATATGCTCTATAATAAGCATTCCCTTTAAATTTCTTTGTACCTTTCCCTATATAAAAAACTGTATTATTATCTAATCTAATATGTTGATAAATGTAATATTTCATAACAATTGTTTTTACAAAGTTATAAAATTATGACAAATTAAACAAGACAATTTTTATTTTTCTTTTCTTTTTTTCATCTCATTTTGGCTTTTGATGTCATGACAATTAATACAAAGTACCTGTAAGTTGTCCACTTCACAAAATAGTCTCTCAACAAATCCTTCAAGGTCTTTACCAGTTTGTAATTGACCTGCTGGAATTCTATGATCTACATTAATGTTCTTTTCAGAGAACCATTCTTTACATTGAGCACATTGATATTCCCATTGCTGTCTTTTGTTTGTTCCTTTGTATTTCCTTCTTGCATCAAGTTTACATTGTGCAATAGGTTTCCACCATCTACTCTTGTTTCTAAGTGTGGCTCTTATCATACTCCAGAACATGCTCTCTGTCATAGTGCCATTGTTCCTAGTTCTTTCAACTCTTTGTTTTTTCTTTGGCATTCCAATTCTTTTTTCATGCGTTTCCATGTAACCCACAGAACTGCCTGAAGATTACAAGGGGTCAAGTTAACACTTTTTGAAAACATAACAGTGTGTTTTTTAATAAATTGATACTGCTTTGTTGTACATGTCTGTACATCCATTCCTGTAGAAATGTACAGATGATGTCTGTCAATGGTTACATACTCTTCGTCAGAAGGATTGTAAATATTGTTAAAGAAATTAATGGTTTTCAGTCCGTTCAATGTTCTTTCTATGTATTCTTTGGTTTCATCTCCACAGTATATACTTTTTGCTTTCTCTGTTTGACTAGCTGTATGTCCAGATGTTCCACAACTAATAAACTCCTCTGCAATCTCCTTGTTAGTCTTCCAAGCTTTCATAGGAGACATTGCAGCTATGATTCCTGCCACTTTCATCTTTCCTATTCCGTATGTCTTTGCTAAATCGTTAGCAAAATCATGAGCATCTGAATACCATTTTAGCCCTTCCTGATAATCTTTAATTGTAGCATTCTCAAACACTCTCTGAATGTTATTCATCACTACCAAAGGATGCTGATACAAATAAGGAAACCCTTCTGTCAATTGCATTTTTAAAAGTTTAGGGGGATAGACAATTACATCTATCCCCCTGATTATCAAATAGTTACAACCCTTGCTTTAACCTCTTCTGCAATCTCTTCCAAAGAAGAAATGATGTTCTTCATTTCTTTAGAAGACAATGTAGGAATGTTAAATTCATGCTTTGTAGCCTCTGCTGCAAATCCCTTCTTCACATTCTCTTCCAGATTAGCAAGCTCATCAATAGCATACTTCTCGTCAAGCTGAAGGAAATCAAAATCTCTAGAGTGCATAATGTCATTTGCCTCATTTACAGATGTGGTCATAAAAGGAAGATATTCATAACACCTACCTTTCTGTTCACCAATACCCACCACCTTCATAGGATTATGCAGAGTGAATACAGTAGTGTCACCACAAAGAACATAAGGAGCTGTATGTCCTGCAAAGTGTAAGCCCTTTTCAGCACAATCTTTTGTAGACCAACTACAATCTTCAGGAGCCATACTTACCACTTTACCAATGCGAATGTCAAATGTTCTTGAATAATCATCTGTATATCTGTTTTCTTCATTCTCAGGAAGAGTGTTGTACAAATCTTTCAGATTGCCTACATGTTTGTTATATCCATGATTTTGTTTATTTGATGGAACAATTACAAACTCATTGTCATCAAACACTTCAAAATTTTCTGCTTTCTTTTTCCACACAGCTTTCACCTTGTGATGAGCATTGCTGATGAATTCTACAAACGATGTATCAACACTATCTATCTTTACAACATTCCTCAAGCCTACAAACATTCCTTGCTTTGTAATCTTCATTCCATTCTTCTGAAGAAACTCATACAACTTATCAGCCACTTCAGCTCTTGGGTTAAGGCAGCACCACATGAAGAATCTCTTAAGAGCAATATACTCTTCATCCTCCTTGTAGTTAGGATTGTTAGACATGATGACAGCAAACTTCTCAACAAGAATTTGAGGAAGAGTTCTGTTAGTGAGTTTCATCTTCACACTATTTCCCTCTACAATAAAGTCATCACACTCCTTGAGAATAGAAACACCTTCTATCACTTTTTCCACTTCTTGCTCCTCTATGATTTCCTTAGTGGCATTAATTCTTTCAACAACATTTATCATTGCATTAATAACATCGTTTTCATACATTGATATCCTTACATTATTGAAATCATATATGTCTGCATCCTCTTTGGTAAGAATGCTTCCATCATTAAGCACCACTGTCAGCACCTTTCCCACCATCTTCACACTCATATAAGGCTTGGGAACAACAACAACATCTTCTTTTGTCATCTCCACCACTTCTGCAACCTTTGCTTCTTTCTGTTTGTTCTTACGGAACCAGTTAAATGAGAAATCCATAATTGTGTTTTTTTGTTTTGTTAAAGGGGGAAGATTGTATCTTCCCCCATGATTGGTTAAGCAATAAAATCGTCTTCCAATGTTTCTATGTCTTGTTTTTCCTGTTTAACAGCAGGAGCATAATGCTCTGCATTAAGTCTGTATTTCTTATATTTCAAACCCATTATTACCAACTCTTTAAATCCTTCGTCTGCATCTGATGAAGATAATTTTATAGAAAGAGGAGCAAACCATTTGTTATCTTCTATAAATGCTACCACTCTGTCGAATGAAGACATTACAGAATAATCAAACAGACTGTTCTTCTCAGCAATTTCAATAAGAGACTTCTCAAAGTCATGATCAGAATAGAATGAATTACTATGTTTAGCATAGTAGGAGTTCAGAATTTCCAAATCCTCTCCCAAACTAGCTATGATGGACTTCATGAAATAATTACATTTGAGAATGCGTTTTCCATTTACATATGCATGAACTATCTTCTGATTAATAAGAGCTGCTGTAGCTATCCTCTTAAAAGAAATATGTGACCCTTCCATAAACTTTTCTACGCTGATTAAATTGTGAATGTTTGTATTTTCCAAAGATGCGTATGCTCTTTGTCCAACAAGAGCAATTTCAAACTTGTCTGAATCATACTTAAAAATATTTTCCAACAATTCTTTACTTTCCTCTTTACCATATATGAAAAGTTTAGAACGCCTGTGAAAATTCTTAAGTTGTATAGGAGCTGCTTTGTCAAATGTAGGAGAATAAGGATAGTTAGACTTCTTTCTTCCCATTTTTGCAGAAAACTCACCTTCAGCAAGTTTCATTCTCTGTTTACGAGGAATTTTCTGTCCAGTGACAGCATCTATGTTATCATTAGGAACAACAATGCTACTCAAAGGAGTGAAAAATGTAGAAAGAATGTCCTTCCTGAATTCCTCAAACTGAATAATAGTGTTTCTCCATTCGCTCTTTGGAACATCTCTCAATCCAAGAATACTGAAATAACCTGACCTGCGATCATGCAATTTCCTCTTGAAAGAATTAGGAGCAATCACCTTTGTGAAACTCTTATTTGTCATCCTTAGATGAGATTTTACAGCTTCAGGTATCCGGGGAACATCTCTCAATATGTAAGTGCCATGAGGAGCATTAATGAGATCTGTCATCAAGAACACACCATTACCTGTAGTCATTCTCTTAGCCAAAAAGTTAGTTGCAACATCATAGTCTCTGAACAGTTGAACAATATCTTCTGTTATTGCCTTCATGTTGAGAAGAGGATATTTAGACATCTTAGGACACTCTACAGGAATTTTAGAATACTTGAACAGCTCCTCTGCATTAAAATAGTTTCCGTCATTCAGAATGCTGATGTTTCTTGAGTTCATAAAATGATCTCTGACATTTCCTATGTGCTTCACATCTGCATTACTAATTTCTTTGTTATACTTTGTAACAAAATAATCAGCAATTTGCTTCAACCTATCCAATATAACAGACTTTGCAACATCTGTATATCGAATAGCTTCTCTGTTAGGTGTAGGATACACACCATCAGACAATGTTAATCGAATACCAATAGGAAATTGAAGAGTATGTATTCCCACTTTTGAAAACTCAAGAGGATAGTAGACATTATCCAAGCACAAGTGAACATGATTGTCTTTCACCATGTCACTACACTGAAAAAGCTCATGTCTAAATATCTTAAACTCTTTCACCTTTCCATAGATGAGAACATGGACATTCTCAAAATAAGCTAGTTGCTCATATATCTTATTCTCAAAAGAAAATCTGTCATAGCTCTTTATAGGAATAATCACCTTCACACCATTTCTTTCAATAGTGGAAGTCTCATGAAGAAGGTTGATGGAATTTGAATCCTCACTTTCATGCATCATGTATTTCCTTTCCACACCATTCTTTCTGCATATGAAGTAGAACGAAGAGGTATATGCAAGAGGAGCCTTAAAACCTAAGCCAAACATACCAAGCTCTGTAGCACTATTCCTCTTTGTACTCTTACCATATTTAGAAATGATGTTAGCTACATCATCTGCATCCAAGCCTAAACCAAAATCTTCTACAGAGAAAGAATAGTTGTAGGTTTTAGTATCAAGTTCCAATGAAACAATGATGGGAAGATTTACGCCAGCTCTTCTGTGACTATCAAGAGCGTTAGAACATGTTTCTCGTATGGTGCTACCCACACTGTCAGAATACAGGTTTTTACTTAACATCTGCATAAGCATGTTAGCAGAATCTAAGTCAAGCGACATCTTAATTTCATCGTTATCAATGCCTTCTTCTACAATTACAATGTTTGTTTGTTTCTCTAAAATCATAGTTTTAATTTTTGTACATCCAGTTAATTACAAAATTGTTGTTGTCCTTTAGTATTTTATTCACCTTCTTAAATACCCCTTCACTGTCCCATTCTATTCCTTTATATGCAGCAGCTGCCGGGTGTGAAAGTTTAAAAGCCCATTGAAAAGGGCCTATATACTTATGAAACACAGCTGCATCTTTTCCCAAAAACACTACAGGAACACCTGAATAATTTATCACTTCCTCTATCACATATTTTGTGAAAGGATGCCATAAGTCTAGGTGCACTCCTGCCTTATTTATTTCTGTTGTCAAAGAAGCATTGAACATTAACACTCCCTGTTTAGCCAGATAGCTAACATCAGGATTTCTGTCCATCGCTGCTCCTTCATACAACTCTCTTTCTATGGCTCCATAGAAATTAGTAAGACTAGGCTGTAAATAGTTTGTATTACTACATCCCATTAATAAACCATCAGCTACAATGACATCACCATTCATTGTCTTTATTTTGGTGTGATAGGGAGCCATACCCATCAACACCACTTTCATTTCATCTAAAGGTGTCTCAAGAAAACACCTGAAGGTATTAGAAGAAGAAGGGGCAACAATGTGCCCCTTCCTGCTTCTTTGCTTCAAATGTTCATACATCTTGTCACACTCTTCAGATTCAATAAAAGGTCTCATCTTGTGATGCCAACTCTCATGAAACTGTGAATGAAACTTATCCCAATTCATTAGAATAATTCAAGTTGTGTGAAATTCTCTGTTTTGATATTGCCTGTCAATTCTCCCATCTCATTAACAAACCACTCATGGGCAGCAATGTGATTATCCATCCACATACTTGGGTGAACACCCTTCATTGCAAACGTGGTGTGATTGTAGAATTCCCACAAGCTGTCAGGAGCATTGTAAGAATGTGTAGGCTTATTGATTTCGCGAGCAATAATGTTTGCTTGTGTGGGCTTAATAAAGCTGTCCTCAATAAGCAGTTTACCAAGAAGACGAGCTTTAACATTGTCCTCAAGATGTACATTCTTCATCCCTACTTTATCATTCTGCATAAGAGAGAATACATCTCCAGAACTCTTGATGTAGTCCTGAATCTTTGCAGGTGTAAACTCCTGAATATCACCACTATGCTTCTTACGGAAGTTGCCATGATCACCATACACCATACCATTGCCACAAATAATCACCATTGCACCAATAGCAAACTTGAGGCTCTTGGTTTTATTGTAGCTATTCTGCCATCCAATCTGCAACACCATCTCATCATCATTGACATTTGCAATAGTGTATTTACCATTTGCAACAAGTCCATCAACTGTAGATGTGTAATATTGATTTTGCACTTTAAATCCTGCACTCTCAATAGAAGCAAGTGTCAAATCAATTATCTGAGAATGACTGACAGGCTTGTAAGTGCGAGTTTCCATAGGAACTTGAACAGATGCCAAAAAGCTACTACTTGTGTTGTACATAAAATTTAGTTTTTAATATTAAGGTGCCTTTTTAAAATTCCAATTACATTTTCAATGCTAATACATTCTATCTCATCTTCATCAGTAGTAGATAGATATTCTGTTTGACTTTCAATGTCTTCTTTAATCACCCTGAATAACTCTTCATTTGTCATAATTTCTGGTTTAGATAATCTTCTACATGTTTCATTCCATAAACCTTTGCCCAATCACTCCAATCTTTGATGTCTTCTTCCAAATACTTTCTAGGTACATTGACATAAGAGAAATCAAAAATCTTTGTAATCTGCTGACTGTTTGTAACACCTGCTACATCACTATCAAAAGCCAATATTTGCTTTTGTGAATTGTCTTTAAGATGTTGAACATTCTCTTGTGAGAAACATGCAATGCCTTCATTTTGAACAGCACACACATTCTCATAAATCTTTTTCAACACCATATAGTCCTTCTTCGATTTAGTGATGATGGCTACATTACAACCATTTATGTTCTCTTTCCCATCCATAGATGTAATAGGTACATTATTAGGAACCCACTTGTTCTTCCTATCTCCAAATGGACGATAGATTTTCCAATGTCCTCCATCATACAAATAACCAAACACCATCTCCTTCTCAGGAAGAGGAAACTTCTGCCTGTTAAGATAGACATGCTTTACAGCATAAATGTTGTTTGCTCTCAAGTCATCAAGAGATTGGTGATAACTGTTCCAGTATTCAAGTTCACTATTAGTAAACTTTCGTGTAACCACCTGAATAAGAGAATACCTCTTCACTGCCTCAGGTTGTTTATATTCTCCCACTATCCGTTGATAGTCTTTCTTCTCTCCTCCTGATATACCCAATCCAAAATCCCCATCTATCTTCTTGAGAACATCATCCAATGTAGAAAGATGAAACAACATCTTCACAAACCAAAAGCAATCACCTCTCTTGGATGTATCAGCAAAGTCAATAAACGACATAAAGCCATGTCTATTGCCTATGAGGAAAGAAGGATGGGATTCATCTCTGAAAGGGGAGAAAGTTACACTATTAATCTTCCAATCTCTTGTAGGCATATAATACCTAAAGATGTCGTATTCACTAATTCTACTAAGAATAGCTTCCTTAGTGAGTTTCACTTTCAAACTACCCTTTATCATAATAAACAAATGTAAAGAAAAATCCCCACTGTATGTTTCAACAATGGGGATTTGTTTGACAGAGTAGAGGGTCATTAATAGTCGTCACCATCAGTGGTGATGACAGCATCCGAAGCCACGACATTATCATCAGCGTTATACTCACAGATGTCCTTCAGAACATAGAAATCACGGCATCCATATTCTCCGGTCACCTGAACTACAAAACGCTCATAGGTTTTCAAATCCTTATTCTTTTTAGTCCTCAGACTATCAAGCACTTTACCATCAGCATAGTTGACAAGACGGAATTGCTTGAGAGCATAGGCAGGAAGAAATCCTTTGTTATACACGCCTTGATACTCCTTCACTTCTCCATCCTTCTCAACAGTCTTAATGGTGGCAAGAGCTACAACATTTGTGCAATATTCACCATCAATCTGACTCTTAATGTCTTTTACATTACCCTTCATCAGGGTTTTCCAATCAAGCTCAAGCACTGTATCTGCATCTCTGTAGTCAAGATTGCCCAACCATGTGCGAAGGAAGCCATACATCTCCTCTTCTCCTACATAAGCTTGACGATATTCCCTTCCTTTAAACCATTCAGGAAGAGTATTCTCATCAGATGCCCAAGATGTAGTGCCTACATTGTTAATATATTGAGCCTTAGTGCCATCCTTGTTAGTCTTGAGTTTGTTCTCAAGAAAGAAGTTCACCTTAAACTTATCACCACTCTTGATCTCCTGAAGCCAAATGTCTACACGAAGAGATGTATTACCATCATTAGATGTACCAAGATACTCAGTGGCTTTACTGCCTTCTTTGAGTTCCATACCCAACACCTCTGCATACTCTTCCATGTTAGGATTGATGGCAATCACCTTTGATTCAAACAATCCCACTTTCTTTGCATAGTCTTGATTGTTACTACTGCTTTCACGTTTTTTACCGCCAATGTTCATAAACTTTCTGTTTTAAATTAAGAATAATACTCATCTACATTTTTACATACAATACTCAGATCGTTAGCAATTTTTATATCACTAAACATTCCAGCAGGACTTTTTGCAGGATATTTCTTGAACCTGTTGGTTACAAAGAAATAGCCATTAGTTCCATCTTTGTTCTCTTCTACATGTGTATAGAGACAAATGGTGAAAAGTCCCTCAAGTGTAATCTGATTATCTAATGCTTTTCCCGAAGTCTTCATTTTATATCCCACTATCTCTCCACCATCTTCAATGGTTTCAGGATGTGTGAAATAAAACACTTTAATGTCATCTCTAAGTTTCCTTGCTGTCTTAAACAAATCCACCATGTCTTTCATAAGGATGGTGAATTTTGTAAACCCTATTTCTGTAGCCTTATCAGCCATCCTAAAGGACATCATGTAATTACTGTCCTCAATAATGATGTTCTTGATGTGTGAGGCTTTTTCAGAAAGTGTCAGCAATAAACGTGTGATTTCATTGATGTCATCTACTTCCTTGTAATTCTTGTTTTCTGCGTTATACAACCTTTCTGATCCTTTGAAGGGAAGTTCCTTCTTAGCAACATTGATGATGTACGTTTCCTTAGAATCCAATGACTTGATTGATGTAGATTTCCCTGTTCCTGTTTGTCCTACAATTCCGATTAACTTTGAACTCATGTTTTCTGTGTTTAGCTCATAAAGATACGAATTTTATTTTGGTTTTGTCAAAAAATTCAAGAGCTCTTTTAAGCCATTTAAGCTCAACAGGCTCATTGCTACTAACAATTATCACCTCTGCTTTCTTATTGAGATTATTATATTCCATAGCCATACATCGAAATATCTTCTGGGCCATGTTTTCTCCATTACTGTCGAAATAATTAATAATCACCTTATTCAGAGGCTTATATGTCACACCTGTGTTGCCAATCTTGACAACTGCCATGTGTTTCCCTTTTCCTTCTGCAAAGTCTGCAAACATTTGCTTCTCAGTGCTTTTGCTGTGATAGGAAGGACATCCAAGACTATCAGCCACCTCTGTCACCCCACAAAACAC
>Ga0315907_10003317_pt1 | contig 19172 bp, 24 predicted proteins | sample LakEriMetagenome_3_FD_203525 | JGI IMG/M metagenome (GOLD analysis project Ga0315907, IMG submission 203525) | Freshwater fungal communities from buoy surface, Lake Erie, Ohio, United States - Buoy 12 MA123 | ecosystem: Environmental > Aquatic > Freshwater > Lake > Lake biofilm | place: USA... | reverse complement strand
ACTCGCGCATCCACGCGCCGCCGAGTCCGTCGGAAGAGACCCCCGGAGAGCCGAGCCGCAGTTTCTTCTCCGTGGCCAACGCGGCCATCGCCGGCCAGGCCGCGACGGCCTCTTCGACGGTGAGGTTACCCTGCGTGTCCCGCTCGGGCTCGTTCAGGCCGAGGAGGTGCTTGGCCGTCGGGTCCTTCAGCAGCGAGAGTTCGGTGTCCGGCACGGGACGACGATGGCCTTTCACCATCGGGACGAATTCATAGCTCGGCGTGCTGCTGCCTTGGCAGGTCCACGTATACCACCACGTGCAGCCGAACTGTTTTTCGGATTCCGGACGGTTGCCCGCCCAGCCCTTCTTAGGGGAGCGCTTCGCGGGGCGATCGGCGGCCAGGCTCGCCAACGGCGCCCAGGCGGCTCCCGCCAGCAGGAGGCGGAGGGTATCACGACGACTCAGAGGCATGCGGTGTAACGTAGGGCAGGGGCGATGTATGCCAAAGGTAAAAAGCCGCTGACTGGTGCGGCGAAGCCGCGAGGTGACAAGGGGACACGGGGGCACGTGGGCATAGGGCGGGGGAGAGTATCGAGTATGGAGTATTGAGTATGGGGTGACGCAGCACTTCGGGTGGCAGGTGGCGGCTCCGGGTGGCAGGTGGCGGGCTTATCCATTCAGCCCCCGAATCGATTCAGCCCTCTGTCATCTGTCATCGATCCAGTCATCCTCTCCAGGTGTCGGTGCCCTCCATTCAGTCCTCCATTCCGCCTCTTCATCCTTTACGGCCAATCGGCTTCTTCTTTGGTTTACGGGCATGTCGAAGCGTCTTCCTGGTCTGGTGATCGAAGTCGAGGATCTGCCGGGTTTCCTCGCGAAGTCCGACGAGGATATCCTGCAGCATGTGCGCTCGGTGCTCCTGCTGCGCGCCTACGCCGTCCAGCGCGCCCAGCTCGCCAAGTGCGATGGCGTTAAGTTCTCTCCGACCAAAGATTCCTGTGTCTTCTCTGCTAAAGGCCGGGCCCTCCTGCACGTCCGCTTCGCCCAGCTGAAGGCGTAGCGCGGCGGAGCCGCGAGGGGGCACGTGGGCACGGGGGCATAAGAGGCTCGGAGGCTCAGTGGAACAGAACGATGCAGAGTTAGTTGACCGGTTGATCCGTTGGCAAGGGAGACAATGACCGAAGATCCGAATGCATCGTCCCCATGTCACCGTTACTCGTGCCCACTTGCCCCCTCGCGGCTTCGCCCCGCCCCTACCTCGAGGCCGTTGGGACGAGGGTCTGCATGCGGACTTCGATCTTGGGCTTCTTGGGGAGGCGCTCGCGGCAGTGGGTCACAATCTGGTCGATGTTCCGCGAGGCTTCGTGGAAGAAGCCGGTGATGTCCCGTGCGATGGTCTCGTCCTTGTGCGCCAATGAGGCCAGCGCTTCCAGGTGATGGCGCAGGCCGAGCGCATGCTGCTTGACGGCTTCGACGTGCGTTAGGGGCCGACCGAAGCTGAGGTTGATGCGCTGCTGGCTGGTCGAGGCGTAGGCGCTGATGATGGCGAGGGTCAGGGTTTCATCGCGGCCGGATTCTATCTTGGAGACCGCGGCCTGGGTGACGCCTAATCGCTGGGCGATCTCGGCTTGGGTGAGCTTCGACCGGCGGCGGAGGCGTGTCAGCCCGTCGGTAACGCAGGTGTCCTGCACGAGTTGGGCGTAGGCTTGCTGGACCTTATCTCCGAGGTCCTCGCCCTTGATGAGATCCTCGACAGAGGCGTAGGTCCGCTGGGCGGACTTGGCGGGGAGGCGGCGACGTGGAGTGCTCATGGCTGGCGGTAAGGCTCGAGGGATCGGATGTAATTGACGGCGCACCGGAGATCAGTGGCCTGGGAATTTTTATTCCCTATAGTTATAATGTGCAAGGTCTGATTATCCTCTACCGGAAATACGTAGAGCCGGGTCTCCTGAAGTTTCGTGCGGCTCGGGCCTTTCTGATCGAGGGCCCAGATGCCCGCCGGCTCGTGGTGCAGGAAGCCCGCCTGGGCCGCCCGACAGTGGGGAAGGGCGTTCAGCTGCTCCAGTAGTCGCGCCAGATTGCGCAGGACTGCCGCCAGCTCGGCAGGCCGCTTCTTATCGTAGTGCTTCTTGGAGCGCTCGAACTCCGCTGCGATCTGCATCCTCCACATGGACACATGCGTGGCGGTCAGGCTGGCGAAGACGACAGGATAGCGGCGAGCTGGAGGATCATCGTCATGGGCGGCTGAGGGCTTGGGACTAGTCGCGTGGGGGAACTGCTGGAAAGGGGACATGCTGCGAAGCAGGGTAGGGCCGACCATCCTTGGTCGGCCGCGGCCAAGCAGGGATGCTTGGCCCTACCTGAGTTACAACTAGGGCAGCACGCGGTGCTGCCCCTACCTCGAGACAACTTGACGGCGGGGATTCGATACGCTCGCTAAGGAGATGAGCTCTTACCGCCATATCGTGATCTTCCAGTTCAAGGCCGATGCCCCGGCGGAGAAAGTCCGTGGGGTGGTCGAGGCGTTCAAGGCGCTGCCGGGCAAGCTGCCGGCGATCAAGGCCTTCGAGTGGGGCACTAACGTGAGCCCGGAAGGTCTCGACCAAGGCTTTACCCATATCTTCACGCTGACCTTCGCTTCGAAGGAAGTCCTGGAGAAGCGGTATCTCCATGAGCCGGCGCACCAGGAGTTTGTCGCCATGCTGGGCGGTCTGCTCGAGAAGGCGCTGGTGGTGGATTACGTCGCGGCGGCCTGAGGGCCGCAGGGGACACGCTGGCACGGTGACATGGTGACACGGGGCCGATGAGAAGTTGATCAGAGCGATGCGCCCCTAGTTGATTAGTTGGCCGGTTGGCCTGAAAGATGCGGCGTTGGATATGTCGCCTAGCGGGTGATGAACTCGCGCTCGGAGGCCTGACACCAGAGGCGATAGATATTGATGACGTTCTTCCGGATGCCGCTCACGGGTATTTTCAAGAAACCTTGGCGCTTGGCCGCTTCGAAGAGGATTCGCTCTTTCTGGGTAAGCCGATGTCCGACGCCACGGTTGCCGATCTTGCCGCGCGTCGACTCGCCGCGACTGAGTCGCTCGATGTCATTCTTGTCGGGTTTGGGCATGCAGAGCAATGTAAGGTGGAAAAGAAGGAGGGGCAAATAGGCGGGAGGGCGGGCGAGTGCACAGGACCGGAGGAAGAGGCAGTGCAGAGGTGCAACTGCGGCGGAGCCGCGTGCAAAAGTGCAAAGGTGGAGGCAGTCGCTTCGGGTGGCGGGTGGCGGCTCCGGGTGGTAGGTGGCGGGTAGGGGCGCGACGGCGTCGCGACCGAATGGGTTGAGCAGCGTACGCCGACGCGTCCCTACCTAGACGCAAGATGTACCCGCAGCTGGTTAGCGCGTTCGCGCCAGGCGGCGATGACGTCGGCGGGCTTGCTCGCTAGTTGGGCGCATTCGGCCGCCACGTCGGCGCATTCGGCGGCCTCGCCGAGGGTGAAGACCTGCCGAGCGAAGGTATCCGACGCGAGGGTCATGGCGTTGAACTCCTCTTCGTCGCCGTGTGTCAGCCGGATCATGCCCTTGATGCGCAGGGTGGCGTGAGCCCCGTAGAGCGGGTGTGCCGCATAGGCCACGTGGAAAAGCTGATAAAGCGCGCCCATAGGGCCCTTGTCGAAGCAGTAGCGCATATACACCGTCTCCAGGGACCGCAGGGCCCCTCGGATCGGGTGCAGCTCGGCCAGCTTCCATTGAGCCTCTTCGATCCAGGCCTCCGCCGTCTTGGGGTCGGGCAATGGTTGGGTCGCTGGGGTGTCCTGAAATTCGTAGGCCTGGTAATTGAAGGTGTGCATCATCATGTCGGGCGTAGTCCCTTCATTTTATCACCCGTGTCCAATGGCCGCGAAGCCGGACTTCAGGTTTGCGAGGTCAGTTTTATAACTTAAATAAAACCCATGGAACCAGACGAGATTCCAGACGAAGAACGGTTGGCGGACGACCTTTCGCGGGTCGAAGCGCTGCAGCGCAAGTCGTTCGGGAGCTTCCTAGACGAAAGGGACCTGCGCCAGCTCGCTACGAGCAAGAACAAGTCCATCCTGGCCTTGGTCATGCGCCGTTACTTCGTCGAACTCGACGGGCGCATCCGGTTCGTGGAGGCTGCGCCCGACGGTAATCCGAATGCGACGATGAAGTTATCCGCGGTGGACAAGGCCGTGCGTACAGCAGCCGGATATCGCCTCCTTCGCCTGCTCGGCGGCGGCGTGGTCGCCGTGACGGTCAAGAAGGAGGGATTGACCAAGGATTGGCGTATCGTCGGCCTGAAGCGTTTCCTGCCAGCCGGGAAGGAGCGCTCACGACATGAGGCCGATCTGGAGACTCTGCTCCGGCTTTATCTTCGGAATACGCCCGGCAAGAAATTCCCCTCCACGAGCGTCGGCGCCTTCCAGATCCGCACGGGGCCGGGTAATTATGACGTCTACCTGAAGGCTCAGGATTATTTCACCCACACCCGATAGACTCGTCCATGGGCCCAGTCCTGCATCAGCTCCCTAAGGCCGCGGCCGCCGCCTTCCTCGACGTCGCCGGAGGAACCATCGCCGAAGCCGGGCTATCTCGTGGGGCTGGCCTCAAGGTCGATCAAGAGTGGCAGACGCTCATCCTCGAACCGGCGAAGGGGGCCTATGTCCTGAGGCTCGCGCGCGATTGCCCGTTCGATGAGATCTCGCCCGCCTACCTGGTCCTGTTCGTCCGACGACTCAGCGAGCTCTGTCCGGGCATCGATATCGCCCATCGTATCCAGTGCGGACACCCTATCGTGGCCTCGGTGTCATTGGCGCTGTCGGAGCGTGCCACGCAGGCGGAATGGCAGGCCGCGCTCGCGGCCTCGTTGCCCATGCTCGAAGAAGCTCTCGGCCGTCAGAGCGAGGCCGCGGAAAGGTTCCACGACGAACGGCCACGGTTCGAGTTCGACGACCCTTGGCCGGGGGTCGATGTGAGCAACGAACAGCTCAGAGCCTTGGGGAGTTTCGCCGAAATATTTCGGGCCGGTCTCGCGGATCCGAACATCGATAACCTGGAGCGATTGCCCCTCGTGCAGGAATTTGCGCGTCGGCTGGAGGAGCACCTCGATGTCAGCGGGTTGTTGCGCCTCGAACGTGATTGGACATCCGTCCTGCTTCGCCCCGAGCTTGGGATGGGCTTCATGGATAATATCCACTTCCGAACGTTCGACGCATCGCAGATTATCTCCGTACTGAATGCCGTCATCCAAGGTGGCCGTTACAGCGAGACGCTGCCCCGACGTGCCTTCGGCGGCCCGATGGTCCTTGCGCTCCTGGCCAGGGCCAAGGAGCTAGCGGGCTGAGGCGTGACAGGGGATTAGGACTGGCTCTCCGGAGGCCGTATACGCAGTCCCTTCAGTTCGATTTCAAGGAAGAAGCTGTCGTATTCGACGCCATCTACCTCCGGGTAGCCCTTCCGTAGTTCATAAGGACCAAGGACGTCGTAGACTTCGCCTGCATCCCCGACATGACCTCGGAAGCAGAGGACGGTGCCGTCGGTGGCTTCGAGGGCCCAGTCACGGATTCCGAAATGTGGAAAGTCGTTATCGCAGCGCTTGATATCCTGCTGCAGCTGCAGGACGCGCTCCTCATGGTCGGTCAGCTCGATGCCATTGATGTCCTGTTCATAGGCTACCCCGATTGCCGCCAATCGCTCCGGGGTCACGTAAGGGGCGAGATCTTCGCACAGGCTCTCGTTCCAGGCATCGTCCAGCCGGAAGTCCTGTGCATGCAGATACTGGGTCATATCGCCTTCATCCGGGCATACGCCCAGGGCCTCGAGCAGCTGATAAGTCCCGATCTCCGCGAAGAGATCCGCCTTCGAGACGTAGTCAGCGGCGACGAGATCGATCCGCTCCTGGTCGGAATCCAAGGCGAGGAGTTTCTCAAGCATGACATAATCATCAGCGCCCGCCCGGAGCAGGCGAGCAGAATGGACATGCCTATGACAAGGGTATGACACCTCGTCGGATTGTCGCCCGGTCTTGTTAAGTAAGAATCCATGCCCATGAGCAACCCAACCCCTCCCGAGTCGGGCGACCAACCCGCCGAACCGCGCCCGCAGCGCGCCATCATCCATGTCGCCGACTCCGAAGGCTTTACCGGCCCCTTGCCTTGGTGGGTCGAACACCTTGCCGAGCTCTGGGGTAGGCTGCGCGATGATGCGGAACGCCTCTTGCCGTCCGCGCACGGCTTTGATCACGCTCCGGACCTGGAATGCCGCTCCTCCTTGAAGGAATTCCTAGGGAGCCTTGGAGTCCGTTTTGATTCCGCTTACATCGAGAGAGTCGGCTGCTCATCGCACGACTGGGATGCCTATGCCTATGAAGATGAGGTCGACGCCCTCGTCGCCGCAGAGGAAGCCGAAATCGACAAGGCGAGGCACGAGCTCATCGCCGTGGCGACGGCGGCGCTCGTCCCTTCTGGCGCCGATTACCATGCCAAGGTCGATATCCTCCACCGTCTACGGCTGGCCAAAGACCCGGCTTTTGTCCGTAGGCTGGAGCAGGACGACAAAGAAGCGGAAGAGATCACGGAGCTTCGGGCCGAGCTCGAGGAGAAGGAAGACCAGCTCAACACGAAGGATGAAATCATCGAGGAGCTTGAGATCGAGGTGCGACGTCGGCACACCCTGCGCCGCGAGGCGGTGGCCAACGCCTTGGCCGGGGTGGAAAAATACGAAGCATTGGCACGGACCTTGCAGGTCCGCTTTGGCATCATCCTCAACGGGCCCCTGCTGACCGCCCGGGACGGCTCGACCTATCTGCTCACTCATATCTTCGGAGCAGACCTGAAGGACTGGCCGGCCGGGCGAGAGTTGCTGGACTGGGACGCCGTGGCCTCCGGAAAGGTCAGGAAGATCACCATCAGCAATACCCACCTGCGGGGCTGGCGTGAGCCGATCTCCGTCGATGCCGAGTGGATCAAGCGTTACTACCCGCGTCCACATGACTGGCGTCGTGCCTGGTGGTACTACTTCGCTTTCTACCAGTCGCACACCCTTCGCCTGAACGCCGGCCCGGAACTCCGCCTGGGCCTTTCCGCGGAAGAAACCGAGGAACTCAAGGCCATCGGTAAGGATAGTTGGCAGACGCCTTTGCTGTCAGCCCGCCTCGATACGGTCGAGGAATCCGAGTGAAAAGGCTTCTTGTTTCCAAATAAGCTCCGAACGCAGGCGCTTTTTTCTGCGTTCGCATTGCGCCCATCAGGCCTGCAGGCACCTTTGGGTGATGCAACTAGAGCCCATCGAAAGCCTAAGGGCCCGTGCGCTGGCCGGCGATAACGACGCACGTGTCAGGATGGGTAATCGTTACCTCGCGGGAGTGACCGTGGATAAAGATCCGGAAGAAGCGAAACGTTGGTATCTGCTGGCCGGCGACAGCGGCACAGTGGATGGCTTCATGGCGCTCGGGCTTTACTATTCAGGAGCCTGCATCCCCCGCGACGTTCCTAAGGCAATGGAGTCATATGAAAAGGCGGCCTTGCTCGGCCATGCGGGAGCCCAGCTTAATCTCGGGCTTTTTCACTGGGAAGGCGATGGCGTCCCTCAGGATTATGCCCAGGCGGCCAAGTGGGTGAAGATGGCGGCAGATAAAGGCGAAGCCCAAGGTCTCTTCCTGATGGGTGCGATGCGGTTCGGCCCCTTAGGCATGGACGAGGATCTTCAAGGAGCTTTGTCCGACTATGAGGCTGCAGCGAAAAAGGGGTGGGCCCCGGCCATGCTGAATCTCGGTAACATGTATCTGTACGGCCAAGGAATCCCAAAGGACGAGATGCGTGCCACGGAATACTACCGCATGGGTGCCGAAGTGAACCATCCGCCATGTGTCTGTAATCTCGCGGCTAATTATCTGCTCGGGCGGGGCGTCGACAAGGACCCAGAGGAAGGCATGCGTTTGATGCGCCAAGCGGCCATCCTCGGCTATGCAGTGGCCCAGATGAACATGGCTGGTTGCATCGCCTATGGTCAGGGCTGCCGTAAGAGCATCCCTTTGTCCTACGCTTGGGCCACGATCGCCTCCGGGGCGTCACAGAAGGCCCGCGATTTCCTCGCCTCAAACCTCGCCGATATCACCAAGGCCCAGATGGCTGCTGGCGAAAAGCATATCAAAGCGCTACGCGACGAGATGGCGGCGGCTCCCAAGCCGGCGCATCCCTTCGTCAACGACGGCACTTGAATGTGCTGAGCGCCGTCAGCACTCCTCGTATTCGTCTAGGTAGCCGATCAGGAATCGGTGTTCCGGCAGCCGGGCGAAGTGGATCCGTAAGGTGGTGGAGAAACGGTCGCTGGGGATGCAGATGCGATGCACCAGTGGGATCTTCTTGCCCTCGTACAGCACTACGATGGGTTTGCGGTGTTTGCGTCGCGACTGGAGGAAGCGGGTCAGCTTATTCTGATCCACGAAGCCGGTGCTCGTGACGATCTTGCGGATATCTCGGAGGAACCGGAACTCGTCGAGGACGGAGTCATACTCGTCGAATCCGCAGTCATGCGCGCTCTCGATCGCCGAGTCGGCGATGAGTACGGTCTGGCCGATCTCTTCCCGGCGGACCGACTCCAGGAAGTAGGCGAGGCTCTCATAGTCGTCTTCCGCTCCCATCTTCGGCGGCTTGGTCGGCTTGAGCGCCAGTCCGGGGTCCCCGATCAGGGCGTCGGCCAAGGCCTGATCGCCTTGACGGTGCTGGATGGTCACGCGATTCCCTTCGGGCAGGCGGACATGCCGGGCCAGAAGGTCGCCGACCTGTCCCAGTCCGACGAGACGCAGCGAGCCGGCGCATTCTCCGATCAGGAAGGAGCTGTTGAAGGCCAGAAGGGTGTGGACGATTTCCTCGATGCGTGCCCGATAGGCGTCGGCATCCAGGCGCGTGGCGAATTCACGCGAGATCAAGCGGGAGGGATCGATGGGAGGAGGGAGGTTCTTCAAGGGTTTTTAGGGATGAGCGGATCGATCCGGCCCGTCAGGGTGGCATCGAGGAAGGCGAGGGTGATTTGCCGCGTGCAACGTTCGGCGAATTCATAACGAGGTTTCACGGCGGCTTCGGCGACATCGTGGGTGAGATGCTGCGTCACGGCGTTGTAGAGATTCCAGAGGTTACGGGCGCGATCTTCCTCATGCTTGGGATGCTCCCAGATACGGTTGATGGCCTCCGCCTGCCGGCGGCCGATCAGGTGTCGGTCGGCGAAACCTTTCAGGATCAGCCCACCTTCGTCCTGGGCCACGCGGATGCGCGTCATGCTTTCGAAGAACGGCAGGGCATCGAAGAAAGCCTTGAGGGCTTGCTCGACCGTCCGTCCGACGAAGTCGATCTCGAGCGCGGTCGTATGCTTCTGGGTCAGGTTCATCGTGCTGACCGGCATCGCAAGGCCGTTAGAGCAGATCAGGCGGACGAGACCGATCGCAAAGCTCGCCCGGATCGTGCCGTCGAATGAGTTCTGGATCTTCAGGCGGAAGGTGAGGTCCTGGCCGGCGACCTTGCCGCCGATGCCCGGGAAGTCGTAGATGACATAGCAGCGGGCTCCGCCGTACGTCACCACGACCTTGCGCTTCCAGCCCGTCATCCGCTTGGCGCGGAAGGCGGCCTCGGCCGCTTCGACGAGCTGGCGGTTCTGCAGGACTTCGTAAGCGCCGGTCACCGTGGCGAAGATCTCGTCGGTATCCTTACGTCGGGTGCCGAAGAAACGTGTCGGTCCGTGCTCGGTGGAGAGCGGGACGCACTCGACTTCGTAGTCGTACGCGGCGGAGACGCGTTCGTCCTCGGTATCGGCGGTGATGAGATCACGCATGGCAGCTTCAGGCGAAGGCGCCGATGTCGACCCCGAGGTCGCGGGCCATCAGGCAGAGGTTACGGCCATCCATGTACCAGATGCCCATGGTCCGGCAGAGGGCCTCGGCCTTCTTGTCCAGGTGTCGGTTGGTCCAGAAGGCCGTGACGACCGGGGCCATCGGGGCGATGCCTGCCGTCACGCGCTGGACTTCGACGCTGCCGATGAACTCGCGGATTTCCTGTTCCCGGACGGCGGCGCCATAACGCTTGGCCTGTCCGAGCAGGCTCGGGGCGGCCGACCCGCACAGGTAGGCTCCCGTGGCGTGGAGGCGCATGCCGTGCCCCGCGAAGTCGATGCCGCCGTCGCCGGTCCGGCCCGTATGGCGGCTCTCTTCGCAGATCTTGCCGACCAGCTCGGCGCAGAGGCGCTCGAAGCCCTCCGGGGACAGGCTGTTCATGAGGTCCAGTTGGCCGGTCGGGAGCGCCGCCAAGACCCGGTAATGACGCAACGAGTCGTGTTCAAAGGCCGGAATACCCCCGTTTTGGACCTCGCGGGCGTTATAGTCGTCGAGTTCCTTGAGGAAGTCGGCCCGATGGGCCTGGGCCTCGGCCTGAGCGTCGGAAAGGGTGGCGCCCTTTTCCTGAAGCTCGGCCGCGAGCGTCTGGACCACGTCCTGCCACCCCGAAGAGGTGGCCGAACGGGCGATCTGCCGGACAATGCCGGGGATTTGTTTGCAGGTATACAGCATGGGTGGATTAGTTGGAGGTGAGCTGGGTGTTGGCCTTCAGGGTCTTCTCGACCAGGTTCGCGAGTTCCTTGAGGAAGTCGCGTTCACCGAGGGTGAGTTCGCGGGCCTTCTCGACCGGAAGCTCGCGGAGCACGCGGATGGCGTTCTCGACCGCCGGTCCGAAGTCCTCGAACTTGGGCGGGGAGGCCAGGAGGAGGGCCTGGCTGAGCGTGCCTTTCTCGGCGCGGAGGTGATTGAGGGCTGGCGGGTGGGCGACGATGTCGGCGAACTCTCGGAGATCGATGGCGCGCTCGATCTTGGCGGGCTTGCCGGGTTCGAGCTCGGTGATGAGTTCGTAGAAGATCTCCAGGTTGGCCTCGTTCGTGAACGATTCCTTCGCCGTATCCCAGCCGAGCCATTCGCGGATGGCCGGGCGCATGGCTTCGACGAAGAAGCTGAACTGATCGCAGGTCACCTTCGAGCCGTAGTCCTTATGCTGGCTCATCGTCTGCAGTGCCGAGTGGGCGCGCCAGAGCTTGTTGGCCGCCTGGGTGGAGATGCCCATCGTCGCGGCGGCGTCAGCCGGCGAACGTCCGTTGGCGCGGAGTTCGGCGATCACGTCGGCCTGCTGGTAAGGACCCCAAGATTTGGTGCCCGAGAGGTGGCGGATGCCCTGGAGGACCTTAATGGCCTCGAGGCGTTCCTTCTCGGTCAGGCCCGTCTCGTCGAGCTGCAGCACTTCGATCTCCGAGATCTCGGCGCGGAGCGTGTCGTCGATGGTGTGCTTGCCGGCGTCGTGGTCGTGGACGATTTTCTTGAGCGCGCAGACGCGGCGGTTGCCCTCGATGATCACGTACTTCATGGATGCGCCCTTCCAGGCGCGGACGACGATGCGATCGGTCTTCAGGTAGCCGTTCTGGCGGATGTTATCGACCAGGAGATCGACCTCGAACTCGCCCTTGAGGAGCTTCGTCTCGAGACGACCCTGGATCTTGTCCTCGTCGAAGCGCGCTTCCGGGATGACCGGCGGGCGCTCCTTGATGTCCACGAGCCGCGGATTGAGCGGATCGAAGATGAGGTCGGTGATGCTGACAGCGACAGGCGTCAGCTTGGTGTTCATGTTCTTCATGGTTATGGTATCTGGGTTATTGGTTGGATTTTGGGTTTAGAAAGGGCAGTCCTGGAGTTCCTCGATGAAGCCGACGACGAACGTCGTCGTTTCGGCGTCCCACGAGAACCAGACCTTGAGCGTCAGGCTGTTGGCTTCGTCGATGACCTCGAAGGTGTTGCGCAGCGTCAGCTTACGTCCGCCGGGCATCAGGATGGTCCGGGAGTCGTCCTGCTTAACGGTCAGCTCGCGGTGCTCGAGTGTGGCTCGTCGGATGACGGCTTCCTCGCCGGAAAGGTAGGCAGTGCGAAGGTCGTGCAGTCCTTCGGTCACATCGAAGAGTTTGCCCATCACCTGATCGACGGCCTGGAAACGGCAGGTCAGCGCGCTCTCCTTGGCCTGGTCGGCAATCGTCAGCGAGTCGGCGAAAGGTTCGCCGCCGAGCTCTTCGAAGAAGCCGGCGAGCACGTTGCGACCAGGTCCGTGCTTGGCCAGCGCCTTAGGGATGCGCACCAGCGTGCGGCCGAACTCCTTCTGGACCTGATCGACAAGCTTCTTGTCGCCGCGACGGTGAGATACGTAGAGAAGTCCGGTGTCTTCGCCCTGCACGTAGTTGAACACCACGTGTCCGTGCTGCTCGGTGCCGGCGAGCGTCCAGGTGTTCCGCGATTCCGTCACCGGGAAGGAGTTGTAGAGAAGCGGGTGCTTCTGCGTGGCCATGTGGACGACCGCACGGATGTGGCTCGCCGACAGCGTCGTGCTGTAGGCGCGGTGAGTGACACCGTAGTTGGATTTAGTATGCTTCATGAGTTAAAGTTAGGTCACTAGGTCAGGATTGAGTTCTTAGGAGTTGCTGCGGGTGCATTCGCCGTGCTTGCCCATGCGGCCAATCACGATTTTTCCGGAATGCTGGTCGAAAAGGAAGTGGGCTGAAAAACAGCGCGCATTATTTACCGAAAACCCAACCGTGATATGTTCGCCAAAGATTCGCGCAGAGCCGTTCCATCTGGCGATGTAGTCTTCTGCGTACTTTGTCTCTGCCGTGAACGAGACCGCGCGGCGGTAGACGCCACCAAGGCCACTTTCTTCCGCGATTGCCTCGGTGGTTGCTCCTCGGCGTGAACGTCGGGCTGCTGCGAATGACGCAAGTCTTAGCAGATAGGTTTTAAGCTGTTTCAGGTTCGTGAATACGGACTCTTCTGCCCCTTTGATGGCGGAGGGCAGGACGGTTACGCACGATGACCATGCCGGATCGGCCATCAGCTCTTCCAGGACCTCAATGGCGCTAGAAGGTTCTTTTCGATCTTCAATCGAGCGGACGGGCTCCAGGGTCAATTCAGCCTGGGCCTCCTCGATTTTCTTCGTCACATTGACCACGAGGTCGGCATCTCGGCTGGCGCATTCAATCCACAGTTGATTGGTACCATCCGTCTCGAATACCGACACGTTAATAGGCGTAAGGAGGATGCGAGAGGTCCAGGTAAGGATGAGCTTATTCACATCGATCGAGACCACGGCATTGGCGTCTTCTTCCTCGATGATGCCTTTTGTGAGGGCGAGGGCGTCAAACACAGCAAGGCTGAGGTTGATGGACTTGAGTTCAGGAGCGTTGTTGGAGATGTAGGACTTCATTATTTCTTGAGAGTATGCACGGATGACGGTTTTTGTCAATAGCGGTTTTAAGGTCAGTTGAAATTCGGATTAAGGGCCGGTCGATTTGGATGATTGGTTCAGTCGGTTGCTTTGGTTGCCCTGGTGAATGATTGCGGGCCTTTTTCGGTATGTTGAGACTATACCATAGGGCGCCATTTTTGTCCAGAAATGGATTTCATTGATGCACAGCGACTTATGAAAGCCGCATCGATTTTTATCGTCAGAGGGTGACTGCCTCCCCCCCTCTTTTGCCCTCTAAAACGAGGATTCGGTCCCAAGCCTTCGATCGCGCCCTCTTATTCGATGAGTCCTTCGAGGCGCTCTAGGATATCGCGAAGCTCCTCGATTTCTCCGATGGGCAGCGTGACGCCCTTGCCGGTGTACTGCCATCGACCTTCGTTTGCCATGAAGTAATGCTCGCGGATATCGACGAAACGCTTCGGTTGTCCGTCACGCTTTGATTCCAGCTGCTTCATCCCGACGACGATACAATTGCGCCCTTTGTAAATGACACCCCCCAGGATACCTTCGTATTCCGATTCGTCGAACTCCGGCAGGTCTTCGCTGTCGGCCATGGTCAGCCGGTAACCTCGGTGATGCGGGCCTTGATGAGTTCTGCTTCATCCTTGATTTGGCCTTTACCGAGGCGTCCTACCATGCCGGACTTGTTCTCGGTATCCCAGTAATTCGCCTCTTTGAATCGCCCTAGCTTTTCGATGACCTTTACGAAGTCGGCTTTGGTGGGGTAATCCTTTTTAAGGCGCTGAGCGATGTAGGGGACGCAAGTATTGAGGGCGATCAGGCCCGAGTTCTTGAACATGGCGTAGTCGCGGTGGGCCGTGAAGGCGAAGGGTGCGACCGCGTACCAGGCATCCCAGTACTCCAGGACCATGCGCTTGATTTTAGCCGAATTCTTCGGCCATTCCTCACGGTAAAAAGGGTCTTTCAAGATGTCCTCAAGGCTGTTCAATACGCCCAGTCGCGAGCAAAAGTAGTTTCCGTCTCGGGGCGAGTTGGGGTGCTTCAGGTGTCCGAAAAATGGGGAATCTTTAGTGTCGTTGAGGTAGACGGTAATCTCTGTCGCGCGAGTGTCCCACGAGCTAGACTTCTCGCCTTTGCTCTCGTCCCCACGAAGGATACCCTCGTTAGCCAGGTACTTGGATACCTTTTTGGCCTTGGAATTGATGATGGCGAAGAAATGGGCCTCGGATGCCACATCATCGCACTCCATGATGACTACAGGCTGCTGGAAACTGGCGTACTCGCGTCGGTTGTAGGTGTCGAAATTGAAGTCCTTATCGCCAGGTCCAAGATCCTCCTGGGTCAGTAATCCGGCAAGCAGCTTAAGGCCGCCAAGACGGTGCTGGCCGTCGATGACCCAGAGGTTTTCACCCTTCGGAATGTCGATTTCCACCACATTTTCAGCGATTTCCTTGGTTTTTACCTTACCGCGAAAACTCATGACGATGGCGGGGGGGAGGGCCGCCTGCTTCTGCATGACATAATTCGCGATTTCAAAGTAACGCTTGCTGTTGGGGTGTCGTTGGTAGCCATCCTTCCCGCTGTCAGGATTGGAGAAGTCGGTCTTAGCGACCTGGGCCATATCGGCGACGGTCATCTGGGTGGAGTACAGGACGATTCCGTTCTGTACGGAGCGAATAGCGGGGAACTTCATGGTCTTGTTGTTTTATCGAGAAATGCTGAAAGTCAAGTGAGCCTCGACGGATGGCGACTCGCTTTCAGGCCTCAGTATTCCACGACAGAAGGTTTCCGCAAGGAGGGACTGCGAAATCGTCATAAACCGGTAAGTAAATCGGATAACTAGGCCGTCCCGGCTGAGAATCTGGGATAACGCTATCCTTTATCGATGATATCCAGGGCGCTCCTTATTCGCTTAAACTCTTATATGCGTTTGAAAACAGCTATCAGTTCTTTCGCTGGTTTCCCTCGATCCTGGCCTTTGGCGCTGATGAACCGGGGCACTGGGAAGAAAATGAAGTCGACTTTGATACCGTTGAACTCGGGGCGTGCAACTACGTCCAGATAGAGCTCTTTGCAGGGATCAGTGTCATGATTTGAGATCAGTACGACAGCATCGCGCATCGCGCATTTAGCTGCTGCGACGGCCAGGTCCTCTTGCATCTTGAGTCCGAAGCCTGATTTATCGGAGTACTGCGTGAAGTTGGAAGTCGGGGTGAGCGGGAAGTAGGGTGGGTCGCAATACACTAAAGTGTCTGCATCGGCCTCCTTCATGGTTTCCTCGAAGCTTTGCGGTCCAGCAATCGCCACATCCGCCATCAGCTTGGCGAACGCATTCATCTCGTCGATCGGTGCGACTGTCTTAGCATAGCGTCCGAAGGGAACATTGAATCCATTGGGTCCATACCGGCAGAGACCGTTGAAGCAATGACGGTTCAAGTAGATGAATCGTGCAGACTTTTCGACGTCATTGCGGTTTTTCTCGTGGACGTATTCGTTGAATTGATCTCGCAGCTTGTAATACTTCCCGTCGACGTTGTTTGAGGGTACAAACAGTTCTTTTGTTTTCTTCCGTAGCTCGGGTAGGTCCTCCTGCAGCGCACGCATGAGGTGGACGAGCTCAGGGTTGAATTCGCCGTAGGTTCGTCCGCCTTTGAAGAGATCGCCGACATTCGCGACTACGGCGCCCGAACCTCCGAAGGGCTCGATATACTTCGAACGGTTGCCCTTGTGCTTTTTGAAGGCCTCGAACACCAGGTCGATGATCCGGAACTTGTTCCCGGCCCACTTGAGGAATGGCTTGGTGGGTTTGATGGGTGTTTCGTAAGACATGCGGGCAAAGTGGGGGAACGGAGGGGAAAGTCAGAACCAAAGTTATGCTCCCTTGATCCTATGACGCAATGGGGTAAAGTCCCTGAATGATTAAAGATGGCAAAGGAGGAGCAAACACTACCTCGAGCGGCTTGGGTTTTGAAGACAAGGTTGACCTTGCCGAGATGCTCATGGCCAAAGGTTTCCTGCTCGGCGCATCGTTCGTGGGAAAGACCCTGCATGACGCGAACGGAGTCAGAGGCTTGCTGTTCAAGAAAAGCGATCTTTACAAATACCTACGAAGAGAGCGAGTCGACTATCGCCGAATTCTCTCCAAGAAGCTGCTCCCGGATAACGTCTTCCTGAACTATGCCAATAAGACGGCCTACGTCATCGAGGTGAAGTACCAGATCACGGCTGGGTCGGTCGACGAAAAGCTGCAGACCTGCGACTTTAAGCGTAAGCAGTATCGCAAGCTGCTAGAGCCCGCAGGGTACCATGTTGAGTTCGCCTATGTCCTTAACAGCTGGTTCAAGAAGGACGAGTACCGGGATACCATGAATTACATCCGTGAATCCGGCTGCCACTATTTCTTCCGGGAGATCGACACGGCCTTCCTCGGGCTCTGAGGGTTCGGCCTTTCGTTGACAGTGCCCAGCCTTGGTTATTGAAGAAAGCCATGGCCCCCATCGACGAATGGCTCAACGTCTGGCTTTCGGCCCGCGATCTCAAGAAGGCAGGCCAGTATCGCGATCCGGGACCGTTGCAGGTCTATGCGGCGACATCCGTCGGCGACGGCCCTCAGTTCACCGGCCCGTTGCATTCCTGGGAGGAGCTATCCCGCAAGTTGGGCGCGCAGTCGGTCCAGCTCGGCCTGGTCGCCGTCGAATGCAGCCCGGAGCATGCCTATTTCAAATACCCCGGGGTGACGCTTGCCTTCGAGGGGCCGACCGGGGGCTCCGTCGTCGCCCGCGATGTCATGGCGAAGCTGGGAAGGCTTGGCATCGGCGGCATACTGGCCTGCACCGAACAGGGTGGCCGGTTCGGAGTGCTCCGGATCATCATGACGCCCAGATGGTATGCCCGCACGGGCGACAAGCTCTTCGGCGTGGATTGGGCCAAGACTCCAAATGATCCCGCACACTGCGAAGAGGCCAAGAAAGCCTGGGCCTCGGGCATCCAAGCCGCATTGCGCCAGGCCCTCGCGGACATCCCTGCTTCACTGGTCGATACGGTACGATTTGGGGCCTTCGACGTGGTCGATTGGCTCCACGATCTTGGCTCGCGTGAGCGAACGTTCCTGTATGAAGCCAAACCTCGTCAGCTCCCCGAGGCGCTTTACAGCATGGGCATCTACGACCTGGATTCATTATCCAGCGTGAATCCTAGGCCTTTCACTGAGAGTGGGCCGCTGCTCACGCTGTACGATGTCCTGGAAGACGATATGACCATGGACCAGCTGAGGGACGTATTGAAATCTCCGGACACTCTCCTGCTTCACATGCGGGGTCACGTCGGAGATTATAACGGCGAAATTCTGGTCTGCCTCTTGCGTCGCCAGCCTGACGGACGGATACGTTTGGCGACCGTCACCATGACGCCGGATGAACCCATCCTGATCGAAGACTGCTTTGAGGTGGATCCGAAATGTTTCCAATGGCCGCAAGATGATAGTACTCCGGTCAAGGGGGCGGATGCGATCCTGGATGCCTTCGTCGGGCGGTATGCCGATCTTTACGACACCGGCACGCTGCTCTATCGTTCGTCGTTGATTTCGGAGGCAGGCTTCCGTCGTGCGATGCTAGACTGGTTCAGCAAGTCGCCTTCCGCGGGCATTGTTCATGAATTACTCTCGGTTCCGGAGCTGCGTGCCAATCCTCGGGCACGCGCTTCGGCGAAAGAAGACGCTGAGGAGAGAGTATTAGAACCGGAGGAGGCTGAGGAACTCCTCGCGTGGCTGCTCAAGGGCGACCAGCAAACGTTGGAGCGACTGTGGTTGCTCAACGAATGGCAGCAGCAATGGAGGCCAGAAGGGCCGGAGCCAGACGAGATCGAGAAATTCCTTCGGTGAACTCCACGAGAATGGCGTCGTGCCATTGGCGGACCGTTTTCCGGCTGAACGGTGGCCTTCTTCTTAGAGGCGATTAAGGTGGCGGAGGGCGGGCGGTTGGAGTCGAATGGGACGGTCGGCGGTTGCGTCGAAATATTCATGAATATTCTCCTCATCGCGCTCACCCTCATCGTCTCGTTGGGTATCCTGAACGTCTGGGTGCTGCGACGCGACCGGCAGACCGCTTATCGTGGTCAGGCCGCGCAGACTTTGCGCGAGGAATTCGCGGTCTATGGTCTCCCGGCCTGGGTCTTCCCCGTGATCGGCGTGACGAAGGTCCTTTTGGCGACGGCTCTCCTCGCTTCCTTGCAGTTCTCCTTCTTGGGCAAGCCTGCGGCGATGGCCTTGGGACTCATCATGCTCGTGGCCTTCGCCATGCACCTGAAGGTCAAGGATGCGGCGATCAAGTCCGTCCCGTCGCTCGCCGTGCTGGCGATGTGCGTCGGCATCATCCTGCTCTGACCCGGCTTCAGAAGCCGGCGACGCAGAGATACGTGTTCAGGCCGAAGTAGCCTAGCGCCGGCAGCATCTGCACTAAGCGGTCGCGGATCCGCATCCGGACGCCGAGGGCGAACAGCATCATCAGGGCCAGCCCGGCGGCGGCGGCTTGGCCGAGCCAAGGCAGCCAGAAGCCGGCGATCAGCCCGAGGGCCGCGAGGCATTGCAGGCCGCCGACGAGCCGGCAGTACGTTGCCAGCTGGTAGCGGCGGAATTCCTTCTGCAGGTAAGCCGAAAAGAAACAGCCCAAGCCGTAGCCCAAGAAGGATAAGGCAGAGAAAAGGATGAGAGTGGTCTTCAAGGCGAACGCCCAGAGGTATCATGGCACACCGCCTTCACAAGGTTTGCTTCGCCGGCGTGAGGGTAGGGCAGACCGGCCCGGTCAGCCGAGAGGTCGAGCGGGCCGCTCGACCCTACCTAGAGGCAGGCGGACGCGTACGCCGACGCGTCCCTACCTAAAGGCAACTAGGACAGCACGTGGTGCCGTCCCTA
>Ga0315907_10003314_pt1 | contig 19173 bp, 11 predicted proteins | sample LakEriMetagenome_3_FD_203525 | JGI IMG/M metagenome (GOLD analysis project Ga0315907, IMG submission 203525) | Freshwater fungal communities from buoy surface, Lake Erie, Ohio, United States - Buoy 12 MA123 | ecosystem: Environmental > Aquatic > Freshwater > Lake > Lake biofilm | place: USA... | reverse complement strand
ACTTCATGCACGATACGCTGTTCTGCGGGAAGCGCTTCCGCACCCTCAACATCATCGACGAAGGCGCGCGCGAGGCTCTGGCCATCGAAGTCGACAGTTCGCTGTCCGCGGAGCGGGTCGTCCGGGTACTCGACCAGATCAGGGAGAGCCGGCCCCTGCCCGATCAGATCCGCATCGACAACGGACCGGAACTCTACTCCGCGAAAGTAGTCGCCTGGGCCGAGGCCCACAGCGTGCGGCTCCATTACATCCAACCCGGCAAACCCACGCAGAACGCCTATATTAAACGCTTCAACCGGACCTTCCGGCGCGAGGTCCTTGAAGCGCACGTGTTCACCTCCCTCAGTGAAGTCCGCGAGATCGTCCACGAATGGATGACAACCTGCAACGAAGAGCGCCCCCATGAAGCCCTCGGCCACGTGCCTCCGAGCATCTTCAGCCAGCAGAAGGCACGAACCAAAACCGAACCATTGCCCGCCCCGGACTCTACTTATGAACTGTTCCGTTGACGGGGAAGCTTACAAATCGGCTCTTTTTCATTGGTTCGGGTCGGTGATTCCGACCCGGACACTCTCATTTCAAACTGTCCCATGCGAGGGGAAGCTTACACCTCCTCTTCGCAGGCTTCAAACGCCTCTACCCCGAAACAGACACCGGCATCGACCTCAATGAACCTTTCCTCAAGGCACTCGAACTCTTCCATGCACACCATGGCGGCAAGCCATAGTTCACTACCATTTCGCACCGCGAGACCTACACCGCCTTTAAATGCTTCGTCGCAATCAGCGCAAACAGATGCCTTTCTAACTGTGCTGGCAGTGGTCCTCCTCTCAGGAGAACACCTGCCTCCATGTTTCGTTCCATTGCGGCCCCGGTTAAGTTCGCACTGGTGATGAAGGCATCACGACCGTCCGCCACAGCACACTTGGCGTGGACGGAAGCCCCGGTGAATTGCTCTCCCCCGACATTCTGGTCCCACTCGTAGCAGGCTGCTCTCGGCACTTTAGAGCGGATCAGACCAAGCGAATCCGTCGTCACATTGCCTCCCGTCGCCTCGGATCGTTCCATTAGAACGCTAATTCGCACGCCCCGCCTTGCGGCGCTTGCGAGGGCATCAATGACACTCGCGACATTATAAGCGACGAAGCTGATGAGGAAAATCCGCCTCTGAGCGCCGTCAATCAGGCCGGTCAGCACTTGCTCGGTATGACGCACCGCAACCAAGCCGGATGATGGCCCCGTCCATACCAACTCAGTGGAAGAGAGGCTGCTTGCCAGCGTGCCGACTGCGGCCGCAGTCCGTAACCGTGCAGCCAATTCCGCTCCACTGCACGCATCTGCCTGCCACGCTTTGGCGATCCGCAGCAGGTGTCCTGACGGAATTCCAGCTGCGTTGCTGGCCAGCACGGCGGCGACATTTCCGTCACCAGCTTTTGCCATTGCCGCAGCCAAGTCTACCAACCGATCCGGGTGTAGATCCATAGCGAGCTTGGCGATGGCGCGGTCAAGGTCGCTCATAGTTCAATGAATCTGGCAAAGAAAGAGGCGTCGAGACAATCGAATGTTGGCACCAGCAACGCGCGATCCAGATAACGGTTGCCCTTCTCACATGAAGTCTCGGCTACGAAACCACAGGCGTGGCAAGACGCGCCATGCACGGTCCGGTCGCTCGCTGCGTTATGTTCTGAGCACAGCGGATCAGCTGAACAAATCTGGCTGCGTCGCAGTGCCTGCCTTATGAGTCGCCCGAGATTCTCGGGCTTACCGAGTTCCACGAGGCCCCCGAGTGTACCATCGGAATCGGCCGCAGCCGTGTATAGCAGAATCCCTGCCATAGCATCGCCTTCGCCGTTGGAGGCGTAGATTCGTTCCCGAATGCTTGCCGCATTGTAGCCGCACTCCAGGGCCAGTTCCCGGATAAGCAGGTGCGAAAGAGTGTGTAGCATCGCATAGCGGATTCCGGGATACCCGGTGGTCGGTTCGACTCCTCGGGCGATTCGCCAACCCTGATGCCCGGACTTCAGCATTGCGTCCCGCTTTGAAACTCCCGGCAGTGTTTCCCATTCCACGAGTTCGCTTTCCTTGAAACGCAGGAAGATACCTTCTCCATGAACCTCGGCCGCCGGCACCCAGGTTGGTCTTCCTTTGCAGAGGCTCGCCCGTGGCGCTCGCTCCTCTGGCGCGATCGACTCTTCAGGCGCTTCTACGCGGGTGAAGCCAATCAGGGCATTGACTTCGCGCAGTCTTTCCAGCAGCACTACTGAATCCAGTACGGCCTCATATTCCGTCGGGACATCGACGGGAGTAGCGAGAAAATGAGGCCAATCGTTTGGCGAATATGGATTCGTCAGCACGACCCATTCAGGGCGCTTGATGTCTTCCTCCGTGACAAACTCCGGATCCTCGACCTTCACTCCGTTCCGCTTGTTATCGATAACTGCCCAGATCGCACTGGCGCTGTACCTTTCAATCCCCGGCAGAGCACTGCTTTTGACAAGCGTCTTCAGGACCACTTTCACCTCCGCCTCGTCTTCAGCATCGTCGAAGTAGGCTGCTCCATCCTCCACGAGTTGCCCGAGTTCATCCTTCGCTTGCGGAATAGCGAGCACAGACACGCTCATGGAGAACCAGCTATTCGTCGAACCTAGCAACACCGTTCTCGGCCGCTCGTTGCAGTCTTCGTCGTACGTCCCCAGGTGTGGATGCCGACCGCGGCATGTCGGCAGGTATTTCGCTCCCTCTTTGCCAAATGCGTGCACGAGGCTCCGAGGCGAAACGTTGCAGCCGAGGCACTTAACCCACAGGTTTTCCGTCTGGAGAGATGCTCCCTGCTCGTAGAACGCAAGTGTGCCATTGCAGTCCGCCACGCCTTGGCCCTGATGCAAATACCATCGCCACGGGAAATCGTCCAGATGGCCTTTCCTACAGGCCAACAGGAAGCGCGACGGCACGGCGTCCGAGTTCTTCCCTTTTCCGCAGGTCTCATGCACGAAACGGGTTTGATCTGGCCGCCACGGATTCTCCTTCAGTTTGAACAAACCGGAGTCGAACTCCGCCATCATCCCGCACCGCACGCAGCGCAGCCACCGGGGAAAAGGTCGCACGGGCACCCCAATGCGGGCTTCGGGTGAAAATGGATCATTGTCCTCGTTCCGGCTGAATGGCGGCATCCGGAGCCGTTCCACTTGAGGACCCACGATGCGCCGCACCGCCGCGAGCAATCTCGCCTCTTCGATAGGAGGACACCTCTCTTCCTGCCATCGGTCCAGCCCCATCGTCAGGACGGACAGATTCGGCAGATCAATTAGAGCTCCGGGGCCATAGGTCCAGAGCAGTTGGCTGGGGCGGACTTGTCCGACGGGTGTGAGGCTCATACGGTGTCCTTGTCGGGTTTGGGTTGCGCCTTCCATGCAGGCCCCTCATCAAGCGCCGCGGACTCCATCACGAGATTCACTCCCGCCTCCACTTCCCGCATGGACATGGGCACTGTGAAATTGTCCCATCGGTGAATCCCCGGCTTCTTGAGCAATCCCACCACGTTGCCCAGTCCCTTTCCTGTCTCATACCCGAGGATGCGCCCGGGGCGGGTCGACTCCTTCACCCATTGGTCGATCCGACTGGCCAGCATTGTTTCAGAGCTAGTCTTGATACTGCTCTTGTCGCTCACCTTCCACGCCCGGTCGCTGATGAGCTTCTTGATCCGCGTCGCCTCCGGGCTCACGCTGGAAACGAGAGTCGCCGCTCCCGTGTTTGGATTCATACTCTCCTCCGAAAGTCGCATCAGACTGATCATCGTTCCGGTCAGCCCCCGGTCCATGGCTCTCGGAGCAAACGGTGTCACCGACTGCGCCTCGACGTGCTTATAGAACGTCGCGTGGTAATGCTCGAAGCTCTCGTAGTGAGACAAATCGCGGGGACGCGACCACGTCAGAACCGTGAACACAATGCCCGGAAAGGCACGTCCCACCCGGCTAGTCGCCTGAATGTATTCTGCCGTGCTTTTCGGCTGACCGTTCACGGCCATCAGTCCAATCCGGTTCACGTCCACTCCTACGGAGAGCATGTTCGTGGCCAGCACGACATCAATGGCCCGGGTGTCGTCTTTCTCCCACACTTTTTTGAACTGCACTTCGAGTTGATCAAGCCTCTTCGGAATGTCCTTGCTGGAAACGCGAGAGGTCAATTCCTCCACGACCTTCACGGACCGCTGGCTCAAGCCGGGACGAATCACCGATCCCATCTGCACGCGATAGGCTCGGGTCTGCACGTCATCGTCCGCCAGACGCCGCATCCCGCCCAGTTCCCGCAATGAGTTGAAATAGCCCACCACCGTCATGTACGGGTCCGCTGCCTGTCCGAACCGGTCAAACAGCGATTGTGCCGCGGTGAGGAGGGCCGCGTAGAGCCGAATCAGAATCGCAGGTCGCGAGGCACCGGGGGAACAAACGCCCACGTAGAGACGCCCCGGCTTGTCTGCCACCTTCCGCTGCACGGAGAAGAAATTGTCCTCAATGTCCAACCCGTTCGGCGGGAATACGGCGACCTTCCGCAGGAACACGTTTTGAACCTGCTCCTTCGCCTTCCTCACGGTGGCCGTCGAAGCGATCACTTTCGGACGCACGGTTTTTCCGTTCACCTCCCACGAGGACAGTTCATCCACTGCCGTTTCGTAGAGACCGACCATGGTTCCCAGCGGGCCACTGATGAGGTGAAACTCATCCTGAATGATGAGATCGGGCGGGCGGATGTTCGATACCTGCCGCACCGTCGTTTTGGCTAATTCCCCGGAGGCCGTGTGAGTGCCGGAGCAGTCCGCCCCAGGCCACAACAACCCGTGGCGCTCGCACTCCTGAGAGACTTTCCCGAATAGCGTGCGGATTTGCCCCCGCCACGCCATCATGGCGAACTTGTCCACGGTGCCGATCATCATGGTCGGCGGCCGGTGATAGATTTCTTCGTCCACTACGAGCACGGGCAGACCGAGACCACCGGACTTGGATCGGCTGAACTCGCATTGGGAGAATTTGTCGCCGCAACAAAGCACGGTGCGACCAGCCGCCTTGTCCACATGCACGTCGCGGCCGGGCTCGATCTCGCATCCACACCAGGGACAAAAGGTGAGCTGCGCCGGCGTGGAGGTGGAACTCATCTTTCCATCTTTGACGGCCACTATGGCCTGGTGACTGGCTTCCGTCGTCCCCGGTGTCACTTTGTTTCCTACCCACAGTCCGAGAGTAAATCGCTCCACGCCCCACTTCTTCATGTCGGCTTTTCGGAGCACCTCCATGGCGCAGAGCAGCGCCGTGGCCCGCTGAAATTGCTGAATCGTCAGCAGGCGCAGCGTGTAACGCATGATGACAGCAAGCCCCCGGCTGCCATCGTAGCCACCCATGTTTCCCTGGAGTCGGCGAATCCCCATAGTGAATGCGGCTACGCCCAGATAGGCTTCCGTCTTGCCACCACCGGTTGGGAACCACAGCAAATCCGCATGGGCCTGAAGCGGTTCCGTGCGGTCGGTGTGGGTGGGATCAGCGAGCGCCGGGATGGACAGCAGCACGAAGGCGAGCTGGAATGGCCGCCACGAGCGATTCTTCGTTACCTCCAGCGATTGCAGTTCCAGGGTTTCGCCCCGTCGCCGTTTGAGGGAATACATGCTGTGAATACGCTGGCTGGCCATTGCCGCGTTGGCGAAGCGAAACGCCTCCAGCGCCTTGTCGCTCTGTTCCAGCACCTTCATCCCCTCTCTGAGCCGGGCCAGGATACCATGGCACCGGTCCATCGCGTCCTTTGCCGCTGTGGCGTAGCGCGTCAGGTCGGGTGTCTTGCGTGCTTCCTGATCCGCGATCCACGCCCCATAGTCCTCTGCAAGAATCCCGAGCGCACCAAGCAGCTCTTCCCGGCTCAGCTTCGCGAGCTTATCCATGTCCAGATAGCCCTCTTTCACGAGCCGCTGCATCGCCGCCCGGTCCTCGGGATCAAGACCCGGCGTCTCGGTCACCTGCACCTCATAATCAGGCAGCACCACGGAGCGGATTTCGCTGGCCTGCTCGACATTGTCCGGTGCGGTCGTTGCATGAACGGCAATCCCGTGCCCCACGGCAAATTCCACCCTCTTCCGGTAGACCATTTCGAGAGATTCCCTTTCAGGATCATGACCGTCCGCATCCAGCACCGGACGACGGCGAAAGACCGCCCGTCCGTCTGGATACCGCAGCACGATCTCGGGCTGGAACACCCAAGCGGTGTCCTGGCTTTCCGCCGGCTTCATTTGGTTGTTGAGGAGGAAAATCGTCACCAGCCGGTCACCCGTGCCCAATCTTGCCCTAACCGTCCCCTGCACGATCACGTCAGGGCAGTTTATATCAAGCGCGAGGGGGCCGATTCCTCCTTCCTTTAGCGCCACCGTCGCCCGTCCGCCGCTCGGAATGCGCTTCCAGGCTTTCTCCGGCTTTCCGGTGTCCTTCCGAGTCGCTGTCTCGCTGTTCCGCCGCTCATAGCGACCCCACAAGGCTTCGATCTCGATGACCTCCGCGTCCCCCGCTATGCAGAAGGTCAGGCCGAACGATGAAGGCACGAGGGTTTGCGTCTTGCTGGCATCCACTTCCTTGACACCTTCATCATCGTCATCACCGCCGCCCAGATCTTCATCCTGATCCGGTTCCGAATGCGTGTCCTTCGGAGCCAGCTTCCCAACGAGGTACCGGTCACGGACGCCCATACCCACAACCTCCTCTCCTGGACCATTTGCGGGACCGAGCAGATCATCCAAAACCGCCAACTGAAGCAGTGCCCGCAGGTAAGACTGTTCCGCTGTCGATTTCCCCTCTAGCGGGGGCATCTGATCAAATTCCTTCCCTGTTCCCTTTTCCAACGCCGCGATGAATACCGGCCACTCCACCCTTACCGCCATTCCTCTGGAAGCCGTGAGCCCCAACATCGGCTCCTGATCATTGCTGGATACGGGTAGAAGGCTGTCGAAGTATAGAGTCACCGATCCGAGCGCCCTGCTAACTCGAAAGATTCTTGCAAACAACATCACGCGTGGTTTCTCACCCTGCTGGACAAGGACCGCGGCAGCGTCTCCTTCGACGATGCCGTTCACGAACTGTGGCTCCACGGGAAGTGTCACAGAAAAAGCGCCTCTCACCGCTCCTGCGCTGATGACCCATGCGTTCGGTTGCCGCTGTTCGACGGGACCTTCGACTATTTCAGCTCTGGTTCTTGAGGGCATGCTCTTGAAATGGGGTTTCGAGTTGCAGACTGGATTCAACGCCACGTCTGGACAAATACGAACTGGAAGACTTCACTCAAAAAGGTCCTTCCTGTGGGTCGTCCGCACTCCCCTCGTAGACTGCGTCTACGATAAGATCGGCGGAACTAAGCGATTCAAATGGAAATATTCGTGCCACGATTGATTCTGATGGTTGTCATTCAGTTTTGCGGATTTCCACGTCACGCTCGGTGGTGAGGTATCGACGAGTTCCGCTAGTGCGGGCGGATTAGATGGTTTTGGATGAAGGGGGAGTTGAGGCTGAGACAGTCGATGTGATGAGTCTGTCGTCTGAAGCGGTGGTTCGATTATAAGTCCACTCGGGCAAAGTGGGGGAAAACCCGGTAAAAGCGTTTGAACGACTCAAAGGGATTTCCGCCTAAGCTTGGATCTTGGAGGTCATAATTTATGATCGACTCCGGGTTTGAATTAGACTCCATCGTTAACCTTTCAAGAGTTGACAGGCTTGGCATATTGAGCTTGTGGGGAGCTTCTGGGCATGATCGATACGACCAGCCTTCAATGGCAGCCGATATGGCGGCTTCACTATTTGGGTCTACTACAATTACTGTAGCTGTGACCATGGGTTGGCCATCCGCATAGTGGGTTGCGAGTCCCCACAGGATTTTTCGATCAAAGAGATACTTCTTCCCGTCCTCAATCGCGTTGTTGAGAGTCGAAAGCAATGTGACACCATACGTATCCCTGCTCATTCCATTGGCTTTCGTTTCGGCAACGAACAAGTTTCCCATCCTCTCTTTGAACTTCTCCAGTCGCCAACACTCCAGGGCTGTGCCCGAGCCATCCCGCCCATTGTCCCGTTTGTGAATAAGCTCTCCCTTCTTAGGGCTTCCGAGAGAATCAGGGGAAGCGTTCAGAGTGATCCGCACAATGCTGTTCAGCGCGACTTCAGAAACCGTCCTAGTGAAACGCTCGATCTGATTTGGTAAATTCTGCGCCGACGTGTAGTCAAGCCAGATGATCGAAGGCTTTTCGAAATCATATATGTCGAGAAACTCCTCCATCGTTGCGTGGATGCAAATAATAGTCGACGCAGGCTTATTGAACTCCTGCCGCAGATGCACAGATTGCTCAATCTCAACCGAAATCATATCACTGAGACCTAACCTAGCATGAACCAACCGAAAGTCTTCCAAAAATGGACCGCCCAGACCTATATACGTGTAGTCCTCAATCGGGAGAGTTCCTGATAGACGGCCTAGCAGAGAGAGAAACAGCTCTCGATCGACTGCCTTATTTGGGCGGAGTTGATAGGGAATTGTTGAGGCGCTCATTCTCTGCCTCCTTGTTCAAGGTCCTTCAAGATCATCTCGAAGCAGGTTTCCCCCACATTGCTAGGCTTCTGGTCTTCGGTGTCGAATAGTGCCTTTGAGATCAGGCGGATCTCATCCACAGGTCTAGAGAAGGTGATTCTTCTGGATGTCGGGAGCTTTGTTTCGGGTGTGGGAACTGCATTGTGTTTCTTTGGGTTAAATTCGACGACGCCATTCTTCACTGCGGATTCCCGTTTTGATGCTAATGCAACGACTTCGCGCAGGGACGCTGGCTTCGCATCTTTCCAGTGAACTGTCTGATCGGAACGCGGATGATTCTTCCATTCATTAGTGTAATCGATCCATATTCTCATCCCATCTCGCATCTTATTGAGTATCTGGAGCCAAACATCGGAAGATACATCCAAAGCTCTTTTTGTCGTCGTGACAGGAAGACTCTCGGCCTTCTTTGATCTAAACTCAACGATTCCAGTAATGATTGAATATTGCGCATGGTAACGGGGCAAAATCAAACCCCAACCAGTCAGTCGGCTTTTGTCGCCTACGATGACTGCCCGATCATTGCAAAACACCGTCCATCCGGAAGTCGCTGATGAGCGATCTTTCTCGAAATCGGGAGTATCATCGTCGTCCGAGCTTACTCCGTTGGGTGTATTCAAGCCAACTGTTATCGAAACCTTAACCCCCTCGATAATCTTCTCGTAGACATAGGGAGAAGGCCCCTCGGCTCTCTCGCTCACTAGCACTTCTACTCTAATCGGTTCGACAGGTTTGCCATTGATGGTTACCAACAATCCACGCTGCAAAAACATTGTAAAATGTTCTGCGATTGAAGTATGAAGATCATTTACAAATGCGCCATTTGTAAAAAGCCTAGCGACACTCGGATTTAACTCGTGAACGCGGATAGTGGTTCCGGGTTCGGCGAGCACATTGACTTTTTCTGTGTCTACAATCGGGAGTGGATTCCATTCTTTGTTGTCCAGCCAAGTTGCGGAAATTGGAACCTCGAACGAATCTTCTTCAAATCTGGTTTTCACAATGGACTCTCTCCCCATTTTGAATATCGCGCGTTTCATTCCGACCCCATACATGCCAATCGTTTCGTCTTCCGAGTCTCGATCGTCATCGTGGTCGCGACCCATTTTGAAGGCATAGTCTTTTGCTACATTCCGGGGAATGCCGCCGCAATTATCTTCAATTAAAAATGACTCGTGCGTTAGGTTAATTTTGACCCAGTGCTTTGAGTAATCCACTTCACTACCATTGGAGCATCGAAGTGCTCCATCAAGGCAATTATCAACAAGATCAAGTATCGCGTCGTCCAAGCTGATATCTCGGGTCAACATTGACACGAAAAACTGCTTTGTTGGCATCGCGGCTGCAGTGTCCATGTTCTCATTCATATTGGCAGTTCTCCTTGTTCTTCTGTTGGCTTTCGGTTGGGCGTCTTCCGTTTGGTCCCAGCCTTCTTTTTGTCATGCAGGCCGGCTTTGAGTTCTTCTTCGTAGCGCTGGTGGTTGAGGGCGAGGAGGCGGTCGAGGACGGTGCGGCGGGCTGGCTCGCTTAGGGTGTAGCGCTCGCCTTGCTTGGTGGCGTGGAAGCCGTGCCCCAAGTCCAAATCGCTCCAGCCGTAGGCGGCGGCCACGGCCTGATCCATCTCCACGTGCAGCGCCCGCAGCCGCGCGATGTCCACCGACTGCTCGCCCCGGTCGTGGAATCGGTTATAGATGGTCGTCAACCCCACGCCGAGCGATGCCAAAAGTATCGCTTTATGCGCGATGTATGCCTCGCCAACTTCGCTCAAGGTTGTAGTGTTTTGCGGAAAGGGAAAATTATCAAAACAATCCGAGGTCGTATAGCGAATCCGGTCCCCCATTTTAGACCCGTATTTTCTGACCCAAGCGTCGTGAAGGCTCGACTGGAGACAAGCGAACACGTCGCTGGTGTCGGCATCTATGACTACGAGGGGGTGAGCAAAGACCAACTTGGCCGAGACAAATGAAAAAGTCAGAAACTTCGTGGTGAACGGCTGCACTAGAACCCTTTTCCTGTTTGCGATCCGTCCGATCAGCTCTGGCCGAATCCTCGCGTATAGCCACCACTTTTCCCGAAGAACTTTGTCTTTCTGATCGTCTCGCTCCGGCTTCACGAGGCGTCGAATACGTTCAAGTGCGACGGGGAAGCATGCCCCGCAATCCGTCAGACTCCGAGTTCCAAAGTTGATCACCTTTTCCTCTGTGGACTGCGTTGGGTTCTGGTTGATGTCCTCTCCGCGCACATAGTCGAAAATTATTTCCTTCGCCGCAGGCTCACTGCTTATCAACTCTTCTGCTTCGCTCGGAGAAAGCACAAAACCTTGTCCGAGCAAATACTGTCCAGTCAGAGCGCGCCCGTGGTTTGCCATCAACCCGCACGGGGGGCGTTCTTCACTTTCCGGTAGAAGGCGGGTGCTTATACTTTGCACATCGCCGCCGTCCAATACACGAACACCATTCCACTCACCGTTGAAGAGGTTAACCAAGGCTATTTTTACACCGGCTGTTCCAGGCCATTCCTGACTGGCGACTGCTCGAATGATTTGAAATCCCTGTTTCTCGATTACCGCCAAACCAATCTCCCGTGTGTCGCCTTGCGCAATCGTGTCCACCAAAATCAAGCCGACGAGTGATCTCTGCCCAACGAGACTCGCAGAACGCCTTAAGAAATGAGCGCAGAGGTCTACAGCGCCGAGACGACCACCAGCGAAAAACTGGAGGAAGCGAAAATACTCGTCTCCCAATGTCGTTGAAATTCTCATTCCCCAAAGAAATGGTGGATTGCCCACGAAAGAATCAAATCCGCCACGCGCGAAAACTTCAGGAAACTCCACCGGCCAGTGGAACGGGCGTCGTCCTTGCAGTTGCTCGGCGGCGTGAGCGGAGAGTTGGTTGGTGGTTGGCCCGCCTTCACTCCGTTTCGGCGGGGCTAGCGTTTGAGATTTGAGTGAATCGTCGCCGTCGCGCTTCATCAGCAGTTGCACTTTCTCGGCTTCCTCGGTGCGTTGTTCTTCATAGACATCGCCGTCGAGGCTGCGCAATTCAAAGGCGATGAGGCAATCGGCGAGGGCTTTCACTTTTGCGGTGGCGGCTTCGGCTTCGGCGTGCAGGCGGTTCTTGGTTTTGATCTGGATGTGGTCGTTGGAGGGAAGGTCTTCGAGGGCGCGGCGTTTGGCGGAGGCTTCGTCCACGTAGCGGAACAGGTTGGCGGTGGCAAAGGTGACCTGCCGTTCGCCGGGGCGGAGGCTGAAGTTCTCGATCTGCTGGACGGAACTTACGCCGAGCAGGGAATCGCCGCATTTGAGCGCGTGGTCGAGGAAGGTGAAGGGCCGGTCGCGTTGGAGGGTGATGAGCCAGAGGGAGAGCTTGGCCATCTCCACGGCCATCGGGTTGATGTCCACGCCGTAGAGGCAGCGGTCCGCGACGAGTCGACGGGCGATGAGGATACGCTCCGCTTGATCGCGTGGGAGAATCTCGGCATCCCCGGCATTGTCGAGCACCTCGCCACCGAAGCTGACGACCTTCCCCAATCGCTCCATCATGTCCCAAGCCTCCACGAGTCGGTCCGCGAGCCAGCGGCAGACCTGCACAAGGAATGCGCCGGAGCCCATGGCCATATCGCAGACTTTCATGGCGAGGATTTCGGCGGGTGACCTGAGCTTCCATTCCGCCCGGGGAACGCCCTTCGCCGGTCCAATATAGACGAGGGGCTCAAGGGTGTGCTGGACGATGGGCTCGGTGAGGGATTTCGGGGTGTAATGGCTACCGGTTTCCCTCCGGCCTGTGCCGTGGGTGACGATAAAGGCGTTCTCCCTATAGACGAGAGGATCCCCCCAACTGTCGGTGCGCAAGAGGAGTCCGAATGGCCGGATGCGATTGGCTATCGAAAGGTCATTTCCACATGCCAGCAGGAGGCGCTGGGCTTCGCGTTGCGGGAGCGGGTTGGTGATGTCCTTGCGGAGGGCGGTCACGGAGCGGCCTGTCTGTTCGATCAGATATTCGGCCAGCTTCTCCTGCCCGGCGCGGGCCGCGGATTCGAGTTCCGACAGGTAGATTTCCGGGTGACCGGTCTTTTTGCGAATGGCACTGGAGGCAACCAGACCGACGGTGACCTCGGGCACACGTTTGACCGTGCGTTCGAGGAGGCCCTCGTAAACGTGGCCGATTTGCTCCACGTCGAGTGATTCATAGGAAAGCAACTGGGCACCGCTCCGGTGCTCCAAGATTTGGAGTGCACTGAGAAGAAGAAGGACGGTGCGATTGTCGATGGGCAGCGGGACCGCCGGGGTATCGCGCCAACTAGTGCCGGGGGCGCGGCCTTCGAGGAACGGAAAGCGGTCGGGATCGAACAGTGAGCCGCCGAGCGGTGGCAGGCGGAGGGTTTCGTGGCTGATCCCGCCATAGACGCCACGAAACGTGGCGAGGAGTCGGGACCATGCGTCTTGACGGCGCTCCAGGATTTCCAGCCCGTGACTGGCCTGGGCGACCAGCTGAGAACGGAGGGTGGTGATGGCGTAATTTTGATCGTATATCGGCTCGCCCAGCAGAAGAAGTCGGCGTTCCTCGGCACAGAGGAGGAAAACCAACCGCATCATGACGGTGAGGCCGGCCTCGAAAAGCTGGGCGGGTGTCACGTCCTTGAGGAGAGTCCGGTTCCGATCCTGATCGGCGCGGTCGAGCGCCTGCACGAGAACTTCGACGGCGCGGCGCACCTGCTCGCCAAGGGTGACGGTGACATCGTTCTGATACTCCAGTGACTTCGTCAGGAGGGCATCAAGGGTTTGAGCTTCCTCACCGAAGCAACGGCGCACGCCGAGCAGCGAACAAAATGCCTGCAAGGTAACGGGCTCCTGAAACCAGAGCCGCGCATACCACGAGGCCCGGGACGATCCACCCTCGGCAGGAGCGCTGACGACCATCCATCGGTCGCCATTGGTCACCAAACCTACGGGGATCTTGCAGGTTCGGCACAGCGCAACCATGCGCTCCGCTGAAGAAGCGAGCCACGCATCGCCGGACAGCGGATTGTCGAGGTCGGTATTCGGCGGCGTGACGGAGATGAGAAGCTTTGGCTTGTCTCCGGCCATGACGGCGAAATCGGGGCGGAAAGTGGTGTCCGCCTGGGCATCGTGATGCCGAAGTCCATCCGGCAGTCCGGTGCCGGACTTTAGGACGGAGGCGTCGTATTCCAGCAGCCCTTCGATGACGAGGCGCACCCACTCCCGGTGCAGGGCATCAAGCTGCGGATCGGATTCATCAACGGCATCGCGCCATTCGTCATAGGCGGAACGAATGCGCTGGCGGGCTGGAGTGTCGACTTTGTCGAGGCCCTGCGGAAAGGCATCCTCCAGCACGGAGACAGCGAGGAACGGCCCGGAGACTTCGACTAGGGAAATCCATTCGGCGTGTTTTTCGGTGACGGTCATGGGCGGCCTCCTATCCAGTTCTGCGGAACGACAAACACAACCGCGACCGGAAACGTGCGGTGCTCGTAACCAGCGAAGCGTTCCTGGATGGCGGCAATTTCGTGAAGGCGTTCCTCTGGGATGCGTTTGAGGCGGGCGCGCAGGGCATCCACGTCCCGGCGCATCTGCTGGCGCTCGTCCTCGGGCCAGAGTTCGAGCTGAACCATTTTGGAGTCGGCGATCTCCTTCGTGATGGCCTTTTCCAAATCGTCGAGGACACTGGTGATATCGGCGATGTCGGCCTGCTTGCGACGTTCGAGTGTGTTTTCGAGGAACTGGAGGCGGTCCTTCGATCGGGATTCCAACGCGGTGACGATGGCGTCCTGAGCTTTTTCGTAGAGCGGCCGGAGGTGATCCGCGGCAGCCGTGGCAGCGGAATCGGGCAGCGGGATCGCCTTTTCCACAAGGGTTTCCAATCGACCGATCTGGGCAATACGGGCGAATCCCGCAGGCTTCAGTTCCCCGCCGGACAAGGTGAGTTCCTCGTGGAGACGATGGTGGCTACCTCCGGTGATGACAAGGCGCGACCAGACGGTGACCACGGGCACGGCGAGTGTGGAATCGGCACTTTCGCGGATGCTGATGCGGTGAAGGGATTTCGTATCGTCCGGAGCCCAGACTTCCGCACGGAGGAGCCTGAGGCACATCTGGACGAGACGGTGATTCAAGTGCGCGAGCACCACGTCGTCGCGACCCTTGGCGACATCGTGATCGAACGTGATGGGGCGACGCTGCCCGGTATGCGGGTGATTGAGCCCGACACAGGCACGCCCCCAGGAACCGGCCATCATGGGAACATCGAAGGCGGCCCCTGCGGGAAGACCCGGCAGGTTGACGGGCTGAAGATCCGGGCGTTCGGCTAGATGCATGGCGACCTGGACGGCCTTGGTGATGTGGTCAGGCGAAAGGTGGAACTCGCCGCGGGCCTCCATGAGGCGCTTGTGAAGCGTGCCGACTTTTTCCTGGAGGCGCTTTTCCACAGCGAGGAATCGGCGGTCTTTTGCTGCTTTGGCCTCGGCATCACGTGTGTCCATGTCCCGACGCTTCCCGGACATCGCCTCAATAATCTGCTGGGCGATGACAGGCCCGACACTGCCTAGATCCTGACGGATGGCATCGACCTTGGTGACAGCCCGCATCAGGTATTCGTGATCGCCTTCCAGGGTGCCAGTCTGCGCCGAAGCCGCAGCCTTCCCGACCGGATGCCATATGAAGACCTTTTTGTGCTTTTGGCCGTGGCGGTCGATGCGCCCATTGCGCTGCTCCATCACGTTCGGGTTCCAGGGAATCTCGATGTGGATGAGGTATTGGCAGTGATTCTGGAGGTCGATCCCCTCCGAAGCGGCATCGGTAGCCAGCAGAATGCGAACGGGAGCGACATTCGGGTGAGCCTGGAAGGCGGCGGTGACTATGTCGCGCTCTTTCGAATCCAGTCCGCCATGCAGGATCATCAGACGGTCTCCACCGAACCCGTGATTGGTGAGGATTTCATGGAGCCAGCTATGGGTGGCGCGGTATTCCGTGAAGAGTATGACGCGGGATTCGTTCCACTTCCCACCGGGTTTCAGGTGGGTCTTAAGCCAATCAAGGATGCCTTCGGCTTTGCTGTCGGGCCGGTGGCGGGCTGTATTGGCCCAGCCGGTGAGACGGTCGAGAATTGCTGACTGCTCCGCGGTGAGATCGACAGAGACGACGGCGGCTTCACTCACGGCTTCGCTGATGGCGTCCTCCAAACTCGAGTCGTCCGCATAGTCCTCCTCCGTGCGGGCGATGGCCTTCCGCAGTATGCGCTCGTCGAACGAAGACTTGGGCCGCGCGGCGGTGCGGCAACCGGCGAGGCTGTCGCGGTGCTTCTCGAGGGTACTGGCGAAAGCACGGGGGCTGGAAAAGAGGCGCTTCTTGAGTAGGTTGTGGACGAACTCTGCGCCGAAGGCGGATCGGGTACCGGCAACGCTGGCCGCACGGCTTGTCGCATAGGCCTGCAAGAGCGTGTGGGCTTCCTTTTCCTCCGCGGTGTAGGCGACCGGCAGCGGCTCGATGATGCGCTGGGCGTAGATCGGTTCCCCTTTTTCGTCCACGAGGTCACTCTTGAGCCGCCGGATCATCACTCGCTGAAGCTGCCTCTCCTCAGGGACCACGTTCCGGGCGAACCGCTGGTCGTCGAGGAGCTCCAGCAGCGCGGTGAATGATGACTGGTAGCCGTTATGCGGTGTGGCGCTGAGGAAAAGACGGTGCTCGAAATGCGGTGCGATGGCGCGAATGAGCCGGGTGCGATGGCTCTCGACCGCGTGGTGCGTGGCGAAGGCGGGAGCAACATTATGGGCTTCGTCCACCACGAGCATGTCGAACTTGCGCGGATAGGTGGCGTGCGGAGGCAGCACGTCCTTTAGCAAACGGAGGCCTTCGCCTGCCTTCACCCAATCCATGGAGGTGATGAGCCGGGGAAAACTGGTCCAAGGATTCGCATGGATACCTTGCTCACGGCGCAGGTTTCTCAGGAACTCGGTGTCCACGATCCGGTACTCCAAACCGAACTTCTCGTGCATTTCCGTCTGCCATTTCAACTGGAGGGACGACGGGCAAACGATCAGGATAGTGCGGGCACGATGACGGACGAGCATCTCCTGAATGACCAGGCCGGCCTCTATGGTTTTGCCCAGACCAACATCGTCCGCGATGAGCAGATTCACGCGCGCCATATCGATGGCCCTGACAACGGGATCCAGTTGGTAGTCTTCGATGGAGACGCCGCTGCGGAATGGGGATTGCAAGAAGTTCTTGTCCGCATTGGTGGCCGCACCCCACCGAACGGCATCGAGAAACGCCTCAAGGCGCTCTGAATCGTCGCATCCCGAAAGCGCTGGAAGACCGGCCCTTTCGACAATGCGGGCACCGGGTTCCAACTGCCAGACAACGGTGACTTGCTCGCCGAGTGCATCTTCATCCACAGCGTTCAGAGTGACAAGATGATGCCGGGATCCCCCCTCAAGCCCCCCGCCGTCGATCTCTCCGACAATCCACTGACGCCGGCGGACTTCCACAAGCTGACCCACTTCCGGCAACTGGCCGGAGTGAACATGAGACTGAACGGCAGGGGTAGCGGTGGACATCGAAAATCAGCGAGCCTTGGTGGTATTGAACATCTCAATGTGCCTGACGATAGACTTCCCAATCGCCTCGCCGAGCTTGACCGGCACTGCATTACCTATGAGGCGTCCGACGGTTTTGCGGAAAATCGGCTGTCCCCGAGGGGCGAACTTATAGCGTCGCGGGAAGCTTTGAAAAATGGCTCCTTCGCGCAAGGAGATGGCCCGATCCTGCTCTGGGTGACCGAAACGCCCGTTTCCGAACCCGAAAAACTGGGTCGTCATTGTCGGAGCGGGTTCATCCCAAACCATGCGGCCATAGACACTGGGGTATGTTTTCCCGCTCTCCTTTTTGTGGCAATCAACGACGAGGGATTCACTCCAGTCACGCCAACTGCCACCCGGTGCGGAGGCCTTCATCCGTTTCATATTCAGCGGAGACAGTTCGCTGGCCTGATGCAGCGGGTCAGAATCGAATGTCTCACCGGCCTCAATGGCAGGCATCCTGCCGATCGCTTGCCGTACCGTAATGCGCCTCCTCCCAGAATGTGTGGGCGGAATCAGCGAAATCGGGCCAAGTCTGGACGCCAAAAGCACGAGACGCACTCGCTGCTGAGGCACACCATAGTCCACGCATTTCACGACTTGATGAGAGGTCTCATAGCCAGCCGCCTGAAGTGACGCCACAAACTCCTGAAAAACGGCTTGTTCTGCCAGCCGAGGAACATTCTCCATCGTCACCACCGTCGGCCGTGTCTCCGAGACGAGCCGCTGGAAATGCTGCAGCAGATTCCAGCGACGATCCGTGCTGTCGCTCTTCCCAAGCCGATAAGTGGAAAAGGGCTGGCACGGAGCGCACCCAGCGAGAATTGAGAAGCGATTCTGGGCGAATGCCGCCGAGATTTCATTCGAGGAGACCTGCTCAACCGACCTCAGGATGAATCGCGCCCGGTTATTCGCCTCGTACGGATAGGCGCAGGCCGGATCAACATCGACTCCAAATGCGACCTGCACCCCTGCTCTCTCCAACCCATGCGTGAGCCCGCCCGCTCCACAGAACAGGTCAACTGCAACGATTGGCGCTGAAAAACTCATCGCTGGAACAGCAACTCAGAATCACAAAGTCGGCAATCCTGATTTTGATGCGATCGCGGATTTGATTCCGGCCAAGAGGCCCCCGGAGCGGGGGCACCGCCCTGCTTCATTCCCGGCCCCCACGGCCACGAATGCCGATCCCGCACACATACCAGACCCGAGCCGCCCCCCGAGAATGAACCCGGTCGTTGTCCGTCCTCCTTCCACCAGTCGCCGCGCCATGCGCCATCCCGGAGCAAATGGACTCATCTCCGGCCTCTGCCCAACCAGCCGCATTTCATGCTACAATGCGCACATCCCGGCTCGGGCATCGCAGCCGGCCGCCGATTACCCTCGCCGCTCCTTCACTAATGGATTGCTGAGAGTCGCGACCCATTTCCGCCACAAACGACACCGGGCGGGAATGTCCGCACTGGAGTCGGGGCTGGCTCTGGCGCCATGACTTTTGCACACCGCATCTATCTAGGCACTCGCTCCTCATGGGGCGGCGAAATCCCATTCGTCCTGCATCCTCAGGATGCGCGTTTTCATACCTACATCATTGGAAAAACGGGTTCGGGAAAAACGACTTTGCTCAAAAACCTGATCGCCCAGCAAATCCAGCACGGTGGCGGTGTCGCACTCATCGACCCGCATGGCGATCTCTCGCAGGAACTTCTGGAATTCATTCCCCCCGATAGATGCCAGCATAGTTGTCCAGATCATCATGCGAATTGGACATGCCGCGAGTTTGGCGATTGGTTCGAGGGAACGCTGGGAGACCGGGCTGAGGGCGGACTTTCCAGTCCGCCGCATGAAAATACCAACGGAGGGTGGGTTTTCCAACCGCCCGTGTGGAACAGAAGGCGGACAGGAATTACCGCCCTATTTTCTTCTCGGGCCGTGCTCCGTTTCTCGCGAGTCGCGAGTTTCCCCTCTTCACGG
>Ga0315907_10003311_pt1 | contig 19187 bp, 14 predicted proteins | sample LakEriMetagenome_3_FD_203525 | JGI IMG/M metagenome (GOLD analysis project Ga0315907, IMG submission 203525) | Freshwater fungal communities from buoy surface, Lake Erie, Ohio, United States - Buoy 12 MA123 | ecosystem: Environmental > Aquatic > Freshwater > Lake > Lake biofilm | place: USA... | reverse complement strand
GATGTAATCTGAGAGTTAGAACCAAGCACTCCTCTAAGCAAACAATATTCTTCTTCTAGTTTATCTAGAACTGTAGCCATCGCTGTGGGTACAGCTGGCAAAACACAGTTAGGAGTTACTTGTGGAAGTGATACAGCGGGAGCATTCTCTAAAGCTGTAATACGCGTATTATGACTTGTAAGAGTAGCTGTATGCTGAGCAACCGTAGTGCTTAAAGAGCAGTGACTCTGAGCCAGTTTTAAAGTGTACTGGTTATGAATAAGCTGTGTTACAGTTTGACCAGTTACAGGATCAGGATACTGAAGACATGTAGGTAAAGCAATATTAGGTTCTGAATAGTTAGAACCGCCACCACCACTAGGAATAGTATCCTTCAGACAACAAATCTTCTTAATAATAAAATCCAGTACTGCCGACAGAGTTCTATTGTTTGTAGTTGGAGCAGGACCTACGCTAGAGCAAAACGTGGTCAGGCAAGTAAGGTCCAAAGTGGACAACTTAAGCTCGTCCTTAATGGTACAGAGCTGTACTGCTACCTTGTAGACTACATCAGAAACAGTGTCACCGGTGCAGAGGTTTAGACAAGGCACATCTGGGCCCTGCCATACGACACAGTTAGAGGATACAGGAGAACAACCCTGTTCGGCAGTATTGGATTTCACAGGTAGCATAGGATATTGGATATCAATCAGTTATTAGCAATCAACCACGTTGGCAGCTCCAAAGAGCTCAACTAACTTGGCTTTAAGTTTACCATAGCCAAATGCAAAAATGTCTACATCTTCAGCAGAGCTAAGGTCAGGTACAATACGCTTATAGGTTACTTCTACGTCTTGCTCTTGCATCTCTGTACGAGTTGTAGTCTGTGTTACCTGAGTAGGATTACCATCCTCATCTACAGGACCAGGAACTTGAACTTCTTCCTGAATCTGTACAGGAACCATGCGTTTTTCTGTAACAGTAACATCAATCTCTTTAGTAAGAGATACCCAGAGATTATCTCCAATCTGCTGATTACGAGCACTCCCAGTCATAGGACCAAGCATGGGTCCTGTTAAAATAGGTACATCGGCCTGAGACTGAAAAATTTCAATACGGAAGTTAGCTGAGCCAGATTTAGAGATCTGATAGTCAGCTATACGCACATAAGCCTCAGAGGTAATTCCTTTGTCTGTACCAATCTGAGAAGTAATTTTAAGTGCCATAGGTTTATTATGAGTTTAAAGTTTATATACTCTACAATATAATATACTGAATTTCTACAAGAAAAACAAAAAACCACCCCGGGTTAGAGAGGTGGTTTTATATATATGGAGGGGTAAAGGGGAGCTTACTTAGCTGGCATAGGTACCACTGGGGTATCGTCAGCCTTGATCAGCTTAAAGAACGTTGCATAGTTCTCGGTAGTTTCTACCTTTTCAAAGTCCTCCAGTTTGAAGGGCTTGTACTCCAGCTCTTTTTCAGTCTGTAAAAGCTCATTAAACTCCTTTTCAAACTGCTGAAAATCTGGGTTAAGCTTTTTACGGATAACCTCATTTTCCTCGGCATCGGTGTCCTTGATAGGGTTTCCGTTAGCGTCTGTGTCATCAATAACCATAGGGATAGAGATTCCGCCACGCTCGTCCTCTTTACCATACTTTTTGATCAGGTCATTCTTAAGCTCTTCTACAGCAGCCTTTTCAGCGGCCACAGCTTTGCCCAGACTGGTCAGCCAGTATTTGGTAGTAAGAGGTAATTTTTCCTGGATTAGACCAGAAGCCAGTTTTTCACCGGTCTGCTGGTTGGTAAGTCCGTTGAGCTCTGCGTCCAGGTTATAGAACTCAAACAGTTTTAGGGTAATTTTTTCCATGGGTAATTGTAGATTAATCTGTTACGAATATACAGAGTTCTACAAGTTCTATGCCATATGACATATTAACAGATTGTGGATATCTCTAAAATTAAAGGCCGTCCCATGGATTAACATACCCAGTTAAATTAATATCATAAGCGGGTGCAGTAAATGTAATACTAGCTGAAGCTTCAGCGTTACATTTATAATCATAATTAGAATAAATTGCTCCAATAGTCAAATATTGTTGAGCAGTAACAGCAGTTACAGTGCATCCAGCTACATAATAAGCGTCTAATACAACTTGAATAGTATCTCCAGCAGAAAACGTAAAAGAGGACAAAGACTCACCAAATACAAAAGATTGAACCATTACTGTATTGTTTTTATATACAGTAAACTTTATTTGCTCAAAATAATTAGTATCCATTTTGGTGTTGGTTTGTGAATATGCAGTATATGTAACAGGTGCACCACCGCCACCACTTGCGGAATAACCATAAAACTCACTAATTGAGTCAGGAGTAGATTTTCCTGCTGTAGAACTAAGTACTCTAAGCCCATAGTTAGTTGCTGGAATATTACTTTCAGCTACAGTTAAAAGCTCAGTTTTTATCTGGCTCATTGATATTGATCCGCTACTTTGAAGAGGCATTTGTAAATCTTTTAGTGTAATGGATAAATAGTATCTACAGCATTATAGTTATTCTGATATAGATGTATGTTTACCGGATGTGTACGAGTGGGAACACTAGCTATCCAGTAAATAACTGCAGTAATAACGAGAGCTACTAAAATAGGTTTTAGTGAAAGCTGTTTAGGTTGAAGTACTAAGTTCATGTTTATTTATTTTTTAGTTCTTGTTTAAGTTCGTCAATCTGTTTTTGCTGTTCCTTGATAGCTTCAATCAGAACACCCACAATGTTTCCGTAAGAAACCCCGTAGTAGCCGTCATTGTCTTCATGAACAACCTCAGGCAATACCTCCAGAACTTCCTGTGCTATAACACCCATCTTTCTTTTCTTGTTCTCCTCATCTTTTTTGATGTAGGTAACACCACGAAGCTTTGTTACTTTATCAAGGGCGTTCTCTACAGTACGCACATCTTCTTTAACACGGGCATCTGAAAATGCTATAACATCAGCTGTAGCATAGATGTCCCCGGTTACATTAAATATATAAGACCCCTGAGAGCTTGAGTTAATAGATACTGAACCATTATCATCCCAGCGGTGGAAACGGTTTGTAGAGCCATCATAGATCTTCATGTAAAACCCACCTATGTTATAGATGTGGCACATGTCAGATGGTGAAAGCTCTCCTTGCTTATACGCTATTAAAAAACTTGCACCATATGCGCTCCACCCCGCACTAAAAGCTTGTGCAGTTTGACCAGAACTTATTGATCCAGTATGCGTAGCGCCTATACCATTAACAGCAGAACCACTAAAGTTTACATCAAGTTTTCCAAATGATACAGTATCTGTTGTTCTAACATACTGATTCATGTTAGATGGATATGGGTCAGTCTGCGTGCCTAATGCTCTGCTCCAAGAAGCAAATGTTGGAGAAGTACCCCCTTGATAGCTTCTAAACCAAAGATTACTATCGTAGTAAGACATACCAATTTGAAATCCGTGACCATTAGCAGGATTACTATGTCTTACGTTTATATAGTTAAACCAAGTACCAGTTGGGTTACCAGATCCATTATAGTTTTGATAAAATCCACTAGGTACTGCTGTACCTTGAGGAGCATAATCATCAATAAGGTTTGTTGTATTTAACCATCCTGCAGGTTTGCTAGATACGTTACTCCAAGCTACTCCAGATGCTGTGGTTGCTGTTGCAGCATTACCTGTAATACTTATACCCCATGTACCAGTATTTTTTACAACCTGAGTTCCGTTTATATAAAGTTCTTGATTAAAATAGAAACTTTTATCAGAGTATATATGAGACCAGCTTCCGTTTGCAGGTCCAAATTGGATATAGCCATTATCATTAACTACCCTAAAACCCCAATCTGAATTACCTGTTAAATATGCATTATTAGAGGAATTAGTAAAACGAAACTGTGGAGCACGCATAGAGTTACTTCCATACACATCATATGCTATGAAAGATTCATATCCTGAACCCGGATTATTTCTAATAGCAATACGCCCACTTGACTCCATCATTATACTAGAAGCAACAACTCCTGACCAATGAAACGCAAGTTGTGGTGCATATATCTCATTCGTATTACTACCGCCTCCAGAATTTTCTCTTACTTGATAATTAGCAGTATATGAAGTTCCTGAAGAAGTGCTTTGAATGTATGAACCACCTGCACCATATAAATTTGTTGCATTTGTAGCAGTAGTAGCAGTAGCAGCATTACCTGTAACACTTATACCCCAAGTGCCAGAGGCTCCCCCACCTGTAAGTGTAGGAACCCAGCTATTATAGTTGGATTCATGTAGTATTCTTCTCCAACCAGAGTAGTTATCATTACCCCATTGTGTTTTGAATGTAAGGTCTCCTGTATGAGAAGCGTAAAGCTGGAAGCTATGGTTGTTAAGTCTCCAAGAAAGTACACCACCGTATGTATAGACGTTAGGAGGATAATTACTATGTGCACCGCTTGTTATATTAAGAACCTCGTCTACTCTGAACTCTCCAACGTCATTGGTAAAATTCTGCCAGTTACCATCACTCTGACCCATGTATACTTTAGGTTGGGCCCAAGTGGTATAATTACTTGTATCTAAAATAGTAGCAGACGTACCACCACCCTGTCCGTTTTTATGAACATATCCAGTACCATTCTCCCATCTCATTTGCCAACCATAACCTTGACGATAGAATCCACTTTCGTTTGAGTTAACCATCAAGCTAGTTCCTGCAACAGTAAAGTATATTCCGGGCCAGCCATTACGAGAACTTGTTATTTGAAGTGCACCGTAAGAACCACTTGTATTAGGCTGAAGGTGTACGCCTTGTCCACCACTTTCTAAATACATAGAACCCACATAATCTACGGAACCTCCATTCATATTAAGACTCTTACTTCCGTACATTTCTACATAAGAAGAACCTGTCATTCTAAAACCACCACCATAAGACTCAAAGTATAAACCAGATGTTCCAGATACCCTTAACCAACCACCATCCGCATATATATCCCCTGCAACATGAAGCTTATACGATGGAGTGGTAGTCCCAATACCAACTCTGCTTGGGTATCCATTTGTACTTCCAGCAATATTTATCAATATATTTCCACCAGAATCTCTTACTCTTAATCCTTCGTTAGAGTGTGTACCTATTATAGTCCAATACCCATCCTGCATTATGTATTTATTCAGGTCTGAGTTATCTGTTGTTTTAAAGATTAACTTTCCGGTTGTACCACTAGTCCCAGATGTTAAAACTATATCACCACCATTATTTACAATTAATCTAGGCGTAAACGAAGAACCATTGTAATAACCTAGTTGAACACCATTACCTTGGAAGTGCCCATATAAAGAAGTATAAGCACCAGAAATACCTAATCCATATAGATTAGAAGCTCCCATTCCAATCAAACCAAGTGTCTCTCCTCCATTTCCTACATATATCCTACTTGTTGCACTTATAGATTGGGTTATAAATTTAGAATCAACTGGTAGTTGGTCTTTTAATGTATCACCACCAGATGGGAGAGCCCCTGTATATATCTGAACAGAGCTATCAAATCCTAATCTATTAACTCTTAAACTAGCTCCTAGTATTGTCGTTGTAAAGTAGACTTCTAAGAATGTATTACTAGCACCCCTTGTTATTCTTACCGCACTTGCTGGGAAGCCACCATCAGTTTCTACGGTAACCAGCTTGTCATTACCCCAATCACCATGAGCTAATATCTTCAAATAAGATGGATTATGGTTTCCTCCAGTTGTATATACTTCAACATAGTATGTTCCTCTTCCATCACTTCCTGTAGTGGCTACTCTATACCAGCCAGTTCCAGCAGTTGTAAAACTACCAGAGTTAGTATAGATTGAGTTAGATGTAGTATAGTAGGAGCCTGTATTTTGATACGCCATTGAGCCAAGCCCCAAGAAGGAAGCTACTGCTGTTGAATTATAACTTCTAACATAGTAATCACTAGAGTTAAAACCTGCTATATATCCAAGACCGGAAGAGTTTCTTTCAGATCCACCTCCAGATGAGTAAAAATATGAGTTTTGAATATAACCATTACTATCTCTTTGTACAATAGTATTTGCACCGCCAGTTTGGTTTCTACTATATCCTTCTAATGTATCAGCTGTATAAACTCTTACATTAGCTGGAGTTGCAGGAGAAACTTTAAACTGCCAATATGTACCATCATAGGTTAAGTATCCAAAGTATGGATTAGCAGCATCATAGTTATATGCTGAATCTGTAGAGTATAATCTAGCTGTACCCTGGTTAGCAAAACCAGTAATTCTAATACCCCAAGTTCCTGATGCATTCCCCCCGGTTAAGGTTGGTGAGTATGAGTTGTAGTTACTAGCATGAAGAACGGCAACACCATTATAATTAAAACCAGTAAGATTTTGTAATGACAAGACTCTGTCTTGCCCAATAAGCATTCTTGACACAAGACCACTATCAGCAGAACCTCTAGTATAAATCTGAAAATCTGTATAATATGCAGTAGATGTACTATAACCATTAAAACCAAGTCTACCAACTACAGTTCCATCTGGCTTTCTTTGGTCAATCCAAGAATCATCATCATTTGTAAATATTCTTATATCATTAGATGTCCCAGTATTTTTAATTACAAGGTCACCTGTCATAGTCCCACCAGAAAGTGGTAAGAATGAACCAGAAGTAAGGTATCCCTGACTTGTTACCCATGACTGTGTGGCATAGGTAGCAGTATCTACTGTAATAGAACCATCACTATTACTTGTCTTTAAAAAGCCATTACTTGTATATGCAGGAAGAATTATAGTCCGGCCTGGAGCTACTTGTAACCATGTATTTAATGAAGCTGAAGATCCATTTGAAATACCAAAATACAGGTTGCTTCCATTATGACCAATAGTCCAGTTATGATTAGTTGCTGCACTACCACCTATACCTTTAGCTCTCCAACTGCTGTCTCCAACATTACCAACTACAACTGAATTGGCATAACTAGCCGGATCTATACTTACGGCAGTAGAGATCTGTAGTGTACCATTAACCAATGATGATTGTAATGAAGCCATATCTTAGTTTCTTTTTTCTAGTTCTTGTATTCTGGTTTTTAGTTCCTTCACTGATTCTATCAGCACTGCTGTTAGACGGGAGTAATGGATACCCACCGGCTCACCGTTATCATCACACAGTACAAATTCTGGGTATACATCAAATACATCCTCGGCTATAAGTCCAATCTCTTTGGTAACCGATCCTTTTTTATTGTAGGATACCGGCTTAAGCTGATCTACCTTTTCCAGGGCTGCTGTAACGGGAGCTATGTTTTCTTTATAGCGGAGAGCTGACTGTTCAGTTAATGTACCTGATATAGTTAGGTTACCACTTCTATCCAGTGTTAGTCTATTGGTATATGTACCACTACCATTATTAGTATATACATATAAGCCGGCTCCTGTAGATAATACTACTCTCTCATTATATCCAGTTACAACTTCAAAGTTATTTCCTGGAACAGATAAAGTAAGGGCAGCTGTTGAGTTAGTTCCAGCATTCCATGAAATATATCCATTAGTAAAACCATTAACAGATGCTCCCGTAAATATTATTTGAGGATTTGTACTAGTATCCCCTAATGCAATGTTTCCTCTTACATCAAGTCTATAATTTGGAGATGTTGTACCAACTCCTAAATTACCAGTAGAACCGGCTCCAGATGGCATCAAAGAAAAACTAGTATTAGTATACCAAGTAGATATCGTACTACTTTGATAGAACGCCATCACCTGTGTACCGTTACCAATAGCTATATCATTACCACCATATCCGGATGATCCTACTGAACCAATTTGTAATTTGTTGGCTGGAGAAGCAGTAAGTATTCCAATGTTGCCACCTCCTTGTATTCTTAAAAATGTTGTAGTACCATCAGCACTCCTTACCATAAAAGGAGAGTCAGCTGCTGATGTACCCGCATCTATAAATAACCCGTATGAGTTATTAGCTGTTAAAGACCCTTTAGCATAAATAGCCCAATCTCCAGAAGGTCCTTGTACTTGAAATCTATATGCAGGAGACGAGGTAGCAATACCAACATTTCCATTATTAAGAATCCACATGCGTCCTACTACACCATTAACAGTTAAATCTGTAGTATCAGGATTAGTTCCAAAAACTAAAGCTCCTGCTAAACCAGCAGAAGTGTTTCGTCCATGCCATATTGCCGACTGAACCCAATCATATCCTTTAAAAGCTATACCTGCTCTTGCTTGCTCAGTATTAGCACCTGCCCCATTTGTAACAGTAATTCCTGTAAAAGTACTAGCATTTAAATTACTGTAAACCTCTAATTTACTTACTGGAGAAGTAGTGTTTATACCAATATTTCTAGAACTATTAATATATATAGCACTACTATTATTACTTTTAAAATCTATATTATGATTACTGTCAGGGTACATACCAGTAGCGGTTGACCCTGAGTTTGTATAACCATATCCGTTTTGTACCCAAACATGGCCACTAATCACATAAGTAGTACCTGAAACATTAAGAGCAAAACCGTTGTAGTTAGTGTTTATAGATACGTTACCGTTTAAATAAGTTGTGCCTCCTACCTCTAACTTAAATGTTGGAGCAGAACTATTTATACCAACATTTCCATTATTTAAAATACTTACTGCGTTAGTAGCAGCAAAAATATCATCATTGCTAGCATTGACCCAAAAACGCATACCGGCACTAAAGTCATATGCTATACCGCCCCACTTTGTTCCATTACTGTTAAATATAAGCCCTGGATAAGTAGCAGCTAAAGTTGCTGTTTTATTCCAACTTCCTGTACCAGTAGGACCGCCTAAAACGTGCAAAGGAGTAGCTGGTGTAGTAGTACCTATACCAACATATCCACCTGCAGCGTTTAATAAAAGATCCATTGTAGAAGCTCCAGCTCTTGCTTGAATTGCTGCTTTACCACCTTGAGCTTCTATATTAACATCGTTACCATTAGCAGCATATCTAAATGTAGCTATTTTAGCATTAAAAGGAGAGCTATCAGCTGCCGATACAAAAAATCCATCTTGGTTTGAATTTGCTACTACATGTAACTTAGCAGTCACTGAAGTAGTACCAATACCTACTTTACCATCACTTTTTACTGTAAATAAAGCATTTGAATATTGAGCGGTATCTTCAAAAGATGCTGCTGATGATTTTCTAGCAATAACAAAACCTCCAGAAAAATCAGTATAAGGAGTACCTATAAACCAATTTGAGTCTACACCTGTCAGGTGCATACCAGCCCCTCTATAGTTGTTATGAGAGTTTAACTTAAGCCTTGATGCTGTATAGTTAACACTACCATCTGCTTGAATAACTAAATCAGGACCTACTGTAATAGAAGTATTTGTACTTGCCCCTCTTGCTGTAACAGTAGCTAGAGTATCTGATTCAGCTGTTAAATAACTACCAGCAGCTTGATACTGAGGTATGTTAAGAACACCGCCACTATATGTAGCAGCTCCTGATGTTCCAGTTGTAGTAAGAGTTATAGCTGCACGAGCTCTGGTGTCTGTATAGTAAAGGTTAGTACCCTCACCTATGTTTGTGGTAGTAAGAGTTATTACTCCAGTAAGTCCGTTCACAGAAGCTACTGCATCTGTAGTATCTGATTTTTCCCAAACTGTTCCATTATAGATTACGTAGTCTCCTACATCAAATGTTATAGAACCACTACCCAGGTTTCTTGTACCTGCAGTTGATACACGATAAACATCTCCAGTATCACCAGTTCCATCAGCAAGAGTAGGACTATTTGTAGATGCATTCCAGGTTCCTTTATACTCCATTATAGAAGAAGGAAGCTGAGCAATAGGTACTTTACCCGCACCATCAAGTGAGGCATACCCGTTAGCTTGGCCTTTCTGACTAGTAGACTGATACGTAGTAGAGTCTACAGATCCATCAGCTTTTAAGAACTGACTAGATGTTCCTCCAGATTTAATAATACTACTTGCTGTAACAGTACCCGCTATTACAGTATTACCACTTGTACCAACAGTAATTAGATCTGTTATAGATACAGGCCAAACAACTGTGCCATCTGATCCAGTATTAGATAATACAAAACTTGATCCTTTTACACCAATGGAGTAGTGAGCATAAGTATCATTTCTAAACTTAAACCCTGCTCCATAAGATGCATTAGACCCAGGCCAAACAATTACGTTACCTGTAAGGGTGCCTCCACCAATTGGTAAGTAGTTAAGTGCAGGAATATCTGCAGCTAATAAAGAAGCTCCGGTAGTTACTCTACCTTTTGCGTCAACTGTTACCTTAGTATAAGTACCAGCTGCAACACCTGAGTTTGCCAAGGTTACAGTAATAGCTGTAGCACCTGATCCAGTAGCATCTCCTGATAGAGTTATAGTCTGGTTTCCAGTTAAATATGTAGCAGTATCTACAGTAAGTGTACCATCTCCTCCACTTGTCTTTAAAAATCCATTAGAAGTAAGGGGAACTAGTCTTATTGTACCAGTAGGCCCAATATTTATTCGCGTAGTATAGTTGGTCTGAAGTCTAAGATTTACACTGCCTTTTGTACCGACATCAGCATCTGTAGTATTGTTAGAAGGTGTACCAAAAAATAGCTGATCTGTGTCAAAACTAATATACGCTTGATTTGCAGCTGCAGCTTTAGCTATTCTTATTACAGAACCACTGCCAGAGTTAATAGAAGAAGTAATATTTAGTCCTGTGCTACTTGTAGCACCAGTCATATTTATACCACCATTAAAGTTTGAAAGAGTAGTGGTGGTAGCTCCGCGTCCAGTTACTGTGGCAAGGGTGTCTGTTTCGGTATAAGAAGTAAGATATACGCTGGAGTCTAAAGTACCATTGGCTTTTACAAACTGTGCAGCAGTACCAGTAATATACGATACCTCAGCACCGTTCATTCTTACAAAACCAGTACCATTAAGTCCAGTGCCAGTAGCACTAATAGTAACATCCCCGGTACCAGAATCGGCACCGGTAGATGTAATACTAATATTAGTACCAGCTATAATTCTTGCGATCAGTGCAGAACCAGCGGTAGAAGTGTTAATGTCTGACCTAGTTATGTCACCGTCTAATACTTGTCGTCCTCGTAGTCCGGTTACAGGCATGCTGCTTTATTTATCTAAGATTATTTCAAATAAGATACTCTCACAACGTCATTTGTTTGTGGAATAGCACCAGTCAAGAAAGTAATAGTTGCACCAGAAATAGTGTAGTCATTACCAGTTCCAGGATTCTGAAGAACACCGTTCACAAACACATGCTCAGTTCCACTAAGAGGAGTAAATGCAAGAGTAAAAGTTGCGTTGGTACCGTTTACTGTACCAGTTGGAGTTTCCCTTACTACAAAGTTTGAAGCAAGAACAACACCGGATGCACCAGTTGTAACCGCCAGAGTAATTGATCCAGAACCGTTGGTCACAGAAATACCTGTGCCTGCAGTTATTGTTGCAGCAGTGTAAGTAGTTCCGTTACCGATAGGAATCTGTCCATTAGAAGGAGTAGTTGTAATACCAGTACCACCGTTTCCTACGGCAAGAGTACCTGAAATATGTGTAGTCAAACCAATCTTACCCCAAGAAGGAGCAACACCTACACCGCCAGAGATAAGTGCGTTACCTGTAGCTACATCAGCAAGTTTAGCAAGAGATGTAGTAGTATCAGCATAAAGCAAATCACCGACAGCATATGAAGTCTGACCAGTACCACCAACTGTTGCTGCAATTGTAGAAGCGGCCCAGGAACCAGAAGTTACTGCACCGTCTTTACGTACGCCAAATCTTGTAGTACCGCCAACTTCTAAATCCAATAAGAGTGAAGCTGCAGCTGAAGCGGTATCAGTAATGTTTATTTTAAAACCTTCAAATGCTACAGCACCTGCGTTCCAAGTCTGAGTCATGCTCAGTACAGGGGTACTTGTTGTTTGTGTACCATCTGTAAGAGTAAGACGTGCAAAGGTTGGTGTAGCACCAGTATGAATATTCTGAGGAAGAGATAATGTTACAGAACCAGTTGAAGCAGATGCTGTAACTTGGTTTGTAGTTCCTGCAATTGCAGTAACACCAGTATTTGCAATGGTAATAGTTCCGCTAGCATTTGTAACGCTTATTGCGGTACCTGCTGTAAGTGTAGCAAGAGTATATCCTGTGCCGTTACCTATCAACAACTGTCCGTTTGTTGGAGCTGTTGCAAGTCCTGTACCACCACGAGCAATTGGTAAAGTTCCACTAGTAAGTTTATCTGTACTGTGGTTAGGAATATCAGCAGCTACAAGAGCTCTGAATGTTGGGTTACCAGCTGCACCATCAGGAGCAGCATATACTGTATTAGCAGTTTGTGAACCAATTGCAGAGTTAATAGTAGATACACTGGCGTTAGCTACACCTGTGATACGACCATAAGAGTCTACGTCAAACACACGAAGAGCTGAGCTAGAGCTTCCTACTGATACAGTAGCAAGGTCAATGCTGTCTGCATTAGCTACGATACGACCAGCAGTACCAACTACATTAATAGTGTTACCACTTTTAGTCAAACCATCACCTGCAGTAATCTGACCCGCACCAGAAAACTGGGTAAAAGTAAGAGCAGTAGTATCAAGAGTAATTGGCTGGTTTGTAGTAAGTACAAAACCATTATCTCCGTTAGTAGTACCTTCTTCTACAAACACAAACATACCGGCTGTTACTTCAGCAGAAGTGTTTGCATCATCAGATCTTGACCAGGCACCGGCTGCAACAACGTAAATACCATTTTGAGAACCAGTAGACTGATCTTTTACAAGGACCCTATCACCAGCTACTACAGTTACACCATCAATAGTCTGAGTAGCAGACAAAGTAATGTTGGCAGTAGTAGCCACACGAACAGAATCCTTGATGTCAAGGGCTTGTTTTACTGAATCCACATAGGCCTTGGTAGCTGCATCTTGAGCTGCCGTGGGGTTGGCCAGGTTGGAAATTTTGAAGTTCTGAAAGTCAACATTGTCGGTGACTAAGAACTGCTGTTTGGAACGAACTTGAGTTACGGGCATTTTAGTAAGATTTTATATGTTATGATTTAATATAGTCTACGGTTATAAGATCTCCTGGATCAGGAGCATTGGTAAATACAATCTGATTATTATTAGCTTCAGTATAATCATAGCTAGCTCCAGGAGTAAGTCGTATACCATTTACATAAACTCTGGTGGTTCCTGCTATGAAGTTGTTTGAAAGAGTAAACACTTTATTAGTACTGTTTATGGTACCCGTTATATTGTACGCATAGTCAGATTTAAGTTGTGCCTGCACATCAGCTATAAGCTGAGCTCCGGTGCGGTATTTAACCACACCGGAGTCAATTACTATAAATTTATCCGTGTCTGTAGTAGCGTTGGCTACACTGTTAAGCGTAACTACCCCATCTACTACCAGACCAGCTTTTGCTAATATATCTGATAGAAACTTCATTCAGGAATTTGAATTACTGTTCTTTAACTAATATCCTGTAGTTACCATTAAGTGAAGCATTTAATGAGCTATCCCATGAAAAACCAAGTGTTACCACGTTGGCACTCGTGCGGGTCACATCACAAAGAACAGTTTCACCTGAAGGATTAATTACCTCAACTTGTACATCTGTATTGTTGAGGTTATGGGTAACAGTATAAGATCCAGAACCAGTTACGTTAACAGTTGCTTTATAACCACCTTGGTATGTATCCAAGAAGGTCTTTAATTTCAAAGGCGTTACGATACGCTCATCATCAGTACCAGCATCAACTTCAGCTTGTGTAGCAAGTTCTGCAATACCCGTTCTGGTTTCAGTAGCAGTACGTCCAGCAAGTTTCTGAGGAGTTACAATGTCTGTGTCGTTAGAACCATTATTAGTCTCAGTCTGAGTAGCAATAGCTGCAACACCCATTACTGTTTCACTAGCTTGGTCACGGTTAGATTCTAATCTAATCCAGTCTGCTTTAGAGCTAGTAGATGCTGAGGCTACTTTAGCAACGATAACATCACCAACATTAAAAGGCTCACCATCAACTGTACCAGCAACAGTTACATACCAGTAGTCTCCTACTTTAGTTCCTGCACCGCTTACGTTAAGACCAGTAGGTGTAGAACCTACAGGAAATGCACCAGTTGAGGCGTCCCAGCCACCTTCCAAGTTACCAAGACCAACAACTTTTGTGTCTACATAATCTTTAACAGCCTTGCTTGTAGGCATGTTAGTATCAGAAGCAGTATTGTCAATAACAGTCTTAATATCTACTTCCTGTACATTAGCTGCAGATCCAGTTACGTTTGCAAGAACTTTAAGACTTGCAATCTGCTGAATCTTAGCAAGAGTAACTGCGTTGTTGTTAATCTTGATTGTAGTTACAGCAGAGTCATTCAACTTAGCTGTAACAATTCCTAGATCTTTAACACGTAGCGTGTCTGCATTAATTTCAATTGTTGCGTTATCTACGTTTACATCTAAAGTGTAAACATCACCTGCTGCGTCAATGGATCTTGATAGACCACTGCCAGCAATGATATCTTTGATGTTACCAGAAATATCTACCCAAGCACTGCCATCCCAAAAATAAATACGGGAGTCCGTTGTGTTAAAGTAGATCTGACCGGCAACTGGTGAGCTTGGAGCCGTACCCAGATTCTGCAACGCAACGTTCAGTATCTGGTTTTTGGCGAGGTCCAAACTAGTTAAAAACTTTTTTGCCATCGGGTTTAGATTTTATATTAATTAGTTTATGAATGCTTTTCCACTAAATGCTGCTGAAAACTTTATTACCAGCTGTGTATCATTAATATGCTCTACTTCACCAATAACTTCTGTGTTTGCTGTATCAACCACACTGACTGAAGGAAACTTACCCAGGTTGTGGGTAACGGTCCACTGTGCAGAAGCACTTGGCTGGTTATGAATATGAGCATACTTGTATACATCTGCTGTAAAAGTTGTGTCTCTATAGTTTAATGTTACTGTTCTATCTGTGTTTGTGCTTGTCACATCAATACTCATGACTGAACGATCATAAGCTTCTTGTAACTTTTGAAGATCTTCTTGATCAACACCTACCTGTATCCACAGATTACCGTTCCATACATAAAATGTATCTACAGTTGTATCGTAAACCACTACTCCTTCATCTTGTGAATTATAGCCGGATGCAAGAGCATTTCTTTCTAATGTTGTTACAGGATGTAGACGAGCATTTAATAACTGGCCTGTAGCCAGATCTATATCGTGATAATAAACGACCGATGTCGGTATAACAGGTACTTCTTCTGGCATTATGATAAATATGCTTTACCCGCTACAGGGATGTTAAAATAAATCTTGATACGATTGTTGTCTATCACATCCAGAATACCTACTATATCGTTACCTAAAGCATCTTCTGTTGTTACATTAGGAATCATGTTCATACCGTGCGTTATATCCCACATAGTAGCAGGTGTCTGCTGAGTGTAGACAAAAGAGCTGTTCTGATTAATAGTAATAGCAGGATTTAGATTAATCCTGGTAATACATCCTCCAGAGTTAATCTCAATAACATTCTGACCTGACTGCTGCTGACCCATGTAGTTTAGACCCATAGATGGAGCTTTACCATCATCAGAAATAATAAAACCCGTACCCCCTTTTGAGTACAGAACATCATCATACTTAACACCCAACCAAGTCTTAAACTGAATTTTAGTTTCAGAAAGAGCTCCATCATCTTCGTTAGCTTCCCACTCTACAAGTTCCTTACGCATTGACACAAGCTGATTATTGTAATCAGGCTTGCATGATCCTATACCATACCGCATCTGTTTATACAGACGGTGCATGGCATCAGCAAACTGCTTATTATACTTAACTCTGTTGGGTAGATACGTTCTCATTTTGGGTTTGGGTCTGGTTAGCTAGCTGCTGTTCGTACAGAGCTACGCAGTTTGAGCATACTTTAGCACCGTTTGAAGCCACCCTGTCTTGACATCCACAGGTAATTTGGGCTCCACAATTAGGACAATTTCTCATGGTTTTTTTGGTTTTTATGTGATCTAACAAGTTGAGCAGCTGTCGGCACAGAGGTTATTTGTAATCTTATCTAACCTCTTTTTTGCATAAAGCAAAAGTTCCATACCTGCTTCAGGATCATGGCAGTATTCTACCTTAGCCTTTGCAGCATCTATGAAACTTTTAATAAGCCTTAATTCAGCAAGCTTTTCTTTTACATCAGCATCTGGCTCACATGCAGCCATTTCCAACTCACACAGAAGATTGTAATATCTATTTACGGTTTGTGTTACACGAAGATGATGGTACTCTACAAATACACTAGTGTTAGGAGACACTGAATAACGGATCACATAAATACCATCAGGAAGGGGTTGAACAGCCTCAGAGCATCCGATCTTTTGTAGACCTAAAGTGCAGGCAGTAAGTGTAGAATTAAACCCGGGCAAGATCTCTATATTCACAGGAAGGTTGAATCCTGGAGAAGTAATACTTAGGATACCACAGTCCTTTCCAATACCATCAGCATAGATACTGGTGTCAAATATGCGTAAAACCTTGATATTATTGGTATCAGGCAGCTCTAAACTTAGCTGATGTTTGCTTGCCATGAGCGTAAACTTTTAGAATTTATAGAAGTTAGAACACAAAGGTTCTCAATAATAATATACAGATTTTTTAGGAGTTCTCCAAAAACAAAAAGGGAGGGACCAGACGGTCCACTCCCCTTTGTTTTATAGAGCAGGGATACCTTTAGAGAGACTCCAGAGATACTGCGTTTCCTGCAGCTGAGCAGCTATTCACAATGAAGTTAGTGATGCTGGTAGTAGCAGTTCCGGCAGGAACGTTAATTACCAACAAATACTGATCATTGTCAAAAGTGCTAGTTGGGTTGTTGAAACGAGGTACGTTGTGAAGGATCATAACTTGATCATACAAACCACTGCGGTTTACGGCAGCAAGAGCAGGATCAGCTTCAATCTCACGCATACGCAAGCTATCAACACGGCTGCTGTCAGGATAAGCGTTTTGAGCGTAACGGCCAGAAAGGATAAGGTCACGCAAAACTGACTCACCAACACCAGAAGCCTGAGCAGGAGCTTGTACTTCAGATACTGAGATACACTCTACTTTGCAAGGCTCACCAGACTCGTCAACTACAGAAGCGTAGATAAACAAAGGCTCAAGATCATACTTGTCAGTAGGAGTGAATGTACAGTTACCAAAAGTAGTGTCTACATAAGCGGCAACGATGTCCATGTGAGAGTTTACACTACCCAAGCTAGAAGTAGCAGGAGTGTAACCAGCAGTAGTTTGTGCAGTAAAGATTGCTGCGTTACCATTTGTAGAACTAACTGCAGCAGCAGAAAGAACTACGTTTGTGTTACCAGAAGAAGCTGAATCAGCAGCACCTACGCTTACAACAAGGCTATTTGGAGCCAAAGAAGCGTGAACTACTTTTTCACCAACTTGGAACAATGCAGCGTCTGCATTTGCTACAGCAATAGTAGCAGAACCAGCAGTAGGATCAATAGCTACAGAAGCTGTAGTCTCTTTCCATACTTTAGCTTGTACGAAGTCTTTCAACAAAAGAGCTTCATTGATCTGATCAGCCCATTTCAAAAGAGCCACAGTTTGGTCAATAGCACTGTTAGAAGCATCACAGCAACCTGTGTAAGCATCCAAAGTCTTGTACAACTGGTGGTTCAAGAAACGGAGAGCAGGAGAACCTTTAACATCCAAACGCAGACGGATTGTGCTGTCACAGGCAATACCTGCACAAGCAGAAGCATCTACTTTGATAATGTGGTTCTGAGCAGCCTTACCAGAAACTTTGATAAGACGGCTTACATACTTGGGGTTAATAGCCTTAGACTTCTTAGACTCTTTGTAACCACCGTGAACGGGGCCAATTTTGTCAGAAGCGAAGCGGCTACCTTCAGCCAGGATAAACGGAGCGGCTTGAGCTGAAACAACCTGGAAAGATTTGGCATCAAAGAAACCAATCTGACCGGCAGTCAGGTCCGCAGTAGATCCAGAGCTAGCAAGAGTCGTGCTTGCAGGCAGGAAACTCTTACGAAACGCATGAGGGAAATACATGGTGTTTTCAATTTAGGGGTTAATAAATAAAAAAATTAATTAGCTTAAGAACATTAGTTTATACTTTGTAGAAGCAATCAGACTCTTCATCTCATCAAGCTGATTTACAATCTCAGAGAACGGCATCATTTTTTGCAGCTCTACGATTTCGTTATACAGCTCTTTTAAATGAGCCAAGGCTTCTTGAACAGTACCACACTTATAAGGTGGTGCTGCAGGTATATCCAGGATTTTTTCACGAGCTCCCTGGTATTGCTCGGCTACAGCGTCAACTAGTCCAGGCATTGCTTCATAAAACTCTCCAAGAGCTTTATGTACCGCAAGTGACCCAGGTCCTGTAATTTTTAGATGCAACTGATGCAGACTTACAGTCATTGACTGAGCGTGTGCAATCATTGCTGCTGTTTCTGTACAAGGACCCATTGGACTAGGTCTGGGTATCTTTTGCATCATTAGCTATTCTTTTGAACTTCTTGTGACTCTCTTTGATACTGATTTATGCTTTCTATATCACCGGCAAGAATAGCGGCAGCTTGGTCCACCAGAATCTCAGCAATATCATCTTTAAACTCACATTCCTGATTGGCAGTAAATACTGTACCAGTAGAAGCGTTTACACAACCAAGGAACTGAACTGGTCTTGGAAGACGATAGTATACTAGTCCCATATCGGTGATGTTAAATTCACCATTTGTATAAACTCTTAGTTTATCTCCTACCAGACTACTCAAAGTTTCAGCCCATTCAAAGCTTGGTCCTTTAGTATCACTAGTAAGTAAAAGACCCATATTGGCTTCTTCTACTTCGTAAACTGTCATCCTACGTTTATCAGGACAACATTTACTGTTAGCAAAAACATCTGTACGTACATAGTACAAATAGTCTGCAGGAATTGTAGCTTCAAAGAACGTTTGTTTATCTACCGGTGTTAGATCCAAACTCTTTAATAGAATTCTTAGATCATCTATTAGTCCGGTTGATTGTTCAGAACCCTCTTTACGAGTATTGATACCGTAGATCATTCTACGTACCCACTCAAGCT
>Ga0315907_10003308_pt1 | contig 19195 bp, 13 predicted proteins | sample LakEriMetagenome_3_FD_203525 | JGI IMG/M metagenome (GOLD analysis project Ga0315907, IMG submission 203525) | Freshwater fungal communities from buoy surface, Lake Erie, Ohio, United States - Buoy 12 MA123 | ecosystem: Environmental > Aquatic > Freshwater > Lake > Lake biofilm | place: USA... | reverse complement strand
CAGCGATGGACGAGTTGGGCAATCGGGAGAAGCAGGAGATCGGCCGCTGGGCCAACAACAGGGTTGAAAACAGCCACCTCCCCTTCAAGCGACGAGAGCGTGCGATGCTCAGATTTTGGCAGATGAAGTCGCTACAGAAGTTCGCCTCCGTCCACGCCTCACTGCACAACCACTTCGCCTCAGACCGCCACCTCGTTGACCGAAAGACCTACAAGCTCCATCGCTCAGCCGCCTTGGCTGAGTGGCATTCTCTCGCTGCCTGAGGCGCAGCGGCCACTTGCCCTGCACTTGTTCAGTGGAGACCAGTTAGCGTTAGACTGACAGCGCTGATCTCGAGCATATATCCCATGGAGCGAACCGTTCGAATAATGTCTGGGGCCCCGGCCAGTTTGAATGCCTTCCTGAGTCGGCCGATCCAGACATCAACTGTGCGATCGTCTATTTCCTCGGATGGTTTGCCGATTAGTTTAATGATGTCGTCACGTGCGAAGACGCGGTCCGGCTGATGCGCGAGATGAAGAAGTAAATTGAATTCGTTGGGTGCCAAATCCACCCTTTGACCTCGATATCTGACCCTGCGCGAGAGTGGCTCGATTCTCAATTCGCCAAGCTCGATCGTAGCATTCAGCCAGGTTGTCGGGATCGACTTGATATCAAGCCGGCTGACGACATCACTAAGTGCCAGTGTTCCGATCGTATAGTCGTCGGCTCCTGCTTTCAGAGCGCGAGAAACCAGATCGGAATCCAATTCTTCGAACACCATCGTTATATTGGCTTCGTGTGTCGCCAGTTCTTTGCGAAGCCGGCGGCACATTTCAATTCCCGAAATCGGGTGCATTACAAAATCTACGAAGCAGCAGATTGCGGATGACGGATCTAAAGGAGGAACCGTTGATCCAATAACCATTACTGCTAGGTCAGGGTGTTCCCTCTGTAATTCTGCTAGGAGCACGGGTTGGTGCGTTGTAAAAAGCACTATCTTCCGTCTGGACATTGTTATTATCCCCTAAATAACCTCCTCTGAATGCAGCTTGTAAATGACAAATTCGTGACTCCTGCAAGGCAGGTATATGACATGGATTATGTTTGCAGCCGCGCGGCAAAATGGCGTCTCTTATTCCAACGAACGGGTTGAATTAGGGTTGTCCACTGGCTCGACCTTGCTCCGGGTCGAGCCATTCACATTGCTTGCGGCAACCACAAAACATACCTCTTTTGCCTGTTAGAGCGAGGCGGTATAGGCTGGTAGTGAGCCGGACGGGCGGCAAAATTAGATGTTCGGCTGGCATCCGCAACCAACTACAAAATTTGGTCTACGCGTCACTTGTTGCTGGTAATGCAATTGCCAGCAAGGAGCCGGTGGTCACATAGCTTCGCGATGATGCTCTTAGACTACTAAACGGACACAAAGCCGTCAGTAAAGATTCCCCAATCATTCACATGGCCAAGCTAGCCGCGATCATCAGTTGTGATCAGGGGATTTTTAATGTCAGCCGAAAATATTTCTAAAAGGTTGCGGCAGTTTCTTTTCTGTGGGGCAGCATTTGTCGCTGTTCCGGTCATGGCGCAAACGCCCGGCGGTGAGGAATTACCGATCGAAGAGGATGCCATTGTCGTCACCGGTAGCCGCCCAATTGCAGAATCAGAGGCAGCCGCGCTTGTCATTCAGAAGAATTCGGATTCGCTGGTAACAGTGGCTGCGTCAGATTCGGTCGGGCGCCTTCCTGACCAGAATATCGCACAGGCAGCTGGCCGTCTTCCCGGCTTGGCGGTCGAACGCGATCAGGGGCAGGCGCGTTATCTTTCGCTGCGCGGGGCGCCCAATTACTGGACCACGCTGTCATTTGACGGCATCAACATCGTCAGCCCCGAAGGTCGCGATGCGCGTTTCGACAGCATCCCCAGCGCGCTTGCCTCGCAGATTGTGGTTTCGAAGGCCGTGACGCCGGACATGCCCGGCGAGACGATCTCGGGCAACGTCAATATCATCACCCGCTCGCCGCTCGATTATGACGGGTTCCGCCTGTCGGGCAAACTGGGAGGCGGCAAGGTCGATTATGGCAGCCGCGAGGAATATGAAGGTTCGCTGACGCTTTCTAACGTCTTCGACACCAATGTCGGTGAAATCGGCGTCCTGCTCTCGGGCAGCTATTATGAGCGCAACATGATCACCGACAATTTCGAAACCGACTGGGAGCAGGTATCGCAGGATCGCCGCCCCGGTTTCGAAAGCCGCTTCTGGGCGCGCGAGACCGAGAACAAGCTCTATCGCTTGACGCGAAAGAACTGGTCGGTTTCCGGCCGGGTCGATTTCCGCCCGGATGCAGACAACACTATCTCGCTGCGCTCGCTTTACACCATCTTCACTGATGATGAGGCGCGCGACAATTATATCTTCGATATGGACGATCGGCAGGGAGATCTTGTCGCCAATACCGCCGCCTGCGCGACTGCACCGACCAGCACACCAACCACCAGTGCCTATGCCGATGTGTGCAACAACAACCCGTTTCTAGGTGCGGTCTATGGCATCGACATCAACCAACGTTCAACGCTGCGCGCCTTCCGCCAGTCTGTGTTCACCAACACCGCAGAAGGCAAACATCGTCTCGGCGACGATTGGGGCTTCAAATGGGTGGCGAATTATACAGTTTCGAAAGATGACCGTTCGGTCGTCGGCGAAGCGCGTTGGGACAGCCCATCGACGCGTAACCTGCGCCCGACCATCGCTTATGATTTTACCGATGGTCGATTCCAGCGGATCGCGCTGTTCACGACCAACCAGCTTGCCAGCCCGACCCGTTTTCAGGCGGGTACGCCGGTGACGGCAATCGACGGCTTTACCAAACCGCTATCGTCGCTGCGCCGCCTGATCGCGGTTGATCCGACCAAGGCTTACACCTTTAAGGCGGAACTGGCCCGCGACATCAACTTGTTCGGCGGTGAAGGCCGCATCCGCGCCGGTTTCCAGTATGATCAGCGCACTAAGATCAACCGTGAGCGCGAGATCAACCTCACTAATGCTGCACAATTTACGGCTATCGGTATGCCCACCAGCTATGATGCTTTTTCGCTCAGCCGGCCATTCCGCGGCGAAATTCCGCTTGGCTATTCGTTCCGCTATTTCAGCCAAGACGCAATGCGCGATGCTACTGACCGCGCTGCGGAGCTTTTCCCCTCGACCCCGGTGAGCGGCAATCATTACAATGTGCGGGAACGCATCCTTGCCGGCTATTTGATGGCGAATAGCAAGTTTGACTGGGGTAGCTTCATCGGCGGCGTCCGTGTGGAAAAAGTCACAAACCGAGGGCAGTCGCTGGCGACCATTCCGGGCGTAACCGGTACGGTCGAAACCGACAGCAGCAGCACGCTCGCCTTCCCCAGCCTTCATGTCAATTTCGACGTGACCGATGACCAAAAGTTCCGAGTTGGCTTCACCAGCGGCGCAGCACGTGCGGATTACGACCAGATGCGCCCCAATGTCGTGGTGGACGATGCAAACCAGCGCATTTCCGGCGGCAATCCTGCGATTAAGCCCGAGCGGGCCTATGGCGTGGATGCCTATTATGAATATTATGCGCAGCCGCAGGGCTATTTCATGCTGGGCGCCTTCTACAAGCGCGTGGAGGATGTGCTCTACACCTCGCGTCGCAGTTTTGGCTCGGATGCTCTAAACTTCGGCGGCATCGACCGGTCTGGCTATGCATTTAGCGGGATCGTGAATAGCGGTAAGGGGCGTATCTATGGCGTCGAAGCCGCCGTCCAAGCGCAGCTCGAACCCTATACTGACCAGCTCGGTCTGCCCGACTGGATGGGCGGGTTCGGCATCACCGCAAACGCAACTTGGAACGATGCCAAGGTGACCAAGCCTGCACTGCTCGACAATTTAGGGGTGCAGCTTGTGCCATCGCGTCGGGTGCCGCTTCCTGGAACGTCAGAGGCGATCTTCAATATCGGGACCTATTACGAGAAATATGGCCTGTCGCTTCGCCTGCAGTATCAAAAGCGCACGACCTGGGCAGATGGTTTTGCCGATAACTTGGCCGACGCCGGCGATACCTATTGGGCGGCTGATGACGAGCTCGATTTTTCTGCCCGTTACGAACTATTCAAGGGCTTCGAAGTCTATTTTGACGCCTCGAACCTGCTGAACAATCCAGGACGCCGCTATTCCGATCCCTCGAACCTGCTGAACGCACTCGGCATTCCGGCGCAGCGTAATGGCCAGTACACGATCGAATGGGAGCGTTTCGGCAGCCGTTATACCGGCGGCATCCGCTTCACATTCTGATGGGCAAGCTGCTTTCCCTGTTTCTCCTCGCCGCCGTGCCCGCCCCGGTTCACACACCCGTGGCGGCCGAGGAGGAAGCCGAAATTCCGGTAGAGCAGCTGATTGCCGCTGCTCTGCCGGCAAAGACTATGATGGCAAAAGCCGAAACGGCCCCGGTGGCAACAATTGACGATGCAGCCGACGATCCGGCAATATGGGTCAATCCGTCAGATCGCGGCAAAAGCCTGATCATTGGTACTGATAAGCGCGCAGGCATCCATGTCTATGACATGGCCGGTAGGGCGGTGTCGTTCACACCCGCGCCCCGTCTCAACAATGTCGACTTGCGCGACAATGTGAGGGTGAATGGCGAAACGGTGGTGCTGGTCGCGGCAAGCGACCGTCGCGATGAGACCAATGCCGCGATTGCGCTGTTCACGCTCGATACCGATGCTGGAAAGCTGTTGCCGCTGGCTAACCTGCAGATCGGGCCGGGTGAAGCCTATGGCATGTGCCTGTGGCAGCGGAAGAGTGACGAGCGCGTTTATGCCTTTCTGGTGTTGAAAGACGGCCGTATTGACCAGGTCGAGCTTGATCTGTCGGGAGCCACCATCACCGGTAAGGTCATCCGCCAGATGAAGCTTGGCAGTCAATCCGAGGGCTGTGTGGTTGATGATCGTACCGGCCTTCTTTACGTAGCGGAAGAGGATGTTGGAATCTGGCGGTTCGATGCGCGGCCGACTGCCTCCGTAAAGGCAAGGGCAATGGCGCGCGCCAATGGCAAGCAACTGGTTGCCGACGCCGAAGGGCTGGCGATTGCCCCTGCTGGACGCAATGGCGGCTATCTGCTGGCGTCGAGCCAGGGCGATTATGCTTACACGCTCTACAGCTTGCGCGGCGGGCGCTATATCGGCCGGTTCCGTATCGGCGATGGCCCGGGCGGAGACGGTGTGCAGGAAACAGATGGTCTTGAACTCGCACTGGGCGATTTTGGACCCGATTACCCTGCCGGTCTGCTGGTTGTGCAGGATGGTGACAACAGCCCCGAAACCCAAAACTTTAAATATGTGTCCTGGGCAGATGTGCTGAAGGCGCTGTTTTAGCGGTTGGAGCCTGCAAAGGCTTCATTAAGCTGTTTCAGTCGGCGCTTCACCGTCGATGCTTCGAGCTGCCGATATTGTCCTGCATAGTCGAGGCCGATTTTGCCATTGCGCCGGAGCAAGGCGACGCTGCCGAGCGCCGTTCCGGTGCCGCCATCCAGCCGTTGCGCCAGTCGGACGGCAAGGCCCCAGAGCCGTGCCCGATCGAGATCGGCTTCTGTCGCCAGTTCGGCGAGCATGGGCAGCCCTGGGCGCTTGCCGCCATAAGCCGCGTAAAGCGCGCCAGCAAGTATCGCTCGATCCTCGGCTGTCACGCCCGGCCAATTACCCTCTAGCGCCAGTCCGGCGGCGTGGATCGCGCGATATTCAGGGTGGCTATTCCATGCGCTGTCGGCAAGCAGGCAAGCCGTATGTCGCAACCGCACAAGCCGCGGGGGATCGTCGTCGAAAAGCGGCGCGATCCAGCCGGAAATGCCGTCGCCATGATAGGCAAAGCGCGACAGACGCTTGCCTTCATGGCGTGCCGCCGCAATCAGCGGGTCTTCGCGACGTAATTCGGGATCGAGCCGGTCGAACAGCAGACCTTCGCGCAATCCATAGACGCTGACACGAATTTCCGATGGTGCGAAGATGCGATCGAGCGCTTCGAGTGTGGCCATCGCTGCCGGCACGAAAGGAATGCGCGCAGTTGATACCACCCCTGATGCCTGCATGGTTGTTTCACTCTCGACGACCTTGGCGAGGTCAGAAAGCGCCGCTTGTGGCAAGGTATAGTTAGACAGGATGGTCAGCGGATAACCGACCGTCTGCATGTGCAGTTGGCCCAGTGCACGCCAAGCTCCGCCGACAAGGTGCAAAGGAAGTCCTTGGCGGATTGTAAAACCGCCTGCCCGGTCGAGCCTCGCCTCAATGTCCTTTGCTATCGCCTTGGGGTTTATGTCTCCGCGCTGGCTCAATGGGATCGTTCCGAATGGCATTGAGATTGGCTGGGCCGGGACGGCATCTTCGATCATCGCTAGTTCAAGGCTGCCACCGCCCTGATCGGCGACATAGCCTTCAGCCCAAGGCGTGTCGCACACAACGCCCAGTGCTGAGGCACGGGCCTCCGCCTCGCCGCTGATCATCTCGATGGCAACGCCTGCATCTGCCGCGCGGGCAAGGAATTCTGCTCCATTCGTCGCACGGCGGGTCGCCTCTGTGGCAATGATATGCCTTTCGCCGACCTGCATGGCGCGGGTCAGCGCATCGAAACGGACAAGCGCAGTAATGGCGGCCTCCATCACGTCGGCATCGATTTCTCCCGATTTCGACACGCTATCGCCAAGCGCGATCCGCGCTTTTTCATTGTAGATCGGCATCGGCGCGCGCGGCGGACCGCCATAGACGACCAGGCGGATTGCGTTCGATCCAATGTCAATAACGGCGCGGGGCGAAAGGATCATCCGGGGGGAATAGGCTTACTGCCGGATAAGGTCCAGCTTGGGGACATCATTACGTTCTGCAAGGGCGCCGCCCCTGCCAGACAATGACGGGTTGGTCATGAAATAATGGTGCAGGTTGAACTTCCGGCCCTTCGCCTTGATCCGCTCATATTCTCCGCTTGGCAGCAGTTTCCAGCTTTGCTGGTTGTCGATCAGATTGGCGACCATTACCTGGTCTAGGATCTGATCGTGCACGGTCGGGTTCTCGATTGGCAGCATATACTCAACCCTGCGGTCGAAATTGCGGCTCATCCAGTCGGCCGAAGAAATGAATACTAACGCGCCGGGGTGGGGCATTTCCTTGCCATTGCCAAAGGCCCAGATTCTGCTGTGTTCCAAAAAGCGGCCAATGATCGACTTTACACGGATGCGCGAAGATAGCCCGGCTACGCCGGGGCGCAGGCAGCAAATGCCGCGCACGACAAGGTCAATCTCGACCCCCGATTCGCTCGCTTCGTAAAGTTTGTCGATGATCTTGGGGTCAACAAGAGAGTTGAGTTTTGCCCAGAGCGATGCAGGCTTGCCCTCGCGCGCAAACGCGATTTCGGCATCGATCATGGCCGCGATATGTTCGCGCATGCCGAGTGGGCTCATGCTCAACATTTCGAGGCCGTGCGGTTCGACATAGCCGGTGACAAAGTTGAAGATCTGCCCTGCGTCGCGCCCGAGCCGTGGATCAGCAGTGAAGAAGCTGAGGTCGGTATAAACCTTGGCAGTGACCGGATGGTAATTGCCCGTGCCAAAGTGGCAATAGGTGCGGATCGATCCTGCTTCCTTACGCACAATCAACGAAATCTTGGCGTGTGTCTTCATGTCGACAAAGCCGTAGATCACTTGCACGCCCGATCGTTCGAGCTGCGATGCCCAAAGCAAATTCTGTTCCTCGTCGAACCGCGCCTTAAGTTCCACAACAGCCGTTACCGATTTGCCAGCCTCCGCGGCGTCGCACAAAGCCCGGATTACCGCCGATTGCTTGCCTGCACGATACAGTGTCTGCTTTATCGCGATGACATCAGGGTCTGACGCCGCCTGTTCGAGGAAAGCGAGGACAACGTCGAAGCTTTCATAGGGATGATGGACGACAATGTCCTTCTGGCGAATGGCGGCAAAGCAATCGCCACCCTGTTCAAGGATCCGTTCTGGAAAGCGGGGCGTATATGGCTTGAATTTGAGTGCTTGGCGATCTTCGTCGACAAGCTGCGCCAGATCGCCAATGCCTAGAAACCCGATCGTCTCGGAAACGATCGAACTTTCACCGCCCAGCGCCTCGCGGACAAGTTTCTGCAGCTTTGGAGATATGCCTTTCTGCATCTTTAATCGGATGACGCGCCCACGCCGGCGCCTTTTGATCGCGCTGCGGAAGTGGCGGACCAGATCCTCCGCCTCCTCCTCAATTTCAATATCGCTGTCGCGGATGATCCGGAATGCACCGGCGCTTAGCAGCTTGTGATCGGGAAAAAGCAGGCCGATGTGAGATTTGATGAGTTCTTCGATCGTAACAAACCGCCGGCGTGGCCCAGGAACGCGAACAAAACGCGGCAGGGCAGGGGGGATCATGATCAACTGTCGGATGACCGCCTTGTCGCTTAATCGGCGCATCTCCAAAATCAGGCTGAGCCCCTTATTGGGGATGAATGGAAAGGGATGTGCCGGGTCGAGGGCTTGCGGGGTGAGTACCGGGAGGATCTGGTCACGAAAATGCTTTTCGACGGCAGTTTCAGCCTTTTTGCCGATCTCACCGGGTTCAATGACAGAAATTCCCTCGTTCGCCAGCTGCTTACGCAGATGCTGCCAAAGTTTCTGCTGCTCTGCCATCAAGACATCGGCATCCCGAGTAATGGCTTCCAGCTGTTCCCCGGCGGTCATCCCGTCGATGGACAGTTCGTCAATTTTGCGGATCTGTTGCCCACGCAGGCCTGCAACGCGCACCATGAAAAATTCATCGAGGTTGCTGCCCGAAATTGACAGAAAACGTAGCCGCTCCAAAAGTGGATATTTGCGGTTTCCAGCCTCTTCAAGCACCCGGCGATTGAATTTGAGCCAGCTCAGCTCGCGATTGAAATAGCGCGTTTCGCTTGTAATCTGCTTTGATGGACCCAATGCTTGACCCCTTTGACCAATAAGTGTTCGTGGCCGGCATTTGTTGCAGTTGTAAGACAAACTAATGTTGCGAGTTCTGCCTTAACGTTAACAGGGCCCCTGTCAGTACAAATGCACCGTCTGGCGAATGAGGTGAGCCGTTTTCCCGCGCTCGCTGTTCTCCGTCAACACCAATGGCGCAAAATTACGAGTAGCGGAAAATCGCATCAAGACATGTGGATAACTAGTCCCGGAAGAGAGAAAATACGTAAAAGCATAGATCAAAGAGAAGGCGCAGTATCACAATATTAATAATCAAGCGCATCGACAGTATTACAATATTGATATTTGATGGCATCGCATCTTTAACACGCCAAGCCGCTCAACTCTATAACATTAGTGATACCGCATTCGCTGCCTGGCTCCGATCACGCGAATCGGCCGCGCGCCTATTTGACCAATACTGAATTGGCGAAATCACGCTTCTGAGAGGAACGCATTCCCGGTTAGGCCTGTTTCGCCTCTGCAAGAAAACCCGCTTGTACCGGCAGAATTGGCCAAGCCGCACAGCTTGTCCCAGTTAATTTTGCGGAAAAGCGGGAATTTCCAAGGAGACGCCTTCGCTCAGGACTGCAATGCGCACCATACAGTCCTTTAACCGGCTGATCTCCAATGATGGAAGCCGCAGACTGGGCCCGAAAGGGCCCAGTTTTTGGGAGTTTTGGCGCGATGGAATGGGTGGGTGAGCATATCTGCCAAGCGATCCTGACTTCGATATGCGTGCTGGCAATATTCCTCTTCTCTCGCATACGGCCCAATGCCCATGCTGACAGCGTATTGCTTCAGCTTTAGCGCCACCCAGATGGGAAACTTAATCCATTGGTTTGAAAAAAGCTGTCTGCTTTGCGCTTGGGATAATGCGCATATGCGATGGCTTGATGTCTGGCCATGCACGCAACGCGCAATTGTGCGGTGGTGACGGCCCACTTTCATTGCGCCGCCACGCGCGCCGATGGCTTGAAACGGCTTACGCAATTCGTGCCGGACGCAGGGGCAGCATACGCAACTGGCCGCAACACGGATCACGGCCCTGATCAGCCCGGCGCGGTTTCAAGGCTTTCCAGCTATTTGCGTTACCGGCTGATTACCGAACAAGAAGTCTTCACCCATGTTCTCGCCCAGCATCCTGCCGGATCGGCGCAAAAATTTTTGCAGGAAGTTTTCTGGCGGACTTACTGGAAAGGGTGGTTGGAAATGCGACCAGCAGTCTGGTCGCGCTATCTGGCAGAATGTGACCTGCAGCGCAGGGAATTTGCTGATCACAGTGCGATCACTGCTGCCGAAGAAGGACGTACCGGGATCGACGGGTTCGACCACTGGGCCCGGGAACTGGTTGAAACCGGCTATCTGCATAATCATGCGCGGATGTGGTTCGCTTCGATCTGGATATTCACCCTGCGTTTGCCCTGGGCGTTGGGTGCCGACTTTTTCCTGCGCCATCTGATTGATGCCGATGCAGCCAGCAACACGCTATCCTGGCGGTGGGTGGCGGGACTGCAGACCGTTGGCAAAACCTATCTTGCCGCGGCGGACAATATTGCCCGCTATACCAATGGACGGTTCGCCCCGGTTGGACTGGCAAAATCCGCTGTGGCGCTTACCGAACCGCCGGTTGAAGCGGCGCGTGCACTGCCTGACATGGCGCCATTTGTTGCCGAACAGCCTTCGCTCTTGCTGGTGACACATGAAGACATGCACCTGGAATCACTGTTCCCGGCCAATGGTATAGTCAGAGCAATACGCATCGCTGCAGATGCGGACTTGCTGTGGGGCGAGTCTGCGCAAAGGTTCGTGCAAACCGCCGCGGCGGATACCGCAACACGGACATCTGCCTATTTCAAATGTCCTGCCGATATATCGTCCAAGCTTGATGCCCATATGCTCATCTCTGCGGCAGAAGCTGCGGGTGTGCGGCAGATTATCACGCCATATGCGCCCATAGGACCAGTGGCGGATGCTTTGGCGCGTGTCCATCCGGTGCTTGCCGAAAATGGCATTGCGCTAAGGCAGGTGCGCCGCAGTTGGGACAACCAGTTTTGGCCCCATGCGCTTAAAGGCTATTTCGCCTTCAAGCAGTGCATGCCGGACGCGTTGCAGGACTGCAATCTGCCATGACCCGGCCGCTCAACATCGTTTGGTTCAAACGTGATCTGCGGATCGATGATCACCGTCCTTTGGCAATGGCCGCACAGGCTGGATCGGTGCTACCCTTATATATTGCCGAGCCTGAACTATGGGCGCAACCCGACGTATCGGCCCGGCAATGGGCATTTGCGGCAGAATGCCTAGACCATCTCCAGCACGCGCTTGCAACGCTTGGTCAACCCTTGTGTCTGATGGTGGGCGATGCGGTATCCATTCTCCAGCAGCTGCATAACAGCCATGGTATTGCAGCCTTGTGGAGCCATGAAGAAACCGGCAACGGATGGACTTATGCCCGCGATCGCGCAGTGGCGGCATGGGCTAGGGCGGCAGGCATCCCTTGGCATGAAATGCGGCAGTTCGGGGTCGTCCGGCGCCTGAAATCACGCAACGGCTGGGCTCAGGCCTGGGACCGTGACATGGCCCAAGCCATCACGCCGCCGCCGCAAATGCTCTCGCCGGTCGTGGGGGATTGGCCAACTAACATCCCGACTGGCGATGACCTGCGCCTTGCACCAGATCCATGCCCTTACCGCCAGCGCGGAGGCCGTGCGGCGGGGTTGGACATATTGGCCAGTTTCCTGAACCAACGCGGCCGCGATTATCGCTATCAGATGTCGAGCCCTGTCACCGCCTTCGACGCCAGCTCACGCCTATCGCCGCATCTGACCTGGGGTACAATTTCCATGCGTGAAGTGGCGCAGGCCAGCTGGACGCGCATGCGCGCTTTGAAGCTTTCGAACGCACCCGATTCCAGCAGGTGGCGGGCCTCGCTGCGCTCTTTCACTGGTCGGCAACACTGGCATTGCCACTTCATGCAGAAGCTCGAAGACGAACCACGGCTCGAATTTGAAAATCTGCATCATGCTTATGATGGTCTGCGCCCCGCCGTTGCCGATAGTGAGCGGCTATCCGCTTGGAGCGAGGGTGCCACGGGGTTTCCGTTTATCGATGCTTGCATGCGCGCACTTAATCAGCATGGCTGGATCAACTTTCGCATGCGCGCAATGCTGATGTCGTTTGCCAGTTATCATCTCTGGCTGCCCTGGCGCGACACTGGGCTTCATCTTGCGCGCAAATTTGTGGACTATGAGCCCGGCATTCACTGGCCGCAGGTCCAGATGCAATCCGGGACAACGGGCATCAACGCCATGAGGATCTATAATCCGGTCAAGCAGGGCTATGATCATGACCCCGAGGGTAGTTTTGTGCGCAGCTATGTGCCTGAACTGAATATAGTCCCTTCGGCCTTCATCCATGAGCCCTGGCGATGGGACGGTGCAGCCGATTTGTGCTATCCGGCCCCGATTGTCGATAACGTCGCAGCGGCAAAAGCGGCGCGAGAAGCGCTCCATGCCATTCGTAAAGGCGCTGGTCACAAAGCTGGCGCACGCAAGATTGTTGACAAACATGGCAGCCGCAAAGCCGGCATAAGGATGAATGGTAAGGACCGTCGGTTAAAGATAGAGCCGGCAGCTAGTGGGCAACTTATGCTCGATTTATAGTGGCGAAGTTCTCGAGAGCTATGTCACCAAAACCGGGGACAAAGCGGCAGCCTTGACCTTCATGATGAAGCCTCTGAAGCGCTACAGCAAGGCGAATGATACCGTCGCCAACGGAATGCGGAGATGCCCAGCAGCGATGCGGGAACTGGGTATGTTGATCGTGGCGAGATGGGCTGCTGATTGATTAATGGGGCTGAGAATAGCTACGTCCCCGTCCGACGAAGAGAGCGGGCGATGCAGCGATTTATAGGTTGCGACCCTCTTCCCCCGGCGCGGCCTTGGCGGCCATTTGCGGCAATGCGTCACTGCCCGCGCGGTTAAAAAGGGTCATCCTTCAAATCTTGGTGCTTGATTCTGACGGAACTTCGGGTATTTCCAAAATTGAGAACGTTATCAAAATTGGGTGCGTGCGAGGGATGATGTATAATAGGTGTTTGGCAGCGGTATTGGCGATGAGCTTGCCGAGCAGTGGTTCTGCCGAGAAACGCGTGGAAATTGCCGCCCCCGATTTGCAGACTGCCGATGCCACCGCCGAGCTTTGGCCCGCAGCGTCCAGTCCGGAGGCGATCACGTCGCCCGCGACCGAGGCCGCCATCGACCGGTTGCTGCAATCCATGACTTTGGAGCAGAAGGTCGGGCAGCTTATTCAAGCCGATATCAGCGCGATAAAGCCGGACGATTTGGTCCGTTATCCACTGGGTTCGATTCTGGCTGGTGGCAATTCCGGTCCCTATGGCGACGAGCGGGCCAGTGCGGCCCAGTGGAGCAAGCTTGTCACCGAGTTTCGCGCAGCTTCCCGCACATCCGGGGCAGGCATTCCGATATTGTTCGGCGTTGATGCGGTTCACGGCCATTCCAACCTGCCGGGTGCAACGATCTTTCCGCACAATATCGGGTTGGGCGCGGCACGTGATCCTGATTTGATCCAGCGCATCGGCCAGGCAACCGCGGCAGAAATATCCGGCAGCGGTATCGAATGGACTTTTGCGCCAACGCTTGCTGTGCCGCAGGATTTGCGATGGGGACGCAGCTATGAGGGCTATGCGGCCGACCCCGCCCTTGTCGCCAGCTATGCAAAAGCGATGACATTGGGCTTGCAGGGGCCTTTGTCGCCGGACAAGCCGCTGGACGCGGAGCGGGTGGCCGCCACTGCTAAGCATTTCCTTGCCGATGGCGGCACGGTGGATGGGCGCGATCAGGGTGACGCACGCATAGGCGAGGCGGAGTTGATCGCCAAGCATGCACAAGGCTATCCGGCGGCGATCAATGCAGGAGCCCTGACTGTCATGGCCAGCTTTTCGAGCTGGAATGGCACAAAGCATCATGGCAACAAAACCCTCCTCACCGATGTTTTGAAAGGGCGAATGGGTTTTGCGGGCCTGATTGTGGGCGACTGGAATGGCCATGGCCAGATCCCCGGTTGTTCGGCAACAAATTGTCCGCAAGCGATCAATGCCGGTCTCGATCTTTTCATGGCTCCGGACAGTTGGAAGGGGCTTTTTGATTCCACATTGGCTGCGGCAAATGATGGCCGTATCCCGATAGCGCGCATCGATGATGCGGTTCGGCGCAATTTGCGCGTGAAATTCAAGCTGGGCCTGATGGGGGCAATGCCGACGCAGCGCGGGAATACGGCGTTGGTTGGCGCAGCTGACCATCTGGCTTTGGCGCGCGAGGCGGTATCCAAGTCGCTGGTTCTGCTGAAGAATGAAAAATCCACTCTTCCCATCCGCAACGGCGCGCGCGTCCTGATTGCGGGTTCGGGCGCCGACAATATGGCTATGCAAGCGGGTGGGTGGACGATCAGTTGGCAGGGCACAGATACCAAGGCATCGGATTTTCCCAATGGCCAGACGATCGGGCGTGCCATTTCGCAGGCCGTATCCGCGCGCGGCGGTTCGGCAGAAATCGCAGCTGACGGTCGTTCGGCATTGCGGCCTGATGTCGCCGTTATTGTCATTGGTGAAAAGCCTTACGCCGAATTTGAAGGCGATGTTCCCGACCTTGCTTTCCGGATAAAGCCGGAGGAGGAAGAACTGGTCGCGCGGCTGAAGTCGCAAGGCACAAAGATTGTCATATTGTTTCTTTCGGGCCGGCCGATGTTCGCCGGTAAGCTGATCAACCAGGCAGATGCTTTTGTGGCAGGCTGGTTGCCGGGCACGCAGGCACTGGGCGTTTCCGACGTGCTCGTCGCCGGAGCTGGCAACAAGCCTGTCCGCGATTTCACTGGACGTCTTCCCTTCGCCTGGCCCGCCGACGGCCGTTCACCGATCAACAAGCCGTTGTTCGCCGAAGGTTATGGTCTATCTTACGCCAAAGCGGGCCGTGTTCGTCGGGTAAACGAGGACCCGCGGGTTATGCTCTCGATGCAGGCGCATGAAACCCATTATATGGTGCGTGGCAAAAGCCCTGCGCCGTGGCGCCTTGATATCGATGGAGCAGTCAGCGTGCGTGCGGTGGATATCTCCGCGCAGGAAGATGCGCGCCAATTCAGTTGGAACCGCGAAGGCATGCTTTCGATTTATGGTCCGCCGGTGGATTTGCGCCAAAAGCTGGAATCGGGATCGGCATTGGTGCTGGATTGGCGAGTAGAACAGCCCGCCAATGGTGCGCTCAAGCTTTCTTTGGATGAAGTGACACTGGATATTGGCCGTCTTGCGGATGCGTCGCCAGCCGGCACGATCCTGCGGACGCAGATTCCGCTGCGATGTTTTGCGCAAGCGGGTGCGAAGCTGAACGCGGTTGGCGTTCCGTTGCGCCTTGCCGCTCCAAAAGGATTTGTGGCGACCTTGCGCAATGTACGCGTCGAGGCAGCGGAAGGGCCCGCAAGCTGTCCTCCAAAGGCAGAATAGTTTCGGATAGGGGAGAGAAGAAATGGCATTGGCACCAAGCGGCAACGCGACAGCCGGCGACGGTATGAAGATAGAGGGTAAAGCGCGGAGCGTCTTGTTCCTGACTTTTGCGGTGTTTTTCATCCTTGGCGGGGTGACGAACATCAACGATGTCCTCATCCCTAAATTGAAAAATCTTTATCAGCTGAGCCATTTCGAGGCGAACCTGGTGCAGTTCGCGTTCTTCATGAGCTATGCCTTGTTTTCCATTCCTGCGGGGATGCTGGTTGCGCGGATCGGCTATGTGCGGGGCTTTGTGGCAGGCTTTCTGGTCGTCGCAGCCGGCGCTCTGCTTTTCCTGCCTGCTGCAAATTCGGGCATATATGCCTCATTTCTGGCCGCGCTATTCGTGATTGGTGGCGGGATCACATTGTTGCAAGTTGGCATGAACCCGGTGACGATAGCATTGGGGCCAAAGGAAACGTCGCACAGCCGTCTGACCTTTGCCCAGCTTTTCAATTCAATCGGCGTTTTCCTGATGGTCTATGGCGGCGCCGAACTGATGCTCGGCAAGGAAAGCGGGGTCGACCCTTCCACCTTGTCCGGTACAGCATTGCAGGCACATCGCGTTGCAGAATCCGCTGTGATCGGCCACGCTTATATGTGGTTGGCGGCAGCAATGGCAGCCATAGCCGGGCTCTTCTGGTTCTGGCGTTCGGCGCTCGACAAGGCTGAGGCTGCGGATGTGAAAGTGGGCGGAACGCTGGCCCTTTTCCTGAATAACGCCCGCGTCCGTTTCGGCGCACTTTGCATCTTCACTTATGTGGGTGCAGAGGTTGCTATTGGCTCCAATCTGATTGCCTATCTGACCGATGACGGGGTGATGGGCATTACTGCCGTTGAGGCGGGGCGCATGCTCGCGCTTTATTGGGGCGGTGCCATGGTCGGGCGGTTCTTTGGCGGTTTTGTCCTCAGGATGTTCAAGCCGGGGTTGGTGCTCACCGCCTTTGCGGCGACGGCCATTGCGCTGATCTTGCTGTCGGGCATGTCGTCTGGTGCGATTGCCGGTTGGTCACTGGTTCTTGTGGGCTTTTTCAATTCGCTGATGTTCCCGACAATTTTCAGCCTTGGCACAGAGGGCCTGACCGATGATGCACCGCGGGCTTCGGGGATCATGTGTACCGCCATTGTGGGTGGGGCTCTGGTTCCGCCGCTGTTCGGGCTGGTTGCCGATGGTGCAGGCCTGAAGCTTGCCCTTGTCGTTCCGATTATCTGCTATGCCATCATTGCAACCTTTGGGCTTTGGGCCGCGAAAAGAGCCTGATTTACCCAGCTGGCCTGCGCGGCATCTTCGCAAGCAAGATTGCCGCACAGGCCGATAAAATGGCGAGCAAAAGGAACAGCATGTTGAAACCATAGACGGGCACCATGGCCAGAGTAATCCACGGCATGATTATCGATGGAACGGTGTTCGTCAGGTTGAAATAACCAAGGTCGCGTCCTCGCGTGGCAGGCGCTGGCAATACGCCTAACGTCCGGCTGGCATGGAGTGACAGAAAGACGGTGCTGGCAAGGCCAAAAATGAAATAGCCGCCAATGCCTGCGAAGAGGGTGGTCGAGATGGCCATCACAATCAGGCCGGTCGATGCGACCAGCGCACATATGGTGAGTGGCAGGATGGGGCGATTGCTATGGTCGGACCATCTGCCGATAAGCAGCGCCAGAATGACTGCGGCGCACAGCACAGTCGCAAATATCGTGGCGGTGTCATTGTCAGCAAATTCAGGATCTATGCTGCGAAACCACAATAGCAGAAACGCAAACAGCGATGCTTCGGCAATTTGCACCAGCAGGCGCGCCGACCACATCTGCGCGACTGCGGATCGGTTATACTCAGGCTGCGGGTAAGTCGCGTCCTGTTTCTGTCCCTCGCCAATCAGATGCGGCATCTTTTTTGGCCGTCCAACGATCAGGGCAGGGCTGACCATGATAATGACAAGCGCCGAAACGATTGCCAGTCTGCCGCTGTCGCTTGCAAGGCCAGGAAAAGTTATCAATGCACCCGAAATTGCCCCCAGTGCCGGGGCAAATGCAAGTAAACCGCCCAGAAATCCTTTTTGGGCATCGGGAACAGTATCGCCAGCCCAGGCCGCTAATGGCGCCAGCATCATGTTGAGACCGAATTGCCAACATGCGATCATGAAGATCAGCATGGTTGCGTCAGTGGCGAGCGGCATCAGAGGCAGCATGATGCAGCTCAGAAAGAGTCCGCCTGCAATCCAAGGACGCCGGTTGCGTGTCTTGTCACTCGCCCAGCCAAAAAGGATGTTGGCAAAGCTGGCGGTGATCGCTCCTGCAAAGGCAATATGTGCCAATAATTCCAGTGCAGCTGTGCCATTCAGCATCGTGGCCTGGTTGGGCAGCAAGATGGTCAGGAACGGAACATAAGCGACCGAGCCGCCAGATACGGCCAAAGCATAAAGATACAGGAAGCGTTTTGACTGCCTGTCCGAACTCAGCTGGTCAGTGGCTGTCATTGCTACCCGGTGGGGCAGTGCTGCTCCGTTCGATCAGTTCGCCCGCAACTATGACCGGCTGTTGCGGCACAATGTCAAGGCCGCCGGTGATCAACAGTTCGACGGCTGTCGCAAAGGTCGCTGCGATCGGTTGATCGATGGCGGTGAGTTGCGGTGTTGCAAATCGCACCACGGGGCTGTTGTCGAAACTGATCAGCGACAGTGCATTGGGAACGTCAATACCTCGTGCTGCGGCTACATCCAGCACGGCCAGCGCCATCTGATCGTTGCTGGCGATGATGGCGGTTGGCGGTTGCGGCATATCGAGCAGGCTCGCGGCCGCCTGTTCGCCACTTTCATAACTGAAATCGCCTTGGATCAGCAGCCCGTCTGCATCCAATCCGGCATTGCTCATCGCCCTTTGCCATCCCTGTACGCGCCATTCCGAAAGACTATATTCGCGTGCGCCTGCGATGAAACCGATGCGCTTATGGCCCAATTGGATCAGATACTCGGTCGCCATTCGGGCCGAGCCTTCATCGCCCATGGTCATCGCAATTCCGGGACCCGGCAATATCGAACCGATGCGGGCAAAGGGAATATTACGTTCAGCTAATAGCCGCGTAATTTGGGTGTTTTCGGAGTGTGGAGGCGTCAGTATGATACCGTCAGGTTGCAATGCAGCGATGGCAGCGCTCAACTCGCGTTCGACATGGTCGCTGTGCGTATCGACCAGCTCGAAGATCATCCGATAACCATGCTCGGCGCATTTGAGCATGCCTCCCAGCAGCATTTGGCCGACCCAATCGCTGCCTTGGCGTTCCTGCCAATCGGCAATCGTCCGGTCACGATCATTGATGGCAAGGATCAGATAGGAACGCGACCCGCTCATCCGTTGTGCCGCGATGGACGGCACATAACCGAGCTTGTCGATCGATTCCTGTACGCGCACTTTCATCGCCGGGCGCACATTGGGTTCATTATTGATCACACGGCTGACGGTTTGCAGGGAAACACCTGCATCTGCGGCAACATGCTTGATGGTTACATTCTGGCGGCGTCTGCCCATGATTTATTCGCCCCCTTTGGCACCCTTGATGCAAGCAAGTCCGCTCTCCCTGTCATCTTTGCATTGATAGACACGGATCCAATCGATCAGGAACTCTGCCGGGACGGAGTTCATGATTATTCCCTTGTCATTGTTTTCTTAT